>Ga0075363_100000297_pt1 | contig 14535 bp, 10 predicted proteins | sample EndMetdeltDD1763_FD_71470 | JGI IMG/M metagenome (GOLD analysis project Ga0075363, IMG submission 71470) | Populus endosphere microbial communities from Tennessee, USA - Endosphere MetaG P. deltoides DD176-3 | ecosystem: Host-associated > Plants > Roots > Endosphere | place: USA: Tennessee...
TCGCTGTCAATGAATTGGCTTGTGAAGCCTTGACTTTCATTGCCCAGAACGCAGCGTTCTATGTGCGCGAACTCCCGGGCGACCTCACCGCAGACGAGAGGATCGGCATCATCACCCCACTGATCCGTTTCAACGTGTTGCGTCTGGCCCCCTGAGGCCGTCCGCGTTGCGCACCAATGCGGGTATCGGACCGGTCGCAAATGCAGTACCTTCCACTCAACCTCATCGCAAAGGAGCCTCGGGCATGACCGTCTTGGACACCGTGTCCGGTCGGATAATCGACACCGACAACCACGAATACGTGCCCGCCCACATGTGGCCCGGACAGTTCGGTGAGGCGTCCAGACCCATCGCCGAATTCTTCATGCGCGAACACGACCCGAACGCGTTGTCCAGCTTCAGCGCCCCGGTCTACGAAGACGAGGGTCCGGTGAGTAGAGAGCTCGTCGAGCACGGCTGGGGAACCAAACGCCCGCCGGTCGGCGCGGTCGCCCCCGGTGCGATCAACATGCGGCGGCGCGTCCAGGTGATGGACACCTACGGCGTCGACCAAACGTTGCTCTTCGCGGGTGGTCCCGGCGTCATCGGTTACATGTTCATCCAGGTCCCCGAGCGCGTCGGTCAGCTGATGGGCGATCTGAACATGACCCAGGACCAGCTGCTCGAATGCGGGCGCTCCATGCTGATCGGCTACAACGACTGGTGCATCGAGACCGCGAAGATCAGCCCACGTCTGCGGCCGGTGGCCTTCATCGACACCAGCGACGTCGACCTGGCGATCGCCGAGATCGACCGGGTCGCCGCCAACGGGATCCGCGCGGTGTCCATACCCCAGGGAGAGCCGCCGGGCGGTATCTCGCCGGGCCATCCCGATGCGGATCCGTTGTGGGACGCCATGGTTCGTCACAACCTGCCGGTGCTGTTCCACCCCGGCGGCGACTACGGAATCCTCGACTCACCGGCCTGGGCCGATTACGGGCACACCAACGGCTCGGCCCCGAAGGCAATCGACAGCCCCGAAGGTCTGCTCAATCCGTGGATATGGTCCTCGATGCATCTGGGCGCCCAGGCGTTCATCTCGGCAATGATCTTCGGAGGTGCGTTCGAACGCTTCCCCACGCTGGCGCTGGGCGCCATCGAGGTGAGCGCGCACTGGGTCGGTCCGATGGCCGAGAACATGCGCAACGTGGGATCGCAGTTCCGGCGCCTGACGAGCCATCTGAGCCTCACCCCCGAGGAGTACATCCAGCGCAACGTGCGGGTGTCCGGATTCCTCTGGGAGCCGATCGACGCCTACTTCGACCGCTTCCCGTGGCTGCAGGACGTGCTCGTGTACGGCAGCGACTACCCGCACTACGAAGGCGGCAAGGACCCCAGCGCGCAGTTCGCCGAGAAGCTCGCAAGGTTCGGTCCGGAGGTCATCGAGAAGTTCTTCGTCACCAACGCTGCGCTACTGATGCCCTAGGGATGGCATGAGAACGGCCCCCCGGAGTTTCCTCCGGGGGGCCGTTTCATTTAGTAGCGGGGACAGGATTCGAACCTGCGACCTCTGGGTTATGAGCCCAGCGAGCTACCGAGCTGCTCCACCCCGCGACGGGTGAACGCAAGGTTACCGAAGGCGCAGGTGCACCTCCAAATCGAGTGCTCAGCACCTTGCGAGCGTGATCCATAAGCCGCGAGCGACCGCTTTTGTACATCCCGCCACGGCGTGGCGGCGTACAGAAACGGTCAGTCGCGATAGACGGCCGCTAGCGGGCCGACTGATACTTCTTCACCGCATCGTCGAGGCGTTGTAGCGCCTCGCCGTACTGGGCGAAGTCGCCACCCGTCTGAGCCCCTTGCAGTGCCTCCAGCGCGGTGTTGATTTCTTGCAGCGCTGCGGCTTTGGCCGCCGACAACTGCACGGGGCCACCCGGGGGTACCGCCGCGGCCGGGACCTGCGTCGGGGGTGCGCCCTGATTGGCGGGCGGTTGCGCGGCCGGAGGCTGCCCGTCGGTCGCCGGCGTGGCTGCCGGCGGCTGCCCGTTCACCGGACCCGTCGGCGCGGGACCGGTGGCGGTGGCGTCAGCGCCAGGGCCGAACAGCTCAGTGAGCGCATCGCGCACCGTGGGGCCGTAACCGACCTTGTCGTTGTACATCATCGCCACCCGGATCAAGCGAGGGTACGACGACGCCGCGTCGCTGGCGCCCGGTGACGCGTAAACGGGCGCGACATAGAGCAGACCGCCCTGGGCCACCGGCAAGGTGAGCAGGTTGCCCCACCGTATTCGGTTCTGATTGTCACGACCGATGACACCGAGATCCTGACTTACTGCGGTGTCGGTGCTGATCGCGTTGAACGCCAGCTTCGGACCATTCACCTGGCCCGGAATGGTCAGCACCGTGAGTTTGCCGTACGTATCGGGGTCTGAACTGGCGCTGATATAGGCCGCGAGGAAGTCGCGCCGGAACCGGTTCATCGCACTGGTCAGCTGGAATGACGCCGAATTGTTGTTACTCGCAAGGTTTTTCGCGACGATGTAATACGGCGGTTGGTAACTGCTGGCCGTAGGATTGGGATCCAGGGGGACGTCCCAGAAATCCGACGTCGAGAAGAACGTCACCGGATCGTCCACGTGGTATTTGGCCAGCAGCGCGCGCTGAACCTTGAACAGATCCTCGGGATAGCGCAGGTGCTGTTGCAGTTCAGGAGTGATGTCGCCCTTGGGCTTGACGGTTCCCGGGAACACCTTCATCCACGCCTGCAGTACCGGGTCGTTCTCGTCCTGCGCGTACAGCGTGACCGTGCCGTCGTACGCGTCGACCGTCGCCTTCACCGAGTTACGGATGTAGGACACCTGCTTGTCGATCTGCAGCCGGTTGACCGCGACCTCGCTGGAATCCGCCGTGGCGCTCGACAGCGTCGTCAGCTGTGAGTACGGGTAGTTGTCGAGGGTGGTGTAGCCGTCGACGATCCACACCATCCTCTTGTTGACGATGGCGGGGTACACCGTGGTATCGGTGGTCAGCCACGGTGCAGCCGCTTCGACGCGCTTGGCCGGATCACGATTGAACAAGATCTTGCTGTTTTCGCCGATCACGTTGGAGAACAGGAAGTTCCGCTCGGCGAACTTGGCGGCGAACACCGAACGTGCCAGCCAACTGCCGACGGGCACGCCACCGGACCCGCCGTACGTGTAGTTCTTGGTTTCGGTGTTGGTCTCGTAGTCGTACTCGCGGTCCGCGTCGCCGTTCTTGCCGACGATCGCGTAATCCTCCGCCGCGCTGGCGATCACCGGACCGTAGTAGATCCTCGGCTGATCCAGCGGGGCGGGACCGGGCGAGATGACGCTGCCGTTCGCACCCACGACGCTGGCCAGGAACTCCGGGTAACCGCCGTTCTGGTTGGGGTCGTTGGCGACTCCGCGCACGGTGTTGGCCGGCGAGGCGATGAAGCCGTTGCCGTGCGTGTAAACCGTGTGCCGGTTGATCCAGTCGCGCTGGTTGTCGATCAGGCGGTCAGGGTTGAGTTCGCGCGCGGCGACGACGAAGTCGCGCAGATTCCCGTCGCGCGCCGTGTAGCGGTCCATCGCGAGATGGTCTGGGAAGTAGTAGAAGTTCTTGCCCTGCTGGAACTGCGTGAACGCCGGGCTGACGATCGTGGGGTCGAGCAACCGGATATTCGACGTAGTGGCACGGTCGTTGGCCACCTGCTGCGCGGTCGTCTGCGCATCGCCGCTGTAATCGCGGTACGTGACGGTCTCGTCGGTCAGCCCGTACGCCTGTCTGGTGGCGGTGATACTTCGACTGATGTATTCGCTTTCCTTCTGCGCGGCGTTCGGCTTGACGCTGAACTGCTCGACCACCAACGGCCACCCGGCGCCGATCACCAGCGACGACAACAGCAACAGAACCACGCCGATTGCGGGAATCCGCAAGTCGCGCAATACGATCGCGGAGAAGACCGCTGCAGCGCAGATGATGGCGATCGCCATCAGGATGAGCTTCGCCGGTAGCACGGCGTTGATGTCGGTATAGCCGGCGCCGGTGAACGGCTTGCCGCTGCGGGTGTGACTCAACAGTTCGTAGCGGTCCAGCCAGTACGCGGCGGCCTTGAGCAGCATCAGGATGCCGACCAAGGTGATCAGCTGGATGCGCGCCGCACGGCTCAGTGCTCCGCTGCGACCGGACAACCTGATACCACCGAAGAGGTAGTGGCCCACCAGGTTCGCGATGAACGCCAGGAACGTGGCGACGAACAGGAAGCTCAGCACCAGCCGATAGAACGGCAGATCGAACGCGTAGAAGCCGAGGTCCATACCGAACTGCGGGTCGGTGATACCGAAGCTGCCGCCGTGCAAGAACAGCTGGATGCGGGTCCAATAGCTCTGCGCCACAATGCCCGCGAGGACGCCGATGAACGCCGGAACACCGATCCCGACGAGCCGCAACCGCGACATCACGGCGGTGCGGTAGCGCGCAACCGGGTCGTTGGGGCCGGTGGTCGGGACGAACACCGGGCGGGTGCGGTAGGCCAGTGCCAGCCCGGCGAACACGATCGCTCCGATCAACACCGCGGCGATCAGGAACACCACGAGGCGGGTGAACAGCTGCGTGGTGAACACCGAGCGGTATCCGAGCTCGCCGAACCAGAGCCAGTCGACGTACGTGTCGATCAGTCGCGGCCCGATCAACAGGATCAAGACGAATACCGCGGCAATCGCGATGAGGACCCGGCTACGTCGTGTCAGCTTCGGCATTCTTGCCGCTGGCCGCATACCCACTCGTCAACTCCAGTTTCTAACCGTTTCCACACGTCGGTGCCGACGTGCCCCAACTCTACGCATGCGTCGTACAGCGATCGCTCAGCATGCGGGCCGTTCGCCACCGGCTGAGAGCGTCTCGAGTGCGGCGACGGCCTGATCGAGGTTTTCGACCCTCACCAGTTCCAGTCCGTCCTGATGAGCCGTCTTGGCTTCCTCGCAGTTCTCGGCGGGGACCAGGAAGATCGTCGCGCCCGCATCCTTGGCGGCCAGCATCTTGTGGGTGATGCCGCCGATCGGGCCGACCTTGCCGTCGCCGGTGATGGTTCCGGTACCCGCCACGAACTTGCCGTCGTTGAGATTGCCGGTCGTGAGTTTGTCGACGACTGCGAGGCTGAACATCAACCCGGCCGACGGGCCGCCGATGTTGGCGAGGTTGAAGTCGACGGTGAACGGCGCCCAGGGCGCGTCCAGCACACCGATCCCGAGGTAACCCTGATCCTTGTCCGGGTGCTTACCGAGCGTGATGGTGGCGGCGCCGAGGTCCCCGTTCTTGCGGCGGTAGTCCAGAACCACCTCGTCCCCCGGCTTGGTGTCCTTGATCAGGGCCTGGAAGCCGTCCAGGTCAGCCACCGGCTTTCCGTTGACGTAGTCGATCGCGTCGCCGTCCTCCAGCTTGCCGGCCGATGGGCCGTCCTCGGTGACCGATTCCACCGTCACGGCCATCGGGTACTTCAGGTGGAGCAATGCGGCGTACTCGGCGCTGTCCTCGGACTGGCGGAAGTCGGTGTTGTTGGCCTCGTCGACCTCGTCTTTGGACTTGTCCGGCGGGTAGACCAGGTCGCGCGGCACCAGTTGTTCGCGGCCCGACATCCACAACGCAAGGGCCTGGCCGAGGGTCAGCTGGTCGCGCTGGGACACCGTGGTCATGTTCAGGTGGCCTGACGTGGGGTGGACCTCGGTGCCCTCGATATCGACGACCTCCTTGCCGTCGACCTCGCCGAGCGTGTCGAACGTCGGTCCCGGCCCCAGCGATACGAACGGCACCGTCACCACCGACAGCACAATTCCGAACGCGACGATCGGGACCAGCGCGACGAGCAACGTCAAAATGCGCCTGTTCACGCCAGCCAATGTAGAGGTTGGCCTGGACTTCGCTCTCGGCGTGACCTGCCTTCTCACATGGCGCGGCACCTGTGGGTACCGTTGAGGGCATGGCTGACCTGCCTTTCGGCTTCTCCCCCGGGGACGACCCCGAGCGAGACAAACGTAAGAAGGACCCGGACTCGGGGTCCGGCGATGCCGGCGGCCCCACGCCCGGCGACCCGTTCGGCATGGGGTTCGGGGGCGGGTCCGAGTTCGACATGTCCCAGCTCGGTCAGATCTTCAGCCGTCTCGGCGAGATGTTCAGCGGTGCAGGCAACGTCATGGCCGACGGCACCAAGTCGGGCCCCGTGAACTACGACCTGGCTCGCCAGCTGGCGTCGAACTCGATCGGTTTCGTGGCACCGGTCAGCGAGAACACCAGCTCGGCCATCTCCGACGCCGTCCACCTGGCCGAGACCTGGCTCGACGGCGTGACGGCACTGCCCGCCGGCACCACCAAAGCCGTGGCATGGACACCGACCGACTGGGTCGACAACACGCTCGAGACGTGGAAACGCCTGTGCGATCCGGTGGCCGAGCAGATCTCCACGGTGTGGGCGTCATCGCTGCCCGAAGAGGCGAAGTCCATGGCCGGGCCACTGCTGTCGATGATGACGCAGATGGGCGGCATGGCCTTCGGCTCGCAGCTGGGTCAGGCGCTGGGCACACTGTCGAAGGAAGTCCTGACGTCCACCGACATCGGATTGCCCCTGGGCCCCAAAGGCGTTGCGGCCCTTATGCCTGCCGCCGTCGAATCGCTCACCGAGGGACTCGAGCAGCCGCGCAGCGAGATCATCACGTTCCTGGCGGCGCGCGAGGCCGCGCATCACCGCCTGTTCAGTCACGTCCCGTGGCTGTCGAGCCAGCTGATGAACGCCGTCGAGGCGTTTGCCAAGGGCATGAAGATCGACATGAGCGGCCTGGAAGAGCTCGCGCAGGGGTTCAACCCCGCGGCGCTCACCGACCCGGCTCAGATGGAACAGCTGCTGAGCCAGGGGATGTTCGAACCGAAGGCAACGCCGGAGCAGACGGCCGCGCTCGAGCGGCTCGAGACGCTGCTGGCGCTGATCGAGGGCTGGGTACAGACCGTCGTCACCGATGCGCTGGGCGACCGGATCCCCGGCACGTCGGCGCTGGCCGAGACCCTGCGCAGGCGACGCGCCACCGGCGGTCCCGCCGAACAGACCTTCGCCACCCTCGTGGGGCTGGAACTGCGGCCACGCAAGATGCGCGAGGCCGCGGCCCTGTGGGAACGGCTGACCGAGGCCGTCGGCTCCGACGCCCGCGACGGGGTATGGCAGCATCCCGACCTGCTGCCCAGTGCAGAGGACCTCGACGAACCGGCCGGCTTCATCGACCGCATGATCGGCGGCGACACCAGCGGCATGGACCAAGCGCTCGCCGATCTCGAAAAAGACTCTGGCACAGACGATTCCGAGCGCTGATTCGGGAGCCTGTGGATAACTCCACAGAGTTTGGGCGTTGACGTGTCAGACTCCACGCATGGAGGGCTACGTCCTCGACCCTGCGAGACCGGTTTTGTTGCGGCCAGACGGCGTCGTGCAGGTGGGCTGGGATCCGCGGCGAGCGGTACTGGTCCGTCCGCCGTCGGGCATGACAGCACGGGCGCTCGCCGATCTGCTCCGGCAACTGCAGTCGGGCGCGACCGTCGCGCAGCTCGCGGCACGTGCCGAGGACGTCGCACCGGCCACCATCGCCGACCTGGTCACGTCACTGGTCGATGCCGGAGTCGTGACGGGCACGGCGCGACGACGCACGCGCGCAGCGTCCATCCGGATCCACGGGCGGGGTCCGCTGTCGGACCTGCTCGCGTCGGCTTTGCGCTGCTCGGGTGCTCACGTCTCGCAGAGCAGCCGCACGCATGCCGGGGCGACCGCCGACCTGGCGGTGCTGACCGACTTTCTGGTGTCCGACCCCCACGTGGTGCGCGACCTGCACGCCGCCGGGGTGCCCTACCTTCCGGTGCGGGTGCGCGACGGTGTCGGACTCGTCGGACCGTTGGTCATCCCCGGCGTGACGTCATGCCTGGAATGCGCGGATCTGCATCGCAGCGACCGTGATTCGGCCTGGCCTGCGGTCGCGGCACAGCTGCGCGACACCGTCGGCAGCGCCGACCGGGCGACCGTCCTCGCGACCGCCGCGCTGGCGCTCAACCAGGTCGACCGCGTCGTGCGCGCGGTGACCGACGGTCATGCCACGGCCCAGACCCCTGAGCCGCCACCCACGCTGAACACCACGCTGGAGTTCGACGTCAACGTCGGTTCCATCGAAGCGCGTCGGTGGCCGCGGCACCCACGCTGTAGCTGTTGACAACGCGTGTAGGCAAGTCGCTGGAAGGCCGTCGGCACCATCAGGGATGATGGTCTGGTGAGCGAGATCAAGCGGGGGCGAGCGGCGCGAAACGCCAAGCTGGCGGGCCTGGGTGCTGGGATGGCCGGCCGGGCTGCGCTGGGCTTCGGTAAACGGCTGACCGGCAAAGACAAAGACGAGGTCAACGCGGAGCTGATGGACAAGGCGGCCCAGCAGCTGTTCACCGTTCTGGGTGAGCTCAAGGGTGGCGCGATGAAGGTCGGTCAGGCGCTGTCCGTCATGGAGGCGGCGATCCCTGAGCAATACGGCAAGCCGTACCGTGAGGCGCTCACCAAATTGCAGCGAGAAGCCCCGCCACTGCCGGCCGCCAAGGTGCATCGGGTCCTCGACCAACAGCTGGGCACCAAGTGGCGCGATCGGTTCACCTCTTTCGACGACCATGCCGTGGCGTCCGCCAGCATCGGCCAGGTGCACAAGGCAGTGTGGGCCGACGGCCGCGAGGTCGCGGTGAAGATTCAATACCCCGGTGCAGATGAGGCGCTGCGCGCCGATCTCAAGACCATTCAGCGGCTGGTCGGTGTGTTCAAGCAGCTCTCCCCCGGCGCCGATGTGCAGGGGATCGTGGACGAGCTCATCGAGCGCACGGAGATGGAACTCGACTATCGGCTGGAGGCCGATAACCAGCGGGCCTTCGCCAAAGCCTATGAGGGACACCCGCATTTCGTGGTGCCGCACATCGTCGCAAGCGCGCCGAAGGTGGTGATCCAGGAATGGATCGAGGGTATTCCGATGTCGGTGATCATTCGCGAGGGCACGCAGGAACAGCGCGACCTGATGGGCACCAGGTTATTCGAGCTCACGTACGACGCGCCGAAACGCCTCGAGATGATGCACGGTGACGCGCATCCGGGGAACTTCATGCTGCTGCCCGACGGCAAGATGGGCGTCATCGACTTCGGCGCGGTAGCCCCGATGCCCGGCGGGATTCCGCCCGAAATCGGTCTGGCGACGCGTTACGCGCTGGACGACGAGTACGAGAACCTGCAGGCGACCATGCAGAAGATCGGGTTCATCCAGAAGGGTGAGCAGGTGTCCAAGCGCGAGATGGACGACATGATGAAGCAATACGTGGAGCCTCTGGAGGTCGAGGAATTCCACTACACACGTAAGTGGCTGCAGCGGCTCACCACGATGAACATCACGCCCGACCGCGCTGCGGGACAGATCAAGGCAGCGCGCCAGATGGACATTCCGGCCAAACTGGCGATTCCGATGCGGGTGATCGCATCCAACGTCGCGATTTCATGCCAGCTCGACGCGCGTGTTCCGGCCAGACGCCTTGCTACAGAGCTGATCCCGGGTTTCGCCGACGAAGCGGCCTGATCCAACCCTTGGGTCGGGAAGAACCCGGCAGCGCCTAGGCAGCTGCCGGGTTTCCCTCGGTGTTCTTACGTGGCCGTCCACGCGGACGCTTGCGCGCGATGACCGTGCCGCGGTCGAGGATCTCGCCGCCCCAAACGCCCCACGGCTCCTCGCGCTCGAGCGCGGCCGCCAGGCACTCGCGCCGGATCGGGCACTCCGCGCACAGCGACTTGGCGCGTTCCAGCTCAACAGGATTCTCGGCGAACCACAGGTCGGGGTCGTTCAGGTGACAGGGCACCGCCAGCTTCGTCCGTTGTCGGCATGTCCCGAGTGACATGTCCAGTCCTCTGCTTCCTGGTCGTCGGTTTCGTATCTCATCGGTCTTTTCGATGGATCCCGACCAGGTCTTTCGGTGTCCCAAAAAACTCTGGCCACGGATCCGGTGACTGCGGGTCCGTGGCCTTTGGGGCGAAATCGTGGCTTACCTAGATGGTGCCCCGATTCACGGACATTCCAGTCGCGGTGGCGGTGCGGCGCTTGCGCTGCGGGGAAATAGCAGCTGCGACTCCCGCGGCGGCGTGCGCCTTGGCGGGATGCGCCGCGGCAGCGGCAGCGGGGACATGGAGGGTCCACGAACCGCCGGCAATGCGTACGCCGTCAAACGCATTCATGCTCAACATGTTCTCGGAACCCTCCTTTCACACGACAAAGCACACGGCTGATGTGTGCGATCTTGAGGCTAAGCGTAACAGGCGAAACTGACAACTGATTTTCTGACCTGCGGTTTTGGCACGATCTTTACGGGGATTGGCGGCCTTTGACCAATGCGAGGACGTCGGCCCCGAATTGCTCGAGCTTGCGCGCACCGATGCCCGGGATCGCGACGAGTGCGGCGTCGTCGCCCGGCAATGTCTCGGCGATCGCGATCAACGTGTTGTCGGTGAACACCACGTACGCGGGCACACTCATCTCCTTGCTGGTGCGCAGCCGCCAGTCCTTGAGCTCCGCGAGCAGGTTCTCGTCGATATCGGACGGGCACCCTTCGCAGCGGCGCAACACGATCGCGGCAGGAGCTGTCAGCGCCGCGTTGCACACACGGCAGCGCGGTGTGGGCCCCTTCGGCCGACGGGGCTTGCTGGGGCTGTTCTCGCCGGACGCCTGCGGCGCGACGCCGTTGAGGAAACGCGACGGCTTACGGCTCTGCCGTCCGCCCGGGGCCCTGGCCAGTGCCCAGCTGAGCGCCAAATGCATTCTCGCCCTTGTGATTCCGACGTAGAGCAGCCGACGTTCCTCTTCGACCGGCTCGCTGTCGGGACCGTGCGTCAGGGCATGGGAGATCGGCAGTGTGCCGTCGGCAAGACCGACCAGGAACACCGCATCCCATTCCAGACCCTTGGCGGCGTGCAGCGACGCGAGTGTCACGCCCTGGACGACGGGTGGATGACGCGCGTCGGCACGCTGACGAAGCTCGGCAAGCAGGGCGCGCAGGTCCAGTGACGGGCGTTGCGCGACTTCCTCGTCGACGAGTTCGGCCAGCGCGGTCAGCGCCTCCCATCGCTCACGCGCCTTGGTACCGGGAGGCGGTTCGGCGGTCAGCCCCAGCGGCTCCAGTACGGCGCGGACGGTGTCCGGAAGTGGCCCGTCGACGCCGCGTTCGGCGGCGCGTTGCAGCGCCACGAGCGATTGGCGAATCTCCTGGCGGCTGAAAAACCCCTCGCCGCCGCGGACCTGGAACGGGATGCCCGCCTCGGTGAGCGCCTCCTCGTAGACCTCGGACTGCGCGTTGATGCGGTACAGCACCGCGATCTCGGCGGCCTCGGTGCCCGCGTCGATCAGCCGTTTGATGCTCTTGGCGACCGCGGCGGCCTCGGCGACCTCGTCGCGATGTTCGGCGAACGTGGGCACAGGACCCGGATCACGCTGTCCGACAAGGTGCAGCTTGCTGCCGGCCATCCGGCCGCGGGCGGCGGCGATGACGCGGTTGGCCAGCGACACCACCTGCGGGGTGGACCGGTAGTCGCGCTCCAGGCGGACCACCGCGGCATCGGGAAAGCGCCGCGAGAAGTCCAGCAGGTACTGCGGGGTGGCGCCGGTGAAGGAGTAGATGGTCTGGTTGGCGTCGCCCACCACGGTGAGATCGTCGCGGTCGCCGAGCCAGGCGTCGAGCACACGCTGTTGAAGAGGGGTGACGTCCTGGTATTCGTCGACCACGAAGCAGCGGTACCGGTCGCGGAACTCCTGGGCGACGGCCGCGTCGTTCTCGATGGCGGCGGCGGTGTGCAGCAGCAGATCGTCGAAATCGAGCAACGTCGTCCCGTCGCGGCGGGCCTTGAGCGACTCGTACCCGGTGTACACCGCCGCGACCTTCGCCGCGTCGAACGGGATGTCGCGGCCTGCCCTCGCGACTGCGGCCGGATAGGCCTCCGGACTGATCAAAGATCCTTTGGCCCACTCGATTTCGCTCGCGAGGTCGCGAACGTCGTCCGTGCTGGCCTGCAGCCCGGCGCGGTTCGCGGACTGTGCGACGACGGCGAATTTGGTGTCGAGCAGTTCCCATCCGGTGTCGCCGACGACGCGCGGCCAGAAGTAAGCCAGCTGGCGGCGGGCCGCGGCGTGGAACGTCATCGCCTGCACGGATTCTGCGGACACACCGGCCCAGTCATCGCTGAGGGAGCGCAGCCGGGCACGCATCTCACCGGCGGCCCGCTGGGTGAACGTCACTGCGAGCACCTGCCCCGGCGCGACGTGTCCGGACGACACGAGGTGAGCGATGCGGCGGGTGATGGTGCGGGTCTTGCCGGTGCCCGCCCCGGCGAGCACACAGACCGGTCCGCGCGGCGCGAGGACGGCCTCGCGCTGCTCGTCGTCGAGGTCGTCGATGACGCTTGAGGACGCGACCTCTACCGGCATGGCGACCATCTTGTCAGGGCGGGCCGACAAACCGGGGCACGCTGGCGGGCATGTTCGGACCATCCGTTACGTTGACGGACTTATGACTGCTGAGTTGACGATGTACACCACATCCTGGTGCGGCTATTGCGCCCGCCTGAAGAAGGTGCTGAAGGCCGAGGGCATCGCGTTCACCGAGGTCGACATCGAGGAAGATCCCGCCGCCGCTCAGATCGTCGCCTCGGCCAACGGCGGCAACCAGACGGTGCCGACGCTGAAGTTTCCCGACGGCAGCACGCTGACCAACCCGAGCGGGGCCGAGGTCAAGAAGAAGCTCAAACTCTAGGTTCTTGGCGAGTTAATCCGCCGCCCAGGACTCGATGATCTCCCGGGCGATCGAAATCGATCCGGGCAGCAGCAGCCGCGACGGTGAGTCGCTGCTCCAGTCGCCGTCGGCAAGCGCGGCACGAACTTCGTCCTTGGTGAACCAGGCAGCCTCGGCGATCTCGCCGTCGTTGAACGAGAACTCCTGCTCCGGATCGCCGATCGCGTGGAAGCCGACCATCAGCGACCGCGGAAACGGCCACGGCTGGCTGCCCAGATACTGGACATCGGTGACGTGCAACCCGATCTCCTCGGCGATCTCGCGCACGACACACGATTCGAACGACTCCCCCGCCTCGACGAAACCGGCCAGCAGCGAGAACAGCCGCTCGGGCCATACCGTCTGCCGGGCCAGCACCGCACGGTCGTGGCCGTCGTGGACGAGGCAGATCACCGCCGGGTCGATACGGGGAAACTCCTCGTGGCCGGCGGCCGCGTTGACCCTGGCCCAGCCGGCCTTGGACGGTTTCGTCGGTGCGCCGTCGATGGCGCTGAACCGCGCACTGTCGTGCCAATTCAGCAGCGCCGTCGCGGTCGCGACGAGCTGTGCGCTGACATCGTCGAAGATCGGGCCGGCCCGGCGTAGGTCCAGCACCTCGGTTTCGGTGTGCGGATCTTCGGGGCCTTCCAGCGCTGCGCGGATCCCCCATACGTGCTTGCCGTCGGCGAGCCGTCCGAGGAAGACGGCGTTCTCGGGCGGCTTGGCGCCCAAGTCGGCGGCCTTACCGAGCACCACGCTGCCGTCGGCGATCAGCACCTGATTGCGACGGTCGACCCGCAGCACCCGGGCCTCCGCCCAGCCGGCCAGCGCCGCGTCGACGTCGGTGCGCAGCGTGTCGGACCGGTCGGCGCCGACACGGGACAGCAGGGGGACTTGGCGGAGCCGGAATCCGGAACTCATCGATCGGCGTCCGCGCTGCGGATGTACAGCAACCGGTCACCGTTCTCGAGTGCGTCGACCCGCTCGTCGTCGACGCGCATCAGCTTCCCGGCGCGGACGACACCGAGCACGATGTCGGTGTTGTGCCTGGGCGAGCCGCCGACCTCTTTGGGGCCGACCTCCCGTTCGGCGATGGCGAAGCCGGCGTCGGGGGTGAGAAGGTCTTCCATCATCTCCACAACGCTCGGGGTTTGTACCGCTATGCCCAGCAACCGGCCGGAGGTCTCGGAGGTCACGACGGTCGAATCCGCGCCGGCTTGCTCGAGGAGGTGTTGATTCTCGGCTTCTCGCACTGCGGCGATGATCTTGGCATTGGGCGCCAGCTCGCGGGCAGTGAGGGTGACCAGGACCGCGGCATCGTCACGGTTGGTCGCGACGATGATCGCCTTGGCGTGCTGGGCGCTGGCCAGCCGCAGAACCTCCGAGTCGGTCGCGCTGCCGCGCACGGTCACGAGGCCGGCACTCTTCGCCCGTTCGAGCGCGACGGGGTCCTCGTCGACGACGACGATGTCGGCAGGCGCCACTTCGTCGCCGATCATCGCGGCGGCTGCGGTCCTGCCCTTCGTGCCGTAGCCCACGATGACGATGTGGTTGCGCACCTTGTTCCTCCATCGCTGGATTTGGTAGACCTGTCGCGACTGCGTGGTGAGGGTTTCGACCGTCGTACCGATCAGCACGATCAGGAATGCGATTCGTAGCGGCGTGATGACGAGGACGTTCACCAACCGGGCCGACGGGGTG
>Ga0075363_100000299_pt1 | contig 14518 bp, 18 predicted proteins | sample EndMetdeltDD1763_FD_71470 | JGI IMG/M metagenome (GOLD analysis project Ga0075363, IMG submission 71470) | Populus endosphere microbial communities from Tennessee, USA - Endosphere MetaG P. deltoides DD176-3 | ecosystem: Host-associated > Plants > Roots > Endosphere | place: USA: Tennessee...
GTCCGTCGTATCAGCACCCGCCCGCGTGGGACCTGACCGGCCGCCGCGGTGACCACAATGGCGTGGTCGGGGGGCATGCGGCGGACCGCGCGTTCAGTCACGCCGGGTTGCGGCGCGACGAGGTGGACGTGCTAGAGCTCTACGATCCGTTCTCGTTCGAGATCATTCGCCAGCTGGAGGCGTTCGGATTCTGCGGCGAGGGCGAAGGCGGACCGTTCGTAGCCGACGGCCACATCGCCATCGATGGCAGCCATCCGGTAACGACGGACGGGGGGACCATGTCCTTCAGCCACGCCGGTGCCAATCCGCAGATGATGCAGCGCGCCATTCGAGCGGTGCAGCAGCTGCGCGGCGAGGCGGGCGCGCTGCAGGTGCCCGACGCACATATCGCGTTGTGCAGCAACGGCGGAGCGGGCGCGCTGTTCACCACATTGCTGATCCTGGGAGATGAACTGCGATGAATTATTTACGCCATCAGACCGGGCCGGTGCCCCACGCCAGTAGCCACCTGAGCGTCCCGTTCTGGCAGGGCTGCCAGGCGGAGGAGTTGCGCTATCAGCGTTGTGCGGCTTGCGGTCTCGCGAACTTCCCGCCCACGGAGCACTGCCGGCAGTGTCTTTCGGCCCAGTTGCGCTGGACCCCGAGCGACGGTGCCGGCGAGATCTACAGCTGGACCGTGGTCCATCGTCCCGTAACCCCGGAGTTCCAACCGCCCTACGCGCCCGCGATCGTCACGCTGGACGAGGGATACCAGATGCTGACCAACGTGATAGGCGTTGCGCCAGAAGATCTTTCGATCGGGATGCGGGTGCGGGTGCAGTTCCACGCCGTCGGTGAAGATCTGACGCTCCCGTACTTCACCGGGGCGCCGTGAGTCCTCAGCGAACCAGTAACGGCCTGCCGGTCACCGCCTATCTCGTCCTGGGTGTGCTGGCGGCCAACGATGAGCAACTCACCGCCGGCGAGATCAAGACGCGCGCCGAGCTGTCGGTCGGCCACTTCTATTGGTCGCCGTCGGTCAGTCACGTGCGGCGCGAACTGAACAGACTGCTGGCGCGCGGAATGGTCAGCGAGATCGCCGCTCAATCCGGCAAGCGCCCGATCACCTTGTACGAGACCACCGATTCCGGACTCGACGCGCTGCGCCGCTGGGTGCAACACTTTCCGGGCCAGGATCAGGTCGTCATCAAGCACCCCGTCATCCTGAGGACCTGGCTTGCCCGCGGCGAGGATCCCGAGCGCGTCGTCGACACCCTGGACCGGCATCTCGAGGCGACCCGGACCCGGCTGGACGAGGCGCTGTGGTCACGGCAGCGGTCCCGCGACCTCGGCATCACCGACGACCCGGATCAGCGTTTCTCGTTCGCCGTACTCGACTACTCGATCCGCGGCCTGTACGCGGAGATATCGAACATTCAGCAGCTGCGCGACGAGATCGCGTGTGGCACGACGCGTGATCCCGTCAACCGGGTGCGGCGGCCAAAGGGCCAGATGCGCCGCCGCGCGTCTCGCTAACTTCTCGCGGTACAAATAGTTCGCCCGGCCAGTTATCCGCCGACCATCATCAGGCCGCCGTCCACCGCCAGAAGTTGCCCGGTGATGAACCCCGAACCTGATCCGGCCAGAAACACCAGCATCGGCCCGACGTCGCGCGCGGGATCCCCGAGGGCCCCGCCGAGGGGAATCATCATCTGCATCTGCTGGTCGACGAAGGCGCTGGCGTCCGGACCGAGGAAATCGCGGAATCGGTCGGAGCCGGGTGTCTGCACCGCCGGCGCTAGGGCGTTGACGGTGACCTTGTCGGCGGCCCAGGCGCGCGCCGCGGACCGCGTCCACGCCTGCACCGCGCCCTTGGTCGCGGCGTAGACGGCGGAGATAGCGCTGCCCATCGCGGCTTCGGAGGATCCGAAGTTGATAATTCGGCCGCCTTTCGGGTCCTGGTCTTTCATCACGGCGTATGCGGCCTGATTGGTCAGGATCGTCGCCTTGACGTTGGTGTCCAACAGAAACGAAATATCGTCGGCGCTGATGTAGCCGGGTACCCCGGCCTGCCACAGGCCCGCGGCGTTGACCAACACGTCGAGTCCACTCATGCCAGCAGCCGCCTGGCGCACCACCACCGCGACGGCGTCGGCGTCGCGCACATCGCACTGCAGCCAGGTGGCGACCAGATCATCCGGCGGCGGAGTCTGGTGGTACGTGGCGGTGACCTCGGCCCCCGCCTCGGTCAGGACTCCGACGGCGGCCGCACCGATGCCGGTGGCTCCGCCGGTGACCAGGATGCGTCGGCCTTGCAGTGGTGTCATGGCTGAGACGTTATCGGACGGCGCCGTAGCGGCCTTATTGGGAGTGCTGGCTGAAGAATGTCCAGATGGTGGGCGTGGCGGCGAGCGCCGTCGACGGCTCGGGAAGACCGATAAGCTTGTCCACCAAGGGTTTCGACTTCCCGCCGGGCCATTGATGGCCGGCACCCGCGATGGAGATCAATTCCACGACGCGTCCGTCGGCGCAGCCGGCGGTTTCGGTAGTCACGACCCCGTCGGTGGTCGAGGTCGGAGGCGCGCACGCGTCGATGGAGCGCCAGGTGGCGTTGACCGACGGCACCGAGGGGCCGTTGACGCGCGGAGCGCCGTTGAGCGAGCGCTGTGTCCCTGGGCCGCCGTTGTACGGAACGTTCTCGTCGGCGGTGCCGTGAATCTGTAGCACCGATGTCGGCCGTGCGCCCGAGCAGTCGGTCACCAGTGTGCCGGCCACGGGGGCGATCGCGGCGAACATGTTGGTCTGGCAGCCCAGTCGAAGCGCCATCATGGCGCCGTTCGACATGCCGGTGGCATAGACGCGTGCCGTATCGATCGGTATCCGTCCTGCGATGCTGGCAACCATGGTGGTGATGAACCCGACGTCGTCGGTGTAAACCCGCTGGGGTACACCGCAGCACGTCCCGGCATTCCAGGCGCGGAGGAAGCCGTCGGGGTAGGCGACCACGAAACGCCCTGTGTCGGCCATGGTGTTCCAGTAGTAGTCGCGCTCGGCCTGTGCACCGTCGCCGAAGCCGCCGTGCAGCATCACTACTAGTGGCGCCGCGCCGGTCAATCCCGGCGGCCGGTACACGCGATAGACCCGGAGGAGGTTACCCCAATTGAGGATCTGGATGGATCTTCCGGACGGGATCGGGAAATCGGGCCATCCCCACGCCTGACCCCCACCAAACAAGCTGCTGGCCAAGACAATCAGCGGCGCGAGAAAACACCCGTTGAGCACGCGGACGCATCGCGACGCCATCACCACATGGTGGCAGGCGAGTGTCTACTTGACAAGCATCTTGTCATTCGTGTCGCGGCCGAACGTCGAGTTGTCGGGCAAAACCCGTCGGGTGGGCCCAACAACTCGACGCTCGACACTTGGCAGACGCTAGGCGCGCACCGCGACCGTCGACAACAGATCGGCGAGCCGGTCCGGTTGGTCGACCATCGAGAACGTCCGTGCTCCCTCGATGATCTCCAGGCGGGCGTTGGGGATGGTCGCGGCCAGCCGGGCGCCGTCCGCTTGCTCGAAGAACGTGTCGTCGCCCGACCACGCGATCAGAGCGGGCTTGTCGAACTCGGGGAGCCGGGCCGCGACTCCCGTGGTGACCTCGGTGCGCATCGATAGCGTGAATTGGCGCAGGTCCTCGGCGATCGCGGCATCGGAAAGCACAGGGCGCACCCACATTTCGGTAAGATCATCGATATTTCGATGCGCCAGGCCGTCAAACGCGCGCTTGCGCGCGGCCGGTGCCCGCATGGCCTGGATCGCGGTTTTGAACAGCGTTTTCGTTTTGGCCGCCATGATCACCGGCTTGAGGATCGGCGGCGGAAAGTGTTCAAACGCATCGCAACTCGTGAGCACGAGCGCGCCGAGCCGATCGGGATGGTGCACTGCCACGAGCTGTGTGACGACCCCACCCGTGTCGTTGCCGACCAGCACCACGTCTTCGAGATCAAGGGCGGCGAGCACGTCGGCGACGATGCCGGCGACGCCGGTGATGGTTCGGTCGGCACCGGGTCGCAGCGCTTCAGGATGCGCGCCGAGCGGCCAGGTCGGGGCGATGCACCGTAGACCTGCACCGGCGAGGCGTTCGCTCACCTGACGCCACAGTTGGCTCCCCATCATGTACCCGTGCACGAACACGATTGGCCGGCCGTTCTCGGGTCCGGTTGCTTCGTAATGGATGGTTCCGGCGTTAATGTCGATCGTCGGCATGAATGTCCCCTAGCTTCGAGATATGATTTACAAACAGACTGTCTGTTCGTAAGTTACCAACAGGTTGTATGGAAATCAAGAGACGGACCCAGGAGGAGCGCTCCGCGGCGACTCGCGACGCGCTAATCGCGGCTGCCCGAAGGCTTTGGGGTGAACGTGGGTACGCGGAGGTGGGAACGCCGGAAATCGCGACGGCCGCAGGTGTCACCCGAGGGGCGATGTACCACCAATTCGCCGACAAGGCAGCGCTATTCCGCGACGTCGCCGAGGCGGTGGAGCAGGACGTGATGGCTCGGATGGCCACCATGGTGGCCTCGTCGGGAGCGACCACGCCTGCCGATGCCATCCGCGCGGCGGTCGACGCCTGGCTCGAGGTTTCCAGCGAGCCAGAGGTGCGTCAGCTGATCCTGCTGGACGCTCCCAGCGTGATCGGCTGGGCCGGTTTCCGCGACGTCGCCCAGCGATACAGCCTCGGCATGACTGAGCAGATGCTCGCCGAGGCCATCAAGGCGGGCCAGATAGCTCGTCAACCGGTTCGGCCCCTGGCCCACGTGCTGATCGGTGCGCTCGACGAGGCCGCCATGTTCATCGCCACCGCCGATGACCCAAAGCGCGCTCGCCGGGAGACCCGGCAGGTGCTGCACCGACTCATCGACGGGATGCTCGGCGACTAGGCCGCCGTGGAATACGACGCCGAGACGCCGACTGTGAATCTCACGACGCGACACGCCGATTGGCCGTCGTGTGGTTCACACTTGGTGGTCCAGGTCAGCGGTGGTGCTGGGTGAAGAACTGCCAGATGGTGTCGGTGGCGTCCAGTGCCGTCGACGGCGCCGGGATGCCGAACCTCTCCAACACCGGGCTGGGCGTACCGCCGGGCCATTGATGCCCCGCACCCGTCACCGAGATCAACTCAACGGTGCGCCCGTCGGCGCACGCGGCCGTTTGGGTCGTCACATCACCGGCGGTGGTGGAGCTCGGTGGTTCACACGCGTCAATGGCCCGCCACGTGGCATTGACCGACGGCACGGACGGGCCATCCACGCGCGGATTACCGCTGATCGCAAAGGCTTTGCCAGGTCCTCCGTCGTAGGGGACCCGGTCGTCGGCGATGCCGTGGATTTGCAACACCGATGTCGGCTTCGCGCTCGAGCAGTCGGTCAGCAGCGTGCCCGCCACGGGGGCGATCGCGGCGAAGACGTCGGTCTGGCAGCCCAGCCGAAGCGCCATCATGGCGCCGTTGGACATGCCGGTGGCATAGACGCGTGCCGCGTCGATCTGGACCTGTTGTTGGATCGCACCGACCACGGCGGTGAGGAATCCGACGTCATCGAGGTTGGTCTGTTGCGGATTGCCGCAGCACGTCCCGGCGTTCCAGGCGCGGTTGAGGCCATCGGGGTAGGCGACGACGAAATGCCCGTTGTCGGCCTCGGTGTCCCAGTGGTAGGCGCGCTCGGCCTGCGCACCACTGCCAAAGCCGCCGTGCAGCATCACCACCAGTGGCGCCGCGCCGGTCAGCCCCTGCGGGCGGTAGACATCGAAGGTTCTGGTCGCGCCGGCCCACTCGAGGCTGTGGGTGGATTGTCCGACCGGGATCGTCGGTGAATCGGGCGTGCCCAATGCATGACCGCCGCCAACACACCCGCCGAGCACCACGACCAGGGCCGCGAGAAGGAAGATGCTGAGGAACCGAACATATCTGGACCGCATCACCCCATGGTGGCAGGCGCGGACATATTTGACAAGTGACTTGTCAATTACGGTGGGCGTGGCACACTCTAGGGCGATGCGACGTGTTCTGGATGCCGAGTGGGAGCCCACCGTGCCGGCCCTGCTGCAAATGGTGGCCGCGAGCGGAGCGCCCCGGTTGCGGGCGGCGTTCGCCGCGGCCGGACTCGACGGGATCCGCCCGGCGCAAGCGGTTGCGCTCATCCCTCTGGTCACCGGCGGGCTGCACGCGTCGGATCTGGCCGAACGCCTGGGAGTGAGCCGGCAGGCGGTAGCCCAGGCGCTCGCCGCATTGGAGCGACACGGCTATGTCAGCCGGGAGTCCAACCCGGCCGACGCCCGCACCCGAATCATTGAGCTGACGCCGCGGGGCCGGCTGGCGCTGCGCGTAATGCGAGCCAACGCACTGGATTTGGAAAAGCGTTGGCAGCAGACGTTGGGACAGCGGCGATTTGACGAACTGCGCAAGACCATGCGGGTGTTGCTCGACGCCGAAGACCCGGCGTCCGACAGCTAGACACCTGTGACATACGATCTTTCACAAACGTGGGCCACGGCTGTTGCAGCGCCATTTCGCCCGCGACTTCTCGATCGCACTGCGGTTCGGATCTCTGCTGACGGTGCCCTGGTATCTGGCGGTCGGCGGTTCGATCGCGATGCGACGTCGGGTGATCGCGCGCTTGACCATCGGCCGCCGTTCAGCTGACGTGATGGCATGTCGCGGGCCGGCCCGGTGGCGTATACATAACAGGCATGACACCCCGGATCGTGGTAAGCATCACGGCGGCGCTGGTGGCCGCTTCCCTGGCCACGGCCACCGACATGCCCCTGGCGGCAGCCGATCCGACCGTCGCGCTGCCGCCAATTGAATTGACTGACGGTGGACCGATCATCGGCGGTGGCGGCGAGGCCATCCAGCGCCAAATCGCGATGCAACTGATCAGTCTCGATAGCCCCGATATCGAACAGGGTGACGGCCCGGACGCGGCGGTGTTCATCACGGGTGCGGCGGCATCAACGAGCCCCGGCCTCGCCTCGGCGTTCATGCCGCTGCAGCGCGCGCTGGGATGCCAGCACGACAACACTTCGTTCGGCGCGCGCGCCTTTCGCCGCAACGACGGGCAATGGGGCGGCGCCCAGCTGGTCATCGCCAACAGCGCCACATCGAACCTCTACGCCCTGACAAGCTGCATCAAGTCGGTATGGCCCGCGCCCACCGCGGGCGGGCCCGCGTCGATGTGTGCCAGCGGATGGACGTACCCGACGTCCGGGGAAAACCACCGCGCCGAGACGTATTACATCCTGCTCGCGGGCACCGCCGCCGACTTCTGTGGTGCGCGCAACGACAACTACGCCAATTACGCCACCCGCTGGCCATGAGAAGCGGGGCGCCGCAGCATCTTTGAGTTAAAGGCCATGGTGAGGCCAATCAGGCTTGAGGTTTCCGGCCTTGAACGACGCCGCGCCGTGGGAGTGTTTGTCGCGGCGCATGAACATCGACAGCGTCATCTCCGCTTCGATGCGCAGCCGTTCTTCCAGGGTGTGGCCGACGTGGCGCAGCACGGACTCCTTGTCGGAGCGGATGGCGCCCTGCGGCAGCGCGGCGATCTCGTGCGCGAGCGCCACCGCGCGCTCGAGGGCCTTGCCGCGCGGGACCACCTCGTTGACCAGGCCGATGCGCTCCGCCTCGTGCACGTCGATGCGTCGCCCGGTGATGATGAGTTCCATCGCCTTGGCGAACCCGACGATGAGCGGTAGCCGCACGGTCAGCCCGTCGCCGCCGACGATGTTCCAGCGCCGCTCGAGCGCGCCGAATTCGGCGTTGTCCGCGGCGATCCGGATGTCGGCAAGCATCGCGGTCTCGAGCCCGGCGGCGAAGGCGTAGCCGTTCACCGCGGCGATGATCGGCTTGAAGATATCGACGCGCCGGGTGTAGCCGCAGATGCCGGGAAGGTTGTAGAGGTCCTTGCGGAACTGGTCGAAGTCGCCGAGCTCGGTCCACTCCGCGGCGTCCTGCAGGTCCCAGCCCGCGCAGAACGTCGTCTCGCCGGCCCCGGTGATCACCAGCACGAAGGCGCTGTCGTCGTCGCGAAAGCGCTGAAACGCCTCGTGCAGCTCGGCGTTCATGCGGCGGCTGATGGCATTGTGCTGCTCGGGTCGGTTGTAGGTCAGGACGACGACGTGCTCCTGCTGTTCGTACTTCAAGGTCTCATAGCTCATGCCTGTCATCAGTACTCCAGCGTTATGTCGCGGCCGCGATCGACTGGCGCGACAACTCGATGACGACGTCACACGGATCATGCGACGGCCTTCGGGTGAATTGGATCGACCACTCGAAGAAGTCGTCCTGGTACTGGATGGCGACGTCACAGAGTCGCTTGCCGATTCTCGAGTCGATGGCTACCGCGATGAAGCCGGTGTGCCCCCCGAGATTGATGTCGTCGACGCTGTTGCGCATCCGTTCTTCGTTCTTGCGCTCACGGCCGATGGGGCTGCCACGAAACCAGCTGAACGAGATCCACGGCCCCAGAACTTCACCGCCGACCAGCCACTGACAGCCCACCGAGTTGCGAGCGGTGGTGACCAGACCGGAAATGCCGCTCAGCTGGGTGATGGTCTCGGTGCTGACGCCACCGCATTCCGGAAAAAACGGCCCGTGTGCAGCTCTTGGCTTGGCGGGCGAGGACGAGGACGGCGCTGGTTGACCGCCCGATCCCGCCGGGTCGCCCGAGCACGAGGCCAGCAGAGCGACGACGGCCAGGACGGCCGGCGCCGGAAATCGGGCACTCGTGGGCCGGCTCACGGCTCGACGGGGCTGCTGGTTGCGGCGGGCATGGGGCAAGTGTGCTCCGCGATCAGCGGTACGCAGTGCTGATTCGCCGCTTGAAGGCCCCGTCCAACCGACGGTAGGTGCTGCGCAACGTGCGTCCGGGCCAGTGGTCCGGAATGAGCTCGACGGGCAGCACCGGATCGAGCTGGAGGTGGCGGACCACGGCGATCGACAGGGCGAACTCATACCGGAAGCCGTCCGGCGAATCATCGCGGCTGCCCGCGTCGAGTGCGGCGTCCATCGCCTCGATGAGCGCCCGCGCATCGTCGGCCCAGTCGTCGAGGGAGAACAGCGATCGCATCTTGTCGGCGGTGATGTCGGTGGCCGCGTTGTGAAAGTGGGTGCACTGTTGGTCCAGCACTGCGCGCGATGTCGGAAGCCGTTCTGGGTCAAGGTTATCCGGGCGTATCCACACTCCTTCGCGAAGCTCGGCCAGATGGAGGGCCGCCGCCGCCTTCCGAAGCTCGAGGCGATCCGCCGCCGACCGACGGTCCAGCGAGACGATCGCCAGTTCCCACGTTCCGTCCCATCCGCGCGCGGCCGCGTCGTCGATCCTCGACGCCTCGTCGACGCGCTGGCGGCGCTCCAGCAATCGCCCGGCGAGCGCGTAGCTGCCACCGTCGCCGATGAGTTCGCCATTGGAGACCATCCGCCACAGGCACGTGCGGGCCGCACCGTCGCTGATGCCGAACAGTGAGGCCACCCCGACCAACTCGCCCACCGTGAGACGGGCCTGGTCGGCTCCCAACAGAGCGGACGCGAGCACCGAGCGCGCGCTGAGCGGCCGGTTGCCGATCAGGTCGCTCACGCGGGACCGGGGTGCTGCGGGCACGCATGTATCTTTACCGATCACCGTGTATATCACTAAATAATTGACGCGTGACAATCGGAGTGTGATACTGGCGGACATGAGCTCGCCGACAAAGTCGTTGGTCGCCGATGATGTAGAGATCGTTCGCCGCGTCCTCGCCCATATCGATGCCGGAACCACCGATGAGGGTGAGGGTTGGCGCGAGCCCGTCGAGAACTATCTGAACCCAAGCCGATTCGGCGACGAACTCCGGTTGCTGCGCACGATGCCGAGCGTGTTCGTTCCCTCCGCGACCATCCCGAATCCGGGTGACCACGTTGAACGCGTCGCCTTCGGGGTGCCCTTGTTCGCCGTGCGTGGGCGCGATCAAAAGGCGCGGGTGTTCCGCAATGCGTGCCGGCACCGCGGTGTCCCCCTTGTCGAGGGCGCCGGATGCTCGCACGCGCTGGTCTGCCGCTACCACGGCTGGACGTATCGCCTGGACGGTTCGCTTGCGCATGTGCCCCACGACGAGGCATTCCCCGGTCTGGACATGTCGACGCGCGGACTGGTCGAGGTCACCAGCCGGGAAGTGGACGGGCTGATCGTCATCGGTGCACTCGATGGCGCGCAGGACTCCGACGACGAGGCTGCGCTGGATTGGGAGGCGTGGCTGAGCGACGGGACCCCGTGGCGCGACAAGCTTCTGCCGGCCAGCCAACTCGTGCGCGCGGATTCGACCACGCGCGCGATGAACTGGAAGGTGCTCGTCGAGCAGTTCCTGGAGGGCTATCACATCCGCGCGACGCACTCGGACACCTTCTACCCCGTGCAATACGACGACCTCAACGTGGTCGAGACGTTCGGCCCGAACAGCCGAATCACGTTCCCCTACCGCAATATTGAGCGGCTGCGCGACCGCCCGGAGGACACCTGGACGGTCGATGCGCGGGTGACGTACCTGTATCAGCTGTTTCCCAACGTCATGCTGGCGACGTTCCCCGACCTGATGATGATGGTCGTGATCGACCCCGTGGACGTCGACCACAGCACGACGATCATCTACACGATGGTGCGACCCGAGGTGGCCGAGCGGGCAGCGCCCGACGCTGGGCGAAGCATTCCGGCGGATGCGGCGAGCCTCATCGCGCGCGGCGGCGTGGAGGACAACGACATGTCGGAGGGCGTGCAACGCGGATTGCGCGCCGGCGCAAACACATTCCTGGAGTTCGGCCGGCACGAGAGCGCGATCGGGCACTTTCACGCCAACCTTGCCGCGCGGCTGTCACATCTGGCACACCAGCAGTGACTATCCCTTTTCCAGTGTGAACTGGCACAAATCGGTGTAGCCGTCGCGGAACAACTCGGAGCAGCCGGTCAGGTACTTCATGTACCGGTCGTAGACCTCTTCCGACTGGATGGCGATCGCCTCGTCCTTGTGCGCCTGTAGCGCGGTCGCCCACATGTCGAGCGTCCTCTTGTAGTGCGGCCCCAGCCGATGGATCCGGCTGATCTTGAACCCGACCTTCGTGGTGTGCTCCTCGAGCATTGCCATCGTCGGCAGCCGGCCGCCGGGGAAGATCTCCTCCAGGAGGAATTTGACGAAGCGCGCATGCCACATCGTCAGTGGCAGTTTGCGCTCAATGATCTCCTGTTTGCTCAACACCACGATCGTGTGCAGCAGCATCGTGCCATCGCTAGGCAGCAGGTCATACACCCGCTTGAAGAAGGGGGCGTAGCGGTCGTAGCCGAAATGCTCGAGCGGGCCGATCGCCACGATCCGGTCCACCGGCTCGTGAAACTGCTCCCAGCCCCGCAGCAGTATCTGTTTGGAACGCCGGCTGTCCGATGTCGCAAGCTGGTCCTCGACGTAGGCCACCTGGTTCTTGCTCAGCGTCAGGCCGACGACGTTGACGTCGTACTTCTCCAGCGCCCGCAGCATCGCCGGTCCCCAACCGCAGCCGATGTCCAGCAGCTTCATACCCGGCTGCAGCCCAAGCTTTCCCAGCGCCAGGTCAATCTTGGCGATCTGGGCCTCTTCCAGCGTCATGTCGTCGCGCTCGAAGTAGGCGCAGGTGTATGTCCGCGTCGGGTCCAAGAACAGCGCGAAGAAGTCGTCGGACAGGTCGTAGTGGGCCTGCACGTCCTCGAAGTGTGGCCGCAGGCTCTGCGATTCTTTTCCCAACTGTCGTCCTCTCGTCACGGTGCGGGAGGGAGTCCTTGTTGGCTTCGATGCCCGCACCTCGACGTATCAGGTGCCAGTACCGTCGATCAGTAGCGTATTCCACGAGCTTCTGCACTAGCACAGGCGATTCGGTGATTGGCGGGTCCACCCTGTTCGCGCGCAGCTCCGCGGCCTCGGCTCGGACGCGTCTACCTGGGCGTGCCGGTCACCGGCGCGTGGCCCTGCGCGCCATTGCTAGGTGTCGGGTTATCGCCAGTGGCGGAAGGCGGTGAGCAGCCGGTCGCGGAATGCGGGGTCGAGTTGGTCGTCGCGGATCTTGCCGAGGGTCGCGACGGTGGCGCGGAATTGTTGGAGATAGTTTTCACAGCCGTCGCAGGCCTGTAGGTGACCCTCGAAGCGGGCCAGGGTCTGGTCGTCCAGTGTCCCGTCCAGGTAGGCGGTGACGAGCTCGACGAGCTCGTTGCAGTCCATCGATCGGATGCTCACGACGCGCCTTCCAGATATTTCTCGAGTGCTTGTCGGACTGCGGCCCTGCCGCGGTGCAGCAGCACCCGCTGGTTGGCGACGCTGATGTTGAGCAACTCGCATACCTCGCCGGAGTCGAATCCGAGCATGTCGCGCAGCGAGACAACCATGCGCTGTCGTTCCGATAATTTGTCGAGTTCGCGCCGTGCAACCGTGATCAGTTCATCAGCGAGCACCGATCCCTCCGGCGTGTCGGGGAACGCGGCGGGTTCCTGACGCTCCTTCCAATGCCCTGGCCACAGCGGATCATCGGCGGCCCGGAATCGCGCGGCATCAACGGTGCCACCGGTGAACGCGGCGATCTCGGCATCGGCGTGGCGGCGTTCCCTGACGCCGTGCTGCTTGGCGATGTTGATCACCACGGCGAAAAGCCAAGTGCGTAAAGAGGATCGGCCCTCAAACCTCGAAATCCCTTTCAGTAGCGCGATCCAGGCTTCCTGGACGACGTCCTCGGCGATCTGTTGGGTCGGCACATATCCGCGCGCCACCCGCAGCATCGCTGGGGTGTGCTGGTCGACGAGCTGGGCGAAAGCGGCCTCGTCGCCGTCGCGCAGCGCCGCGACCAGCTCCGACTCATCCTTCACGATCCCGGTCACCTGGATATCAATGTTAGCCATCGTCGGCTATGTATTCGGTTCGTGGCAGCGGGCCGACCGTTACATCGTTCGCGGATAGTGAGGTCGGTGTAACGCCGGACAACCCTCCGCACACCAACCAGCATGCAATCTTCCACTAGCCAGCCCACGCCCACGGGCGCAACGGCTGACGCAGTTACCCGCCCAGCCCCAGCTCACGCCTCCAGCCCGGTAGCGGGGTGGAGGCTGAATTTTGTCGCGGGCTTCGTTCCCCTCGCGGCGGGACTGATCACGTTGCTGACGACGTGGATCGGTGTCGCGCACGCAAATTCCGGTTGGTGGACCGGGGTAGGAACGCTCGACTTCTCGTACTCGAGTCTTTCGCGGGCCGGACTCGACGCCCCCGTGTGGGTGCAATTGAGCGGCTCGGTCGGCGGGGTCAACATTGTGGCCGGCGCGGTCGCGGTGATTGTGGTCGCGCGGTTCGGGTTGCGCGGCGGGCAGCGCTGGGCCTGGTGGTTCCTCGCTTTTTGCCTCGTGTGGGTCGGTCTGCACGACGCGACCATGGCCACGCGGTTCTTTTACGCAACGGGGCAGCCGGCCTTGGTACTGCCCTATACCTACTGCGTGCTGATGCTGACCGGGCTGATGAGGTCGCGGCGCACTGTATTTGCGGCGCCGGCTGACCCGACCCCCGTTTCTGCAACCGGAGTCCGACGTGACGGATGTGCTTGAACTGAAACGACTTACGCTGCACCCCGTGTCAGGAAGCGACGCGGATTTCTTGATCGCGCACTGGAGCGATCCGAAGATCCGCCACTTCCTGTTCGATGCCACCGCCGCCGTGCCGGATGAGATCACCACGGCCATCGCCGACAGCGTTCGCGCGTTCGCCACCGTCGGATACGGGCTGTGGCTCATTCGACCACTGGGGCCCGCGCGGCCGATCGGTGCGGTTGGGCTGCGACAGCTGGACGATCTGGGCGTGGAAGTGATCTACAGCCTAACCGCGACAAGCCGGGGCAATGGTTACGCCACCGAGGCCGCCGGCGCGGTGGTTGATTACGCGCTGAGCCAACTGGGTTTGACCGAGGTATTCGCCGAGGTCGACGCCGGCAACACCGCCTCGGCCGCGGTCATCGAGCGGCTGGGCATGACGGCCTTCGCCAGCGTGCCCGGTGTGCACGGACCCATGACCCGCTATCGAAAGGCCCGCAACGAAAGGTGTGCTCAATGAGTCTCCGTTACCACGTTTCCGCTCAACGCTCGGCGATGACCGACATGACGATGCGACTGGCCAATGTGCTTGCCCGCTATGGGCTCGTCGTAGTCATCGTCTGGTTCGGCGCCATGAAATTCACGTCCTACGAGGCGCAGGGCATTCAACCGCTCGTCGCGCACAGCCCCCTCATGAGTTGGGTCTATAACGTGTTTTCCGTCGGCACCTTCTCGGCCCTGCTGGGAATCTTCGAACTCACTGCGGCACTGCTGATTTCCCTCAAACCCGCTTGGCCCCGCGCGTCGGCCGTGGGCAGCGTGATGGCGATCGCCCTTTTTATCGTCACGATCAGCTTCTTGTTCACCACACCGGGGATTTTCGAGGCCTCCGCCGGCGGCTTTCCACTGCTGTCGTCGGATGGTGG
>Ga0075363_100000301_pt1 | contig 14480 bp, 11 predicted proteins | sample EndMetdeltDD1763_FD_71470 | JGI IMG/M metagenome (GOLD analysis project Ga0075363, IMG submission 71470) | Populus endosphere microbial communities from Tennessee, USA - Endosphere MetaG P. deltoides DD176-3 | ecosystem: Host-associated > Plants > Roots > Endosphere | place: USA: Tennessee...
TGCTTGGGTGCCAACCGCACTGCAGGACGCCGAGCACATGCTGGCTTCCTACCGGCACATGTTCAACCACGAGCTGGAGCACGACGTCCACCACTACTGGGCCAATCACATGAGCGCTTCCTTCATGGTTGACCCGCTAGGTCTGCGGCTGATCGACCGCATCGGCGCCGACAACGTGATGTGGTCGTCGGACTACCCGCACAACGAGAGCACCTTCGGCTATTCGGAGAAGTCGCTGGCATCGGTCGTCGAGGCGGTTGGCCCGGAGGACGCGGTGAAGATCGTCAGCACCAACATCAAGAACTTCCTGGGCATCTCGTGACGACCTTCGCGTCGGGTACTTCGCTTCTCGATATTCCAGACCTCCCCGACCGCGCCAGGATGTACCGCGAATGCGGCGCCCGGCTGCGGGCCTCCATGAAGGACAAGGGCGTCGACGCGCTCGTGCTGCTCGGCAACGGCAACGTGGTGTACGCGACCGGCGCCAGCTGGCCGCTGCTGGACGCCGGGTTGTCGCACGTCGAGCGTCCCGTTGCGGTCGTCCTCGCCGACGACGAGGACCCCCACCTGTACATGCCGTTCTCCGAGGGCAGCGCGTTCGACACAGAGGTTCCCGCGGATCATGTCCACGGTCCGCTGTACCTCGAATTCGACGAGGGCGTCGAGCATTTCGCGAAGGTGCTCGCGAGCCTCGTCCCGCCGGGCGCCTCGATCGCAGTCGACGAGCTCACCGGGGCGATGCGACGAGCCGCCGGACGGCTGTTCCCCGCCGGGTCCCCGACGGATGCCGCACTCGTCGTGGGCCCGGCCAAGCTGGTCAAGACAGTGGACCAGATCGCCGCTGTCCGAAGGGCCTGCCGCATCACCGAGCAGGCCCTCGTCGACGTCCAGCCGTCGGTCGCCCCCGGCGTGAGCCAGATGGACCTCTCCGCGCGATTCGTCCGGCGGGCCTTCGAGCTCGGTGCCACGACGAACATGATCGAGGCCATCTGGCAGGTGATGCCGACAACCCGCAGCAGCGGTGCGGTCTGGACCACTACAGGTGACCTGGCGCTGCCGTTGTTGCCCACGGAGAAGCCGTTGGCCAAGGGCGATGTGCTGTGGACCGATATCAGCATCACCTTCGAGGGGTACTGCTCCGATTGGGGGCGTACGTGGGTGGTGGGGGAGAACCCCACACCGGAACAGAACGCGAACTTCGCCAAGTGGCGATCGATTCTCGACGCCGTGCTCGCCGTAACGAAGGCCGGCGCCACCGCAGGCGACCTGGCACGCGCGGCCATTGCGGCCAACGGCGGCACCAAGCCCTGGCTGCCGCACTTCTACCTCGGCCACGGCATCGGTACCAACGCCGCCGAAATGCCGATGATCGGAACGGATCTCGGTCAGCAGTTCGACGACAACTTCGTGTTCCCGGCCGGCATGCTGCTCGTGCTCGAGCCCGTCGTGTGGGAGGACGGCACCGGCGGCTACCGCGCCGAGGAGATCGTGATCATCACCGAGGACGGTTACCAGTCCATCACCGATTACCCCTACGCGCCCTACGGACTGAGTTGAGCTGAGGCTTGAAAAATGGCAGATGAAATCATCCCCGATGACCTGTCCCTGCGCACCGGGCGGCGTGAGCGCGCCATCGCTGCGATGGATGCCCACGATCTCGACGTCCTGGTGCTGGGGCGTCAGGCCAACGTCCGATATGTGACCGGGGCGCCTCAACTCTGGGTCGCGGGCACCCGTCCCTTCGCGCCGATCTGCGTCGTGGTGCGCGCCACCGGTGAGATACACCTCAACAGCACATGGGATGAGGGCATCCCCGAGGAGATCGGCCACGACCATCTCTACGGACTGGCCTGGAACCCCATGACCATCATCGAGGTGCTCAAGGGCATCGACGGTGCAGCGACGGCGCGGCGGGTCGGAACCGACGCCATGTCACCGTCGTTCGCGCAGCTGCTGCCGATCGCGTTCCCCAACGCGGAATTTGTCGACGCCGAGGTGGCGATGAAGGCTGCGCGGCGGACCAAGACGCCCGACGAGATCCGGGTCCTACGAGGCGCACTCGGCGTGGCCGAGCGGGGGCTCGCAGCAGCGGTGTCGGAACTCGCGGTGGGCACCACCGAGCAGGCACTCAACGGCGTCCTCATGGAGGCGATGACCGCGGGTGGGTACAGCACCTCGGCGACCCAGGACGGGGCGTGGATCACGTCGCCCGACCACGCGTGGCGCGTCGGTCGGCGCGACCGCAGGATCGCCGAAGGCGACCTGGTGGCCTTCGCCGCCGGTGCGCTCGCCGACGGTTACGTGGGTGAAGTCGGCAGGACGTGGCCGGTCGGTGACGTTCCCGGTGCGGATGCGCTCTTCGGTCGGTCGAATGATCTGTGGGAGAGGCTGATCGACGCGTGCCGGCCGGGCGCGTCGGCAGGCGGTCTGCTGGCGGCCTATGACGCCGCGGGTGAGGCGCTGCCGCCGATACCCGTGGCGCACGGTCTGGGTCTGGGTTTCGATCCCCCGGTGATCTCGCCCGACCTGCCGCAGACCTCGGCCGACGAACATCTGGATCCGGGCTCGGTGTTGGCCGTCACGGCGTACGTGTGGGAAGCAGGCGTCGGCGCGGTGTTCCGCCGCGACGCCGTGCTCGTCACCGACACCGGAGCCGAAGTGCTCACGTCCAGCCCCTCACCGGCGCAGGCCGCCGCCGAAATCAGCTGAAGGAGAACCCATGTCTGAGAACGGCAGTCGGCCGTCCCCCGAAGAGCTCATCCTCTACGAGAAGGACCCGAAGACCAAGATCGCGACGATCACATTCAATCGTCCCGAGTTCCTGAACGCGCCGACGTCGATGGCGCGCCTGCGGTACGCCGACCTGTTGCGCGCGGCGACGGTCGACAACGACGTCAAGGTCGTCGTGATCCGCGGTGTTGGCGACAACCTCGGCAGCGGCGCCGACCTTCCCGAGTTCATGGAGGGTTACGACAACACGGATCTGCGGCTGGCCGAGTTGCGGCTGGAGGACGACGGCGTCGGCGAGGTCAACTATCCGCCGTCGGGCACATTCCGCAGCGGGGCGACGATCAGCGCGTGGTACGCAAACGTGCAGGCGGGCAACCGGCCCCTGCAGGAATTGAAGAAGATCAGCATCGTCGAGGCCAAGGGTTACTGCTACGGCTGGCACTTCTACCAGTGCGCCGATGCGGATCTCGTGATCTCCTCCGAAGACGCCCTGTTCGGGCATCCCTCGTTCCGCTATTACGGCTGGGGACCGCGGATGTGGACGTGGATCCAGATGATGGGGCTGCGCAAGTTCCAGGAGATGGTCTTCACCGGGCGGCCGTTCACCGCCGCTGAGATGTACGACTGCAACTTCCTCAACAAGGTCGTGTCGCGCGATCAACTCGAGACCGAGGTCGACAAGTACGCACGGGCGTGTGCGCGAAACCGGCCTGTGGACACCGTGTTCCAGCAGAAGGTTTTCTTCGAGGTCTACAAGCAGCACCAGGGCGAGTACATGGGCAGCCTGCTGTCCGCGTTCTTCGAGTCCATGGGCAGCGGTGTCGCCAACGACGATTCGGACGACCTCGACATGATGGAGTCGATCGACAGCGGACTTTCCGCCGCGGTCAACGACAACGACAGCAAGTTCCCGCCCGACTTCCGGCTGAGCAAGTCGAATCGCAAGAAGGACAAGTAGCGGCTCGTGGGGCCGCTGAACGGCTACACCGTCGTCGACCTGTCCGTTGGTATTGCCGGCGCCTACTGCACTAAGTTGCTCGCCGACGCCGGCGCCACGGTCGTCAAAGTCGAGCCGCCAGAAGGGGATCCACTACGCCGATGGTCGGCATCCGGGGCCGAGATCGCGCCGGGCGACGACGGGGCGTTGTTCAGTTTCCTCGCGTGTTCGAAGCACAGTGTGGTGGCGGACCCGGACGACGACATCGACTACGTCAACGCGTTACTCGACGGCGCCGACGCGGTCGTGTGGTCCCGCGGGTCGACCGTCGCCGACCATGTCGTGCTCGCACCCGCCGCGATCCTGTCCGCACACCCGCACCTGACCGTCACCGCGATCACCCCGTTCGGGCTGGACGGGCCCTGGTCTGACCGTCCCGCAACGGAGTTCACGCTTCAGGCGTGGTCAGGTGGCATCGTCGGCCTCGGCCGCGGCTCGGCCGACCGCGCACCCGTGTATGTCGGGGGGCAGGTCGGCGAATACCTGGCCGGCGCCTACGCGAGCGCCGCGACGTTGGCGTCGCGGTGGCGCGGTGGTGCCGAACTCGTCGACGTGTCGATGCTCGAGACCCAGATCCTCGGTCTGACCTACTATCCGGTGGCTTACTACGAGATGTTGGGCAGGCCGTGGCGCGATGCCAGACGGTTGACGGTGCCCGGGATCGCCCGCGCCAAGGACGGTCTCATCGACATCGGCTGCGGCACCGCGCAGCAGTGGTTCGACCTGTGCGCGATGACCGGACACCAGGACTGGATCGACGAGGACTCCCCGTTGTCCATCACCGAGCAGGCCAACGAGAAGTCCGATGAGCTGTACGCGTGGGTCGAAAGTCAGACCGTCGACGAGATCAGGGACCTGGCCACCGCATTCCGGATCCCCAACGCCCCGGTTGCCAACGGCGCCAACGTCACCGGCCTCGACCATTTCGTCGAGCGCGGCTCGTTCGTGGTGAACCCGCGCGATGGCTTCTCCCAGCCCGGTCATCCATATCGCACGACCCCGGTCGTGCTACGCGCGCCGACGCCCGCGCCGCGCTTGGGCGAGCACACCGACTTGTATCGCCCAAACGGACAAACGGGCCGCAAAAGGGCCCCTTTTTCCGCCGAAACGGACGTTTCGGCGGGCATGTTGCCGTTCGAGGGGCTGCGCGTGCTCGACATGACGACGTTCTGGGCGGGACCGTCGTGCACACATATCCTCGCGATGCTCGGCGCGGAAGTCATTCACGTGGAGTCGACGCGGCGGCCCGACGGTACCCGGCTCATTGCGGGCATACCCGTCACCGAGGATCAGTGGTGGGAGAAGTCGCCGATCTTCTCCGGACTCAACACGAACAAGAAGGGCCTGACGCTCGACCTGCAGAGCACCGCGGGTCGCGACGTACTCAACCGCCTCATCGCCACCTGCGATGTGATCGTCGAGAACTTCACGCCCCGCGTGATCGATCAGATCGGTCTCGATTTCGCGGCGGTACAGGCCATTCGGCCGGATGTCGTCATGCTGAGGATGCCCGGCTTCGGTCTCGACGGTCCATGGCGCGACAACCCGGCCTTCGCCTACGTGATCGAGGCGGCATCCGGGATCAGCTGGCTCACGGGCTATCCCGACCGCAACCCGTATGAGCCCTATTCGGTCGGCGACCCGAACGCGGGTATTCATGCGCTCAACGCCCTGCTGGTGGCGCTGGAACACCGGCGGAACACCGGGCAGGGGATGCTCGTCGAGGCCGCGATGGTCGACGCCGCACTGAGCGTCGCTGCCGAACAGCTCATCGAGTACTCCGCCTACGGCGCTCTGTTGGAACGCGACGGCAACCGCGGACCGACCGCAGCACCGCAGAACCTGTACCGCACCAACGAGATCGACGAATTCGACCGTGCCGACTGCTGGGTTGCGGTCGCGGTCGCCACCGACGAGCAATGGACGGGTCTCTGCGCGGCCGTCGAGCGTCACGACTGGGGGTCCGACCCCGCATTGAGCACCGCGGCGGGCAGGCGCGCCCGTCACGACGACATCGACGAGCACCTCGCCGCATGGTGCGCGGGCCGCACCGGCGACGACATCGTCGAGAAGCTGTGGCAGCACGGTGTGCCCGTGGCCAAGGTCATGCAGCCGCACCGCCAGACCGAGATTCCGCAATTGGCGGCCCGTGGCTTCTTCGAGGACGTCGGGCATCCGGTCAATGCCCGCACGCCGCACAGCACGCTGCCCTTCACGTTCTCCCGCGGCCCGGAGCGCATCCACATCGAGCCCGCACCGCTACTCGGTCAGCACAACCACGAACTGCTGTCCGAACTCGGGATCACCGACGAGGAGATCGCCGAACTCCAGACCCAGGGCGTGATCGGAAATGCGCCGGCGATGGGGCCCAGCAAGGCCAAGACGGGCTAGCCTCAATCGGTGGCCATCGAACCGTCGGACATCCTGCTCACCGGCCGCGTCGCGGTGGTGACCGGCGGGGGAGCGGGGATCGGCAGGGGCATCGCCGAAGGATTCGCAGCGTTCGGCGCGAGGGTCGCCATCTGGGAACGTGACCCCGACACCTGCGCCGCGACCGCGGAAAGTACTGGAGCACTGGGGCTCGTCGTCGATGTGCGCGACAGCGAGCAGGTCGACGCCGCACTGCAGCGCACCGTCGATGAACTCGGCGAAGTGACGATTCTGGTGAACAACGCGGGTGGCGTCTTCAAGTCACCGCTGTTGGACACCACGGAGAACGGCTGGGATGCGTTGTACAAGAGCAACCTTCGCCACGTGCTGCTGTGCACTCAGCGGGTATCGCGGCGTCTGGTGGCCGCAGGCCTTCCGGGCAGCGTCGTCAACGTCACGTCGATCGAGGGTGTCCGTGCGGCGCCCGGTTATGCGGCGTACGCCGCGGCGAAGGCCGGCGTCATCAACTACACCAGGACCGCGGCCCTCGAGTTGGCGACGAACCACATTCGCGTCAACGCGCTGGCGCCCGATCTGACGCTGACCGAAGGTCTGATCGCACTGTCCGGCGGCAGCATGCGGGACGCCGACGCCCCCGGCATTCCGATGAACCGCCCAGGTCATGTCGACGAGATGGCCGGAGCCGCAGTGTTTCTCGCCTCCGAGATGTCGAGCTACATCACCGGTCAGACCATCCACGTCGACGGTGGCACGCAGGCAGCGAGCGGTTGGTATCACAACCCGCAGACCGGCGACTACCAGCTGGGCCCCGACTAACTAGTGCGTCCAGCCCTCGGCGATCTGCTCGTCGAAGGCGCGATCGATGCGTTCGAACCTGCGCTGGATCGACGGACGCGATGCCTGGTGCGGAATGACGTAGAGGCGGTTGGCGAGGATCGCATCGGCCGTCAGCCGCGCGACGTCCTCCGCGCGCACTTCGGGGTCGGTGGCGCCCGTCGGCAGGTCCTGCGGAGGCTCCGACCCGGGACCGAAGTCCGAGCTGCGGACCGCCTGGCTGTTGGCCATCAAGCCGGTGTCCACGATCATCGGGCAGAGCACCGAGACGCCGATTCCGTTGGCGCGCACCTCCCGCGACAGTGTCTCCGCCAGCGCCACGACGCCGTACTTCGCGACGCAGTACGGTCCGAGACCCACGTTGGGGATGAGTCCGGCGAACGATGACGTGAAAACGATGTGGCTGTCCTCGGACTGCGCGATCATTCGCGGCAGGAACGCCTCGACGCCGTGGATGGGCCCCCACAGGTCGACGTCGATCACGAAGCGCCAGTCGTCGTGGCTGGTCTGGGCGATGGGCCCGGCGTACGCGATGCCCGCGTTGTTGAACACCACGTGCACGGTGCCGAACACGCGGAACGCTTCGTCGGCGAGGTGGACGACGTCGTCGAGCTTGCGGGTGTCACAGACGACGCCGTGCGCCTCGACCCCCTCGTCGCGCAGCGTCGACACCGCCTCTCGCAGGCCGGCCTCATTGATGTCGGCGAGCATCAACCGGGCGCCGCGACGCGCGAATTCCTGTGCGGTGGCGAAGCCGATTCCGCTCGCCCCTCCGGTGATGACCGCCGTGCGTCCTTGGAATGTGTCCACGGCGCGACCCTATGCCGTCAGCTGGGTCCGTTCGGCCGAACCCACGACGGATCACCCAATTTCGCGCGTATGACGCCCCATGGATCGGCGTAGATACCCGGCGCCTTCCAGTACGCGCCCTTGCGAGTCATCACTGCGCGGACGACGGGCACGATCAGCCGCGCAGGGTGGCGCTTCCACCCGAACACGTCGGTGAGCTCGGCCATCATCTCCGACCACGAGTAGTGCTGGAACTGCAGCGCTTCCTGCGCGCGCGTGGTGTCCATCCAGTCGGTCACGAACCAGTCGGTCTCGCTGTCGGGGTTACCGGGGCGTCCCGGGGGCATCGCGCCCGCCATGCCCAGCGCCTCGACGAGGGCCGGCGCGAGGTCGCCGTAGCAACGGCGATGCGACTCGTCGCCGGCGATCAGGAGAACCTCGCCGACGGCATCGGCGGTGGTCGCCGCGGCGCACGCCCATGCGACGTCGCGGACGTCGACGGTCTGCACCCTGTTGTCGCTCGGCAGCGCGCTCGCGAAGAGCATCGCGTCGGCGCTCAGCGGCAGCGCCGACATGTCGGCACTGAGCACGCCGCCGAACCGCAGCACCACCCAATCCAGGCTCGACGACTGCACGATCTCCTCAGCCTCCGCTTTGGTTCCGCTGTAGATGTCCACGGGCCGCATCGGATCGTCCGTCGTCAGCGGCAGCGGAGTGAGGTGGGGATTGCGCGGACCGAACACCGCATTGCTGGACGCGTGGACGAACCGCGGCGGAGTCGGTTGCGCCTCGGCGATGCGGACCAGGGTGGCCGTCGCGTCGACGTTGACGCGACGCGCCACCTTCGGGATCCGGTAGATCGCCGGGGCGATGATCGCCGCCAGGTGGATGATCGCGGACGGGGCGGTCTCGGAGACGAGGCGCTGAACCTGATCGGCGTCGGTGAGATCGGTCCACCGGTATTCGGCACCGTGGGGCAGTTTGGTCGAGGCTTTGACGTTGGCGGGAGTCTCCAGGTCGGCGATCACCACTCGCCTGCCCAGGGTCGCCAGCCGACGCACGGTTTCCGATCCCACCAGGCCGAAGCCCCCGGTGACGAGCACGGTGTCAGACATATGCCTCCTACCTGCGGATATGGTATTCTCTTTTTCGGAGAGTACTACTACTTCAAGCCCGCGGGGTAGCGGGGCACAAAGTTGGGAACAAAGACATCATGAGCGACGGGGCGGAGAAAAAGGTCGCCAAGTGGGATCCCGATCTCACGCGGCAGATCGTGGGCCGGGTCGGTCCACTGATCAAGCGATACTTCCGCGCCGAGGTGCGCGATCTCGACCGGATGCCCGCAGCCGGCGGCGCGCTGGTGGTGTCCAACCACTCCGGCGGCATGTTCACCCCTGACGTGCTGGTGTTCGCCCCGGAGTTCTACAACACGTTCGGCTTCGACCGTCCCATCTACACACTGGGCCACGACATGATCTTCGTCGGGCCGGTCGGGGACCTGCTGCACCGGGCCGGTGTCATCGAGGCAAACCGCGAGAACGCCGCGCAGGCGCTGCGCGACGGTGCCGTGGTGTTGGTGTTCCCGGGCGGCGATTTCGACTCGTATCGCCCGACATTCACCGAGAACGTCGTCGACTTCAACGGCCGCAAGGGATATGTGAGGACGGCAATCGAGTCCGGGGTGCCAATCGTGCCGATGGTCTCGATCGGAGCGCAGGAGACCCAACTGTTCCTGGCCCGCGGCGACTCGATCGCCCGGCGGTTGGGTCTCCACCGGCTGCGGGCGGAGATTCTGCCCATCAGCGTCGGGTTCCCGTTCGGCCTGTCCGTGTTCTTCCCGCCGAACCTGCCCTTGCCGTCCAAGATCGTCACGCGGGTCCTGGACCCCATCGATATCGTGGCCGAGTTCGGGGAGAATCCCGACATCGAGATGGTCGATCTCCACGTCCGGGCCGTGATGCAGAAGGCGCTCGACGAACTTGCTCGCGAACGCCGCTTTCCTGTGCTTGGCTGACGGATCGTGGCCGACACTCTTGGACTCCTTCAAACGCTCTGGCGCGCACGGCTGATAGCGCCGATGCGCCCCGACAGGTATCTACGGATGGGCGCCGCGGTGCGCAGGGTCGGGATGACCGCGACTTCCGGCTTCGCGACGGCCGCACAGCGATGCCCCGACCGCACCGGGTTGATCGACGAGCGCGGGACCCTGACCTGGAAGCAGATCGACGACCGCTGCGACGCCCTTGCCGCGGCGCTGCAGCCCGCGCCCGGAGAGGCCCCGAAAACCATTGCGGTGATGTGTCGTAACCACCGCGGATTCATCGAGGCGCTGGTGGGGTCCAACCGCGTCGGCTCCGACGTCCTGCTGCTCAACACCTCCTTTGCCGGGCCGGCGCTGGCCGAGGTCGTCGAGCGTGAGGGCGCCGACACGGTGATCTACGACGATGAGTTCACCGAGATCGTCGATCGGGCGCTCGAAGGCAGACCCGACACCACGCGCATCCTGGGTTGGACCGATCGCACCGACGTGGACCTGACCGTGGACAAGCTGATCGAACGCCACGCCGGCCAGCGGCCCCGGCCCGCCGAACGCAAGAGCGACATCATCCTGCTGACGTCGGGTACGACGGGAACACCCAAGGGCGCCAAGCGTTCCGCGGGCAGCGGCGGCGCCGGCGACCTCAAGGCGGTGCTCGATCGCACCCCGTGGCGCGCGGAGGAACCCATCGTCATCGTCGCGCCGATGTTTCATGCCTGGGGTTTCTCGCAGTTGTTGTTCGCGGCGCTGCTGGCCTGCCCCATCGTCACCCGGCGCAAGTTCGACCCCGAGGCGACACTGGCGCTGGTCGATCGTCACCACGCGACGGGCCTTGCGGTGGTCCCCGTCATGTTCGACCGCATCATGGATCTGCCCGACGACGTGCGCAACCGCTACAGCGGCAAGTCATTGCGCTTTGCCACCGCGTCGGGGTCACGTATGCGGCCCGATGTCGTCATCAAGTTCATGGACCAATTCGGCGACGTGATCTACAACAACTACAACGCCACCGAGGCAGGCATGATCGCGACCGCGACACCTGCCGATCTGCGGGCCGCGCCCGACACGGCCGGAAAACCCGCTGACGGCACCGAGATCCGCATCCTCGACGACTCCTCTCATGAGGTGCCCACCGGCGAGACCGGACGGATCTTCGTCCGCAGCGGCACACTGTTCGACGGGTACACCTCGGGTACGACCAAGGACTTCCACGATGGCTTCATGTCGTCGGGGGATGTGGGCTACCTCGATGCAGACGGCCGCTTGTTCGTGGTCGGTCGCGACGACGAGATGATCGTCTCCGGCGGCGAGAACGTCTACCCGATCGAAGTCGAGAAGACGTTGGCCGCGCATGACGAGGTGGCCGAGGCAACGGTGCTCGGTGTCGACGACGAGCAGTACGGTCAGCGACTCGTGGCGTTCGTGGTGCTCGAGCCGGGCGCGTCGGCGACTCCGGACTCGCTCAAACAGCACGTCCGTGAGAATCTCGCGAATTACAAAGTGCCGCGCGAGATCACGGTGCTCGACGAGCTTCCGCGTGGCAGTACCGGCAAGATCCTGCGCAACGAGCTACGCCAGTCGTGAGCTAGCCCGCGGCGGGGGCGGGCGCCATCGCGGTGTCGACGGTGCTCAGCGGCGGTAACCCGGCGGCCGAACGGATCTCGTTCAGCCCGTGGATCATCGCGTCGGTGGCTTCGTGGATGTCGTTGAAGGTCTCGTCGTCGGACAGGATCGAGATGTCGACCTGGTCGACGTAGCTCCACACGGTCATGTTGAACGCGCTGCCCGCCGAGAGCACCCCGATGGAGTAGATCTCGCTGACCGGGGCGCCACCGATGTGTCCACGCTCGCGTGGGCCGGGAACGCTGGACACCGCGACATTCATCAGCCGGTTGTGCGCGGCGCGCTTCGACTGCCACCGAAGCACCGCCGGAGTCACCGGTGGCGGCAAGTACTCCATCAGCTGGCCCTGCAACTTCGGTCCAAGGAGTTCGTAGTCCTCCTTGGCGCGGGCGGTGGACAGCGACGTGAGCCGCACCCGCTCGATCGGATCGTCGATATGAATGGGCAACGACACCGACAGTCCGCCGATCTCGTTGCCGGTGACGCGATCCGGCGACAGATCAGTGCTGACCGGCACCGACGCGATCAGGGGACGGTCGGCGCGGCCGTCATAGCGCAACAGAAGTTCTCGCAGGCCGCCTGCGGCGGTCGCCAGCACGATGTCGTTGAACGTCACGCCCAATTGTTTGGCCGTCTCCTTGACCTCCGCCAACGACAGGGACGCGGTCGCGAAGGTCCGAGCCGGAGAGATCACGTGGTTGAGGAACGTCGGTGGGGTGTGAAACATCTTCGCCAGGTCGGGGTGGTCGCTGCGTTCCTTCGCGCGCCGCCTCAGCCGGGTGAAACCCTTGGCGGCATCGCGCGCCAGCGCGGGCAGCGCCGCGACGTGTGCGACATGGTCGCGGCCGGCGGCCGCCAGCAGTTCGGTGGTGCTCGGCTCTTCGCAGACGAGGTAGTCGTCTTGTTCGTCGGCGGCTGAGCCGGCCAGGTCCATCAGCCGGGCGAGCAGATTCGCCGAGGCCACACCGTCGGCCAGGGTGTGGTGCACCTTGCCGATGAGCGCGTAACGGTCGTCGGCCATGCCCTCGGCGAAATGGAACTCCCACAGCGGGCGGCTGCGGTCCAGCGGTGTGCTGGCGATCCGGCCGATCACCTCATCGAGTTCGCGACGTCCACCGGGCGCGGGCACCTGGACGCGGCGCAGGTGGTAGTCGAGGTCGACGGGGCAGTCCTCCATCCACATCGGATGGTGCAGTTTCCACGGGATGTCGATCAGCCGGTAGCGCAGCGGATCGAGCAGGTGCAGCCGTCGCGCGACAGTCCTTCGGAACACGTCGAAGGTGAACTCGCCCGGATAGTCGGCGGCGTGGATGACCGCGACCTTGAGCGTATGAGTGTGCAGATTCGGCGTCTCGCTGTACAACAGCATCGCGTCCATGCCATTGAGTCGCTTCACATCCCACCCCTTCGGACGGGATCTATGCAACCACTCGACAGCCCATGATCGAGGGCTTTCGGCGAATGGCTTAGGCGCCGATGTCGTCCAGCGCCGTACGCGTCTCGAGGTCGACGAAGGCGGCCCCATAGCGCTGGGCCAACGCGAGGCAGATGTCAGCCCCCTGCCAGGCGTCGCCGCCGGAGAGCGTCGCCATCCAGATGGCGAGCCCGTGCGCGACGGATGCGCGATAGCGCAGCCATACCTCGTCGGCGCTGGGCATCTCGTCGGCGGGCAGCTCGAGCGCGCCGCGATATTCCGCCAGCAGCTCGCGCTCGCCGCGTCTGCGGTCCTCGATGGTGAGCGCGCCCTGCAGAAAGTAGCCGAGGTCCAGGGACCAGTTGCCGCGGCGGGCCATCTGCCAGTCCAGGAAACCGACCTCGTCGTCGGGCAGCAGGTAGGTGTTGCCGATGTGCGGATCGCCGTGCAGCAGGGTCGGCGCCGTGGTCGTCAGGGTGCCGATATAGCGCGCCCAGATGTCGTCGAACAACTCGGTGCCGCCGAGCGCAGGTATCTCCGCGGGCACCGTGTCGCCCAACCGTTCGTGCGCGATGTGCAGCGGCGCATAACGCATGCCTTCGAAGGCGACAAAAGGTTCGAGCCAGTCGAGAGTCGGGTAGGTGTCGAGCCGTCCACCCCAGAACCGGCTGTGCATTCGCGCGAGCCCGCGCACACCGCTGGCCACCTGATCGATCGACATCGGACGGGTGGAGTCACGCGGATCGGCGCCCCTGGCGACGACGTCCTCCATGATCATGAGGAAGTCGTGGCGGTCCTCGTCGACCAGCGCGGTGTAGACCAAGGGGTGCTCGAGGCCCAGTTCGACACCCGAGGTGAACAGTCGCGGCTCGTGATACAGGCCGCTGGTCAGTGCGACGAGTTCGGCGTGCTCGGGATCCACGGCTTTGGCGAACACCGTCGCGGGCCCCGAACCAGACGAATACGTCAGCGCCAACCGGGCGCGCTTGTTGGTGCCGTCGTCGCGTAGCACCACCGTCACCTTGTCGACCACGGCATCGGGATGGTGACGCGAGAGCGCCGCCGTCATCCAGTCCGGGCTGATGTCATCCCACCCACGCGGCAGCGACAGCTCCGCGACAGTCACGTTGTGTCAGGCCCTATTTCAGGCAGCTGCCGCCATCGACCGGCAGCGTCACGCCTGTGACGTAGCGCGCTTCGTCGGATGCCAGGAACAGCACGGCGTTGGCGATGTCCTCAGGCTCGACCCAGCCGATCGGCAGCGTGTGCATCAGCTCTCCGACGACCTTCATGTCGTCGGGGCCCGGGTTCTCCAGATCGGGACGGAACAGGCGCATCGTGCCGTCATTCATGAACAGCGGGGTGTTCACATTGGTCGGGTGCACCGAGTTGACGCGGATGTTCTGCGCGCCGAGTTCGACGGCGAACGTGCGCATCAGGCCGACCACACCGTGTTTGGCCGCGACGTAGTGGCCGGTGTGCGGGTACGCCTTCAGTCCGCCGACCGAACTGGTGAGGATGATCGAACCGCCCCGGCCACCCTCGAGGATGTGCGGCACACCGGCTTTCACGGTCTTCCACACGCCGCCGAGGTTGATGTCGATCATTGCGGTCCAGTCGGTTTCGCTGGTCTTGTCCAGCGTCTGGCCGCCGTTGCCGATGCC
>Ga0075363_100000303_pt1 | contig 14439 bp, 13 predicted proteins | sample EndMetdeltDD1763_FD_71470 | JGI IMG/M metagenome (GOLD analysis project Ga0075363, IMG submission 71470) | Populus endosphere microbial communities from Tennessee, USA - Endosphere MetaG P. deltoides DD176-3 | ecosystem: Host-associated > Plants > Roots > Endosphere | place: USA: Tennessee...
GTCATGTCGTCGTCGTCAAGCGGTTCGTCGGCCATGGTTCCTCCATTGGAATGGGGCTGGGTGTGAGGACAGTGAAGTACCCAGCCCGGCCACGGACAACCCCGGGGCGGCGAACCGCCGGCGAGCGGACGGATTCAGTCGATCAATCCCCGCCGCCGAGCGATCGCGGCGGCCTCGGTCCGGCCGGACGCGTTGAGCTTGCCCAGGATGTTGGACACGTGCACCGACACCGTCTTGGCGCTGATGAAGAGCTGCTTGCCGATCTCGCCGTTGGAGCGCCCCTCGGCGACCAGCGCGAGGATCTCGGCCTCGCGGGCGGTGAGGGTGCCCGAGGCAGGGCCGTCCGCCCGGGACGGCGTGCTGCCCTGGGCCCGGAGTCGCTCGAGCAGCGGCTGGGCGCCGAGCCGGTGCGCGACCTCGCGGGCCTGGTCGCCGAGCTCGCGGGCACCCGCGGTGTCACCGGTGGCGCGCAGGATGCCGGAGAGCACGGCGCGGACCGTGGCGAGCTCGTGGACGTGGCCGAAGTCCTCGAACAGCTGCTCCGCCTCGCGCCACACCTCGACCAGCGCGTCCTGCGGTGGTGCGTCGATCCCGGCGAGCCAGCGGACCCGCAGCGTCTCGGCGTCGAGCCGCTTGGTCCAGGCCCGCCCCTCGGGACCCCAGTGGCCGGACGGGTCGGTGTACATGCGCAACACGGTGTGGCCGTCGGAGTGCAGCCGCTCCACCTCGGCGACGTACGTCGCGCGCTCGGCCGCCGGGATCCGGGGCAGCGCGTCGGCCACGGCTCCGACCGTGATCGCGGCCATCCGGATCCGGGCGCTGAACCACTCGTGCCAGATCTTGCCGAGCACCGCGACCGCATCCTGGTAGACGGCGATCACCGCGGCCGGGTCGTCACCGTGCGAGGCGTCCGTGAGCTCGGCGGCGACGGAGTTGATCACGACCCCGCCCTCGAGCTCCCAGAAGCGGCGCAGCGCCCGGGCTCGTTCGGCCACCGGCTCCCCGCGACCGGACTCGACCAGCAGCGCGACCCCTTCGACCAGCGCGGCCGGGATCGGCGGTGCCTGCTCGTTGCTGGTGTCGGTCAGCCTCAGCGCCTCGTCCCAGTCGCCGTCGACGGTCTTGATCCACGCCAGCTGCCACCGGGACTCGAAGCCATACGGCGCGTAGGGGATGCCCGCGTCGGTGGCCGCCTTCATGGCGCTGCGGAACCACGTCTCGGCCTGCGCCCACTCGGCCCAGTCCTCGTAGGAGCGACCGAGGAAGTAGCGGGCGCGCAGCTCGGCCTGGATGGCGCCGGTGTCGACCGCGCGGTGGACCGCCTCGACGAGTGCCGAGCGGAGCGCGTCCTTGGGGCCGGCCTTCTTGAGCTGGCTCAGCGTCGTGATGACGTCGGAGGCCAGCTCGTGCAGGTCGAGCCGCTCGGCGAGCGCCAGAGCGTCGAGCCCGGCCGCCTGCGCCTCGTCGTACCGCCCATAGGCGGACAGCACCCGCGCCTGGGTCGCCAGCACCTTCGCGCGCAGCCCGCCGGCGTCGTCGGGCAGCAGGTCGACGGCCTCCTGCACGAGCTCGACCGGGTGCACGTCGATGTTCTCGGTCAGCATCACCGCGTCCGCCCGCGCGGCCAGCAGCCGGGCCCGCCAGGCCGCGCGCGCGTCCGGCGCCAGTGCGCCGAGCTGCTCGGCCAGCAGGGCCGCGGCCCGGGTCGGCTGGCCCGAGGCGGTCAGCGCCTCGGCAGCGCTGACCGCGAGCTTGGAGAGGTCGATCTCGCACGTGGAGAGCCGCCGCGGGTCGGCGAGCAGCTCGAGCGCCTGCTCGTAGTGGTGCGCGGCCTCGTCGGGTCCGGCCACCGTCATCGCCTCGTCGCCGGCTCTGATGCTGGCGTCCAGGGCGGTGTCGAGATCGTGGGCGAGCCGGGCGTGTCGGGCCAGCTCGGCCGCGGTGCCGCGGCCCATCCCCTCACGCAGCGCCTCGGCGTACTGACTGTGCAGCCGGACCCGCTCGCCGGGCAGCAGGTCGTCGTAGACGGCTTCGCCGAGCAGGGCATGCCGGAAGGAGTAGGTGCCGTCGCCGGGGACCAGGAGATTCATCTCGACCGCCTGGCGCAGCCCGTCCTCGAGCTCGGCCGAGGAGAGCCCGGACGCCGCGACCAGCAGGTCGTGGGCCACCTTGCGGCCGGCCACGCTGGCCACGCGGACCACCTGGCGGGAGGCGTCGTTGAGCCGGTCCAGCCGCACCAGCAGCACGTCGGCGAGGTCGTCGGGAACCCAGCTGCCGGGCTGGGTGGCGGCACCCACGAGCTCCTCGACGAAGAACGCGTTGCCCTCGGCGCGACGGATGATCGCGCTGAGCTCCTTCTCGGCGATGGGGCCGGGCGACAGGCTGTCGATGAGGAGCCGGACCTGGTCGTCGCCCAGCGGCCCGAGCTGCAGCCGCTCCACGCCGCGCAGCCGCGACCACTCGGCGACCTGGCGGCGCAGCGGGTGGCGGCGGTGCAGGTCGTCGGCGCGGTACGACGCCACGACCGCCACCGGCGCTTCGAACGGCCGGGAGAAGAGGAAGCTGAGGAGGTCGCGGGTGGACTGGTCGGCCCAGTGGCAGTCCTCGATGACCAGCAGCACCGGCGCCACCTGCGCGGCCTCCTCCAGCAGGGAGTGCACTGCGGTGAACAGGTCGGCGCGGTCCACGCTCTCGCCCTCGAGCCGCCCGGAGGACGGGCCGCCCTCGGTCGCCACCAGCATGCGGCGGCCGGGCTGCAGCCGGGCCAGGGCGGGGTGCGCCTCGGCCACGCGGCCGACGACCTCGGGAAGCTCGGCCTCGAGCCGGCCGAGCACCTCGGAGAACGGCAGGTAGGGCAGCGCGCTGTCGCCGAAGTCCAGGCAGTGCCCGGCGACCACGCGCCACCCCTCGGCGACCGCGAGGTCGCGCAGCTCGACCAGCAGCCGGGTCTTGCCCACGCCGGCGTCTCCGGAGAGCACCACGTGCACCGACTCCGCGAGCGGGTCCGCGGAACGGGAGTCGTCGGCAGACGACGAGACGCCGAGCAACGAAGCGATCTCCGTCAGCTCGGCGTCTCGACCGATCAGGGTCCGGCTGGTCGTGTGTACGGCCACACCGCCCATGATCGCGTGTTCAGTTGTGTTCTCCTGCACCGTTTTGCCGGCCGGCGCCGTGTCGATGCTCATCCGAGCTCAACGCCGGCGGGTCAGCGGCTGGTGCGGGTGGCCTCGGCGGGCCGGCGTACGAACGGGATCCGGACGCGACGGCCGGTGTGGCGGCCGATGTCCTTGCGGATCCGGTTCCTCCGGTACTCGATCTCGGCCTGGTAGGTGTCGAAGGTGTTGAAGTCCATCGCTGGTGTGCTCCTCAGATTGCTTCCGGTACTGCCTGGTGATCACAAAGATCGCCGTCTGAGGTAGGAGCCCACATCGGGAAGGTTCCTTATCTCTGACACCAGCACGACGAACGGGGTGCCTTAGATACGACACCCGAGTCGGAATTCACGCTCGGTATCGCCCCACCAGCCCCATCCGTCACCTAAGGAGCGCTGTCGCTAGTGGTTGCCCGGACGAGAACAGCGAGTCGGGTCAGGCGGGCCATGCGGGCCGTCCTCCGATCCACGTGCCGGCGACCAGCGGCACGCCGGGCCGGTACGCCAGGTGGACGTGGCTGGGGGCGTCGAGCAGCGCCAGATCCGCCCGTGCGCCGACCGTGAGCCGGCCGACGTCGTCGCGGAGCAGTGCCCGGGCTCCGCCGTACGTCGCGGCGCGCACGGCTTCGCTCGGAGTCATCCCCATCTCCCGGACCGCGAGTGCGATGCAGAGCGGCACCGAGCTGGTGAAGCTCGAGCCGGGGTTGCAGTCGCTGGCCAGCGCCACGGCGACGCCGGCGTCGAGCAGCCGGCGGGCGTCGGGGTAGGGCTGGCGGGTCGAGAACTCGACGCCCGGGAGCAGGGTCGCCACCGTCCCGGAGTCCCGCAGGGCGTCGACGTCGCTGTCGGTGAGGTAGGTGCAGTGGTCCACGGCCGCCAGACCGAGCTCTGCGGCCAGCTGGACGCCGGGGCCGGGGCCCAGCTGGCTCGCGTGCAGCCTCCCCTCGAGCCCGGACGCCGCACCCGCTTCGAGCACCGCCCGGGCCTGGTCGGCGTCGAAGGCGCCCTCCTCGCAGAACGCGTCCACCCAGCGTGCGTACGGCGCGGCGGCCGCGAGCATCGGGCCGGTCACGAGGTCGACGTAGGCCGCCGGGTCGTCCTCGAACTCGACCGGGACGACGTGTGCGCCGAGGAAGGTCGTCTCGTCGGTGAACTGCCGAGCGACCGCCAGGCTGCGGGCCTCGTCGTGGACGGTCAGGCCGTAGCCGGACTTGATCTCGACCGTCGTGGTCCCCTGCCGGGTCATCTCCTGCACCAGCCGCGCCACGTGGGCGGTCAGCTGTTCGTCGGTCGCCGCGCGGGTCGCCGCGACGGTCGTCCGGATGCCGCCGGCGGCGTACGGCTGCCCCGCCATCCGCGCCGCGAACTCCAGGGCCCGGTCGCCGGCGAAGACCAGGTGGCTGTGGCTGTCGACGAAGCCGGGCAGGACCGCCCGGCCACCGGCGTCCACCATCTCGTCGGCGTCCGGTGCGTTCGCGGCCGGGCCGACCCAGGCGATCCGACTGCCCTCCACGACCAGGGCGGCGTCGCGCATGATGCCGAGCAGACGATCTGCTGCCGAACCGTCTCCTACGAAACCATCCCTTCCAGGACCGTCCCGCTCGGGAGCGTTGGTGACGAGCTCGCCGATGTTGGTGATCACCGTGGTGGCCGTCATGCCCAGAGCGCCCCGATCGCCTCGTCGAGCTCGCGCCCGATCTCCGTCTCGTCGCCACGGGTGAACACGACGCGGCCACCGACGACCACCTGCACGACATCCGCCGCCGTCGCCGCGAACGCGGCGGTGTGCTCGTCTGCGCCGGTGCCGGCGGTGCGGGGGCTCGCGCTGTCCAGGGTGACCAGGTCGGCGCGCTGGCCGACCGCGATCTCGCCGGCGTCGGGGAAGCCGAGCGTGGCATGGCCCGTGGCCGCGCCGAGCAGCTCGGCGGCGGTCCAGTGGCCGCGCTCCTGCGTGGCCAGCCGCTCGTCCATCTCGAGCCCGCGCATCTCCTCGAACGGGTCGATCACCGCATGGCTGTCGCTGCCGAGCGTGATCCGGCAACCGGCAGCGGCCAGCCGTGCCGCAGGGCCGATGCCGTCGGCGAGGTCGCGCTCGGTGGTCGGTGTGATGCACACGTTGGTGCTGGTGGTGCCGAGCAGCTCGATGTCGTCGTCGGTCAGGTGCGTCGCATGGACGACCGTCGTGGCCGGACCGAGCAGGTCGGCCTCGTGCAGGAGCCGGGTCGGGGTCACGCCGTACGCCGCCAGGCACGCGTCGTTCTCGGCCACCTGCTCCGAGAGATGCACGTGCAGCGGCGCCCGGCCGTGGAAGACGGCCAGCTGGTCGCGCGGCACCGCCCGGACCGAGTGGATGGCCGCGGGGCCGTCTGCGGCGCGCGCGGCCCAGGCCGCGGCATCAGCGTCGGAGTAGCGCACCTGGACACCCTCCGGCGGCTTCCCGAACCCGCTCGAGACGTAGCAGGTGTCCAGCAGCGCGATCCGGAGCCCGGCCTGCCGAGCCGCCTCGACGAGCGCGTGGCCCATCGCGTTGGGGTCGGCGTACGCCGTCCCGTCGGGCTGGTGATGGAGGTAGTGGAACTCCCCGACCGTCGTGATGCCGGCGGCGACCATCTCCCGGTAGGTGGCCCGGGCCAGCGCGAGATAGGAGTCCGGGTCGAGCCGGCCGGCGACGTCGTACATCTGGTCGCGCCAGGTCCAGAAGGTCCCCCGCTCCCGCTGGGTCCTCCCTCTGAGTGCGCGGTGGAAGGCGTGGCTGTGGCAGTTCGCCAGCCCGGGGATCGTCAGCCCGGACATTCGCCTCGCGCCCTCGGCGTCGGCCCCCAGCTGGACCCGGGTGAACCGGCCGTGCGCGATCTCGACCAGCACGTCGTCCTCGACGCGTCCGTCGACCCAGGCCCGCTCGAGCAGGTAGGACGCGCTCACGTCGCGAGCCGCTCGAGCGTCTCGGCGAGGGCGTGCACGCCGGCCAGGCAGTCCGGGATCGACGCCGTCTCGGCCGGCGAGTGGGACACGCCGGTGGGGTTGCGGACGAAGAGCATCGCGGTCGGGATCCCCATGGTTGAGAGGATTCCGGCGTCGTGTCCGGCCGCGGTCGGGATGATGGGCCAGTCGCCTTCCTCGTGGTCGGCGGCGATCCGCGCGGCCAGGTCGGGGTCGAAGGCGACCGCCCCCGAGACCGACTCCGCGGTGACCGAGACCGTGGTCCCGTCACGCTCGGCGCGTTCGGTCGCCTGCCTGGTGATCGTGTCCACCAGCTCGGACAGGGCGTCCTCGGACGAGCACCGGGCGTCCAGCCAGGCGAGCACCCGCGAGGGCACCGCGTTGGTGCCGTTGGGCGTGACCTCCAGGCGGCCGAACGTCGCCCGCTGGCCCGCGAGCCGGGCCTGCTTGTTGGCCGCCAGCGCCGTCATCGCATAGGTCAGCATCGGGTCGGCACGGTCCTCCATGCGCGTGGAGCCGGCGTGGTTGGCCTCGCCCGCGAGGTCGAAGCGGTAGCGGCCGTGCGGCCAGATCTCGCTGGCCACGCCGACCGCCGTGCCGCGGTCGACCAGGTCGCGTCCCTGCTCGACGTGCAGCTCGACGAAGCACGCGACGTCCCTCAGCAGCCCCGGCCCGCCGCCTTCGACGACCTCCTCGAAGGCGACTCCGTCGCGGTCGCGCAGCCCTCGCGCCTGCTCCCAGGAGATCGCGCCCGACGCCAGCCGCGAGCCGAGGCAGGCGAGGCCGAACCGCGACCCCTCCTCCTCCACGAAGACCGACACACCGACAGGGCGCGTCGGCACGACGCCCCGCGACCGCAGCTCGTCCACCGCCGCCAGCGCCGAGACGACCCCCAACGGTCCGTCGTACGCCCCGCCGTCGAGCACCGAGTCCAGGTGGGACCCGGTCAGGACGCCACCGGCCCGCCGGGATAGTCCGTGATTCAACGGCCCTTGATCGGCCAGACCAGGGGCCGTTTGTTCACGGACTACCCCCTCGTCCGGATCCCACCAGGCGACCAGGTTGCCGGTGGCGTCGGACTCGAGGGACAGCCCGCGAGCGGCGGCCTGCTCTCGGAACCAGTCGGCGAGCTCGCGCTCGGGCTGGGTGAAGGGCTGGCGGAAGTAGCCCCCCGAGCTCGCCGACCGGCCGATCGGCGCCAGGTCGGACCACATCCGCTCGAAGTCGGCTGGTGTGGGAGGCACGCCCCCATCCAACGCAGCCGACGGCCCGGGCGCCACCTGCGCGCTGGTGGAGCGGTCTCGGATCCGAGATCCCCATACTGGCGCGATGGAGTTCCAGGAGGTCGTCCGCAGGCGCCGGATGGTGCGCGACTACAGCGACGAACCCGTCGACCCGGGGATCGTCCAACGGGCCCTGGCCAACGCGGTGCGGGCCCCGAGCGCCGGCTTCAGCCAGGGCTGGGCTTTCCTGGTGCTCGACACCCCCGACGACGTACGCCGCTTCTGGGCGGCGACCGCCGACGACCTCGACCAGCCGGACAGCTGGCTGGTCGGGATGATGCACGCCCCGGTGGTGATCCTGCCGTGCTCCAGCAAGCGGGCCTACCTGCAGCGCTACGCCGAGGGAGACAAGGGCTGGACCGACCAGGACGAGGCACGCTGGCCGATGCCGTTCTGGCACATGGACGCCGCGATGGCGAGCCTGCTGATCCTCCAGACCGCGACCGACGCCGGGCTCGGCAGCTGCTTCATCGGCGTACCCCCGGACAAGGACGCCGCGGTCCGTGCGACGTTCGGCATCCCCGACGACCACGACCCGGTCGGCGTGATCACGATCGGCCATCGGAGGAGCAACGAGAAGCCCTCCGGGTCACCGCGGACCAGGCATCGCCGCGACCTCGCGACCCTCGTGCACCGCAGCCACTGGGGCTAGCCTCCCGGAATGACCGAGGGAGGGTCCGAGCTGCCGCGGGCGGTCGCGAAGCTGCAGGCCCTGATCCGGATCCCGACCGTCTCCTACCGCGAGCCCGGGCGCGTCGACACCGCCGCGTTCGACGCGTTCGTCGACGAGCTGGCCCGGCAGTTCCCGCTGCTCCACGAGCGGCTCGAGCTGACCCGGGTGCACACGCACGGCCTGCTCTTCCACTGGCCGGGTGCGCGCAGCGAGCGGCCGGTGGTCCTGATGGCCCATCTCGACGTCGTGCCGGTCGAAGGCAGCTGGCAGCACGACGCGTTCAGCGGCGACGTGGCGGACGGCAGCATCTGGGGCCGCGGCACCCTCGACGACAAGGGCAGTCTCGTCGGCATCTGCGAGGCGGTCGAGACGCTCCTCGAGCGCGAGCTCACGCCGGCTCAGGACCTCTGGCTCTCGTTCGGCTGCGACGAGGAGGTGTTCGGTACGGCGGCCGAGCGCGCCGTCGCCGAGCTGGAGCAGCGCGGCGTTCGGCCATGGTTCGTCGTCGACGAGGGCGGGGCCATCGCTCACGACGCGTTCCCCGGCATCGACCGACCCGTCGGAGTCGTGGGGGTGACCGAGAAGGGCATCATGTCGGTCCTCCTGAGGGTCGAGGGCCGGGGTGGGCACGCCTCCACGCCGGCGCGGATGGGCCCGACCGCGCGACTGGCCAGGGCCATCACCCGGCTCGACCGTTCGCCGATGCCGGCCAGCCTGCCCGCGCCGACCGTCGAGCTGTTCCGTCGGCTCGCCCCGCACGCTCCGCTCCCCCTGAGGCCGCTGATGGCGAACGCCGGTCGGCTCGGCCCGGCGCTGGCTCGCCTGCTGACCGCGCTCGGCCCGGAGAGCGCGGCCATGGCGCGCACCACGTTCGCGGTCACGACCCTGTCGGGCAGCCCGGCGCTGAACGTCATCGCGCAGACGGCCTCCGCCGGCGTCAACATCCGGATCATGCTCGGCGACACCTCGCAGACCGTGCTCGCCCACGTCCGCAAGGCGATCGGCGACGACCGGGTCGGGATCGAGGTCGTCGAGGCCTACGAGCCGAGCCCCCTCTCGCCGTACTCCACCGTCGACACGGTCGACGACGCGTTCGAGCTGATCGCGACGACGATCAGCGAGGTCTTCCCGGACGCCGTGCCCGCGCCGTACGTGATGATGGCGGCCACCGACTCGCGCAGCTTCAGCCCGATCTGCGACCGCGTCTACCGGTTCGCGCCGTTCCGGATGACCAAGGCACAGCGCGAGGCGATCCACTCCTACGACGAGCACCTCGGCGTCGACGACTTCCTCGACGGCGTGCGGTGGTACCAACGCCTCATCGAGAGGCTCACATGAGCACCCCACCGGCATGACCACCACCACCCAGCCCCTGAAGCCGGCGCACGGCCTCGTCGCGATCGTCGGCTTCCTGGTCTGCGTCGAGCTGGCGAGCGGCGTCCTCCAGGGCTACTACACCCCGATCTACAGCGACATCGCCGACCACCTCTCGATCAAGGACGCCGACGTCAACTGGTTCGAGGCGGCGCAGCTGGTCGTCTCGGCACTGGTCGTCCCGCCGCTGGCCCGCCTCGGCGACCTGGTCGGTCACAAGAAGGTCTTGCTGCTCTCGACCGCGGTCACGGCCCTGGGCAGCTGGGTGCTGGCGTTCGCGCCGAGCTTCACCACGTTCCTGATCGGCTGGGCCGTCCAGGGTGCCTACGTCGTCTGGCTGCCGCTCGAGATCGCGATCATCCACCGACGCACCGCTGGCTCGGGTCGACAGGCGCTGCTCACGCGGCGCGGGGCCGCGATCCTGGTCGGCGCCCTCGAGCTCGCGGTGATCATCGGCGCCCTCACCTCTGGCGCGCTGGTCGAGGCGACCTCGATGGGCTTCCTGCTCGCGCTGCCGGCGATCGTGGTCACCGCCGTGTTCTTCGTGGTCTGGTTCGGCATCGAGGATGCCCCCGGGCAGTCCACGGGTGGCTACGACTGGGGCGGGCTCGCCCTCATCAGCGTCGCGCTGGGTCTGGTGATGGGCGGGCTGATCGCGATCCGGGTGCAAGGCCCGGACTCGGTCCTGGCGTGGCTGCTGGTGCTGCTCGGCGTGGCCGCCGTGATCCCGTTCGCGCGCTACGAGGCCGGCCACCCCGAGCCGATGGTCGACGTCCGCCTGCTCGCGACGCCCGGCCAGTGGCCGGTGCAGCTGACGGCCTTCCTGTTCGGGATGTCGGTGCTCGGCGCCCAGATCCCGCTGTCCACGTTCGCCCGCACGGACCCAGCCACGGCCGGCTACGGGCTCGGTGCGGACGCGTCGTTCGTCTCGACCCTGATCGGGGTGTACGTCGTGTTCCTGGCGGTCGGCGCCTTCACGCTGCCGCTGACCTCGCGGCTTTTCGGGCCGCGCGGCGCGCTGGTCCTGGGCGCCCTGCTCGTGGCCCTGGGGTACGCGCTGTGGCTGCCGTTCCACGACTCCACCGCTCAGGCACTCATCAACATGGCGGTCGCCGGCGTGGGCTCCGGGGCTCTCGTGGCCGCCCTGCCCGCGACGGCCGCGGCGGCGGCACCGCCGGACCGAACCGGCTTCGCCACGGGCATGACCAACGCGACCAAGACCGTCGGTGGCGCCATCGCGTCGTCGGTCTTCGCGATCTGCCTGGCCTCGGCCGGATCGATCAAGGACCCGGTCAAGGGTCACGCCCCGCTGTCCGGCTACCTCACGGTCTGGGCGATCTGCGCCGTGGCAGGGCTGGTGGCCGCCGTAGCCCTGCTGCTCCTGCCTCGACAGGCGACGAGGCAGCCGGTGGACCCTGCATGAGCAGCCACTGGGACGACGAGCCTGTCGGTGACTACGACGCGGGCACCGGCATCCGACGGCGCTGGCGCCGCTCCTGGAACCAGTACGTCGCCTTCCTGGTCGGCGCCGTCGGCTCGTTCATCCTCATCGGCACGCTTCCGCGCGGCGTCGTCGGCGGCACGGTGGGTGGTCTCTGCGTGCTCGCCGCGTCGTTCGCCGTGGTCCGGGCAGACGGACCCAAACCCACGTTGCGCCGACCGAAGAGGCAGGTCCCGGCGTTGCGCACCGAGCTGACCTGGTACGCCGTCGCGGTGGCGCTCGTCGTGGTCGGCGTCGTCCTCGTCACCGGCTGACCTCCACGCATCGCGTATTTTGGAGTCGTGCCGGAGAGCGAGGACCGCCCCGCCGACCGCGACGCCACCCAGAGCTCGCGGCAGGCCAGCAAGGCGGCAGCGCGCGCCAGGATCGCGCAGCAGCAGACCTGGGTCGACCTCCAGGTGCGCCAGGCGATGGAGCGCGGCGACTTCGACGACCTGCCCGGCGCCGGCAAGCCGATCAAGGACCTCGGCGAGTCGCACGACCCGGACTGGTGGATCAAGAAGCTGGTGCAGCGGGAGCACGTCGCCCTCCTGCCGCCCAGCCTGGCGCTGCGCAAGGAGGACGCCGAGCTCGACGACACGCTCGACCGGCTGAACGTCGAGGCGGAGGTACGCCGCCACGTCGACGACTTCAACAAGCGGGTCATCGCCGCGCGCTACCGGCCGGCCGAAGGCCCGCCGCTGGTCACGATGCCGCACGACGTCGACGAGGCAGTGGCCGCCTGGCGCGAGCGGCGTACGGCCCGGCTGGCCGAGCAGCGCCGCAAGGCCCGGGCCGCCCTCCCCGAGCAAGCTGACGGGCCGAAGCGCCGATGGTGGCGGCGGGCAGTTTCACCGGGTACCCGGTGAAACTGGTCCCGACCGGCTGGAGTTCCAGCTGGGAGGCGGCAGTTTCTTCGGGTACCCGGTGAAACTGCCTCGCTGTCAGATCTGTCATACCGACGCCGACACCTTCGCTGTTACGTTCCGCCCATGAGCGGCAAGAGCCCCAAGGACTTTTTCCGGCCACTGGCCCTGGGCGCGCCCGAGCCGGTGCGCGAGATCCCCGCGCGGCCGAGCCGCGCGATCCACTTCTTCGACCCGAGCAACGAGAAGATGGCCGCGAAGATCCCGGACATGGTCGGCAGCGTCGACGTGCTGCTCGGCAACCTCGAGGACGCGATCAAGGCCGACAACAAGGTCGCCGCCCGCGAAGGCCTGGTGAAGATCGCGCAGGACACCGCCGGCCTCGGAGGGCAGGGCGCCCCCACCCAGCTCTGGACGCGCATCAACTCGCTGGACAGCCCGTGGGTTCTCGACGACCTCACCACGCTGATCCCCGCCATCGGCGACCGGCTCGACGTGGTGATGGTCCCCAAGGTGCAGGGTGCCGAGGACATCCACTACGTCGACCGGCTGCTCGCTCAGCTCGAGGCCAGGGCCGGGCTCGACCGCCCGATCCTGGTCCACGCCATCCTCGAGACCGCCCGCGGCGTCGCCAACGTCGAGGAGATCTGCGGGGCCAGCCCGCGCATGCAGGGGCTGAGCCTCGGCCCCGCCGACCTGGCCGCGGACCGGCGGATGAAGACCACCCGGGTCGGCGGCGGCCACCCCGGCTACCTCGTCCGCGAGGACCCGCCGCGCACCGACGGCGTCGCCAACCTCGAGGCCCACCGCGCGACCTACCAGCAGGACCTGTGGCACTACACGATCGCGCGGATGGTCGACGCCTGCGCGATGCACGGGATCTACCCCTACTACGGCCCGTTCGGCGACATCGCCGATGTGGTGGCGTGCGAGGACCAGTTCCGCAACGCGTTCCTGCTCGGCTGTGTCGGCACCTGGTCGCTGCACCCCAAGCAGATCGCCATCGCCAACAAGGTGTTCAGCCCGTCGGTCGAGGACGTGAAGCACGCCCGCAGGGTGGTCGCCGCCATGGGTGACGGGACCGGCGCGGTGATGCTCGACGGGAAGATGGAGGACGACGCCTCCCTCAAGCAGTGCCTGGTGATGGTCGAGCTCGCCGAGCAGCTGGCCGCCATCGATCCCGCGCTCAAGGCGCAGTACGCCGCCATCGAGATCGAGCAGAGTGAGCGCGACGCATGACCGACTTCACCCCGCTGCGCAGCGTCCTCTACATGCCCAGCTCCAACGAGCGGGCGCTGGAGAAGGCCAAGAGCCTGCCCTGCGACGGGCTGATCCTGGACCTCGAGGACGCCGTCGCCCCGGATGCCAAGCCGGCCGCCCGCGAGGCTGCCTGCGCGGCCGCCGCCAGCGGTGACTACGGCCGCCGGACGCTCACCATCCGGGTCAACGGCGCCGACACCCCGTGGCACGCGGACGACCTGGCGGCCGCGTGCGCGGCCGGGCCGGACGCGATCGTGGTCCCGAAGGTGAGCAGCGCCGCAGCCGTGCTCGCCCTCGTCGATGCGATGGAGCAGCACGGCGCCCCCGACCACACCACACTCTGGGCCATGGTCGAGACGCCGTACGCCATGCTCCATGCGGAGGAGATCGCCGCCGCGTCGGGGCGGCTCAGCGTGCTGGTGATGGGCACCAACGACCTCGCCAAGGAGCTGTACGCCGAGCACGTGCCCGGCCGGCAGCCGCTGCTCACCGGGCTCGGCCTGGCGCTGCTGGCGGCGCGCGCCACCGGCAAGGCGATCCTCGACGGCGTCTACAACGACGTGAAGAACACCGACGGCTTCCTCGACGAGTGCCGCCAGGGCCGCGAGATGGGGTTCGACGGCAAGACCCTGATCCACCCCGGCCAGGTCGAGGGCGCCAACGAGGTGTTCGCACCCAGCGAGCAGGCGGTCGCGGACGCCCGGGGCATCCTCGAGGCCTGGGAGGCTGGGGCCGGCTCCGGCGTGGTCACCTACAACGGCCGGATGATCGAGAACCTGCACGTGGAGTCGGCCCTCCGGACGCTCGGCATCCACGACGCCATCAGCGCGCTCGCCGATTGACGGCCTCACCCGCGCGGGTGAGTTTGTGAGCCATCCCCCTGAGGGCACCGCCCAGGCACCACTGGAAGGGGGTGCAGGCACATGGTTGTTCTGGGATTGATCCTGTTGATCCTCGGGCTGATCCTGAGCATGTCCTTGCTGGTCACGATCGGCGTGATCCTGCTTGTCGTGGGACTGATCGTGAACCTGGTGCCGTTCGGAGGCACGCACCACCGGGTCTATTGACCGGCGTCCTCACCCACTAGATGAGTAATTCCAAGGGATCGTGCATGCGAGCGGCGCTCAGCGCCGCGCTGGCAAGGCGCCGATGCGAAGGCAGACCGGGCGTCTTCCGAGCGTCGGCAACGCCGCCAGCGTGGATGCTGAGCGTCGCGTAGCGTGCGAGAGCTTGGAATTACTCATCTAGGCAACAGCGTCGCAGCCGCGGCCGAGCCACCGGCTCAGTCGCGGTTGCGGCGCAGCTGCTCGTCGAGCCAGAGCTTGGCGCTCCCGAAGAAGCCGGCGACGTCGTGCACCAGCTTGCCCAGCGCGTCCTGGCTGGACTTGAACGCCTCTGAATAGCTGTCGGCG
>Ga0075363_100000304_pt1 | contig 14425 bp, 11 predicted proteins | sample EndMetdeltDD1763_FD_71470 | JGI IMG/M metagenome (GOLD analysis project Ga0075363, IMG submission 71470) | Populus endosphere microbial communities from Tennessee, USA - Endosphere MetaG P. deltoides DD176-3 | ecosystem: Host-associated > Plants > Roots > Endosphere | place: USA: Tennessee...
GGCGGCGATCGCCGCCCTGCATGCGGACGCGACGAGCGCGGACGAGACGGATTGGGTGCAGATCGTCGAGTGGTACGACGAACTCCTGCGGATCACCGGCAGCCCGGTGGTGCGGTTGAATCGTGCGGTGGCGGTCGGCGAGGCCGACGGACCGCAGGCGGGCCTGGCCGCATTGGCCGGCGTGAGTCCGGATCTGCCCCGGTTTGCCGCGGTGCGGGCGCACCTTTGCGAGCGCGCCGGTGACCTCGAGCGGGCCGCCGAACTGTATGCGGAAGCCTCCCGGGCGGCGACCAGCGTGCCGGAACGTGACCATCTCACCCGGCAAGCCGCACGGGTGCGAGGCCTCGCATCGGATTAAATCGTGAGGCTGGGGATGCATCCCCAACGATCGAGCCGCCACACGTCAAGGGAGTCCACGGTCCGTGTCCAGATTCGCACTCAGTGTCCTGCTCGCCGCGGCGCTCGTTCTGACCGGTTGTCAGAAATCCGAGCAGGCATCCGATGAACAGGTCTATCCGGCCGGACCCGTCACGATGACGGCGGGAGCCAACCCGGGAAGTGGATTCGACATCACGATCCGCGCGGTGGTCGAAGCACTGGAGAAGGAGAAACTCGTCGACGTACCGCTTCCCGTGGAGAACCGGCCGGGAAATAGCGGAGCGGATTTCCTCGCCACGATGGTCGAGCAGTACAAGGGTGACGAGAACCAGGTCTCGGTCACGTCGCTGTCGATGATGATGAACGAGCTGCTCGGCAAGTCGAAATACGGGTATGACGACGTCACGATGATCGCGCGGCTGATCACCGAGTACTACGTCGTCGTCACCCGTCATGACTCCCCGTACAACAACCTCGGCGACGTCATGTCCGGAATCAAGGCGGATCCCAAGAGTGTCGTGGTCGGCGCGGCCAACGACGATCAGGCTCCCTTCGACCTGCTCGTCGCGGCGGCTGGGGGAGACACCTCGACCATCAACTACGTGCCCTTCCAGGGCGGCGGCGATCAGATCAAGGCGCTGGAGAGTGGCGAGATCAGTGTGGCGATCGGCGGTGTCAGCGAGTTCGTCGACCTGTTGAACGCGGGCACCCTGCAGCCGCTGGGAGTGTTGTCGGACGAACGGCTGCCCGGACTCGACGTGCCTACTGCCAGGGAGCAGGGGCTCGACGTCACCCTCGCGAACTGGCGAGGGCTCTATGGACCGCCGGACATGCCACAGAATGCCGTCGAGTTTTGGCAGAACGCACTCGGCAAGATGGTGAAATCACCCACGTGGCAACAGATCGCGAAGGACAAGCAGTTCACGACGACCTTCATGACCGGCGACGAGTTGCAGACCTTCCTGGCGGAGACCCAGGCCGACGTCAAACAAGCACTGTCGTTGTGATCAGTTGTCCGGCATCGGGCTCATCGAGCTGATGTAGTACGTCTCGTTGCCGGTGGGGTATCCGCCGCCGGCGGTGGCGATGTGGACGTGGTCGAAGTGGTTGGCGGTCTCGTTGCCGTAGTCCGCGGTCCAACTCGGTGCCCCGATGCCGGGGTAGAAGCCCTGCCGCCAGATCACGTGCAGGATGCCCCAGCGCTCGGCGTTCGCCAATGCCAGCCCGGCGATCTGGTTACCGAGTTCGATGCCCTCTTCGCTGTTGTGGTCAGGGATCATGACGTCGATCGCCAGGCCTTCGGGGTGCCACCGCAGGGGATCCTGCCGATACCCGCCGATGGTCTTGATCTCGGGGAACATCACGGCGATGGCGCGGGCGGCCCAAATGGTTCTGACCTGCAAACCGCCCTCGGGAGCGATGCCCTTTGGCAGCTCGAACGGAAGCTCGCGTGCCGCGGCGGGCGCGCTGGCCGCCAGCAATTCGGCCTCCGCGGGGACCGGCACCCTCAGCGGACTGGGCGGTGCGGCCTCAGGGGAGGACGGCGCTACCGCCGCGGGCTTCTCGTGGTGCGGTGTATCGGCGTTCTGGGCGTACAGCATGCCGCCGGAGACAACCAGCGACACCACGACCGCCAACCAGCGGCCGCGGCCGTTAGCTAACAGATTCTTCGCCACGGATGAGCACTCTACTGTCGCTTTCGGCGCGGTATCGCCGTCTTCGTAGTCTCGTAATGTTCTCTTAGGGCCCGACGACCCCGACGTACAGCAAGTTCTACGGCTCCGAAAACCTGAAAATGTTGACCGGCCCGGTGTGTTGGGCCAAGCGCGTAGTACTACTCATCCACAGTTGCCGGCGGCACGGCATCCTGAACACATGACGCTCACCAAGCCCGTGTCCGGTGCCGGCAAGGTCGCCGCCGAGACCCCGGCCGACCGCGACCGCGCTGTCGACGTTGCCCGGCTCGCCGCCCTCGTGGTCGTGATGTTCGGGCATTGCGCCCTTCTGCTGGCCACTGTCGACGATGGGTTGCGGATCGGCAACCTGCTCGGTGAGGTGCCCGCGATCGCACCCATCACGTGGATCGTCCAGGTCATGCCGTTGTTCTTCCTGGCCGGCGGTGCGGCAGGTGCCTACGGCTGGCATCCGGGTTCTTCATGGGGCACCTGGCTGGTCAAGCGGGCGCAACGGCTGTGCCGGCCCGTGTTCTGGTACCTCGCCGCGTGGTCGATCGGGATTGCGGTGACCTATTACGTTCTCGGCCCCTACTCCGCGGCCAGCATCGGGCGCGAGTGCGTGGCGCTGCTCTGGTTCCTCGGTGTCTATCTCGTCGTGCTGGCTTTCGTTCCGGCGCTGACGCGCATGTCTCGGGGCCGCACGGTCGCGATCGCGGTCGTCTCGCTGATCGCGGTCTCCGCGGGCTTCGATGCGGTCCGATTTGCCGTCGGCACACCGATGGCGGGCGTCGCGAACTTCGTCATCGTCTGGCTGATCCCGATGGTGATCGGCGTCGCCTACGCACGACACCTGATCGGCCCGCGCACAGCGCTCGTCGTCGCCGCAGCCGCATTCGTCGCACAGATCGTGGTCGCGGCCCTCGGACCCTACGAGGTCTCGCTGGTCGTCACGGGGACCGAGAAGGTCTCCAACGTGTCACCGCCGACGCTGCTGCTCGCGCTGCATTGCACGTGGATGTCGTTCGCGTTCGTCGCCCTCGCAGGCCCGATTCGACGCTGGGCCCAGCGCCCCCGCGTCTGGTACGTCGTCGCGACGGGCAACGGGGGAGCGATGACGCTCTACCTCTGGCACATCCCCGCGATCGCGGTCGCCACCTTCACCCTGCACGCATTCGGCCTCGACGCGTATGACGTTGACGCCCCGGATTTTTGGGCCATGCTCGCACTGCGCGCCGTCGTGTTCGCGGTCGTGATGCTCGCCATGTTCATGCTGCTCTCGCCACTCGAGCACCGGCGACTGCCATGGTGGGACGCCCCTGTCGGCGCCACCGGCCCTCGGTCGACGGCCGCCGGCGTGCTCATCGTCCTCGCGGGAGTGGCGCTGGTGCTGCTGGCCAAAAACGGGTTGGGCGATCTGCAGGGACTCGTCACACTCGGGTGCTTCGTCGCCGCGGCCGCCGCCGCACGGATCTTCGCCGGATCGAAGCAGGATCAATCCGTCACGGCCGCAACGGTTTAACGATCGACGAGCTGCTCCGGCGGCTTCGGCTTCGGCCACGGCGACGGCCTCGGCCGGGCGCGCACCAACTGCGGCCACCAGAACCACTTACCCATCAGCGCCGCGATCGATGGGGTCATGAACGCGCGGATCACCAGGGTGTCGAATAGCAGGCCCATGCCGATTGTCGTGCCCATCTGGGCGACCACCGTCAGCTCACTCACCGTCATGGAGATCATCGTGAAGGCGAACACCAGACCGGCCGAGGTGACGACCGACCCGCTGCCGCCCATCGCGCGGATGATCCCGGTGTTCACCCCGGCGTGCAGTTCTTCCTTCAATCGCGCCACGAGTAGCAGGTTGTAGTCGGCGCCGACGGCCAACAGGATGATCACGGCCATGGCCATCACCATGAATTGCAGTTCGATGCCCAGCACGTGCTGCCAGATCAGCACCGAGAGGCCGAACGACGCACCCAGCGACAGCACCACGGTGCCGACGATGACCGCGGCCGCGACAACGGCGCGGGTGATGATCAGCATGATGGTGAAGATCAGCGCGAGCGCGAGGATGGCCGCGATGAGCAGGTCGTAGTTGTTGCCGTCCTGCATGTCCTTGAACGCCGCCGCGGTTCCGCCGAGGTAGATCGTCGAGCCCTCCAGCGGGGTGCCCTTGATCGCTTCCTTCGCCGCATGCTTGATCGCCTCGATACGGTCGATGCCGTCAGCGCTGAGCGGATCTCCCTCGTGCTGGATGATCATCCGCACGGCATGGCCGTTCGGCGAGATGAAGCTGTCCATGCCGCGTTTGAACTCTTCGTTGTCGAAGATCTCCGGCGGCAGATAGAAGGTGTCGTCGTTCCACGAGTCGTTGAACGCGTCGCCCATGGCCGACTGGTTCTCACCCAGGGCGGCCTGTTGATCCTGCATGCCGCCCTGCGTGGCGTGCATCGTCAGCATCATGTTCTTCATCTTTTTCATCGTCTCGATCTGCGGAGGCATCAACGCCAGCAGTTGCGGCATCAGTGCATCGAGCCGCTCCAGATCGGGAAGCAGGTCCTGCACCGCTTCGGTCGTCGTGTCGACACCGTCGATCGTGTCGAATATCGACCGCATCGACCAACACAGGTTGATGTTGTAGCAGTGCGGTTCCCAGTAGAAGTAATTGCGGATCGGACGGAAGAAGTCGTCGAAATTGGCGATGTAGTCCCGCAATTCGGCGATGTCGACCGTCATGTTGCGGGTCTTGGCGACCATGCTGTGGGTGGTCGCGCTCATCTCACCCATCAGGTTCGACATGCGGGTCATCGTGTCGATGGTGACCTGCATCTCGTCGGCCTGCTTGAGCATGTCTTCCATGCGGTCCTGCAGGTACTTGCGGTTCAGATCCTGGCCGACGCCGCCCAGACTCATCTGCGCCGGAATCGTGCTGAACTTCACGGGTTTACCGTCGGGGCGGGTGATCGCCTGCACCCGGCCGATCCCGGGCACCCGGAAGATCGCCTTGGCGATCTTGTCGATCACGAGGAAGTCGGCGGAGTTGCGGAGGTCGTGGTCGCTCTCTATGAGCAGCAACTCCGGGTTCATCGTCGCCGGCGAGAAATGGCGTTCCGCCGCCGCGAAACCAAGATTCGCGGGCAGGTCGGGCGGCAGGTACTTGCGGTCGTTGTAGTTGGGTTGGTACCCGGGCAGGGTGAGGAGTCCGACGAGCGACAGTGCGATCGTCGCGAGGAGAACCGGACCAGGCCAGCGGACGATAGCGGCGCCGATCTTGCGCCAGCCCCGAATACGCATGGCGCGCTTGGGTTCCAACAGGCCAAACCGGCTCGCCACGGTGATGATCGCCGGACCCAGCGTCAGGGCGACCAGCACACCGGTGGCCATTCCGACCGCCAGCGGAACGCCCAGCGTCTGGAAGTACGGCAACCGGGTGAACGACAGGCAGAAGGTCGCGCCCGCGATCGTCATTCCCGAGCCGAGCACCACGTGCGCGGTGCCGTGGAACATCGTGTAGTACGCCGTTTCTCGGTCTTCGCCGAGCGAACGCGCCTCCTGGTAGCGGCCTATGAGAAATATGGCGTAGTCGGTCGCCGCGGCTATCGCGAGAGTGACAAGAAGGTTCGTCGCGAACGTCGATAGCCCGATCAACTCGTGATAGCCGAGGAACGCCACCACCCCACGCGTCGCCGACAGCGTCAGAAACACCATCACCAGCACGAGCAGGACGGTCCGGATCGATCGGTAGACGAGTAGCAGCATCGTGATGATCACGGCAAAGGTGACCATCTCGATGATCCGGATGCTGCGGTCGCTCGCGATCTGCTGGTCGGCGACCAACGCCGAGCCGCCCGTCACGTAGACCTTCACGCCCGGCGGCGGTTCCATGCCGTCGACGAGCTGGATGACCTGCTCGACGGACTCGTTGGACAGCGCCTCACCCATGTTGCCGGCGAGGTACACCTGCACGTATGCGGCCTTGCCGTCGGCACTCTGCGCGCCCGCCGCGGTGAGCGGATCGCCCCAGAAGTCCTGGACGTGCTCGACGTGCTTGGTGTCGGCTTCGAGTCTGGCGACGAGTTCGTCGTAGTACTTGTGCGCTTCCGCGCCCAGCGGTGCGTCGCCTTCGAGGAGGATCATCACCGCGCTGTCGGATTTGTATTCCTCGAAGACCTCGCCGACCTTCTTCATCGCGATCACCGACGGCGCTTCGGCCGGGCTCATCGACACCGACCGCATCTGGCCGACCACTTCGAGCTGAGGCACGGTCACGTTGAGCAGGGCGACGATCACGACCCAGCCGATGATGATCGGCACCGAGAACATGCGGATCCACTTGGCGATGCCCTTGCGCCGCTCCTGCTCGTGTGGCGCCAGAGGTTCGCGGGTCGGAGCCCTCATCGGAGTGTCATCGGGCGCGATGGGGTTGTTCCGCTATTGCGCCCAGCCTGAACACAGTTGGGCACCTCGCGGATCCTCCCTAGATTGTTAAGCTTGCCTTAGTTCCTACCAGATCGGGCCCCTGAGCGGCCACTCACAGCAGTCCCACAGCGAACGAAGCCGCCTGATCGACCATCCCGGTCCGGACGTAGGCGCCGTGGGCGCCCCAATCCCGCCCGCCTTCGAAACAGATCGGATCGTTGGGAACGCACATTTCAACAGTTTTCGCGGCGTAAAGGGGGCCCACCCCGGGTAGCGGGCCTGGCGACAGCGAATCCGCGAAACTGCTCCTCGGACCGCCGAAGATGGCCGCCGCGGCGACGTTGTCGGCAACCGCGGGTGGCATCGCGGCGGTAGCGAGGTCGACCACGGCGGCGCCCTGGGAGTAGCCGCCGAGCACCATCCGGGTGTTCGGGCACGTTGCGGCCATCGATTGCACGTGACCGCTCAGGTCGTCACGGCCGGCGGGCGTGCTGCTGCCGAAGTTGCGGCTCGCGGGATAGTTGACCGCGTAGACCCCGACAGAGCGCTCGCCGAGCCGCGAACGGAGCGACTCGACGAACGCCTGCCCGATACCACCGACGCCAGGCGGTTCGGTGGTACCACGAGCGAACACAATTTCGACGTCGGGACAGGGTGCTGCGACCGCGGACGGCGCGGTCGTTAAGGTGAGTGGCAGGGCGGTGGCCGTCAGGCCCACGAGCCCGAGAATGCGCAGGATCGTCGTCATACCCTTACGTCGCTCTGGGGCGCGGAGATGTCACACCGCCCCCGGTCGCCAGCCCCTCAAAACTGACGTGCGCGTTAACGGAGATTTAGCCAGCAAACTTCTGTCTGACTCGTGAGTGAACTCTCGTGACAGCCGGGACTGCCGTGCTGGATGGTTTGAAATGGGCTGTGCGGTGCCCACGGGACACCTGTTTCGGTCGCTGCGGCCCTGATCGGGCCCCCGACCTGGTAATACACCGCGCGACACGGCGATATATGCCTTACCGTGTGAGTTGTCGCAGGTCACGTCGACTGCGTCGCTCTGGCACAAGCAAATACTGCCCGGTTAGCTTCGCGCGGGGGCGCGGCGCCGGGCGGCGGCCGATTTGGTCGCCGACGAAGGTGGTGGGGAAGCGGTGGAAACAGTACTGGGATTGTCGGTGACGTCCAGCAGTGTCGGCTGGGTTCTGCTAGACGGGCCTGGCGTCGATGCTAACGCCCTGGACCACGACGTGTTCGACGTCGTCGGTTCCGGGGAGGGCGATGACATCGCCAAGCACGTCGCGGCCATACGTGGCGTGCAGTCGATCGCAGACGCGAGCGGTCACGAACTGAAGTCGATCGGGCTGACATGGACCGCTGATGCGTCTGCGACGGCGAACCTGCTGCTGACCTCGTTGTCCGACCTGGGGTTCGAAAAGGTCGTATCGGTGCGACTCTCCGAGGCCGCCAGGACGTGGGCTTACACCTACGCCGAGGCGTTGGGATTCCAGAAGGCGGCGGTGTGCGTCGTCGAGCCTGCGGCCGCGACCTTGCTGTCCTTCGGATACGGCGCGGTCCGCACCTTCGCGACCCATACGCGGGAGAGCGACGACGGTCTGAGCCGCTGGCTGACGCACGCTTTCGAAACCAACCACCTCGAGCCCGAGCATCTGTTCCTCATCGGCTCACGCGGAGACCTCGAGCTGATTTCGGGACGGCTCAGTGACGCGCTTCCCATGCCGGTCGTGACGACCAACGAAGCACAGTTGGTGCTCGCGCGCGGTGCGGCGCTGGCGGCTAGGTCGGACGACGCGACGGTCGCAATATCGTTGGCAGATCAGCGAATTGGCGTCTCGAAGCCGACTTTCGGTCAGAGAATGTCGAGGTTCAGTCCGCCTGCGCGCGCCGCCGTCGCATTGGCGGCGGGCGTAGTCGCACTGTTCGTCCTGGGGCCTGTTCTCGTGAGTCAGCCCGACGCGCCGTCGACGGAGAATCAGTCGGCATCCAACTCGTCGACCACTTCGGCGAGTATCGAAGCGGTTCCGGTACCCGCCGAGCCGCAGCCGGCCAAGAGCGTCATGAAGCGGATGGCGCAGGCCGCGCCCGCAGCGCAGCCGCCCCGCGCCCCGTCGCCAGCTGTCGCGGAGGTCACCGCACCGGAGGCACCCGTCACCGCGGAACCGCTGGCCGTTCCGGAGACACCGGCAGCACCGGAGGCGCCCGTCAACGACGTGCCGCAGGCGCCGAGCACCGAAGCCCCACAAGCGTCGGCCACCGACGTGCCGCAAGCATTTGTCGCGGAGGAGCCCGCGGAGGTCGCGCACCTGCCGGCGCCCGCCGAGGTCCCGCATCTGTCCGCGCAGACTGCCGACCTGCCGGCACAAACCGAACATCTGCCGGACCAAGGCGCCCTGCACCTGCCTGGGGCAGCCCCGGCACTCGCGGCAGAAGCACCTGTCGCCGTTCCGACAACGCCTGCACAGGCCCCGTTCAGCCCGGTGTGGGCCGCATTGCCTTGATCGGCTTCCCGCATGCGTAAGGGGTTGATCGCACGCACGTAGTGCTGGCAATCAACCCATTAAGCGCACTCGGTCCGCCTAGGCGGTAGTCCAGGTCCAGACGGACGGATCGTTCGGCGGGTAATTCATGCAAACGTCGGTGGCATGCGCGACGACGCCCTTGTTGTTGAAGAACAACTTCGCCCAGTTGCCCCACCGCGTGGCCATCTGCTCGTAGTACACGTTGGTCGCCGTATTCTCCGAATACTGCCTGCGGCCCGCGTAATCCAGCGAGAAGAACCAGTAGATCCGGTTGCGGGCACCGGTCTGCACGTCGGCGGGCCGGTTCCGGTAGTCGATCATGTACCGCTCGTAGTACACCGGATCGGTGTCCCGCGTGGCCGCCATGTATTGATCGACGGTGCACGGCGTCTTCATGATCCGGCTCGGGATCGGATATTCGTCGGTGGCATCGGCCGAGGCAGCGCCCGGAAAGAGCAGGGCGGCACAGCTCAGCGCGGCAGCGGCAATGCTCGCTTTGCGTAACATTTCTTTCTCCTAGCTATTGCCCGGCTTGGAGCAGAGGCAGCTTGTCGGGGCAGTACAGGCGCAAACCAGCTCCGAGGAACTGCCACGCTTGCTCGGTGGTGGAGTCCGTCACCAATTGATCGTGCACAAATTTGGCGGACTGGGCCGCGGTGGTGTCGACGCCCTTGTTCAGCCGCTTGCACGTGATCTTCGCAATCCAGGCGTTGTAGTCCTTCTGCCCGTAAATGCCGTAGATGTGCAGCTCGTTGGTGAAATCGGTGTCAACGTCGGCTTGCGCGGGCGCCGCAAGCACCAATGATGCTGCGGCGGCTACTATCCCGACCATTAAACGCTTCACTGCTGTCCTCCCTCGGGCCCGACCCCTACTAACTGCTGTGGCGGCTTGGGCCACGGCGATGGCACTGGCCGTGCTCTAACTCGCTGTGGCCACCAGAACCACTTACCCATCAAAGCTGCGATGGACGGCGTCATGAACGACCGAATGACTAGCGTATCGAACAATAGGCCGAGTCCGATGGTGGTTCCGACTTGTCCGATCACTGTGAGTTCGCTGACCGCCATGGACATCATGGTGAAGGCAAACACCAGACCCGCGGATGTGACCACCGAGCCACTGCCACCCATCGCCCGGATGATGCCGGTATTGATGCCAGCATGCAGCTCTTCTTTGAGCCTGGACACCAGCAACAGGTTGTAGTCGGCGCCCACTGCCAACAGGATGATGACCGACATGGCCAGCACCATCCAATGCAGCTCAATCCCGAGGAAGTGTTGCCAAATCAGCACCGAGAGTCCGAATGAGGCGCCCAGTGAGATCACCACTGTGCCGACGATGACCGCGGAGGCCACCACGCTTCGCGTGATGAGCAGCATGATCACGAAGATCAGGCCGAGCGATGCGATCGCCGCGATCATGAGGTCGAAGAGACTGCCGTCGGACATGTCCTTGAACACCGCCGCTGTACCGGCCAAATAGACCGTCGATCCTTCTAGCGGCGTGCCTTTGATGGCTTCCTTCGCGGCTTGCTTGATCGCATCGATCCTCTCGATGCCTTCCGGCGTCATCGGATCACCGTCGTGGGCAATGATGAAGCGCACCGACTTGCCGTCGGGGGAGATGAAGTTCTCCATGCCCTTCTTGAACTCGGCGTTGTCGAAGACCTCCGGCGGAAGATAGAACGAGTCGTCGTTCATGGACGCGTCGAATGCTTCGCCCATCGCCGACGAGTTGTCCTGCATCGCCGCCATCTGATCCTGCATGCCCTTCTGGGTGGCATACATCGTCAGCATCATGCTGCGCATGGTCTTCATGGTCTCGATCATCGGCGGCATCAACGTGACCATTTGCGGCATCAACCGATCCAGGCGCTCCATATCGGGGATCAGCTCTTGGATGTCCTTGGTCATCGTGTCGATGCCGTCAAGGGTGTCGAAAATCGACCGCAACGCCCAACAGATGGGGATGTTGAAGCATTTCGGTTCCCAGTAGAAGTAATTGCGCAGCGGTCGGAAGAAGTCGTCAAAATTGGCGATGTTGTCCCGCAATTCGGCCACATCGACAGTCATGTCCTTCATCTTCGCCACCATGGAGTGCGTCGTTGCCGCCATCTCCTCGGTGAGGGCGGACATCTTCTGCATCGTCGTGATGGTCGAATTCATTTCATCGGCCTGGACGAGCATGTCCGCCATGCGGTCCTGGAGATACTTCTGATTCATCTGCTGGGTCGTGCCCTGCATGCTGATCTGGAACGGAATCGACGTGTGCTCGATCGGCTTGCCGTCGGGCCTGGTGATCGCCTGCACGCGCGAGATGCCAGGAACCCGGAACACGGCCTTCGCGATCTTGTCGATGACGAGGAAGTCCGCCGAGTTCCGCAGATCGTGATCGCTCTCGATCATCAGCAGTTCGGGGTTCATCCGCGCCTGCGAGAAGTGCCGGTCAGCCGCCGCGTAGCCCTCGTTCGCGGGCAGATCCGCGGGCAGGTAATTGCGGTCGTTGTAGTTGGTGCGATACCCCGGCAGCGTCAACAGGCCGACCAGAGACAACGCGATCGTCGCGACCAGGATGGGCCCCGGCCACCGCACGACGGCAGCGCCGACCTTGCGCCACCCCCGCACCCTCAGCTGACGTTTGGGATCGAGCACCTTGCCGAAGCGGCTCGCCACCGTGATGATCGCGGCGCTGAGCGTCAGCGCGGCCACGACGCCGACCGTCATACCGATCGCCAGCGGCACACCGAGTGACTGGAAGTACGGCAGCCTGGTGAAACTCAGACAGAAGGTGGCGCCGGCGATGGTCAGGCCAGAGCCCAGCACCACGTGGGCCGTCCCGTGATACATCGTGTAGAACGCTTGCTCTTTGTCCTCGCCTGCCGCCCGGGCTTCCTGATATCGGCCTATCAGGAAGATCGCGTAGTCCGTACCTGCGGCTATCGCGAGTGTCACCAGCAGGTTGGTGGCGAAGGTCGAGAGGCCGATGATCTCGTGGTAACCGAGGAACGCCACCACACCACGGGCGGCAGTCAGCTGCAGCACCACCATGACAAGGGTCAGGAGCACGGTCACGATCGAGCGGTAGACGAGCAGCAGCATGACGATGATCACCGTGAACGTGACGGCTTCGATCATTCGCATGCTGCGGTCGCCGGCTATGTGCTGGTCGGCGGCAAGCGCTGCCGGACCGGTCACGTACGCCTTCACGCCCGGCGGTGTCTGCATGTCGCCGACCAGCTTCTGCACGGCCTCGACGGACTCGTTGGCCAGCGCCTCACCCTGGTTACCTGCGAGGTAGACCTGGACGTAGGCGGCCTTACCGTCGTTGCTCTGTGCGCCCGAAGCGGTAAGCGGGTCGCTCCAGAAGTCCTGAACGCTCTGGACGTGCTTCTTGTCGGCCTCGAGCTTCTTGATCATCTCGCCGTAGAAGGCGCGCGTGTCGTCGCCGAGGGGTTTGTCGCCCTCGATCACGATCATCGCCGAGCTGTCGGAGTTGAACTCCTCGAACACCGATCCGACGCGTTTCATCGCGATCATCGACGGCGCGGAATCCGGGCTCATCGAGATCGCACGCATCTGCCCGACCGTTTCCAGCTGGGGTACAACAACATTCACGACGGCGATCAGCGCGATCCAGACGAGAATGATGGGGACCGCAAAGGCGCGGATCATCCGGGGGATGAACGGCCTCTTACCGTGCTTGACTGGGGGAAATGCGTCTGTGGGGGCTTCGTTCGTCGTGCTCATGCGGACTTAACAAAGCAGAAGGTTTGCGCGTTCAAGCCGTTCGAAGTTCTTTCGTCTTTGACTTCATCATCGACGGTGATACGGCAGGTGATCGTGGACCCGTCGCCCTGAGCGACGATATTCGGCGCGGCTGACGGCGCAGTCGTCTGTAGCGTCAGCGACCACGGCAATCCGGCGCCGTCGATACGCTGGGGTTTGGCGTCCAGATCCAGATAGTTGATGTCTGCATACGAGCCCGTTCCGAAGATCTCGTACTTCACGACCTTCGGGTCGAAGGGCTCGGGGTCGTCGGCGAAGACCTTCGGCGTGACGATGATGCCGTCAGCACCGAAGAACGTGCGGATGCGGTGCACGGTGAAGCCGGCGATGGCCACCACGAGAACGATGACGATCGGGATCCAGATTTTCTTGGCGAGGCCGATCATGCCGATCGTCCCCGACCCGTGCCACCCATGTATGCGCCCTCTAGTCCCGTATCAGTGTCTGTGAATCAGATGTGCGTAACTTAGCCCGTATAAGTTCTCATTCGCCACAGGTTATCTCAAGTTTTTGTGCTCCTGCCCACCACCGTTGCGACCATGTGACTCGCATCACGAGGAGGGCAGTTCAAACTGTCCCAAGAACCGCTTGATGAAGGCTTCGGCCTGGTCATGACCTCGGGTGATGCCGAGCCCACGTTCCAGCAGCACGATCCGCGCCAGGCTGGTGACGATCATAGACATCACGACCGGCGGAAATGCCTCCATGTCGACGCCGTGTGCCCGCATCGCCAGCGTGACCGCGCTCTCCTCGACATCGCCGAAGCGCTCCGCGTAGGCGGCGATCTCACTGCGGATTTCCTTGCGGTGATTGGCCAGCCCCATGAACTCCATGAACAGCCGTGCGCCGTGCGTGCTGTTCAGGCGCCACAGCGCGTTCAGGGGCTCGTCATCGGCCAGGGCCTGACGCTGTCGCTGCAGGTTGGTCTCGGCGCCGTCGCGCAGTACAGCGAGGAACAGATCGTCCATGCTCGGGAAGTAGTAGTGCACCAGCGCTGGCTTCACGCCGGCCTTGGCTGCCACCCGCCGCGATGTCGCGGCGGCGTAGCCCTCTTCGATCATCACTTGGGCAGTCGCCCTGATAAGCGCATCGCGTGTCGCCGACGAGCGTCCACCTCTTGACCGCTCACCAGTGGTGCTGCTAGACATGGCCGCAGTCTAGATGTTGGGCGATCGCCCAACAATGGCTCGCCCAACAATTGAGGAGCGTCCGGATGGCTGGTCGGGTAGACGGCAAGGTCGCGTTCATCACCGGTGCGGCGCGCGGCCAGGGCCGCAGTCACGCGGTGCGGCTGGCCCAGGAGGGCGCCGACATCATCGCGATCGACATCTGTCGGGGGTTCGAAGACTCGACGGCGCCCGCCGCCACACCCGAGGACCTCGCCGAGACCGCGGACATGGTGAAGAACCTGGACCGCCGCATCGTGACCGCCGAGGTCGACGTCCGCGACTACGACGCGTTGAAGGCCGCGCTCGACAGCGGCGTCGAACAGCTCGGCGGGCTCGACATCGTCGTCGCCAACGCCGGCATCGGCACCACCGGCGTCAAGCTGCACAAGATGCGCGAGGACATCTGGGACGAGACCATCGACATCAACCTCGGGGGAGTGTGGAAGACGGTCAAGGCCGCGGTGCCACATCT
>Ga0075363_100000305_pt1 | contig 14393 bp, 14 predicted proteins | sample EndMetdeltDD1763_FD_71470 | JGI IMG/M metagenome (GOLD analysis project Ga0075363, IMG submission 71470) | Populus endosphere microbial communities from Tennessee, USA - Endosphere MetaG P. deltoides DD176-3 | ecosystem: Host-associated > Plants > Roots > Endosphere | place: USA: Tennessee...
CACCGGTCGATCACCCGCTGCTGCATCTCGGTGCAGAACAGCTTCACCCGCGCCGCGTCGGCAGGAGCGAGTTCGCCCTCGACGTGCAGCATGATCGCCCGGTCGAGCATGGCCTGGGCGGCTTCGACCTCGGCCGAACAGGCGGCCAACTCGAACTTGGTGTTCTGGAACGACGCGACCGGCGTGCCGAACGCCTTCCGGGTCTTCGTGTAGTCGATGGCCGCAGCGATGGCCGACCGCGCCTGCGACACCGATCCCACCGCGACGGTGAGCCGCTCCTGGGGCAGGTTGTGGCCGAGGTAGCCGAAGGCCTCGCCCTCCTCGCCCAGCATGTTGGCCGCCGGCACGCGCACGTCGACGAAGGACAGCTCGGCGGTGTCCTGCACCTTGCAGCCCATTTTCTCCAGCTCGCGGCCGCGGGTGAAGCCGGGCATGCCGTCCTCGACGACGAACAGCGTCAGTCCCTTGCGGCGATTGTCCGGATCGGTCGCGGTGCGGGCCACCACGATCACGAGGTCGGCCTGCATGCCGCCAGTGATGAATGTCTTGGCGCCGTTGATGATCCAGTCGTCACCGTCACGCGCCGCGGTGGTGCGCATCCCTGCGAGGTCCGATCCGGTGCCCGGTTCCGTCATCGCGACTGCGGTCAGCAGTTCGCCTGCCGCCAGTCCGGGGAACCAGCGCTTGCGTTGCTCTTCGTTCGCGTAGTGCAGGAAGTACGGCAAGATCACCTCGAGCTGAGTGCGCACCGTCGACAGGGTCACCAGCGCCCGCGCCGCCTCTTCCTGCATCACGACGAAATACCGGTAGTCCGGTTGACCGCCGCCGCCGTACTCCTCGGGAATGGCCGTACCCAGCAGACCCAGCGCCCCCATCTGCTTGAACACCTCGCGCGGCATGCGTCCGCCCTTCTCCCACTCGGGATAGTGCGGAACCACCTCCTTCTCGACGAAGTCGCGGGCGAGCTCGCGAAAGGCTTCGTGATCTTCGGTGAAAAGATCTCTACGCACGCGGCGTCCTTCCTAGGCGATGAGTTCTACGAGTGTGGCGTTGGCCGTGCCGCCGCCCTCACACATGGTTTGCAGGCCGAAGCGAATACCGTTGTCGCGCATGTGATTGAGCATGCGCGTCATCAGCACCGCGCCGGACGCGCCCAGCGGATGGCCCAGCGCGATCGCGCCGCCGAGCGGGTTGAGCTTCGCTTCGTCGGCACCGGTCTCGGCCAGCCAGGCCAGCGGCACCGGCGCGAAGGCCTCGTTCACCTCGAAAACGCCGACCTCGTCGATGCCGATACCCGCCTTGTGCAGAACCTTCTCGGTCGCGGGGATCGGACCGGTCAGCATCAGAACGGGGTCCGCCCCGGTCACCGCGCCCGCGCGGTAGCGTGCGATCGGCCGCAACCCCATCGCGACGGCGTTCTCGGCCGTCATGATCAGCAGTGCGGCGGCGCCGTCGGAGATCTGCGACGAGTTGCCCGCGTGGATGACGCCATCCTCCTTGAAGGCGGGCTTGAGCCCGGACAGCTTCTCGACGGTGCTCCCCCGCCGCACTCCTTCATCGGCCACGACGGGCTCGCCGTCGGCGAACACCGGCATGATCTGCGTTTCGAACGCGCCGCTGTCCTGGGCGGCGGCGGCAAGCTCGTGAGAGCGCACGGAGTACTCGTCGAGCCTGGTCCTGTCGAAGCCCCACTTCTGCGAGATCAACTCCGCCGAGATGCCCTGGTTGAACGAGAAATCGCCATAGCGCTCAAGCACTTTCGGGCCGTACGGCATGCCGGACGCACGGGCCGAACCCAGCGGCACCCGGCTCATCACCTCGACGCCGCCCGCCACCACGACGTCCTGCTGGCCCGACATGACGGCCTGCACCGCGAAATCCAGCGCCTGCTGGCTCGACCCGCAGGCACGGTTCACGGTCGTGCCGGGGATGTGTTCGGGCCAGCCCGCGGCGAGCACCGAGTACCGGCCGATGTTGCTCGACTGGTCGCCGACCTGGGATACGCAGCCCCACACCACATCGTCGACGATGTCGGGGTCGATGCCCGCCCGCTCCACGAGCGCGTTGAGCACGATCGCGGACAGATCCGCCGCGTGCATATCCGACAGTCCCCCGTTGCGCTTGCCGACGGGGGTTCGCACCGCCTCGACGATCACGGTTTCACGCATCTTGTCACTCCGATCTGGGCGGTACGGCCCATCGACCAGTGAACGCCGCCTCGCGCTTCTGCGCGAACGCCGCGTACGCCTCTGTTGAGTCTGCTGTGGCGAAGTTGCCGGGCTGCGCGCGGGCCTCGTTGGCCAGCGCTTCGCGCAACGTCGCCGAGGCGCCGTCGTTGAGCAGGGCCTTGCTTTGCGCGAGCGCGACGGGCGGGCCCGCGGCGAGTCGTCCCGCAAGATCGTCGACGAAGGCGTCGATCTCGTCGGCCGCCTTGATCCAGGTGACCAAGCCGAGCGCCCGAGCTTCTTCGGCGTCGATCATGTCCGCCAGCAGCACCAGTCGCTTGGCCTGCTGCAGGCCCACGAGCTTGGGCAGCAGCCACGAACCGCCGAGATCGACGGACAAGCCGCGCTTGGAGAAGATCTGGCAGAACCGCGACTCTGGTGTCGCCACCACGAGGTCACATCCCAGAGCGAGGTTCCACCCCGCGCCGACGGCGACGCCGTTCACCTTCGCGACGGTGGGGACGGTGAGTTCGTGCAGGGCCAACGCCACCTCGGAGAGCCGACGCAACTTGTGCCGGGGGTGGATGTCCTCGCCGGTTCCGATGTCCGCGCCCGAGCAGAACGCCCCGCCCGCGCCGGTGATCACCAGTGCACGCAGTTCCATGTCTCGTGCGGCGGCACGCAACGCGTCGGCCAATTCGTCCCACAGCTGGGGGTCCAGCGCGTTCTTGCGGTCGGGCCTGTTCAGCGTGAGCGTCCGCACGCCATCGCGATCGGTCGTCAACAGGACAGAGGTCATGAGTACGCGGGCCCGATCACGCCGTCGGCCCGAAGCCGGCTGAGTTCGTCTGCGGTCAAGCCCAATTCAGCCAGGACACGGTCTGTGTGCTCACCCAGCCCAGGCACCGCACCCATCGGCTGCTCGAACCCACTGATCACCGGCGGCGGCCGCAGGGCCGGGATGTCACCCACCGATGTGCCGACGGTGCGCCACCGATCACGCGCGGTCAGCTGCGGGTGCACGACGACTTCGCTGGGCAGGTTGTAACGCGAGTTGCCGATACCTGCGGCGTCCGCCGTCTTCTGGATGTCGGCGAGATCATGCTGAGCGCACCACGATCCGATGGCTTCGTCGAGAATGCCCCGGTTTTCGCAGCGCCCCGGGTTGGTGGCGAAGCGCGGGTCGTCAGCGAGGTCGGGCCGGTCGATGATCTCGCGTGCGACGCGTTGCCATTCGCGGTCGTTGGTCGTGCCGAGCACCACAGTCTGACCGTCGCGCGTCGGAAACGCGCCGTACGGCGCCACCGCAGGTGACCCCACCCCGAGCGGCTCCTGGTCGATACCTGAATGCTGCGTATACGTCAGCGCGTAGCCCATGACGTCGGTCATGACGTCGAACAGGCTGAGTTCGACCGACGGCGCAGCGGTCCCCTCAGGCCGCTGTCCGCGCGCGAACAACAACGCCAGAATCGAGATCGCGGCGTAAAGACCTGTCGTGAAGTCGGCCATGGCAGGCCCGGGCTTGGCGGGCATACCTGGATAGCCGGTGATGGCACATGAGCCCGATTCCGCTTGCACCAGAAGGTCATACGCGCGCTTGTGTGAGATGGGGCCGCCCGGTCCGTAGCCGTCGATCTCGAGGGGGATGACGTTGGGGTGGCGCTGCGCCAGGTCGGCGGCCGAGATACCCATCCGCGCGGTTGATCCCGGCGCGAGGTTGGAGACGAACGCGTCGGCGCCGTCGAGCAGCCGATGCAGCAGATCCAAACCCTGCGGTGATTTCGTGTTCAGTGTGACGGACTCCTTGCCGCGGTTGCACCATACGAAGTGCGCAGCCAGTCCTCCCGGTCCGTTGACGACGTCATCGTAGGCGCGAGCGAAGTCACCGCCGTTGGGGTTCTCCACTTTGATCACGCGCGCGCCGAAGTCAGCGAGCACGCGGGTACACATCGGGGCGGCGACCGCCTGCTCCATCGCAACGACGGTCACGCCCGCCAACGGCGCATTCATGTGGCTACATAACCATGCCGCCGTCGACCGGCAGCACCTGTCCCGTGATGTAGGACGCGGCGTCGGACGCCATGAACACGAAGGCGCCTGCGATCTCGGACGGCTCTGCCCAGCGCTTGAGCGGAATGCGGTTCATCATGTTGGCCGCGAACTTCTCGTTGGTACGGATGGTCTCCGTCATCGGCGTCGCAGCAAGCGGGGCCAGGGCGTTGACCATGATGCTCTTCGGTGCCAGTTCGCGGGCAAGTGATTTCGTGAAACCGATGAGGCCGGCCTTGGCCGCGGAGTAGTTGACCTGGCCGAGGGTTCCGGTGAGGCCCGCCGCCGACGTCACGTTGATGACGCGGCCCGTGCCGTCGGTCGGGATGTGGGGCAGCGCGGCCTGGGTGCAGTGGAACGTACCCATGACGTGAATGTCGAACGTCAGCCGGAAGGTCTCGTCCGTCAGCTTGCCGAACATCGCGGGCGAGGTGACACCGGCGTTGTTCACCAGGATGTGCAGTGCTCCCCCACCGAGCCCGGCGGCCTGCGCGGCAGCCGCATCGGCGGCGCCGCGATCACTCACGTCGAGCGCACACGAGTCGGCCTTGCCGCCGTTCTCGCGGATGCGTTGCGCCACAGCCGATGCCGCGTCGGCGTTGATGTCGGTCACGAGTACCGCCGCGCCCGCTTCTGCCAGTGCCGCCGCAACTGCCGCCCCGATGCCGCCGCCCGCACCTGCACCGGTGACCAGTGCCGCGCGGCCGGTCAGGTCGAAGTAGTTCGGCATTCAGTAGCTCCTTGGCATTCCGAGTACGTGTTCACCGAGGAAGTTCAGGATCATCTCCTGGCTCACCGGCGCGATCTTCATCAGCCGCGACTCACGGAAGTACCGCGACACGTGGTACTCCTCGGAGTAACCCATTCCGCCGTGCAGCTGCAAAGCGCGGTCGGCAGCGCCGAAACCGGCATCGGCACAAAGGTATTTGGCGGTATTGGCCTCACGACCACACGGCTTGCCGTTGTCGTACAGCCACGTCGCCTTGCGCAGCACCAACTCTGCGGCATCCAGGCGTGCCAACGAATCGGCAAGCGGGAATTGCAGCCCCTGGTTCATACCGATCGGGCGTTCGAAGACGACGCGCTCATTGCCGTACTTCACGGCCTTCTCCAGCGCAACACGACCGATACCCAGCGCCTCGGCGGCGATGAGCATCCGTTCGGGATTCAGGCCGTCGAGGATGTACTTGAACCCCTTGCCTTCCTCGCCGACGCGGTCTTTCTCGGAGACGACGAGGTCGTCGATGAAGACCTCGTTGGAGCTGACCGCATTTCGGCCCATCTTCTTGATCGGCCGGATGTCGACGTGGTCGGGGTTGAGATCCGTCAGGAACAACGTCATACCGTCGGTCTTCTTGGTGACCTCGTCGAACGGTGTGGTGCGGGTGAGTAGCAGGATCTTCTCCGACTCCTGCGCCTTGGAGATCCACACCTTACGACCGTTGATGCGGTACTTGTCGCCCTCGCGTCTGGCGAACGTTGTGATGCGCGAGGTGTCCAGTCCCGCACCGGGTTCGGTGACACCGAAGCACACGTGCAGATCGCCGTTGACGATGCGCGGCAGCGTTGCGGCCTTCAGCTCATCGGAGCCGTGTTTGACGACGGGCTGCATGCCGAAGATCGTGAGGTGGATCGCGCTGGCGCCGTTCATCGCCGCACCCGAGCGCGCCACCTCTTCCAGCAGCAGGGTCGCCTCGGTGATGCCCAGCCCGTGCCCGCCGTACTCCTCGGGGATGGTCATGCCCAGCCATCCGCCGGAGGCGATCGCGTCGTAGAACTCCTGCGGGAATTCGTGGCCCAGATCCTTTTTCATCCAGTACTCGTCGTCGAACCTGCTGCACAGTTCCGCAACGGACTTCCGGATGATCTGCTGATCGTCGCTCAGCTCGAAGCTCATACCCCCGGACACGTGTTCTCCTCTGCTTACACAGCGATTTCGACGTGCTCGGTCACGCTGAGCGTTACCAGACACGCCGAAATCGCTCTTGGGACTCAGTCCTTGTTGCCGGTCAATTCCTTGGCGTTGGCGGCGAAGTCGGCGAAGTTCGCGCCGGTCTTCTCCTTCTTCGAGAGCGCCTGGACGGTGACGTCGTGGCCTTCGGCCGCCTTGCGCAGTGCCCCGACGGTCGCCTGCTCCTTGGTGATGTGGGTGAAGGGGTCCCAGTGGTACCAACGCATCGCGTTCTCGTAGGTCATCTTGTTGATCTCGACGTCGGGCACGTTGTGTTCGGTGAGCACCTCGTCGAGTTGCTCGGGCGCGCCGGGCCACATCGAGTCGGAGTGCGGGTAGTCCGCCTCCCAGCAGATGTTGTCGATACCGACGTCGTTACGCAGTGCCACGCCAACATGATCGGAGATGAAGCACGTCAGGAAGTGATCGCGGAAGACCTCGGAGGGCTTCTGCTTACCGAAGTCCTGACCCGTCCACGTCGAATGCATCTCATAGGTGCGGTCCGCACGCTCGAGGAAGTACGGGATCCACCCGGTGCCACCCTCGGAAAGGGCGATCTTGAGGTCGGGGTACTCCTTGATCGGCTTGGACCACAACAGATCCGCGGCGGCCTGCACGATGTTCATCGGCTGCAGCGTGATCATCACGTCCATCGGCGCATCCGGTGCGGTGATGGCCAGCCGGCCCGACGACCCGATGTGGACGTTGAGCACCGTGTCGGTATCGACCAGGGCATCCCACATCGGCTTCCAGTAGTCGAAGTCGTGAAAGCTCGGGTAGCCCATCGCCGCCGGGTTCTCGGTGAACGTCAGCGAGTGCACACCGCGCTTGGCGTTGCGCCGGATCTCCGCGGCACAGGCTTCCGCGTCCCAGATCACCGGCAGCGTCATCGGGATGAACCGCGCCGGGTAGGCACCACACCACTCCTCGACGTGCCAGTCGTTGTAGGCCTGCACCAGCGCCAGGGAGAAGTCGTGGTCTTCGGTGGCGAACAACCGGCCCGCGAACCCGGGGAACGAGGGGAAGCACATCGAACCGAGAATGCCGCCGGCGTTCATGTCCTTGACCCGCTCGTCGACCTTGTAACAGCCGGGGCGGATCTCGTCGAGGCCCTGGGGCTCGAGTCCGTACTCCTCCTTGGGCCGACCGGCGACGGCGTTCAACGCCACGTTCGGAATCACGATGTCGCGGAACTGCCAGGTATCGCTGCCGTCCGGGTTGTGTACCAGCCGCGGCGCCTCGTCCAAGTACTTCTTCTGCAGATGGTTCTTGAACATGTCCGGCGGTTCGACGATGTGATCGTCGACGCTGATCAGGATCATGTCTTCTTTGTTCATGCCTGCTCCCTTTCGTGGCGGCCATGTACGAAATCTGTGATAGCCCCCACACTAGTTACCCAGTGCGGTTCTCTATCTGAGGAAACTATCTTCTCTTGCGGCGAGAATCAATGTCCGGAAACCCTCATATGGCCCCCATGCAGCATCGTTAGAACTTAAGTGGCAGGTCACTGACCGGCACATCTGCACGGTGGGATTGACCATCTGCTGGAAAGGTGGAAATCTATTGGCGAAATATGAGAACCTGATTCTCGTGAACGAGAGGAACCACCCGGTGCGTGTACCCCCGCTCCCCGCGGATCAGTGGGATGACGCGGTGGATCACGCGCTGTCGGGCATGCTGCCTCCTGAGCGCCGCAATCCGGAAGCGGCGGGCAATCTGCTCGCGACGCTCGTGCGTCACCCCAAGCTCACCAGGTCGTTCCTGCGCTTCAACAACCATCTGATGTTCAGCTCGCCGCTGCCCGACCGGTTGCGCGAGCTGGCGGTCCTGCGCGTCGCGCACCGGCGACACTGCGAGTACGAGTGGCGTCATCACGTCCGGATGGGCGGTGAGGCCGGCCTCAGCGATGACGTGATCGACGGCATCCAGCGCGGCGAGGCCGTCGACGAACTCGACCGGGCCGTGCTCGCGGCCGTCGACGAACTCGAGGACAAGTCGGAGGTCTCCGACGCGACGTGGGCGACGCTCTCGGAGCACCTCGACGAGCGTCAACGCATGGACCTGATCTTCACCATCGGTTGCTATGGCGCGCTTGCCATGGCCATCAACACTTTTGGCGTCGAACCCGACCAGGAGAGGTAAACACACCGTGGCATTTTTCAAGAAGCCCGACGTCGGCAGCTGGACCGAGAACTGGCCCGAGCTCGGCACCGCACCGGTCAACTACGAGGATTCGATCGATCCCGAACACTGGAAGCTGGAGCAGCAGGCCATCTTCCGCAAGACCTGGCTGCAAATGGGCCGTGTGGAGCTGATTCCCAAGAAGGGCAGTTACATCACGCGCGAGCTGCCCTCGGTCGGCCCGGGCACGTCGATCGTCATCGTCAACGACGGTGACGAGGTCCGCGCCTTCTACAACATGTGCCGCCACCGCGGAAACAAGCTCGTGTGGAACGACTACCCCGGCGAAGAAGTGTCCGGATCCTGCCGCCAGTTCGTCTGCAAGTACCACGCCTGGCGCTACAACCTCAAGGGCGACCTGACCTTCATCCAGCAGGAGCAGGAGTTCTTCGACATCGACAAGGCCGACTATCCGCTCAAGCCGGTGCGCTGCGAGGTGTGGGAAGGCTTCATCTTCGTCAACTTCGACGACGACGCTGTCTCGCTCGAGGAGTACCTGGGCGAGTTCGGCCAGGGTCTGAAGGGCTACCCCTTCCACGAGATGACCGAGCATTACAGCTACCGGTCGGAGGTCAAGGCCAACTGGAAACTGTTCATCGATGCGTTCGTCGAGTTCTACCACGCACCGATCCTGCACATGAAGCAGGCAGAGAAGGAGGAGGCCGAGAAGCTGGCCAAGTTCGGCTTCGAGGCGCTGCACTACGACATCAAGGGCGACCACTCGATGATCTCGTCCTGGGGTGGCATGAGCCCGCCGAAGGACCTGAAGATGGTCAAGCCCATCGAGCGGATCCTGCACAGCGGCCTGTTCGGCCCGTGGGACCGGCCGGACATCGACGGCATCCTGCCCGACGAATTACCGCCGGCCATCAATCCCGGACGCCACAAGACCTGGGGCCAGGACTCGTTCGAGTTCTTCCCGAACTTCACCCTGCTGTTCTGGGTGCCGGGCTGGTACCTGACGTACAACTACTGGCCCACCGGCGTGGACAGCCACATCTTCGAGGCCGACCTCTACTTCGTGCCGCCGAAGAACCTGCGCGAACGACTCTCGCAGGAGCTGGCCGCGGTGACCTTCAAGGAGTACGCGTTCCAGGACGCCAACACGCTCGAAGCAACGCAGACGCAGATCGGTACCCGCGCCGTACTCGAGTTCCCGCTGTGCGACCAGGAGATCCTGCTGCGCCACCTGCACCACACCGCGCACAAGTACGTCGACCGTTACAAGGAGTCGCTGGCGAACGGAAATGGCTCGACCAACGGCAAGCACGCCGCCGGTGACGCGAAGGCGTCGGAAAGGGACTCTGCAAATGTCTAAACTCCCAGAAGAATTCGCCGATCTGGAGCGGTTCAGTGACTGGTGCCTGCCGACCGAAGAGGAGCGCTACCAGAAGCGGCTGAACTCTACGATGGACGAGATGCAGGAACTCTACGATGCGGGCCTGGAGCGGCTCGAGGACATCATGGTCTACGTCGACGCCCGGTTCCCGCTCAAGAGCATGCCGGAGGATGCGAAGGCCCTTGTGCACCTTGGCCAGTCCATCGTCATGGTGAGCTTCCCCGTCGAGGTGTGGAAGCAGCCGCGCGTGCTCGACAGCGGCGCCGCATATATCAACCTCATCAAGGAGCCGGTGGTCTAAAGGTGGCACTGACCCTCAAGGCAGCGGGTCTACTCGACGTCGACGCCGGCGAGATCATCCGGCCGGGAATCGTTCGCGTCGAAGACGATCGAATCGTCGGCCTTGGCGAGGGGTCCGAGGGCCCCGAGGATGAGGTCATCGATCTCGGTGACGCCATCCTGCTGCCCGGCCTGATGGACATGGAGGTCAACCTGTTCATGGGTGGGCGCGGTGAGACGCCGGGTCTGTCCCAGGTCCAGGACGACCCGCCCACCAGAACGATCCGGTCGATCGGCAACGCCCGTCGCACATTGCGCGCCGGGTTCACGACGGTGCGCAACCTGGGCCTGTTCGTCAAGACCGGCGGATACCTTCTGGACGTCGCATTGTCGCGCGCCATCGAGGCGGGCCTGGTCGACGGACCGCGAGTCGTGCCCGCCGGCCATGCGATCACACCGACGGGCGGGCACCTCGACCCGACGATGTTCGCCGCATTCATGCCGGGGGCGCTGGACCTGACGATCGAGGAGGGCATCGCCAACGGCGTGGACGAGATCCGCAAGGCCGTGCGCTATCAGATCAAGCACGGCGCCCAGCTGATCAAGGTCTGCGTGTCCGGTGGTGTCATGTCGATGACGGGTGAGGCTGGTGCACAGCACTATTCGGACGAGGAGCTGCGGGCCATCGTCGACGAGGCGCATCGCCGGGGACTGAAGGTGGCCGCACACACCCACGGCGCGGAAGCGGTCAAGCACGCCGTCGCGTGCGGTATCGACTGCATCGAGCACGGCTTCCTGATGGACGACGAGGCCATCCAGAAGCTCGTCGACAACGACCGTTTCCTGGTCACCACGCGCCGGCTGGCCGAGGCCATGGATGTATCGAGGGCCCCAAAGGAGTTGCAGGACAAGGCCGCCGAGATGTTTCCGAAAGCGCGCACGTCGATCAAGGCGGCGTACGAGGCCGGGGTGAAGATCGCTGTCGGCAGTGATGCTCCCGCCATCCCGCACGGTAAGAACGCCGACGAACTCGTCACGCTGGTCGACTGGGGTATGCCGCCGGAGGCGGTGCTGCGCGCGGCCACCGTCGTCGCCGCCGACCTGATCGACAAGCCGGACCTCGGTCGCATCGCCGAGGGGTATCTCGCGGACGTCATCGCCGTGCCCGGCGATCCGCTCGCCGATATCCGCGTTACACGAGACGTCAGCTTTGTAATGAAGGGCGGTAAGGTCTACCGACATGACCAATCGAATCGATGACCTGGTCGAGATTCAGCAGACGCTGGCCAAATACGCCGTCACCATCACGCAGGGTGACATCGAGGGGCTGATCTCCGTCTTCACCCCAGACGGCACCTACAGCGCGTTCGGCTCGACCTACACACTTGCGCGCTTTCCCGAACTGGTCGACGCGGCGCCGAAGGGCTTGTTCATGACAGGTACTGCGTTGATCGATCTCGACCCCGAAAACCCGGATGCCGCCACCGGGACGCAGCCGCTGTGTTTCATCGAGCACTCCAAGCACGACATGCGGATCGGCTATTACAAGGACACCTACCTGCGCACCGCAGAGGGCTGGCGGCTCAAGACGCGCGCCATGACGTTCATTCGGCGCAGCGGAGAGCACGACTCCGGTCGTCCGCACGCGATCGGCCGGCCGGAGCCTGATGTCGCCGCCGGGGCGGCTCCGGAGGCCGGATGACCACCGAACTGACGGCTGGCACCGAGTTCGACACAGTCGCCGAGTTCCGGTCACAGCTGGTGGCCTGGCTGGAAAGCCATGATCTGACGCCACCGCCCGGCGGCCACTCGCTCGACGCCCACCACGCTCAGCACGCCCGGGTGCTCAAGGAGCTCTACGACGCCGGCTGGATGCGTTGGGGCTGGCCAGAATCCGCGGGCGGCCTCGGTGGTCCGATGATCTTGCGCGCCATCGTCGGCGAGGAGGTTGTCGGCCGTCGCCTCGACGATCCGGGACCGTACTCGATGCTCGAAGTGCTGACCCCGACGATGATCGACTACGCCCGGCCCGAGCTCGCCGCCGAGATGGTGCCCCGGCTGCTGTCCGGTCAGGAGACCTGGTGTCAGGGCTTCTCCGAGCCCGGCTCGGGCAGTGACCTCGCCTCGCTGTCCACGCGCGCCGAACAGCGCGGAGACGAGTGGGTGATCAACGGCCAGAAGGTCTGGACCAGCTTCGCGCAGTACGCCAAACGTTGCGTCCTGCTCACCCGCACCGGACCCGGACATTCAGGGATCACCGCGTTCTTCGTCGACATGGACAGTCCCGGCGTGGACGTCCGCCCGCTGCGCACGATGCACGGCGTCGACGAGTTCTGCGAGGTCTACTTCGACGACGTCGTGGTGCCGGCCGGCCGCATGCTCGGAAACCCCGGCGACGGTTGGCAACTCGCGATGGACCTGCTCCCCTACGAGCGTTCGACCTGTTTCTGGCAGCGCATCGCCTACCTGTACTCGCGGTTCGACGCACTGGTCAAAGAGGTCAAGAACCAAGGGCAGGAGGTGGATCTGGAGCTGGGCGAGACGTACCTGGCACTGCACATGTTGCGTTGCCGGTCGCGAGCCACCCAGCTGCGGCTGGCCGACGGCGACAAGCTCGGCCCGGAGACGTCGATCGACAAGGTCCTGCTCGCAGGCGCTGAACAGCAGCTCTACAACACCGCGCACGATCTGCTGCCCGGTGTCGTCGAACTCGACGACACCGAATGGCGCACCGAGTACCTGTACTCGCGAGCGGCCACCATCTACGGCGGCACTGCCGAAGTGCAGCGCAACATCATCGCCCGCCGTCTGCTCGACCTCGGGAAAGAGTGATCATGGCCGGACAATCCGAATGGGACGCCGAATCGCTCGAACTGCTCGAAGACGGCCTGCGCAAGACAATGCTGTCGACCTCCGGTGCCGAACTCGATGCCGCGCTCGCCGAGCTCGGTTGGGCCGAGATGCTGTCGGACATGTCCGAGGTGGCGATACCGCTGGTGTTTCGCCTCCTGGGTGAAACCGGTTCGCATGCTTCGGTTCTCAACGACGTCGTGTTGCTCGCCTCCAGCCCCGATGAAGGCACGAACCCGGCACTCCCCTACGCGGGCGGCGGCTGGGTGGTGTGGGACTACGCCGACGCCGACGAGAGCTCGGCGCTCGGTGGGCTGCCGCTGCGCAGGGTCGAAGAGGGTGGACATCCGCGGCTGCCCGACGCCCGCAGGGCCGTCGGCTGGTGGCTCGTGGGATCGGCGCGGGCGATGCTGTCCCTGGCTCGCCAGCACGCGCTGGACCGGGTGCAGTTCGGCAGGCCGATCGCGTCGTTCCAGGCGATCCGTCACCGGTTGGCCGAGACGTTGGTGGCGATCGAAGGCGCCGAGGCGGCGTTGAGCCTCCCAGGTGACGACAACCCGGACCTGACCGCGCTGCTGGCCAAAGCCGCTGCGGGTAAGGCCGCACTCACCGCGGCGAAACACTGCCAGCAAGTGCTCGCAGGCATCGGTTTCACCGCCGAACACGAACTGCATCACCACATCGAGCGCATCCTCGTTCTCGACGGGTTGCTCGGCAGCTCAAGAGAACTCACGCGCAGGGCCGGTGCGGGACTGCGCGCCCGTGGCTCCGTCCCCCGCGTCGCCAACCTCTGATCCGCCGCGAGAGCCCGTGTCTGTACGCAGACACGCCGTGCACCGCGCACATTTGGCGGTCCCCCGCGCGGGGCCAAGGACCCTACACTTCACGGGTGCCACCCGACGCGTCGAAGACCAGGGCGGGGCTGTTGGATGCCGCGGCCCGTGCCTTCGCGCACGACGGCGTCTTCAACGCCTCGCTCATCGATATCACCCGCCAGGCCGGACAGCGCAATCGGGCGGCGCTGCGCTACCACTTCGGTTCACGCGACGGTGTGCTGTGCGCGGTGATCGAACGTCATGCGGAGTTTCTCGCTCACCGGGAAGGTGAGTTGCTGGAAGTCGCCAAGCACGAAGTGGGGCTCGAACCCGTCATCGAAGCGCTTGTCCGGCCCGCGGCCGAACTCGCGGACAGTGGCTGGCGCGGACGGTGCTGCCTGCTGATCATCGCCGAGCTGACCGGTGAGGATCGTGCGCAGTACAGCTCCGAGTTGCAGGCCGTGCTGGCCAGCACCGGCGGCGACGACGTGTTCGCGCTGCTGACCGAGCGCACCGGACACCTCACCGATGAGCTTCGCACCGAACGGTTTTCGCTGATGGTGATGTTCATCCTCCGGGCCATTGCGGACCGCGCGCGGCTGCTCGAGCGACGTGCACGGCACGGTCGACCACAGCTCGAGCACGAACCGTTCGTCGCGAACCTGGTGGCGATGGCCGCCGCCGCCATGGGCGCGCCCGCACCTCGTTGACATAAGCAGGCCTGCTTATTACCCTAGCCGCTGTGAAAGCAGTCCGCGTCGTCA
>Ga0075363_100000307_pt1 | contig 14382 bp, 13 predicted proteins | sample EndMetdeltDD1763_FD_71470 | JGI IMG/M metagenome (GOLD analysis project Ga0075363, IMG submission 71470) | Populus endosphere microbial communities from Tennessee, USA - Endosphere MetaG P. deltoides DD176-3 | ecosystem: Host-associated > Plants > Roots > Endosphere | place: USA: Tennessee...
GGCGGCCGGGCGCTGGGCAGTGCCGAGAAGTTCACCGAGGTGATGGCGCCGCTGGCCGACAAGCTCAACGCCGGCCTGGGTGCCAGCCGCGCCGCGGTCGATGCCGGCTACGCACCGAACGACTGGCAGGTGGGCCAGACCGGCAAGATCGTGGCGCCGCAGCTCTACATCGCCGCCGGCATCTCGGGCGCGATCCAGCATCTGGCCGGCATGAAGGATTCCAAGGTGATCGTTGCGATCAACAAGGACGAAGAAGCGCCGATCTTCTCGGTCGCCGACTACGGCCTTGTGGCCGATCTGTTCGCGGCCGTGCCGGAACTGGCCAAGGCACTCTAACGGACCATGAATACTGACGGTTAGCAATCCGTCAATGCGCGCGGTCAGGGCCCTAACGAAGGTTCCGCCCACACGACCCATGCGCCGATCCGGCTTGTGCATGCAACCCGGCCCACCGGCGTCTGCGTGCCGCCCATCCAAGTGGTGCCGGGCGATGCAGTGAGGGGGGGCTTCGGCTGGCTCGGCAGGGTGCCCGCTTAGGTGATCAGGCGATGCGTCGCCCATGAGTCAAACCTTGGTGAAAGCCTTTCAGGCAAGTACAGCCACGCCGGACAACGGGGCTGGTCGCTCACGACGCTACTTTCCGTCGCGCCTGGCTACGTGCAGCGAAAGGATCCGCAAGCGACCGGCTCTTCAAGTCAAAAAGAAGCTATCCAGGGTCTTGAAAACCAAATATCGATCGCTATCTGAATGGGATGAGAGATCTTCAACCGCGTTTCCCCACCCGCGAGCAGAGCCAGGAACAAACCCGCCAGCGGCTCGTCGAGTCCGCGCGCCGTCTGGTGGCCCTGCGCGGTCTCAACGCCGCCTCGGTGCGCGATATCGCGGCGGACGCCGGCTATTCGCAAGGTGCCTTCTACTCGAACTTTGCCAGCAAGGAAGCGCTGCTGCTAGAGGTTCTCAAGCTCCACAAGGACGACGAAGCGCGCCGCGTGGCGGCGATTATTGACACTGCCAGTGATGTGGAGGAGGCGCTATCGGGTCTCGAAACATGGGCCGAGCGGCTGTCCGCGAGCCCCGAGCACGCACTGCTGTCATCCGAACTTCTCATGCACGCCGTCCGCAACGCCGATTTCGGCGCCGCCTATTCGGCGCTCATGGCCGAGCAGCGCAGGCTCTATGCCGGTCTGGCCCGCCGCATGTATGCGCTCAGCGGAGCGATACCGCCCGCTCCGTTGGAAGACCTCGCCGCAGGATTGACGGCGATGGAGCGCGGTCTCGCACTCGATAGAGCGCTTGGCCTCACGGCAGGGGCCAGCGTGCTTCCGGCCTTCTTCCGTGCTGTCTTCCACCACACGTTCGACGCCGGCGCGCAATCCGGCGGTATGGACCCGCATCATCCAACACAGAATAGGAACGGCTCATGATCAATTCCCCGCAGCCTTCAACGTCCCGCAAGGCGCTCGTCATACTTTCGTCGGCGCACCAACTTCCGCTGAGCGAACCCGCCGGCCATGCCCCAATTTCAACGGGCTTCTTCCTGATTGAACTGGCGCAGGTGCTAAAGGAATTCGGTGACAGCCACGAGTTCACCTTCTGCACACCGGATGGCGCCGAGCCCCAGCTCGACATCAATGGCCTGTCGCTGCCCTTCATGGCGACCGACCGCTTCACGGGAGCGATGGTGTCCCAGATGCTCGCGCCGAAGTCCTTCGCGCGCCGCCGTCCCGATCTCGTGGCTCGCAGGGATGCCGAACTCCGCCTCGCCGCCCGCTATCTCGGCGAGCTTCCGGTATCTCGGGTTCTGCCAAACACCGATCCCGAGGTCGCCGAATTTCGAGGCGAGGTCGAGCGGGTGCTGGCCGGCTCCGCGAAGGCGAACTATCTTTCGGTGCAGACCGTGGTCGAGCGTCACCGGGATCCCGACGACGCCTTTTCACTCGCGGATTTCGATTTCATCCATTTCCCTGGCGGTCACGCGCCGATGGTCGACTTTCGGGATTCGCCATGGCTGGGGGAGATCATCAATCTGGCCTACGAGCATAAGGTCGTGCTTTCGCTGATCTGCCACGCACCGATTGCGATGACCTCTGCGGCGTTCCGCATTGACGAAAGCGGCAGTCCCCGCGCAGCTCCGAATCATCCGTTCCGTGGTGCAAAGCTGACCACGGTATCCAAGTTCGGGGAGCTGATAGCACTTACCACCAACTATCCCAAAATTCCGGGCAAGAAAACCCGGCTGCCCTACTATCTCGACGAAGTGCTGAGGGCCTCGGGCTACGACGTTCTGCTCTCGATCAATCCGGCCGCCGCGAAGGTGGTTTGGGAACCTCATCTACGCCTGCTCAGCTCCAACGGTCCCTATTCGATGGATATTCATGCGACGCGTTTGCGCGAGGCGGTCAGGTGACTTTTCCGAATCTCGCCTCGGGCTGCGCGCCGATCCTTCCCTCAGTACAAGCCCAGCGCAACTTAACTCGAAGCGAGTCAGGCGCGCGGAACACGAAGTGTGCAGGTGACTGACAGTGTCGGGTTGAACCAGACGCATCTTTGGAAAGCACTTGAAAAACTCCTCGAGCACGATCTTCATCTCCACGCGTGCCAACGAGGTGCCTAGGCAAAATGAATGCCATCGCCGAAGGTAAGTTGCTTGCGAGCGTTGGCGCGGCGTAGCGGAGGCAGCAAACCAATCTTGCTAGGCCGTAAGAAGGCGAGGATGCTTCTTTCATTGGCTTGCGCCGAGACGACCGTTTCCATCGCCATACCTACTATTTAACATAATGCTAATTGTGTAATTTTCGTATGTCAACGCCAAGTTCAAATGTCGTAGTTCCAGCCAAGTAGAAATGTCGCATTTCTTCCTTCTCGATGGAGCCCCGGCAAACGAGTGACTGCCTTGCCTCTGAACTCGCACAGACTCTTCAGCCGGAGGCAGGAGGCAGGAGGCAGGCACCAAGCGTTCGAGGCGGTTCAGTGCCGAAGACCTCAACATTGCCGTGATGACTGTGTGTGGCACTTCGAAGGTGTCGACTTGACCGATCGATCGGCGCTGAAACGAAGATCTTGCGGGCCTCCGGCTGAGAGATCAGTGCGGACTCAAAGGCACGGTGGTCACCGCGTTTGCTGACGACCATAGAACTAGAAATGTCGCTTCGATTGTCCCGATCCAGCTCCTGGATCCGAGGCACAGCGATCCGGCAACTATCATGTCGACGCGGATCCGATTCGCCTCAGGACCATCCAGGCCATGGTGAGATGGGCGTACCCTTGCCGGAACCCGACGGGCCGCATGATTCAGGGTCACCAGGTGACCAACAACTTCTTCAGCGCATGTGCAACCGTGTTGGGAACGTAATCAAGCGTCTGTGCGTCGACGATCCGCAACCCGGGCAGGCGTTTGGATGCGATGTCGAGCATCACAGCCAGCTCCAACCGTGCAAGCGGCGCCCCCGCACAGTAGTGAATGCCCATGCCAAAGCTCACATGCTGCGCGATGTTGGAACGACCCGGGCTGAACGACTCCGGCTCGTCGAAGACTTCGGGATCCCGGTTGGCGGACCCGAACATCATGAGCACCCGATCCCCCTCTACCAGCAGCTTCCCCAGCACTTCGACGTTCGCCTTTACGAGACGCCGCCAGCCAATGATCGGGGGTGAGTAGCGCAACGACTCCTCGACCACCGCGTCGAGGTTCTGCCGGCCTGCGACGATCGATTCCCACATCGGTCGGTTGCGCAGCAGGTTGTTGAACATGCCGGTGGCTGCAGTGGTGGTGGTCTCGTGGCCTGCAAACAGCAGGTTGAACACTGTCCCGGTGATCTCGCGCAAGGTCATGTTCTCGTCCGAGCCTGCGCGTTGCGCAAGAAGATCACTCACGACATCATCGCCGGGCGCGACGAGCTTGTGACGAACCAGCGCTTCGGTGTAGTTGTAGAAGTCGACCGTACCCTTCGCGATGCGGATTTGCTCGTCCTCGGTCGGCTTGCCCCATTGCAGCACCATGCGGCTGTCGGCCCAGCACTTGACGGTCGGCACGTCTTCCTCGGGAATGCCCAAGGCACGAAAAAGCACTAGAGCGGGGGTCTCGAAAGTCAGGCTCGACACCAGATCCGCAGGGCCGGGCGCAGCCAGCATGGCGTCCAGCTTTTCGTTCACCGTCTGCCGTACAAACGGCTCTAGCGCCAGCATGCGCGGCCGCTTGAGTGGCTCTGTGAAGAACCTACGATAGCGGGAATGTGTCGGCGGATCATTGTTCACCAGCATCGGCGGAACGTCGTAGCTCGACTCGCTGATGATTGAGCGGGCATGCGGGCATAGAGGAACGAGCGGGTCTGAAACAATCTTTGAGGAAAAATGCGCCGTGTCCCTAAGGATCGACTTGATCGTTTCATGCCGCGTGACAACCCAGCTGCCGAGTTCCGGCGAAAAGAAGATGGGTTCGGTCTCACGAATCTCGCCGAGCACTTTGTGCGGATCGTCCTGATACGCGGTGGAAAACGGGTCGAACAGTGCACTCGCGCGGGTGGTGGGACCCGTTCTGGGCGCGGAGGCATCTTGGGACAGGGGACGCATTTCACAGTTCCTTATGAGATGACGGCTTGAGGTTTCAGGGCGGACACGCTGGGGTGCCGGCAGGTCGTCAGTCCAGTTTCAGCCCGAGCTGCTGAACGAGGGGACGCCAACGCTTGTTCTCGATGTCGATGAACCGCCCGAAGTCGGAAGGTGTATTGGCATAGGGCTCCATCCCGAGTTCGGTGAATCGCCGGCTCACTTCCGGGGTTTGGACCACCGCCTGGATCGCGGCGGAGAGCCGGGCCAGCACGACTTCGGGCGTGCCCTTGGGAGCGACGATGCCCACCCATGCGTAGACGTCGGCGCCCTGCACGCCCTGTTCAGCCGCCGTGAGGACGTCCGGCAACGCCGGCACTCGCGATGGCGTCAGCACGGCAAGTGCCTTCAACTTGCCGGCTCGCAGGTGCGGCAATCCGACAATCGAGTCGACCATCATGAGTGGCACTTGGCCCGCGAGCACGTCTTGGACGGCCGGCCCGGCCCCTTTGTACGGAATATCGTCCGCTTCAAAGCCTGCGCGCCGCTTGAGCAACTCCATGCCGAGGTGATGAAAGGTTCCCTTGCCAGCTGATGCGTAGGACAGGCGTTGAGTTCCGGCGATCTTGACCAGCGACTTGAGGTCGGATGCAAAAAATGTCGGATGCGCGACCAGGATCAGCGGTGCACGGATCACCAGCGACACCGGCAGTAGATCTTTGTCAGGGTCATACGGCAACTTGTCGAACAGGACCTTGTTCAACACCACAGCGCCGCCGTCAGTACCAAAGAGGGTGTAGCCGTCCCCTACTGACTTCGAGACGGCAGTGGCCGCGATGATGCCGCTGGCACCCGCTCTGTTGTCCACGATCACTGGCTGCCCAAGTTGCGCGCCGAGCCCTTGCGAGATGGCCCGCACGACGAAGTCGACACCGCCTCCGGGGGCATACCCGACGACGACTGAAAAGGGTTTGGACGGCCAAGTCTGCGCCAACACTGGGCTCATTGCGGAGGCTGCATAGCTCGAAAGCGCAAAGCAAAAGGAACGGCGAATCATGAACGTGCATCCATATATCTGTACCCATGGCCGGCATGGCATGGACACATCAAATGATAATGTGATTACGCTAAAGGTAAAACAGAGAGCTAACCCGTAGTTGCTCGCCTGCAATGGGTCAACGACGGCGGCTTCGCCGCCGCATCCGCGACATGAAGATTTGCAAGAAGGAAAGCGCTCTGGCCCCGCGCAACTGCAGGGGCGGGGGGGCTACGCCAGTCCGACGAATTAGCCGGCCTGAAAGCCCAATTTGCGACTCGCGCGCACGCCCGCTGCCCTCAGCGCCTGGGCAATGGGGCCCTCGAGCGACACATCGAAATTGCCCGAAACACCAAGCGCTGCCAAGGCTGCAACGGCGCGTCCGTCCACGGAAAGCACAGGCACAGCCAGCCCGCTGATGCCGGCTAGCAGCGTCCCATCGACCGTCGCCACGCCGTGCTGGCGAACCGTGTCGATGATGCGACGGGCGTCCTTAAGTGTGCCGATCTCCTGGCGGTGTGCGGCCGAAGCCGACCGAAGCTCCTCGCGCATGAGCTGGTCCACCTGGGGGGAAGGTGCGTAGGCTGCGAACACTCTTCCTGTGGCGGACCATAGCAAGGGAAGCACCGAGCCGGCACGTACGTTTACAGTGACGAGTTCTCGGGGATCATCCCAGCGCATGATCATTGGACCCTTCTCGCCCATGAGCGCGACGAAGCAGGTCACATTCAACTCATCGAGCAAAGCGGCAAGCTCGGCGGTGGCCGCCCGCAGCGGTTGCGCCTGACGCTGCGCGATCAGACCGACGAAGATGCTCTGCGGCCCCAGCACGTACCTCGAAGAACCCGGATCCTGGTAAACGAATCCCGATTGAACGAGACTGACCAGGTAACGGTGCACTTTGGCCGGGTTCTCCTCAAGCTCAGCGGACAACGCAGTGATCGAGGCGGCCCCGCCCATCATGGCCAGCTTGTGAAGCACGGCGAGCCCGATTTCGGCGGACTGGACTTTGCGGCGCGAAATCTCTTCTGACTGAGGCGTTTTCAAGGTCTGCGATCTGTTTTGTGGAGGCTAAGTCTCCCGGACATTGCCGGCCGCTTAGCGTGAATGGCCGTGCCTTGCGGCCAGTGGCAATGGTGTTGCCGCAAGTTGGGGCGGTGCGGGCGCACGCTGATTATCCTTCTCCCCGTTCGCTCTGTCCCCTTCGCAGGGGACGGCGCACAGAGTCGCCCTCGCGCACACTCGTCCAAGGCTTCACGCGTTAAACCGTTTTGCGCATCGCGGGCCTCTGCTCCGCCGGCGCGCTTGCACGCATGCCGGCCCCACTCTCCACGCATCTGCCAGACATGAAATCCATCTGTATTCGGCGCAATGGCGGACCCGAAGTCCTGCAGCCCCACTATGTTGACCTGCCGGCACCGGGCCCTGACCAGATTCGTGTTCGCCACACAGCGATAGGCGTGAACTTTTCCGACATCAACGTGCGCAACGGCGGCTTCTACCTAGGCCACGGCCCGGGTTTTCCATTGGTGCTGGGCAATGAGGCCGCCGGAGTGGTCGAAGCGGTCGGCGGGAATGTGCTGGACTTCGCCGCGGGCGACCGAGTGGCTTACGCTGGCACTGGTGGTCTGTTCTTTCACGACACGGGCGCGTATGCCGAACAGCGGAATCTGCCTGCTTCCTGCCTGATTCATCTCCCCGACGACGTGAGCGATGAGGCGGCGGCGGCGCTGCTGCTCAAGGGCCTGACGGCTGCCGTGATCGTGCACCGTTGTCATCGGCCTCAGCCTGGCGACCCGATCCTGATCCATGCGGCCGCCAGCGGCGTGGGCAGCCTGCTCGCGCAATGGTCGAGCCATCTGGGCGCGACGGTGATCGGCACCGTGGGCTCCGTTGCCAAGGGCGACTTCGCCCGCGATCATGGTGTGATGCACGCTATCCTGTACCGCAACGAGGATTTCGTGGTGGCCACACGCCAGCTCGCGCCCGACGGTGTGGCCGCCGTGTTCGACGGTGTGGGCCGCGATACCTTCATCAAGTCGTTCGACTGTTTGAGGCCCTTCGGTGCAGCGGTCAACTATGGCAACGCATCGGGGGCCGTACCGCCGGTGGACATCATGCTGTTGGCGCAGAAGGGTTGTCTGGCACTGCACCGCCCCGGCTTCGGCTTCTGGGGCGCGACGCCGTCCACGCGCCAGGTGGCCTGCGACGAACTTTTCGACCTGCTGCGCAACGGAGCGATCCGGGCGACCGTGAGCCATCGCTTCGCGCTGGACGATGCTGCAGAAGCCCATCGGACCATCGAGCAAGGCAAGGCGATCGGCTCGGTGCTGCTGATCCCCTGACTGGCAGGCGCGTAGCCAAGCCTCTCGCGACTGTTTCATGAACCTGCATCGCGTGGACCTCATCTCCCTCTCGCTGTTCACCCGAGTGGCGCGAACAGGCAGCATCAGCAAGGGCGCAGAACTCTGCCACCTCGCGGTCGGCGCAGCCAGCAAGCGCGTGTCGGACTTGGAAGCCGCCGTGGGCGTTCCATTGCTGGAGCGGCACTCCCGCGGTGCCACGCTCACGGCCGCTGGCGAGGCCTTGCAGCTGCATGCGCTGCGCATCCTGGGCAACGTCGACCAGCTCGTGGCCGATCTGTCGGACCATGCCCAGGGCGTACTGGGCGTGGTGCGCCTGTGGGCGAACACGTCGGCCGTCACGCAGTTCCTGCCGTGCGATCTGGCCGCCTTCGCCGCAGCGCATGCAGGCATCCGCATCGAACTCAACGAGTCTGACAGCCATGACGCGGTGCTTGCCGTCGCAGAGGGCCGCGCCGACCTGGGCATCGTGGCCGAGCACACGCCCGCGCTGGGCCTGCACGTGGTGCCCTACCGCAGCGACCGGCTGGTGCTTGTTGTCGGCGCAGACCATCCGCTCGCCGGCCGCGAGCGTCTCGCATTCGCCGAGGCGGTGCCCTACGACTTCGTCAGCCTTTCCGAAGGCACTTCGCTGGCCCACTTGCTCGCACAGGTCAGCAGCCATCTCGGGAAGCCGCTGCGCATCCGCATCCGGGTGCGCAGCTTCGACGCCATGTGCCAGATGGTGGCGGCGGGCCTGGGCATCGCCGTGATGCCGGAAGGGGCCGCACGCGCGCTCGTCGCAGCGCTTGGACTTCATCAACTCGAGCTTGTCGATGACTGGACCTTTCGCCGGCTCTTGCTTGGCATGCGCGATCCCGGCGCCCTCACCCGCCCCGCGAGTCTGCTGGTCGATCATTTCATGCAAATGCCACTCGTCCATGCTCGGCGCTGAGCGCCACATGTCCGCTTTCGAAAGGCGCGAAAGCAGCATTCCCGAATGCATGCTTTCGCAGCTGCGCCCTACTCCATAGACTGGCCTACTCCCCAACGATCGAACACTGCCGTGGCCGCACCCCTGACTCTCTTCGACAAGCTCTGGCAGCGCCACCTCGTCGAACAAACCGACAACGGAGAAGCCCTTCTCTATGTCGATCGCCACCTGGTCTACGAAGTCACCAGCCCACAGGCGTTCGAAGGACTTCGGCTCGGCGGACGCAGACCCTGGCGGTCAAACACCGTGATCGCCACGACCGATCACAACGTGCCGACTACGCTGGCCCACCGCGCCAGCGTGGACAGCATCGCCGACCCGTTGTCCCGCCAGCAAGTTCAGCAACTTGGCGAGAACTGCCGCGAGTTCGGCATCACCTATTTCGACTTAAACGATGCGCGCCAGGGCATCATCCACGTGGTCGGTCCGGAACAGGGCGCCACGCTACCCGGCATGACCGTGGTCGCCGGCGACTCGCACACGAGCACCCACGGCGCGTTTGCCGCACTGGCCTTCGGGGTCGGCACATCCGACGTGGAGCATGCACTGGCCACGCAATGCCTCGTCATGCGCCCGATGCGTCGCATGCAGGTGCAGGTTGATGGCACACCGCCCGGCGGGGTGAGTGCGAAAGACTTGATCCTGCACATCATCGGGGTGCTGGGCACCGGCGGCGCCACGGGCTACGCCATCGAATTCGCAGGCAGCACGATCGATGCGCTGTCGATGGAGGGCCGCATGACGGTGTGCAACATGGCGATCGAGGCCGGCGCCCGCGTTGGGCTGATCGGGTTTGACGAGACCACACTGGCCTATCTGAAGGGCCGGCCTTACGCCCCGCGTGGCGCGCAGTGGGAGGCAGCCGTGGCCGACTGGCGCACGCTGCGAAGCGACCCCGGCGCCGTGTTCGACGCCACGGTGACCATCGACTCCGCCGGCTTGCGACCCATGGTGACCTGGGGCACGTCCCCGGGCATGGTCGTCCCAATCGATGGGCAGGTGCCCGATCCTGCCAAAGAACCGGATGCCGTCAGGCGCGCCGGCATGCAGGCCGCCCTCGACTACATGGGCTTGCTGCCCGGCACCCCGATGGTCGACATCGTCATCGACAAGGTGTTCATCGGTTCGTGCACCAACGCGCGCATCGAAGATCTGCGCGCCGCAGCGGCCGTGCTGCAAGGCCGTCGGGTGGCGACGAACGTGCAGCAGGCCCTGGTGGTCCCAGGCTCCGGACTGGTGCAGGCGCAAGCCGAGGCCGAGGGGCTGGACCGCCTGTTCATCGATGCCGGCTTCGAGTGGCGGCAGCCCGGCTGCTCCATGTGCCTGGGCATGAACGACGACCGCCTGGCGCCCGGCGAGCGCTGCGCATCCACCTCGAACCGCAATTTCGAGGGCCGGCAGGGACCCGGTGGCCGAAGCCACCTGGTCAGTCCCCTCATGGCGGCCGCTGCGGCCATCGCGGGCCATTTCGTGGACGTGGGAACGGTGGCGCGTTCCGCCGCCGAACCTTCGCGAGCGCCTTGATGGACGCCTTCATCAAGTTGCGATCGTTGGTCGTGCCGCTCGACCGGGCGAACGTCGACACCGACGCTTTGATTCCCAAGCAGTTCATGAAGTCGATCCGGCGCACGGGCTTCGGCGACAACTTGTTCGACGAGTGGCGCTATCTGGACCTGGGCCAACCCGGCCAGGAAACCGCCCTTCGCCCGCGCAACCCGGACTTCGCACTCAACCAGCCGCGCTATGCCGGCGCCCGGATCCTGCTGGCGCGTGAGAACTTCGGGTGCGGGTCCAGCCGCGAGCACGCCGTTTGGGCGCTGCGCGATCACGGCATCCGCGCGCTGATCGCGCCCTCCTTCGCCGACATCTTCTTCGGCAATTGCTTCAAGAACGGGCTGCTTCCCATCGTGCTGCCCGACGCCACCGTGAACGCACTGTTCGCCGCCGTGTCCGCCACCCCGGGCTACACGCTGGAGATCGACCTGTCGACGCAATTGATGGTCTCGACCGACGGCCGCTCGATCACCTTCGACGTGGACGCCGAACGCCGCAACCGCCTTCTGCTCGGGCTAGACGACATCGCCCTGACGCTGCAACGCGCCGACCGCATCCGTGCGTTCGAAGCCCGTCGCCGAGAGTCCGAGCCCTGGCTTTTCAACTGACCCGCACCACAGCAGCGACAGACCCTCTGCATGAACTCTAACCACCGCACACCATCCGCCGACATCCGCCCGGACGCCGCGCTACCACCGCCGAAGGGGGCACTCACCGGTCTGCGCATCATCGAAATGGGCCAGCTCATCGCCGGCCCGTTCGCGGGCAAGACCCTCGGCGACTTCGGCGCAGATGTCATCAAGATCGAGGCGCCGGGCGCTGGCGACCCCTTGCGCAACTGGCGCCTGTGCCAGGACGGCACGTCCGTCTGGTGGCAGGTGCAGTCGCGCAACAAGCGCTCCATCGCGCTGGACCTGCGCATGCAGGAAGGCCAGGACATCGCCCGTCGTCTCATCGCCGAGGCGGATGTGCTGATCGAGAACTTTCGTCCCGGCACGCTCGAAGGCTGGGGCATGTCATATGAAGCGCTGTCGCAAGACAACCCGGGCCTGATCATGCTGCGCATCTCCGGCTACGGCCAGACCGGGCCCTACCGCGATCTGCCGGGCTTCGGTGCCATCGGTGAAGCCATGGGCGGCCTGCGGCACCTCACGGGCGAGCCGGACCGCGTTCCGGTGCGCTGCGGTATCTCCATCGGCGACACGCTGGCCGCTCTGCATGGAACGATCGGCGTGCTGACGGCGCTGCACCACCGTAACGCAAACGGCGGCAAGGGGCAGGTGATCGACGTTGCGCTGCACGAAGCCGTGTTCAATGTGATGGAGAGCCTGGTGCCTGAGTACAGCGCTTTCGGGGCCGTGCGGGAGGCTGCGGGTTCGGCGCTGCCGGGCATCGCGCCCTCCAACGCATACCGATGCAGCGACGGCGTGGTGCTTATCGCCGGCAACGGCGACAGCATCTTCAAGCGCCTGATGCAATCGATCGGCCGGGAGGACCTGGGCAACGACCTTGCGCTGGCGGACAACGCAGGCCGCGTGGCAAGGGTGACCGAGCTGGACGGCGCCATCGGTGCGTGGACCGCGCCGCGCCCGGTCGCCGAAGTGCTGAAGGTGCTCAACGATGCGCGGGTGCCCACCGGGCGCGTCTATACAGCGCAGGACATCGTCGAGGACCCCCACTACCACGCACGCGACATGATCCTGAGGCAGCACACGCGCGACGGACATGAAATCGACGTACCGGGCATCGTGCCCAAGCTCCTTGGCACGCCGGGCAGCATTCGGTGGACGGCTCCGGGCCTGGGTGACGACACGGACGCTGTGCTGGCCGAACTAAAGGTCTCGCCGCAAGACATCGCGGCCTTGCGTGAAAGGAAGGTGGTGGCATGAGCGCGAACGCATGGCAAGGCCACGGCAGACGCATCCATCTGCAGGAAGTGGGCACAAGAGACGGCTTGCAGGTTGAAAGCGTTTTCGTTCCGACGGCCGCAAAGATTGCTCTCGTGAACCTGCTTTCCGCTGCAGGGCTATCCAAGATCGAGGTCACCGCATTTGTCTCGCCCAACGCGATTCCGGCACTGCGGGATGCGGAACAGGTGCTGCGCGAGATTGAGCGCCGACCCGGTGTGGTCTACAGCGCGTTGGTCCCCAACGTCCGCGGCGCCGAGCGCGCCATCGAGTCGAAAGCAGATGAGCTCAACCTCGTGATGTCGGCCAGCGAGAGCCACAACCTCTCCAACCTACGGATGACGCGCGAGCAATCCTTCGCCGCACTGGCCGAAGTGGCGGCTATCGCGCGCAACGCGGGGGTGCCGGTCAACGTGTCGCTGTCCTGCGCCTTTGGCTGCCCGATGGAAGGCGACGTACCGACACAGGCGGTGGTCGACTGGTGCAGCCGCTATGTGCAGACACTGGGCGCTCAGGGCATCACACTGTGCGACACCACGGGTATGGCCTACCCCACGCAAGTGGCACAGATCGCAAGCGCCGTCCGTAACCGCTTCCCGACAACGGAACTGACGTTGCATTTTCATAACACGCGCGGTATGGGGTTGGCCAATGTGCTGGCCGCGATCGACGTCGGCGCTGACCGCTTCGACGCCTCGCTGGGCGGCATCGGCGGCTGCCCATATGCGCCCGGCGCAACCGGTAACGTCTGTACCGAGGAAGTCGCACATGCCCTCGCGCTGATGGGCTACGCGACGGAGGTCGACCTGCCGCTGCTGCTGAAGGCTTCCCGAACCCTGCCCCAACTGCTTGGTCATGACGTACCAAGCCAGCTCATCAAGGCCGGGCAACGGATGGACCTGCACCCGCCGCCAGCGGACTTCGCAAACATCCGCGAGCGGGCGCTCGCGCGTGCGAACGGCACGGCGCCGAGCGCCTGAAGGGCAGCTCACGAGTTGCGGGTCAAAACCTCCCGGATATGTTCCGGAATGGCCCGCGCTGCAAGCTCAAGCGGACGTGCCACCGGATGCACACCCCACACGCGGATGTCCGTGGCCTCCATCAGGCATTCACCACGAGCGTGCATGCGGTGTTCGAAGGTCAGCGACTTCGTCCCCAGCTTCGCCACGGCAACCCGGTGCTCGATCTGGTCGTGCAGCACTGCAGGCGTGAGAAAGCGCAGCCTTTGCTCCATCACCGGGAGTCCGACCCGCATGCCGCCCTCGATCAACTGGTAGGGATCGACGCCGACCGATATGAATAGGTTCGTGACGCCTTCGATCAGCCAGCGTGCATAGTTTGGCGAATAGATGATGCCGCCCGGGTCGCAATCTCCCCAGTGCAGCAGACGGTAGTAACGGTGCTCAACCACGGTCGCCCACTTCGATGGATTCAAATTCCAACTGTGCGGCAATCCATTGGCGCATCTGCTGGCGGTCGAGCTTGCCCACGCGGGTGATAGGAAAGCTCGCGATGGGCTCGATGCGCTCCGGGCATTTGTACTTCGCCAAGCCCTGCGATTGCAGGAAGGCGCCGAGCTCCTTTACTGTCGGCAGCACGGCACCTTCGCGCGCCACAACGAAAGCGCAGGCTTTTTCGCCGAACTGAGCGTCAGGCATCGCGACAACCTTACCATCCGCGATGGCAGGATGCCGGGCAATGAGCAGTTCGATGTCGTCGGTGCCGAACTTCTCGCCTCCCCGATTGATGTTGTCGCGCATCCTGCCTTCGAAGTGATAGACGACCCGCTCGCCCACGTGGCTCGCCCGAACCATGTCCGCCGTCCTGAAAAAGCCATCCGACGTGAGGCTCTCGGCCGTGATCTCGGGCGCGGCGAAGTAGCCTCGCAGCGACGATGGCCCACGGAAGCACAGCTCGCCGACGGCCCCGAACTCCACCGGCGTCTCGGTGCCCGGCGCCAGCACGCGGATTTCGTCGTGAGGTCCGCACACGCTGCCGATGGAG
>Ga0075363_100000309_pt1 | contig 14366 bp, 15 predicted proteins | sample EndMetdeltDD1763_FD_71470 | JGI IMG/M metagenome (GOLD analysis project Ga0075363, IMG submission 71470) | Populus endosphere microbial communities from Tennessee, USA - Endosphere MetaG P. deltoides DD176-3 | ecosystem: Host-associated > Plants > Roots > Endosphere | place: USA: Tennessee...
CCTCAACAGATAAAAGCAGTATGAAAAGTCGCACAGAAACAAATGAAGGCCTAGATAGACTCATCCCAAATTTAACTGATGAATCGGTAAGAGCCGACGCGATTGTCTCCTACTTAAACAACCCTATAGAAGAGCCTCTGCAATGTATATCAAGAGCTAGCGGTTGGGTTCGAGAGTATCCGTTTAAAGATGGATCCCAGATAGAAAAAATTGCGAACGGCTCACACATAGAGGGTTTGTCAAAAACTGTGCTGCAGGCCGTGAATACAACAGCCCTGAAATCCAAAACACAAAACACACTACAGGAATTATCAATGGCAGCAGCTCGGGCCAGCTCCCAAGATCCTGCGCAAATAACAACGTTATCTAAAATTGAAAAAAAAGAAGACTAAGCAGCTTCTCTCAGGGCCTGTTGAAAAATGAACAGGCCTGCATTCTTGGAAAAAAATTAAGAATTGTATTTTTCTTTCATAGCGCGAAGGGCGAATTCGATTTTCTTCCGCTCTTTGGGATCCATCCGATCTATAGTAAGAACCCCATTTAAATGATCATTTTCATGCATGAACATCCGGGCGCGGAAATCCTCCAAATCCTCTTCGATCGTCTCTCCTTTTAAGTTCTGATAAGAAACGTGGATTTTGTGGGGACGCACTACTTCGACATGAAGACCTGGCAGAGACATACATCCTTCTGCCATTATGATTAATTCCTTGGAAGGCGAAGATAGAACCGGATTGATGATCACTTCTGGAGGACCGAGGGAATAACTCCCCTTTCCATCCATTTTTTCTTCGCGTATGACAAAGATCCGATACAATACCCCTAATTGGGGTCCTGCAAATCCAATGCTATTATCATAGGAGAGCATCGTCTCCAGCATGTCATTCGCAAGCTTTATGATTTCTTCATTGATTTCTGCAACAGGCTTCGCTTTCACCCTGAGATCAGGATGGCCGTAATAACGCATTTGCAATTTCATAAAACTCAGAATTCGGGCTGGGTGCTAGTTTCAATCGGGAGAGGATTCATCGATGGGGATTGGCGGCGGCCTAAAGAAGAACTCCAAAAAGAGAGGACTAAACAGGTAATCAGAAAAGCGCCTGCGAGATAAGCAGTAAAACGCTTCAATACTTCGGCGGTGGACGTCCCGAATAAAGAGTCGCCGCTGTCGCCTCCGAAGGAAGCTCCTAACCCTAAACTTTTAGCTTCTTGAATCAAAATGACAAAGCAAAGAAGAAGGGAGGCTAATAAAAATAAACTGAGGAATAGGTAAAATAGAATGGTCATACTTTTTTCTCTTTCTTAACAGTTGCGCTTTTTCTTTTGGGAGGTTTGGGGGCCGCTTTTGTTTTTTTTGCTATGGAAGGAGTTTCTGCTCCGGTTGCCTGCTCTGTGATTGCAGCAAACATCTTTGGGTCCAAAGAAGCGCCTCCTACCAATACTCCGTTTACATCTTCTTGAGCCACGATTTCGGCGGTGTTTTCAGGCTTTACCGATCCGCCATAAAGAATCGCGATCTCTCCCCCTTTCTTTTTACCGAATAATTCTACAAGGAAAGACCTTATAAAGGCATGAGCTTCTTGAATCAGTTTGGGGGTCGCTGTTTTTCCGGTTCCAATCGCCCAAACAGGCTCATAGGCAAGGATGATTTTTTGTGCCTCTTCTTTAGGAACTCCATCGAGAGCTGTCAAAATCTGCTCTTTCAATACAGGTTCCGTTTTACCTGCTTCCCGTTCCTTGGAGGTTTCGCCTACACAGAGAATCGGCTGCAAATCGTCCTGCAAAGCCCTTAAAATTTTTTTATGGATCAATGGATTTGTTTCTCCAAAGACATGGCGCCTTTCTGAATGGCCGATCAAAACGAAGGCGGCTCCAGCCTCTTTCAGCATCAGTCCCGCAATTTCCCCAGTGAAAGCCCCTTCGCGGGCATCATTCATATTCTGGGCGCCGATCACGATATTTGTATCCTTGGCATACTGGGCTGCAGTCGCAATTGAGGTGAAAGGCACAGAAAGAAAAATATTTGCTTTAGAGCCTTCTACCAAAGGTTCCAAGGCTTCAATATAATCGGTCGCTTCCCGCGCCGTCTTATACATCTTCCAATTCCCTACGACAAAGATTGCTTTCGCCATGAAATCTCAAAATTATTACCATTAAACTATCTCATAAACCTCCCTCATTTGCAAGAGCAGGCTTAAGAAAAAGGATTCAAGAGCGGATCAATCCTTCTTTTTTCCTTCTTCTTTTTGGGATTTTACAGAGAATTGTTGCATCAAATTCTCAAGGGCCTTTCTCCGAGTTGCCTTTTTATCACTATTTAAAGGTTTCAAAAGAAATTCTTTGCAGTCATTGGCCCTCATCCAAAGTTGGAATTGCGCTGTTCCGCATTCATGGCAATTGGCATCTGATTCCTTCCAAGTTTGTACGTAATTACCAAAGTCAAGAATTTGCTTAGAAATGCGGTCCCAAGAACTGTCATCAATTCTCCAATTGGCATCAGCATAGAGCCAGCTTTGAATTGCCTCCCCTTTTTCTTTATTGGATAACGCCTTAAAACTTTCCGCAGTTACGCTCATAACAATCCCTTTTTAGAGTTTGGTAGCTTCAATACGGAGACGGTTTACGACAAAGCGAGGGCGTCCTTCTTTGTCCGGAGAAAATAATTCCAAATAACGATGGACGACTTGTTCTAAAAAAGCTCCCTTTTTAGCTTCAGGCAAAGGTCTGAGATAAGGAAACCATTGTTTTAAAAAGCCAATGAAAGCAGATCTGGTTGGAAATAGGTGGGGAACTTCAACTTGGAGAATTTTCGAAGCTTGCAAACCCGATTCATCCAAAAGTTCTTGGTACTCATCCGCAGTAAAAAAACGCCATCCCGGAGAAAATTGATAAAAGAAAGGGGCCCACTCTTTTTTCGCCATGGTCTCTTCGACCGCTTGGATCATCTGTTTCGGCAAAGCGCTTGGAATATCGACAATCATTTTCCCGCTGCTTTTTAAAGACCGCTCAATCCCCTTGAGAACCACGAGCTGTTCGGGAATCCAATGGAGTGTAGTAAAAGAAACAACGAGGTCAAATTGATTTTCATAATCGAGAGAACGGGCATCTAACACACGGAAAGAAAGGGAATTCTTTTTGAACTGTTCCGATGCGAAAGAAATCATCGAAGGTGAGAGATCGATTCCTGTGACCGATCCTTCCGGAACTTGATTTACGATGAGAGAAGTAAGATACCCATCTCCACACCCAATATCCAATACCTTTTCGTAACCTGCCAAAGCAAGAGTATCCAAAGTTTGCCTTGCTGCAGCGCGCTGCTCTTCTGAATTTTTATTGTAGTCAGACCCGCTCCACAAATCTTTAGAATCTTGCGCAAAAGCAAAAGAGACAACCCCAAACAGAACCGAAAAGAAAAGAAAATTTTTCATAGACACTCCCAAAAAGTAGCCATGCATCATAGGTCGGCAATCATTTTTTGCAATAGAATATCTTTTTGGATAGAATGGTCCCATGAAAATACTCACCGTTTCCGAATTGACTTTTGCGATCAAGTCGCTGCTCGAACCTAACTTTCGGGCGATCTCTATACGAGGCGAGATCAGCAATTTCAAACTACAGACTTCCGGCCACTTGTATTTCAGTCTGAAAGATGCAGGAGCTCAAGTGTCCGCTGTTCTCTTTAAAGGAAGCGCGGCTTCTCTGTCTCGAATGCCCAAGGAAGGGGACCAAGTTGTCGCCAAAGGGGAATTGAGTCTTTATGCGCCGCGGGGCCAATACCAAATCGTGATTCGAGAACTCCAATTTTTAGGCGTGGGCGAACTGCTCCTCAAATTGCACCAGCTCAAAGAACAATTGCAAGTGCGGGGCTGGTTCGATCCTCAGCGAAAAAAACAGCTGCCGAAACTTCCCCGAAGGATCGGCGTAGTCACGAGTCCTACGGGAGCTGTCATTCAAGATATCCTCCATATTCTCACTCGCCGCTTTGCTGGATTTTACGTGATCCTCAACCCGGTAAAAGTCCAGGGAGAAGGGGCCGCCCAAGAAATCGCCCAAGCCATTGCAGATTTCAACCGCCACGACCTGGCCGATGTGCTGATCGTAGGGCGGGGAGGGGGAAGCATCGAAGATCTTTGGGCCTTCAATGAAGAAATTGTCGCGAAAGCGATTTTCGAATCGAAAATCCCAGTTATTTCCGCTGTAGGCCATGAGACCGATACTACTATTGCCGATTGGGTGGCAGACGTGCGTGCCCCTACTCCATCGGCTGCAGCGGAAATTGCCATTGCAGAGAAAGCCAATCTTTTAAAATTCCTCTCTTCAGTGGATCAACAGGGCCAGCAGCGGCTCAAGCAACAGATTTATCAATCACGCCAAAAACTTCAGGCTTTGCAAAAACATCCTCTTTTAAGCTCCCCCTATACCCTTCTTGCACAGCCGATTCAACAACTCGACTCAATCCGTTCGGATCTAGAGGATGCATTCAGGCTTCGTCTGAAAATCTACCGAGACCGTCTCGAATCGTTTAAAAAACAACTCGAAATCTTGAAACCATCCTCCCAAATCACCCAACTGAAAGAACATTTAAAAGCTTACTTACCCCGATTCGCTTTGGCCCTCGATCAGACTCTCAAACAAAAAAAAGAAAGGCTCCAGCGACTTCAAGATCATCTGCGTTCGATCAACCCTCGCAACCTCCTTAAAAAAGGATACGCTGTCCTTTTTGCCGAACCCATAGGTTCAGTGATCCTATCAACCCAAAATCTTCTCCCCAACCAAACTTTTACAGCCCTCTTGCACGATGGCAAGATCGGCGCCACCATCAATCACATTAAAGAAGAGCCTCCCAATCTATGACCCAAGAAACTTTATCTTTTGAAAAAGCGTTCGAACGCCTAGAACAAATCCTCGAAGCGATGAATTCAGGAAAAACGCCCCTTGAAGAGTCTCTTAAACTATTCGAAGAAGCTGAAAAACTGATGCGTCTTTGCGGAACCCGATTGAATACCGCCGAACAAAAAATCGAAAAGCTAATCAAAAGCCGCACCGGCGAAGTCGCCTTAGACGAGAACCAAAAGCCCAAAGTTGAATCGTTTAGCCGAGCCACTGCGGCTGCCCAATCGACTCAAGATCTCCCTTTTTAATTAAGCTTAAGGATCGGTCTTAATGTATTGGTTAGCTCTTGTGATTGCTGGATTTTTCGAAATTGGTTCAGCGATTGGGTTAAAATATGCTCAAGGGTTCACGAAACTTGTTCCCAGTATTTTCACTGCTTGTTCTATGGCTATCAGCCTTATTTTGTTAAGCTATGCGCTACGCACCATTTCTATTGGTACCGGTTACGCAGTTTGGACGGGGATCGGCGCTGCTGGAACTCTATTATTCGGAATGCTTTTTTTGGGAGAATCCCGGGATCCTATCCGCGTAGGCTGTATTCTCGCGATCGTCGCTTGCATTGTCGTTTTAAAACTTACCCATAAATAAAGATACCCAGCAATTAGAGCAATGTCAGGAGCGGCTTATGCTTTACGATCCTAGAGGCTGTCTATAATGTTTGGAGAAGTGATATGAATCTACTCAGTTTATTTTCCTTTTTGGCTTTTCCTCTATGTATTTTTGCTTCTTCCCTTAGCAGTCGTTATGCAGAATCTTTAGTGCATAACTTTCATGAAGGGAAGTTTGTGGAAAGTTTGCAACTATTAGACGAGTGGGAAATTTTGGAGCCAAAGAAGATCAATAGAATCACGGGAATAAAGGCTGGTGTTTATTTTTCTCTAGGAGAGATCGAACAAGGGAAAAGGCTCATGGAACAATTTATTTTAGGAGTTGCCCTTGAAGAACTTTCAGAACCTCGGGGGAATCAGATTCCGCCTCAAACATCTTTTCTTGATCTTCCAAAAGAAGTGCTTGATTTTTGGTTAAAATAATCCCTTCTCTGTTAATCCTCTGCTAAAGAAGCCTGAGGAAAATCACTTAGGCCGACTCGGCGGTTTCAGAGAGAGCTCGTTTCTCGACGCGCTTTTCGACGAGAACGCCTAGGCGGGACGTTGCAAAGACGCAGCTTGTTGCAATTCCGATTGCAATGGCGCCTGCGATTGGCACGGTGGCAAGAACTCCCCCGCAAAGTTGGATCAGCAGGAGGCTGACGAAAGAACCGCTGCCCCTTCCAAGACGGGCGCACATTCCGTCGATGACTAATTTCCCCTGCATTTTTTCCAGCGGAGGAAGAAGGATAAAGGATAATTCTTTGGACGTATCGAACAGGGTATACTTCGCTGCGCGGACTAAGCAGAAGAAGAGAGATCCCAGGACGACAAGTAGTTCGAGTTGGGTCGATAGTGTGGGATGCCATAAGGCGAAGAAGAACAGCCCTTCAGTGAGAAGAATGCAAATCGGAGTCACTAAAGAAGCAACGACCCATCGGCAGCGCCGCAATAAATAAGGCGTGATCAATAAAGCGCTTACAGCGGTCAGGATTCCATTCCATAACGAAAGTTTTCCCATAAAATCGCAATAATCACGCGGATCTGGAAACTTCTGTTTCAAGACATCTAGGAAAATGACTTCACCCAAGGCATAAGCGATGTAGTCCGCGATGGTGAGCCAAGCAAGAAGCAGTAAATATTTCGAGCTGAAACAAATACGCAAACTTTCCCATACCGAAAGGGAATTCTCTACTTTTTCTCCACCTGTTTTTTTTCCTTCGGGTTTTTCTTCCATTGGATGCGTGTCTGAAAAAAGACGGCAAAGACAGGAAAATAGCCAAGCGGTCAATACGCTTAATAAAGTCAAGAATCCCATCATTAGATTGAGGGAGCTGCCCCACGATTGGTGCGATAAAAAATCGGAAGTGCAAGCAGTAATGATTGGGCTTGCCAGGATGGTCCCAATACTTCCCCCGAGCATCAATGGGGCATAAAAACGTTTTGCGCTATCCAGGGAGATATATTGGTTGATAAATCCCCAAAATAGGATCGTGAGCAGGGCAATCTTCCAAAGTTCTGCCATGACAAAGAAAATCATGGAGGCGAACTGAGGTAAAAGAATAGCTGCAGAACTGGGAAGCCAACGGCAATCTTGAAGAATGACTTTCCACTGGGGAAGCAAAGGATAAATCAGGAAAGCAAAAACGAGAAAAAATCCTACAAATACGATCAGCGTAGTAAAAAAAACTCTTCGGATGGAAAACCGGTTCAAAAGCCAAGTAAGGCCTAAAGTCATTAATACGGCCCCGGGCATCGTTCCGCAAAGTTCGAACCAGGGAATCGACCCTGCCCCGCCGCCTAAGTCCGCAACAGCCAAGGCGCTTCGGGCGCTACGAAGGATTGCGTAATTGACATTCAAAAAACAGACAATCCCGAACATCAGGATAAATAAAAGGCTGGCTTTTCGTTCTTTAAGGAAGGTTCTAATCATAAGCGAAGTATTGTAGCAGCTTCGTTCTTATGGACAAAGAGAAAGAAGTTATGCGAACATACAGATATACCGAAATCCTCTGAAGAATCGGTTTCTGCCCGCGTCAGCTTGGCAGCAACTTTTTGACCTTCACTCGCGCCTTGCCACTTGGCAGTGGTCGCTCGCTTTAGGCACAAAAATTTGCACCGCCTCCTTGACCTAACCCGATTCCTCAGACCATTTCGGTAGAGAAGGAATTTGATATGATGATCGCCCTGTTTCCGAATGAAAGCAAAAAAAGCTCCTTTGAATTAGCTATCGATATTCGAAAATTTCTTGAAAAACAAGGGGTTGCCGTAGTTGCTGAAGATGAAAAGGCCGATATTATAGGCGTGCGGCGTTTTTCGGAAATCGATCCCAAAGAAGTTAAATTCCTCATTTCCATGGGCGGGGACGGGACGATCCTGCGCCTAAGCCACCGATATAGCCACTTGGATGCAGGAATCTTAGGAATCAATCTCGGGCATTTGGGGTTTATGGCAGATGTTCCCGCGTCCGACGTCTACCCAAGTCTGCTAGATCTGCTAAAAGGGGCCTACACCATCAATCAACGCCTCATCCTTGAAGCATCGATTCCCCATAAAGGGCGTCTTCATGCGGTGAATGATATTGTTATCCATCGAGCGTCCAATTATAGCCTAATTAAACTGGCTATCCAACTCGACGGAGTCTACGTCAATACGTTCACGGCCGATGGAATCATCCTGGCCACGCCCAACGGCTCGACGGCCTATTCCCTAGCTGCGGGAGGACCTATCCTCAGCCCCACTCTCCAGGCATTAGTCATTACTCCGATCTGTCCCCACACCATTTCAAATCGCCCTATCGTCCTCACCTCAGACCACAAAATTGAGATCCAATATTTAAGTGAATATGATCCAATCGATGTCCGCGCCGATGGACTGGAAGCGCTTGAATTGACCAGTGGAGAGACAGTCCAAGTCAAACGGTCCGAGAGAACTTTCAAGCTCGTAAATCTACACCGCCACGAATATTTCTCCACTCTAAGAACAAAATTAGGGTGGTCCGGAAAATTACCTTAAAAATTTTTAATCAAAATCTGGATCGGTGCATTTTTTATAAGAAATGATTTGGTTGTTGCGTCCCTTTTTTTGAATAAAATCCAATTGATCATCTAGATCAGCCTCCGATCCCGAATCGAATCTTTCTAATTGGAAAAAAGACGGCTCTCCCTCTCCGCGAGATGCGGGCGATAAAGGTTCCTCTAATAAGAGTTGCTTAAAAGAACTTGCTAAAGGTTCTTCCCCTTTAGGCGAGTGATCTTTCTTCTTTGAGTCCTCCAAAGCTTTCATTCTCTTATGATACCTATATGCCGCAAGTACCTTTCTTTCTTCACCTCTTTGGGAAAAGCAGACTGGTTCCTCTTCTCTTTTTTTGACTGTTTTTTGAATTTCAGCATCCGGTGTGCGCTTTACTGTAATAAAATCAGGTAGGTTTTTTTCTCCATAATGCGATTTTTTACCTTCTTGATTTATGCCAGACAAAGAATAGTTAAGATATTTTTTAGAAATCTCAAATGTTTTTAATATTTCCATTTGATTTCCGGTCTGAACAACTAATTGGCATCTGGAAGTAATTTTTCTCTTGCCTCGCGCTCTTTCTTGATAAAAAAAATCGTTCCATTTTAGAGGTTTATTCATGACAGAATATTGGGCTTTCTGAGCAGGATCCTGTAATTCGCTTTTGAATATCTGCGCCGCTGTTTTTTCTTTAGAATGGGGCAAACTAATTGGCTTAACTGACATATATTTCCTTAGAGAGTACTCTCTTATTACTAAATCCTCTAAAAACCGAAATTGCCTGAAGAAATTAACAGATCGAATGTTTTATTTAATCAAATAATTTCATTAAGCAAATAGACAACTTGATATTCCGTTGGAGGGCAGAGCGTGCTTCTTGTAGCGATTTCTCGACCTCGGTAAGAGAGGGAATGGAAAAAGAAACGGAAGGTTCTTCGGGGAAGAAGAGCAAAGGAGAAGAACTGTCCATTTTTCTTAAATGCTGGTCGCGGAACCAAATCAGAATCAGGGAAAAAAGATATTCAGTCATCTTGTTGGCGGCGATCGGGTTTTCTTCCTTGATCTCTTCAATCCACGCCTCCAACTGTTCAAGACTGCGGGATAATTCGGGGTATTTGGGAGCAGTGGCTAAAATTTGAAACAAAATTTTCCTTTGTTCTTCAATCTGAGGATTTACAGCCAATTCAAAAGCCATTCCGACTGAACCGGAACTCAGTTTGGCAAAACGGCGGGAATGTCCTTTTGCTTCCAAAAGAGGTGCGATGGCCTCTTCTGATAAGGGTTGAAAGGCAAGGGTTGTACATCGTGAAAGAATCGTAGGGAGCATTTCTTGAATGGAGCTTGAGAGAAGAATAAAGGTAGTATCGGGGGCAGGCTCTTCCAGAGTTTTTAAAAGAGCGTTTGCTGCAGCCGGCTGCATCCGATGGGCCTCCTCCAAAATAAATACCTTGGCGGGAGCTTCAAAAGGAGCTGAATGTTCTTGATCGATCATTTCTCTAATGGCTTCGATTGCATATAACCCGCTTTTCCCTTCAGGTCTCAGGACATGCAGATCGGGATGATTTTCTTGTGTTATTTTTTCCGGTTTAGACTCGAGTAGATGAGCGGCTAATTCTTTGGCAAAAAGAGATTTGCCCACGCCTTCCCGACCTGAAAAAAGGAGCGTTTGCGCTAGACGTTTTTCTTGAAACGCTTTCGTCAAATAAGATTTGATCGGTTCATTGCCGGCCATATGGTCAAACATGATGGATCGCTAGCAACGGTTGAATGAGTTTCATCGCTTCGGAAAATACCGATTCAGGCGGCAAGGCGGCATTCAGCAGATGAAATCTGTGGGGATGTTCTTTCCAAATGGAGAGATAGGCTTCTCTGATTTTTGTATGGAAAGCTAAAGTTTCCGATTCAATTCGATCTTGGCTTGCACGGCTTTTTTTGGCCCGGTTCAGCCCCAATTCCGGGTCGATGTCGAGGTAAAGAGTCAAATTAGGTTGAAGTCCCTGAGAGATAAAATCGCAGCATTCTGCGACTTTTTTTACGCCGAGGCCCCTTGCTGCGCCCTGATAAGCAACGGATGAATCATTAAACCGATCGCACAAAACAATTTTTCCGGCACTCAAGGCGGGTTTAATGACTTCGAGAATATGTTGCGCGCGGGAGGCGAGGAATAAGCTCAATTCCGCATGGGCTTCTATCGGAATGGCATCTTGGGAATGCTGCAGCAAAAGCTGCCGGACATGTTCCCCGAGTTTTGTCCCTCCCGGCTCGCGCGTCTTCAGCACGGGACGGCCCTCGGCAGCTAACTGAGACGCCATTTGTTCAATCAGCGTCGTTTTGCCAGCTCCCTCCCCCCCCTCGAATGTGACGAAAAGACCCCGTTCCATCTGCTTCTTACAACTTGCGAAAGATTTATTTTTCCGGAACGTTCTCTGGAGTGGCTATTTCTTCCGCTACAGCTTCGATTTTCTGGGCCCCGACGATCATATCGCCTTCTTCTTTTACATTGACTAAGCGTACGCCTTGCGTTGAACGTCCCATGACCCGGACATCCCGCATTGGAATGCGAACCGCTTGGCCTGCAGAGGACATCAAAAGGACGCTATCGGAGTCAGTGACGCTTAACGCAGCAATGACCATTCCGTTCCTTTCGGAAGTGATGATCGACTTGACGCCTACGCCGCCTCGGTTCGTTTGGCGGAAATCTTCCACTTTCGAACGCTTTCCATATCCATTTTCGCAAACGATCAAGATGGACTCATCGTTAGTGACTACTTCGCAGCCTACAACTTTATCGGTGCTATTTTTGAGAGTGACTCCTCGAACGCCGCGGGCTACACGTCCTACAGAGCGGACTAAAGATTCATCAAAACGGACGGCCATCGCATTGCGAGTAAAGAGCATGATCTGCTGACCGGGCCGCGCGATGCGGGCAGCGATCAACTCATCCCCTTCGTCGATATTGAGGGCGAATACCCCTTTTCGGCGAGGATTGTTGAAGGCAGAAAGTTCTGACTTTTTGACCACGCCCTGAAGAGTGGCAAGAAGGATATAGGCCTCTTCTTCGAAATTTCTCACACGTAAGATCGCAGCCACCTTTTCATTCTCTCTTAAGTCTTCCAAGAGATTGATGATGGGGCGTCCTTTTGTGCGCCGGCCTGCTTCCGGAATTTGCCAGACCTTGGTCCAATAGCATCTTCCATGAGTGGTAAAGATAAGGAGATAATCGTGAGTGGAGGCGACATAGATATTTTTCAGCGTGTCGGCCTCTTTTTTCATTTCCATACCGATGACGCCGGCGCCGCCCCTGCGCTGTTCTCTGAATGTATCGATGGGCATCCGCTTAATATAGTCATCGCTGGAAATGGCAATCACGACCTGTTCATCGGCAATCAGGTCTTCCATTTGGAATTCCCCTTCCGCCGCGACGATCTTTGTTTTGCGCTCGGACTTGTGATTCTTACGGATTTCTTCAAGCTCTTCGCGAATGATATCCCGAACCATGTTTTCCGATGCTAAGACTGCTTTATAATAGGCAATTCTCTCTAATAACTCATTGTACTCGGCCTGGATCTTCTCAGCTTCAAGACCCGTCAGTTGATACAAGCGGAGATCGAGAACAGCATTGGCTTGTTTTTCAGAAAGGCCGAACCGGGTCATCAACTCGGTGCGGGCCCCATCGCGGTTCGATGCTGCGCGAATCACTCTTACCACTTCATCGAGATGGTCGAGGGCTTTGAGATAGCCTTCCAAAATATGGGCGCGAGCTTCCGCGCGATTGAGTTCAAAACGGGTTCTTCTGCGGATCACTTCAATCCGATGGTCGGCCCATGCGGAGATGAAATGTTTGATATTCATCGTGCGGGGAAGGCCGTGATCAAGGGCTAGCATGTTGCAGCCGAAGGTGATCTGCAAATCGCTATTTTTATAGAGCTGGTTGATCACTACATCGGGAATTTCCCCCCGTTTTAATTCGAGTACGATGCGAAGGCCATCCTTATCAGATTCATCGCGGATGTCGGACAAACCTGTGATCGTTTTCTCGTTGATCAAATCGGCAATCCGTGTAATCAAAACCGATTTATTCACATTGTAGGGGACTTCGTCGACGACGATTTGCTGACGGGTGTTTGGCAGGTCTTCCACGCGCATCGATGCGCGCAGGATCAATTTACCACGGCCTGTATGATAGGCTTCTTTGATCCCTCTATACCCGCAAATAATTCCGCCTGTCGGAAAATCAGGTCCCGGCATCACTTTCATGATGTCGTCAATCGAGCAGTTGCGGTTATCCAATACAAGCAAAGTCGCATTGATTAATTCAATCAAGTTGTGGGGAGGAATATTGGTCGCCATACCGACGGCGATCCCCGAAGAGCCGTTGCAAAGAAGATTAGGAAACTTCGCCGGAAATACGGTCGGTTCCATCTTCGTTTCATCATAGTTAGGGATCATCTCAACGGTTTCTTTATCGAGATCCTCCATGAGGGCCATCGCAGCGTGCGTAAGACGGGCTTCCGTATAACGCATAGCGGCAGGCGGATCGCCGTCGATCGACCCAAAGTTTCCTTGGCCATTGATCAGCGTGTAGCGCATCACCCAGTCTTGGGCGAGGCGGACGAGCGTTGGGTAAATGACCGTTTCTCCGTGCGGGTGGAAATCGCCCGATGTATCTCCCGATATCTTCGCACATTTTCTGTGTTTGGCCCCGGGGGTCAAATTCAATTGCCGCATTGCATAGAGAATCCGGCGCTGAGAGGGCTTCAGTCCATCGCGTACGTCAGGAAGGGCGCGAGAGACAATGACCGACATCGAATAGCGAAGGTAACTCTCCTTCATCTCTTCTTCGACATTGCGTGGGACGATCATTTCATCTTTGGTATAGGACATTGGCATTCCTCAGATATCTAGGTTTTTAACCGAAAGGGCATGATGTTCGATGAAATGGCGGCGAGGCTCCACTTCTTCTCCCATTAACATAGAAAACATGCGGTCGGCAGCGATCGCATCGGGAAGAGTCACTTTCAATAACGTGCGCACAGCGGGATTCATCGTCGTTTCCCAAAGTTGGTCCGCGTTCATTTCACCCAGACCTTTATAACGCTGCACTTCAACCCCTTTTCTTCCATTAGCGCGTACCGCATCGATCAAGTCACGTAGCGAATGGAGGGCCATCGTTTTGTTCCCTTCTTCTTGAATTTCGAATAGGACTCCATTCGGGATGAGGTATTGTTCCATTTTAATGTGGAACTCGTGGAGTTTTTCATTTAAAGCAAGAAGACGGTTTGGATCGTAGAGTTCCATGAAAGCTAATGATTTTGGAACAAAGGAACGCATTTCTTCTGTGATTTCTTCAGGGGGAATGGAGGCAAGCGTATCTTCGTGGGTTTGTTTTTGTCTCAATTCATTTTCTTTTTTAAATTCCATGAGCTCATCTTCGGAATAAATGAATTGATATTTATCTCCCACAGCGACTTGATATTGGGGGAATTTTTCATTTCTTTTCCCGGCGATGAATTCGCGGAACGGAACTCCTTTTCGTTCAATGGATCCGCTGAAACCTTCCACTTCAAAAGCCAAATCGATCAATTTTTCCGTCTGCTCTTTGTCATAAGAAGCACTAGCCCCTGCATGTCGGATCAAAATATCGCTCAAGCCTAACCGGAGCAAGTATTCGTCCATTTCCCGCTCCGAATGGATGTATTGGCCTACTTTCTTACGCGTCACTTTGAAAAGAGGAGGACGTGCGATATAAATGAAATTGTTTTCGATCAAAGCGGGCATATGGCGATAGAAGAAAGTCAGGAGCAGCGTGCGGATGTGGGAGCCGTCTACGTCGGCGTCCGTCATGATGATGATTTTGTGATACCGCAGCTTGGC
>Ga0075363_100000310_pt1 | contig 14352 bp, 15 predicted proteins | sample EndMetdeltDD1763_FD_71470 | JGI IMG/M metagenome (GOLD analysis project Ga0075363, IMG submission 71470) | Populus endosphere microbial communities from Tennessee, USA - Endosphere MetaG P. deltoides DD176-3 | ecosystem: Host-associated > Plants > Roots > Endosphere | place: USA: Tennessee...
GTGCCTATCGCGGCGTCGCCCCGGTGATCGCGGGATCGGCGATCACGATTGCGGGCGCGTTGGCCTGCTTGAGCATGGCGCACATCGGGGTGTTCCGAAGCGCGGGAATCCCGTGTGCGATAGGCGTTCTGGTGGCGATGATGTCGTCGCTGACACTGACACCCGCGCTGATCGCCATTGCCGGGCGCCTCGGTTGGCTCGAGCCTCGCCGTGCGATGAGCGGACGACGGTGGAGGCGCGTTGGCGTGAGTGTGGCGCGTTGGCCCGCACCGATTCTGGCGGCAAGCGGGGCGCTGATCATCGTCGCCGCGCTACCGCTCGTGGGCTTGCAGCTCGGTTGGAATGAGCCCGGTGCTACGCCTGCGGGTGCCGAGTCCAACCGCGGCTACGCAGCAGCCGATCGCCACTTCCCGGCGAATCAGTTACTGCCGACGGTGGTGACCATCGCCACGGATCACGACATCCGTAACCCCGCCGGACTGATCGCGGTCGAGCGGATTTCCGGGCAGATCATGGCGATACCCGGCGTGCGGATGGTGCAATCGGCCAGCCGACCGGCGGGCAGGGTGCCTGATGAGGCCACCCTCAGCGGGCAGGCAGGCATCATCGGCGGCCAACTCAATGATGCCTTTGACGGTGTCGGGGAGAGGCTCGGCCGCGTCGCCGAACTCGACGCGGCGCTGGCGTCGATGGCCGCGGCGATCGATCGGCTTGCCGGCGGTCTGCAGGGCAGCGCGGACGGACTGAGGCAGGTTGGCTCTGCCTCCGACGACATCCGCGCGGGCATGACAGGCGTGCAGAGCAACGTCACGACGGTGTCGGGCTACCTCGACCCGCTGCGCGGCTTTGTGTCGTCAACGCCGGACTGCCCGGCCAATCCGATCTGCTCCGTGGTCGCGCGGGTGGTGCAGCCCGTCGATGACGTGATGCGAAGCTCCGCCCAAATCAACGACGGCGCAGCCAAACTCACCGACGGATCCAACGCGGCGACCAACTCGCTTGCCGCTCTGCCCGCAGCGGTGAACACGATGGCCGGCGAATTGCGGCGCGCTCGCACGGCCACCGCCGATCTGACACAGCTCGCCCAGTCGTTGGGCCCGCAGCTGCGCCAACTCACCGACTATCTGCAAGAGATGGACACGCAGTTTCGCGGCAGCGCCGCAGGCGGCTTCTATCTACCGCAACGAGCGCTGTCGGATCCGCGGCTGAAGACCGCCCTGGACAATCTGATCTCGAAAGACGGCCGCGCGACGTATCTGGTCGTGTACGGCGGCGGGCGGGAATGGAGCGGCGAAGGTGCGCGGCGTGCCCACCAAATCGACTCCGCAGTGCGGGAAGCCACCAAGGAAGGCACTCTCACGCCCACCGCGGTGCACATCGCCGGCGTCGGCGCGACCAACGTCGACCTGCAGACGCTCGTCGACCGCGATCTGACTCTGCTGTTGGCCAGCACGCTCGCGCTCATCTTCCTGATCGTCGCGCTGATGCTGCGCAGCCCGGTCGCCGGAATCGTCGTCGTCGGCACCGTCGCGCTGTCGTATGCCTCGGCCCTCGGCGCAAGTGTGTTGATCTGGCAGTACCTGTTGGGTCATGACTTGCACTGGGCGGTAGCGCCGATCTCGTTCATCGCGCTCGTGGCTGTTGGGGCCGACTACAACCTGCTGCTGGCGATGCGGATCCGCGAAGAGGGGCACGCGGGTCTGAGCACCGGGATCGTGCGCGCGTTCGCCGCCACCGGTGGCGTAGTCACCACCGCCGGAATCGTGTTCGGCATCACCATGTTTGCGCTCGCGGGTAGCAGCGTGCTCAGCATCGCTCAGATGGGAACGACCATCGGCGTTGGCTTGCTGCTCGACACCCTCGTCGTGCGCACATTCGTGCTGCCGTCGCTGATCGCGCTGCTGGGCCGATGGTTCTGGTGGCCAGCGGGTCGCTCGATGTGGAAGGCGACGCGGCGAGTGGGTGTTACCGCGCCGGTGCGGGATCAATCGGCTTTGCGGGCAACGCTTTTGCGATGACCTCCGAGATCTCCTGTATGGGTGTCGGTCCCGATCCCTGCGGCAGGGTCAACGCGACATACACCGGACGGTCGACGGCGAACCACGTACTGCGGCCCTGGTCGGCGAGTTCGAACCACTGCACGGCATCGACCAATTGGAGCGGGGAGCCGACGACGAACTCAGCAGGCCGGTCGAGACCGCATCGCAGAATGACCGGCTCGCCTCCCGCCGTCCACGCGGCCGCCCCCGCCGGTGCCGGCTGCGCCGCCGGGGCACGGTGATAGTCACCCAGTTGTTCTGGAAGGGCGCCGAGAAGTGCTCGGCATTCGGCGCTGTCGCCCTTCGGTGCCGGAACCGACGCGATCGCGACGGGTTGTTGGCCGGGCGGCAATTGTCGCAGCGCGGCGAAGACGAGGATGCCGATGATCGCTCCGACCGCCACGACGAGCGCGGCGATCAGCAGCGCCCGCGGGGGCCCGTCGCGGGTCTCGGCATTCACGGCCCAAACTCTAAGGGCCCACTCCGTTGGCGATCGGGCAGGTCAGCGTCCGAGTGATGCCGGTGACCTGCTGCACGCTCGGAACGATGTTGGCCTGCAGGTCGGCCAGGCTGTCGGCGCCGATGCGGACCACGACGTCGTACGGGCCGGTGACGTATTCCGACGACAACACGCCGGGGAGGGCGGCGAGCTGCTTGGCGACGACCTCGGCGCGGCCCACCTCGGTCTGGATCAGCATGAAAGCCTCGACCACCCGTTTCCCCTCCGTCTCGCTGCATAGACTGCTGGCCGCAGGGCCCAAACGTACCGCAGCGCGGGGGAGGTGACATGGCGAGCGACGAGGCCGAGACCCTGGCTGGCGTGGGTGAGTTCGCCGTGATCGACCGGTTGGTCGCGGGCAGGCGGCAGCCCGACACGGTTCAGTTGGGCCCCGGCGATGATGCCGCGGTGGTGCGCGCGACCGATGCCCGCGTCGTGGTCTCCACCGACATGCTCGTCGAAGGAATCCATTTCCGGCTGGACTGGTCTTCACCGCACGACATCGGGCGCAAGGCGATCGCTCAGAACGCGGCCGACATCGAGGCGATGGGCGCTACGACCACTGCGTTCGTCGTCGCCTTCGGCGCACCCGGCGATACACAGACACAGCTGGCACTCGAGCTGGCCGACGGCATGTGGCACGAGGCCGGGCTGCTGGGCGCGGGAATCGCCGGCGGTGATCTGGTCAGCGCTCCGCAGTGGGTGATCTCGGTGACCGCACTGGGCGATCTGGCAGGGCGCGCAGCGGTACGCCTCGATGGAGCGCGCGTCGGCGACACCGTTGCGGTGGTGGGGACCCTGGGCTGGTCTGCCGCCGGATACGCGTTGTTGCGCAACGGTATTGGCGGCTTTGAGGCCCTGCGTCGCCGTCATCTGGTGCCCGAACCTCCCTACGGACAGGGCAGGGTGGCTGCCGAGGCCGGCGCCACTGCGATGACCGACATCTCCGACGGCCTGATGGCCGACCTCGGGCATATCGCGAAAGCCTCCGGGGTCGGCATCGATCTGTCGCGGGACGCGCTGGGGTCACACCATGACGCGCTCTCGGCAGCGGCCAGCGCAATGGCGATGGACCCGTGGGTGTGGGTGCTTGCGGGCGGCGAGGACCATGCGTTGGTCGCCACGTTCCGCGGCGAACCGCCTGCCGGCTGGGCCACGATCGGCAGCGTGCTCGACGGTCCTGCCCGCGTGCTGCTGGACGGTGAGCAATGGCACGGCGACACGGGCTGGCAGTCGTTTTGACCGACCATGGCGCACGCTAGGTTGACGAGTCATGACCGCACGTCCGCTGACCGAACTCATCGACGAGGGCTGGGCCGCAGCGCTGGAGCCGGTGGCCCCGCAGGTCGCGGAGATGGGCGAGTTCCTGCGCGCCGAGATCGCGGCCGGACACCGTTACCTGCCTGCCGGTCCGAATGTGTTGCGCGCCTTCACTTTTCCGTTCGACCAAGTGCGCGTGCTGATCGTTGGACAGGATCCGTACCCGACGCCGGGTCACGCGGTGGGGTTGAGCTTCTCGGTGGCGCCCGAAGTGCGGCCGCTGCCGCGCAGCCTGGACAACATTTTCGCCGAGTATGGCAAGGACCTGGGGTTTCCGCCGCCGACCACCGGTGACCTGTCGCCATGGGCCGAGCGTGGCGTGATGCTGCTGAACAGGGTGCTCACCGTGCGGCCGGGCACCCCGGCGTCGCATCGCGGCAAGGGCTGGGAAGCCGTGACGGAATGTGCGATCCGGGCGCTGGTGGCTCGTCAGCAGCCACTGGTCGCGGTGTTATGGGGTCGCGATGCGTCGACGCTGAAGCCATGGTTGGAGGGCGAAGACTGCGTGTCGATCGAGTCGCCGCATCCCTCGCCGCTGTCGGCGTCGCGCGGATTCTTCGGCTCGCGACCGTTCAGCCGCGCCAACGAACTGCTGGAGAAGATGGGCGCCGACCCGATCGACTGGCGCTTGCCTTAGCCGCGCGAGACCTTGCCGGCCTTGATGCACGAGGTGCACACGTTGACGCGCTTCTTGTTGCCACCGGGGTGGGTCACGGCGCGCACGGTCTGGATGTTGGGATCCCAGCGACGGCTGGTCCGGCGATGGGAGTGCGACACCGACTTGCCGAAGCCGGGGCCCTTTCCGCAGATCTCGCAGACGGCAGCCATATCTAGAACTCCTCGAATCAGTACTTTGGGGGTCTGGGTTTTTCGCCGGAAACCGGCGTGGGTGAACCCGACAACCTGACCAGGATACCGGCCCGACCAGGGAACACCAAAAACGCATCCACCGGCACGAACGTTGTGCCGAGGCTGTCAGCCACTGTAGCTAGGCTGGCGCCCACGGCGGCACGACGCGCGGGGAGGTTTGGATGTCGGCTCGGCGGCTCGATGCCTCCGCTCTGCGGGACTGGGCGCATACAGCCGTCGGCGACCTCATTTCGCATACCGACGAGATCAATCGGCTCAATGTGTTCCCGGTCGCCGACGCCGATACGGGGACAAACATGCTGTTCACGATGCGTTCGGCGTGGGCTCAGGCGGACACCCGATCCGACAGCGACGACGTCACCGAGGTGGCGACCGCACTCGCCGCAGGCGCGTTGCACGGCGCGCGGGGGAACTCCGGCGTCATCCTGTCGCAGATCTTGCGGGGCCTGGCCGACGTCGTCACGTCGGCCGCCGCTGACCGAGACGGAGCATTCGCCGACATCGACGGCGCGGTTTTCGCCGCGGCCCTGCGGCATGCGGTCGGCCTGGTCGTCGCGTCGATGGGTGAGCCGGTGCCCGGAACCATCGTCTCGGTGCTACAGGAAGCAGCGAGTGCCGCCGAGCACGCCTGCGCCGACGGTGCGGGTCTGGCCGAGGTGGTTTCCGCGGCCGCCGAGGCGGCGACGGTCGCACTGGACAAGACCACCGGGCAGCTCGATGTGCTGGCCGAGGCCGGCGTGGTGGACGCCGGCGGGCGCGGCCTGCTGGTACTTCTGGACGCGATGAGCACGACGCTGACGGGGCGCGCGCCGCACCGACACGAATACCAGCCGTCGCCGCCGGAGGCCGACGCTGCCGTCGCCGTCGCGGCCGCGCCGCAGTTCGAGGTGATGTACCTGCTCAGTGGTTGCGACGCCGGCGGCGTGGAAGCGCTGCGCGAGCGGCTGGACCAGTTGGGCGAATCGGTGGCCATCGCGGCCTCGGCCGACGGAGCGGGCCACTACTCGGTGCACGTCCACGCCGACGATGCGGGTGCTGCCGTGGAGGCTGGGTTATCGGTCGGGACGCCGAGCCGGATCCAGATCACCTCGCTGTCGGCCGGCTCCGGTGCACGGCCCGCCGGAGGGTGGACCCACGAACGCGCGGTCCTCGCTGTGGTCGACGGCGATGGCGCCGCGGAACTGTTCGACGGCGAGGGCGCGCACGTGTTGCGGCCGGAGGCCGATGCGCCGGTGAGTGCCAAGCAATTGCTGCACGCACTCGTCAACACTGGCGCTGCGCAGATCATGGTGCTGCCCAATGGCTATGTCGCCGCCGAGGAACTCGTCGCGGGTTGCACCGCGGCGATCGGCTGGGGCATCGACGTCGTCCCGGTGCCCGCGGGATCGATGGTTCAGGGGCTGGCCGCGCTGGCGGTGCACGACGCGGAGCGACTGGCCGTCGACGACGGCTACACGATGGCCCGCGCTGCGGCGGGCGCTCGACACGGCTCCGTCCGCGTGGCCACCGAGGAGGCGCTGACGTGGGCGGGCACCTGCAAACCCGGCGACGGGCTGGCGATCTCGGGCGACGAGGTGCTGATCGTCGGCAACGACATCACCGAGGCCGCCGCGGGTCTGATCGATCTGCTGCTGGCCTCGGGCGGTGAACTCGTGACGGTGTTGACCGGTGCTGGGGTCGACACCAGTGTCGGTGAAGCGTTGCGGGAGCACGCGCATCGTCACCATCCAGGCACCGAGTTGGTGACCTATCACACCGACCACCGCGGCGACGCGCTGCTGATCGGGGTGGAGTAGCGGTGGCCGTACTGACCGACCGGCTCGAGTTCGTCCTCGGCAAGAAGGCCGCGGATCCACTCGCGGAGCACTTCGGGATACGCACGGTCAACGACCTGTTGCGGCACTACCCGCGTAAGTACAGCGACGGCATGACGGTGCTCGGCGAGGGCCAGGAGCTCGAGGAAGGCGAACACGTCACGTTCGTCGACGTCATCGCGAAGGCGGAAGCCAGGTGGACCAACCGCCCGCCGAAGCGTGAATACCTCGTTGTCACGCTGCGCGATCGGCGACCGAAGGTGACGGCCACCTTCTTCAATGCGAAGTTTCTGAAGAAGGGACTGGTCGAGGGCACCCGCTTGATGCTGTCCGGAGAAGTCGGATACTTCAAGGGCACAATGCAATTGACCCATCCGGCGTTTCTGGTGCTGGAATCACCGAGCGGTAGGCAATTCGGCACCAAATCGCTGAAGACCATCGCAGCGGCGTCGGATGCCACAGGTGACGATCTGTTGGCCGTGTTCGAAAAAGACTTCTTTCCGATCTACCCGGCCAACAACAAGGTGCAGAGTTGGGACATCTATGCGTGCGTACGCCAGGTCCTGGACGTGCTTGACCCCGTCGACGAGCCGCTTCCGAAAGCAGTTCTGCAGCAGCGGAATTTGATAACAGAGGATGAGGCGCTCCGCGCGATCCATCTGGCCGAGAATTCGGCCGAACGTGAGCGCGCCGAGGCCCGGCTCAGGTTCGATGAAGCGGTGGGCCTGCAATGGGCCTTGGTGGGGCGGCGATACAGCGAACTCAGCGAATCCGGCCCTGTTGCACCTCCTGAATCGGGCGGTCTGTTGGCCGCGATGCGTGAGCAACTGCCGTTCGAATTGACCGACGGTCAAAGGGAAGTGCTCGAAGTGCTGTCGTCCGAACTGTCGGCGAGCAGGCCCATGAATCGGATGCTGCAAGGCGAGGTCGGGTCGGGCAAGACCATTGTCTCTGTGCTCGCCATGCTTCAGATGGTCGACGCCGGGTATCAATGCGCATTGTTGGCACCGACGGAAGTGCTTGCCGCCCAACATGCTCGGTCTGTCAGAGATGTCCTCGGCCCCTTGGCGATGGCAGGCCAACTGGGCGGCGCTGACCGAGCGACCCGGATCGCGCTGCTGACGGGATCCATGTCAGCACAGCAGAAGCGAGAGGTGCGCGACGAGATCGCGTCAGGCGAGTCAGGCATCGTCATCGGTACCCACGCGCTGCTGCAGGAGGCGGTGGAGTTTCATCGGCTGGGCATGGTGGTCGTCGACGAACAACACCGGTTTGGTGTTGAGCAGCGAGACACCTTGCGCGCCAAGGCTCCTGACGGATTGACGCCGCACCTGCTGGTGATGACCGCCACACCGATTCCACGCACCGTCGCATTGACGCATTACGGTGACCTCGAAACGTCGACGCTGCGCGAACTGCCCCGCGGTCGCCAGCCGATCACCACCAACCCGATCTTCATCCGAGAAAAGCCGGCGTGGCTCGAGAGAGCATGGCAGCGTGTCATCGAAGAAGTGCGCGCCGGTCGCCAGGCGTACGTCGTCGCGTCACGCATCGACGAGGACGACAAACCCGCCAAGAACGAACAGGGACCACCCGCGACCACGGTCGTCAAACTCTTTGACCAGCTGGGGCGCGGGCAGCTTTCCGGATTGCGCCTTGGCTTGATGCACGGTCGGCTGCCCAGCGACGAGAAAGACGCCGTGATGGCCGAATTCCGCGCGGGCCAGCTCGATGTCCTGGTGTGCACCACCGTCATCGAAGTCGGCGTGGACGTGCCGAACGCAACGGTGATGGTCGTCGTCGACGCCGACCGGTTCGGCATCAGCCAGCTGCACCAGCTCAGGGGCCGCATCGGCCGTGGCCAGCATCCCAGTCTGTGCCTGCTGGCCACTCAGCTGCCGGAGGGATCGAAGGCGGGACAACGGCTGAACGCCGTCGCAGGCACCCTCGACGGTTTCAAGCTTGCCGACCTCGACCTCGCGGAACGCCAAGAGGGAGATGTATTGGGGCACACCCAATCCGGCCGACCCATCACCCTGAGGTTCCTCTCGCTTGCTGAACACCTCGGCATCATCCTCGACGCCCGTGAGCTGTGTGAGGAGCTCTACGAGAAGAACCCGGCGGATCAGGGAATGGCGTTGTTGGCCGCACAATTCGTCGACACCGACCGGGTCGAATACCTGGACAAGGCATGAGCCGCAACCGGCTGCTGTGGCTGGCGCTTGCCGTCGTATTGGCCGTGGTTGTCGCTTTTCAGGCGACGGCGACATCCGATAACCGGACTCAGTTCGTCGCACAGGCCGACATACCAACGGTCGCACCGGGTGTCGACGTGCTCGCGGGAATCCCGGAGGTCCCGGTCCGGATCCGAAGCTATGACTATCACCGGGATGCGTTCGGCGACACCTGGACCGACGACAACCCGGCGCCTGGCGGTCACAACGGCTGCGACACGCGCAACGACATCCTCGACCGCGACCTCGTCGACAAGACCTACGTGTCAATCAAGCGGTGCCCCAAGGCCGTTGCGACAGGCATACTGCATGACCCGTACACCAACGCCACCGTGGCGTTCACGCGCGGCGCCCAGGTCGGCGCGGCGGTGCAGATCGACCACATCGTCCCGCTGGCACTCGCATGGGACCTCGGCGCCCGCAACTGGCCCGACGACATGCGGGTGCGGTTCGCCAACGATCCGGCGAATCTCATTGCCGTAGAAGGCCAGGCGAACCAGGACAAGGGTGACAGCGAACCGGCGGCATGGATGCCGCCGAACCATGCGTTCTGGTGCCAGTACGCAGTGCAGTTCGCAAACGTGTTGCGTGGTTACGGTCTGCCGGTCGACGCACCGTCAGCGACTGCGCTGCGCGACGCCGCGGCAACCTGCCCGACGGGCTAGCGCGAGCAGACGCAAAAGTGCCCATTTTTCAACCAAATAGGGCACTTTTGCGTCTGCTCGCGCGGACTAAGTCCCGGTGTACGTCTCCGGGTCCGGACGGAAGCGGGTGCCGTCGTCGAGGCCGTTGAGCGTGGCCATCTCGTCGTCGGTCAGCTCGAAGTCGAACACGTCGAGGTTCGACTTGATCCGCTCCGGGTTCGCCGAGCGCGGGATGACCACATTGCCGAGCTGAATGCTCCAGCGGATCAGCGCCTGCGCCGGCGTCTTACCGTGGGCCTGCGCCACCGACGCGACCGTCGGATTTTCCAGCAGCTTGCCGACACCAAGTGGGCCGTAGGCCTCCGTGACGATGCCGTACTCGGCGTTCACCGACCGCAGCTCGGCCTGATTCAACAGCGGGTGCAGCTCGATCTGATTGATGGCGGGGGTGAAGAACGACAGGTCGATGACGTTCGACAGGTCCTCGGCGTGAAAGTTGGACACGCCGATAGATCTGGTGAGGCCATCCTCCTTGAGCTTCATCAGCCCGCCCCAGCTGTCGACGTACTTGCCGGCGTCGCCGGCCGGCCAGTGAATGAGGTACAGGTCGACGTAGCCAAGGCCGAGCCGCTCCACGCTGGCCTTGCAGGCGTCCTGTGACGCTTGGAAGCCCTGGTCCTCGGTGGCCAGCTTGGTGGTGACGAACAAATCCTCGCGGGGCACACCCGATGCGGCGATGGCCCGGCCGACCGCTTGCTCGTTGCCGTAGGCGGCCGCGGTGTCGATCAACCGGTAGCCGGCTTCCAGCGCCGCCGACACGGCCTGCTCAGTTTCGGAATCCGACAGCTCGGCGACACCGAGGCCGATCACCGGGATCGTGTTCTCGTCGTTGAGAGTGACGGTGGGAATCGCGGCCGCCGACGTCATTGCACCTACCCTGTGAAGTTGAATGTCCGTGGATCGGGACCCAGTCGTGTTCCGTCGCCGAGCGAAGAGATGGATGCCATCTCCTGCTCGCTCAGCTCGAAATCGAACACGTCGAAGTTACTCACAATTCGCTCGGGGGTCACCGACTTCGGAATGACTATATTGCCGAGTTGGATATGCCACCTAATCAGTGCCTGTGCTGGCGTTTTGCCATGGGCATCCGCGACGGCGGTGACGGTCGGATTGCTCAGCAGCGAACCCTGTCCAAGCGGGCTCCACGCCTCGGTCGCGACGCCAAGCTGAGCATGCACCTCGCGCAACTCCTCCTGCTGGAGTAGCGGGTGCAACTCGATCTGGTTGACGGCTGGGACAATTCCGGTGGCGTCCACCAGGATTCGCAGGTGTTCGGGTTCGAAATTGCTTACGCCGATCGACCGGATCCGGCCCTGGTCACGCAGATGTGCAAACGCCTTGAACGTTTCGACGAACAGGTTCTTCGCGGGCATCGGCCAATGGATGAGATAGAGATCGAGATACTCGAAACCCAGCTTGTCCATGCTGGCGTCGAACGCCGCGAGCGTGCTGTCGTAGCCCTGGTCGGCGTTCCACAGCTTGGTGGTGACGAAGACATCCTCGCGGGGTAGACCGGAGGCGGTGACAGCCTTACCCACCTCGTGCTCGTTGAAGTACCCTGCGGCGGTGTCGACGTGCCGATATCCGGCCTCGAGTGCAGTGGTCACCGCGCGCTCGGTGTCTTCGGCAGGCGTCTGCCAAACGCCGAGTCCAACCTGAGGCATCGAATTACCGTCGTTGAGCGTGATCAAGGGAGCAGCCATGACTCAGAGTCTGCCAGCACAGGCGACGCCTGTCGGACCGCCGAGGACCGCCAAGGGTCCGATCGTCAACGCCGCAGCAGGGTTGACACTGCGGTCGCTGCCCCGGATACCAGACGCCGTCAAACGCCTACTGCTGGGCGGTCATTCGATCACGATCGACGGCAATACGTTGGACACGACCCTGCAGTTGATGCTGACCGGGCAGAAATTGGTCGGCATCGACGGGCTGGCGTCGAGCCCTGACGTCGCGGTTGCCCGGGCACAGTTGTCGGTGATCGCCGCGAGCTTCCGGCAGAACATCCCTGTCGCCAGCGTGACCAATCTCTCGGTCCCCGGCCCCGCCGGTGACATCCCGGCGCGGCACTACCGGCCGATCGATGGTGACGAGGCGCCGCTCCTGGTCTTCTACCACGGTGGCGGTCAAGTCATCGGCGACCTGGACACGCACGACGACCTCTGTAGGCACATCTGCCGCGACGGAGCAGTGCACGTGCTGTCGGTGGACTACCGGCTCGCACCCGAACACAAGGCGCCCGCAGGCAACGACGACGCCTACGCGGCGTATCACTGGGCACTTGACCATGCCGGCGAGTTGGGTGCCGATGCTGACCGAGTCGCGGTCGGCGGTGACAGCGCGGGCGGCAACCACGCCGCCCTGGTGTCGCTGCGCGCCCGCAACGACGGCATCCGCCTTCCCGTACTCCAGCTGCTGTTCTACCCCGTCGTGAACTACCGCGACGAGACGCGGTCGCAGACGTTGTTCGGCGACGGCTATTTCCTCACCAAAGCGGATCTGCACTGGTTCCGCGACCACTACTTGGACGGCGCAGAGCTAGACGCTTCAGACCCGCAGGTGTCACCGCTGCTGGCCGACGATTTCTCGGGGCTGCCGCCAGCGCTGCTGCTGAGCGCCGGCTTCGACCCGCTGCGCGACGAGGACAGGCAATATGCGGACGCCCTGCGAAACGCGGGCGTGCCGGTCGATCACCGCGAGTTCGGTTCGCTCATCCACGGGTTTGCCAACTTCTTCCCGCTCGGCGGCGGCAGCGCGACGGCCATGACGGAAACCATCTCTGCGCTGCGCGCGCATCTCGCCCGCGCGTGAAAGGGCTCGACTGAGCCGCCGGTACTCTTGACGCCGTGGCGACCAAACCCAAGAAGCAAGCCAGCTACGACCTGAAGGCAGCTGACCGCAAGCGCAACCTGGCGATCCAGATCGGGCTGACCGCGGTCGTGGTGATCTTCGCCGTTGCGCTGGTGCTCTACATCGTGATGAACGGCGACAAGAAGCCGGTGTCGGGCGAAGCCAAGGCCATCCGCGTCGCCTCGAGCAATGTCATCAAGAAGGAAGGCAGCGACGACCCGAAGGTCGTGCTGTCGATGTACGAGGACTTCCTGTGTCCGCACTGCGGCCTGTTCGAGCAGCAGTTCGGGCCCACGGTGAGCAAGCTGATCGACAGCGGTGCCGTCGCCGCTGACTACTACATGGTCGCCATCCTCGATCGGCAGGGCAACGGATACTCATCGCGGGCCGCGAACGCCGCCTATTGCGTGGCCGATGAATCCATCGATGCGTTCCGGCGTTTCCATGCCGCGCTGTATGCGCAACAGCCCCAAGAGGGCGCAGGCGTGTACCCGGACAACGCGCGGCTGATCGAGGTTGCTCGCCAGGCCGGCGCTGCCGGCGATGTGCCGGACTGCATCAACAAGGGTCGCTACACCGAAATGACGCAGGGCCTGGCCAAGGCAACCGGCATCCAGGCCACCCCGACCATTCGCATCAATGGCCAGGACTACCAATTCAGCACACCCGACGCGTTGGTCGCCAAGATCAAGGAAACCGTCGGCGACGTTCCGGGCCTGACCGCCGCACCGGCCGCACCGGCACCGACGCCAGCAGCCGCACCACCGGCTCCTGCACCGGCGCCGGCCCCGGCGCCCACGGTCACGCCGCCGACGACAACGCGATGACCGTGGCCGCGCCCAGCGACGTCCAGTCGAGCGAACCCACGGCGGATGCGTCGAACGGGGTGACGGTCGGGCGCGCTAGCGCGGTATGGATTCTGGTCGCAGGCGTAGTCGGACTCGCCGCGGCGCTGACACTGACGGTCGAGAAGATCGAGATTCTGATCAACCCCGACTATGTGCCGTCGTGCAGCATCAACCCGGTGCTGTCGTGCGGTTCGGTGATGATCACTCCGCAAGCATCGGCGTTCGGCTTTCCCAACCCGCTGATCGGCATCGTCTCGTTCAGCGTGGTGGTGGTGACGGGCGTGCTCGCGCTCGCCAGGGTGAGGCTGCCGCGCTGGTATTGGGTCGGTCTTGCCACCGGCACGCTGCTGGGCGTGGTGTTCATTCACTGGCTGATCTTCCAGAGCCTGTACCGCATCGGCGCTCTGTGCCCTTACTGCATGGGCGTGTGGGCGGTCACCATCCCGCTTTTCGTCGTGGTCGCCTCGATCGCGCTGCAACCGTTGGAGTCGAACGCGGTCGCGCGGGTGCTCTACACCTGGCGGTGGTCGCTGGTGGCCTTGTGGTTCACCGCGCTGGTCTTGATGATCCTGGTGCGGTTTTGGGACTACTGGTCGACGCTGATCTAGTCAGCGTCATCGGGGGATAGGGTCATTTGGTGATTTCGAAGGTCTTGGTCGCCAACCGCGGGGAGATCGCGATCCGCGCGTTCCGGGCCGCCTACGAGATGGGCATCGCGACGGTCGCGGTCTACGCGTACGAGGATCGCAATTCCCTGCATCGTCTCAAGGCCGACGAGTCGTATCAGATCGGGGAGAAGGGCCACCCGGTACGCGCCTATCTCTCTGTCGACGAAATCGTCCGCGTCGCGCAGCAGTGCGGCGCCGACGCCGTCTATCCGGGCTATGGCTTCCTGTCGGAGAACCCCGATCTGGCCGCCGCGTGTGCCGCTGCGGGCATCACATTCGTCGGGCCTGGCGCGGAAATCCTTGAGCTGGCGGGCAATAAGTCGCGCGCGATCGCGGCGGCGCGCGCCGCCGGGTTGCCGGTGCTGAACTCGTCGGCGCCGTCGGCATCGGCCGATGAGCTGATGGCCGCCGCGGAGACCATGGAGTTCCCGCTGTTCGTCAAGGCAGTCTCCGGCGGTGGGGGACGCGGCATGCGCCGGGTGGCCGACGCCGCAGCACTTCCCGAGGCG
>Ga0075363_100000311_pt1 | contig 14346 bp, 13 predicted proteins | sample EndMetdeltDD1763_FD_71470 | JGI IMG/M metagenome (GOLD analysis project Ga0075363, IMG submission 71470) | Populus endosphere microbial communities from Tennessee, USA - Endosphere MetaG P. deltoides DD176-3 | ecosystem: Host-associated > Plants > Roots > Endosphere | place: USA: Tennessee...
TTATGTCAACCACTTCCGTCGTGAACCGCCATTACGACGTCGTGATCGTCGGTGGAGGGTCCGCGGGCGCCGTTCTGGCGAACCGCTTGAGCCAGGATCCCGCGAGACATGTCCTGCTGCTGGAGGCGGGGCCGGCTTATACCGCCGCGCACTATCCCGACGTGATCGCGAACGCGAACCACGTCGGCGGGGACGATGCGCACGACTGGGGATATCGCACGCAGGACCACGAGACTCTCGGCCACGACGTCAACGCCATTCGGGGGCGCGTTCTGGGCGGAAGTTCCGCGGTGAACGCGGCGGTGGCCATGCGGGCCAGGCCCAGCGACTTCGAACGCTGGACCGCGCGCGGCATCAAGGGCTGGTCCTTCGAGGAGGTTCTCCCGATCTACATGGCGTTGGAGTGCGCCTACTCGGGGGAGAGCGAGTGGCATGGCCGGAACGGACCCTTCCCGATCCGGCAGACGACGATGGCGGAGAACACGCCCTCGGTGCAGGCGTTCGTTCGGGCAGCGGAGGCGGTTGGTCTTTCACGAGTCGACGATTTCAACGGCGCTGAACAGCATGGCGTAGCGCCGTATCCGCTCAACGTGGTCGACGGTCGGCGCATGAACACGGGGATCACGTACCTCACCGACGGTGTGCGCCACCGCGACAATCTGACGATCATCGGCGGCGCCGAGGTGGACAGCGTCGAGATCGCTCACGGACGCGCCAAGGGTGTCCGCCTGGTCGGCGGGGACGTGGTGTCGGCAGACGAGGTGATTCTGTCGGCCGGCGCCTTCGGCAGTCCGGCGATTCTCATGCGATCGGGGATCGGTCCCGCATGGCATCTCGAACAACTCGGCATCCCCGTGGTCGTGGACGCCCCTCCGTTGAGAGGCTCAAAGAGCATCCCTTCTACTACAACGTCTATGCGCTCAAGCCGGAGGTGAAGGCCATGGAACCGGTTGCGGGTGCGATCATCTGGACCAGATCGAGCGAAGCGGAGCCTGACGAACTCGATCTGCACATCTCCGCCACGCACATCTTCGATCCCGCGCAAAGCCCCACCGGCGGTGCGATTGTCCTCGCATGCGCGGTGACCCTGCCCCGCTCGACGGGGTCGGTGCGACTGGCAAGCCGCGACCCGCGCGCCGCCCCACTCATCCGATACAACTTCTTCGACGATCCGAGCGACCTGCGACGGATGATGGAGGCGGTGACGCTGTCCCGCCGCATCGGGAGGACGTCGCCATTGCGCGACGTGGTCGAGCTTGAGATGTATCCGGGAGAGGACGTCGAAAGTGACGTCGACGTGGAGCAGGCGGTGATCGAGGCCGTCGACGGCTACTGCCATCCGACGTCTACCGTGCCGATGGGCGGCGATGACGATCCCGCCGCGGTCGTCGATGTGGACGGCGCCGTCTACGGCGTCGAGGCCCTGCGCGTCGTCGACGCATCGATCATGCCCGACAGCCCATCGGTCGCCACCAACGTGACGACGATCATGATCGCCGAGGCGATCTCCCGGCGACTCGTCGAGCGTTGATCACGTGAAAACCACTGCAGTAGAGGAAATATCGATCGATGACGCGGAGATCGCCGCCGCTCGCGCGCTGCGAGCCGAGTTCGCGCACTTCTGGTCGACCGAAAAGGGTGAGCCCAGGGACGTCTATGACCGGTTCATCACCGCCACGCCGGTGGCCGCCGGAGTGGACGTGCAACCCGGCGATTCGGGGATCTGGGTGCGGCCCAAAAGCGCCGGCTCGGAGAATGCGTTGCTGTTCGTACATGGCGGCGGCTACGGGCTCGGAAGCCCTTCTGCCTACGTAGGTTTGGTCAGTCACCTGGCTTGCCACGCCGGACTGTCGGCGCTTGTGCTCGAGTATCCGCTGGCGCCTGAAGCCCAGTTGCCGGCGGCGCTGAACATCGCAGTCGATGTCCTCGCGCGACTTGGTCGCGACCACCGCGGCGTCGTGGTCGCCGGCGACTCCGCAGGCGGTGGGCTCGCCTTGGCGACCGTTGCGCAGGCATGCCGTCGGGGTCTTGATGTGGCTGCCGCAGCAGTGTTTTCGCCGTGGACCGACCTGAGTCTCAGCGGCGCTTCCGTGCGTGCGCAGGCGGTCGGTGACCCCTTGCTCGACCCGGCGTATCTACGCGCGTCGGCAGCGGCTTACCTCGGAGCCGCCGATCCCGAGGATCCGCGAGCCTCGCCATTGTTCGATGTCAACGGTGAACTGCCTCCGCTGCTGATCCAAGTAGGCTCCGACGAGATTCTGCTCGACGATTCGCGGCGGTACGCCACCGCGGTGGTTGAGGCCGGTGGCGCTGTGCGACTGGAGATCTGGCAGGGCATGCACCACGTGTTCCAGCTGAACATCGAACAGCTCGCAAGCGCGCGCCGAGCGGTGAAGGGCGCAGGAGATTTCCTGGCCGGCCACCTCGGTTGATCGGCTCCCGTGATCAATTCGATCGGATAATCCCGCTTTTTCCCGGGGCCGAGAATCGGCACCCTTGGATATGCGACCAAATAGAAATCGTCAATGACCAACGGAGCGTTGGTCTTCGCGCCGCTCGCAGTGCAACGGCATCCAGCCCGACGGCACATCCGATTCGAGCGCCACGCGGACGAAGCGCGCGACAGCGGTATTTCGCACCCGCTCCGGCGCCCATTGCAGCATGAACGGGACATACAGAGTTGGAGTGAGAGGCAGAACCGCGGCGGCCATGTCGGGATCGACGAGAGACGCGACCGTGAAGATGAAGTCGATGTCGGGCTGCGACGGCCATTTGCTCGCCGAGATGTGGTTGTCGCCGATTTCGACAGTTCGGTAGGACACGCCCGCAGTCTCGAGAAGCTGCCGCTGCGCGATCGTCCACGCCGGAAACAGTGCTTCGCTGGGCACTCCCAACGTCTCGACGGCCAGGTCGTCCAGTGTCACGGCATCGCGTTCGGCGAGGCGGTGACCGAACCGTACGCTCACCATCAGTGGCTCTCCGCAGAACACCTCGCTGACGACACCCGGAGGATCGGGCACCAGACCGCACGTGATCGCCACATCGACCTCATCGTCGACGATCGCGCGCTTCAACTGAAACAGCCACATCCGGCGGATCACGACATCGACGTCCGGCGCGTCTGCTCGCATCGCGGCGCAGAGATGGGGTGCGAGAACCGGGGCGACCGGTGGCGTGACCCCGATGCGCACCGTGCCGCTGTCACCCTTGGCGAGTCGGCGCACCGCAGCACCCGCCGCGGCGACGTCATCCAGGATGACCGTCGCTCGCCGGAGAAGTTCCGCCCCCGCGCTGGTCAACGTGACTCGTCGGGTGGTCCGTCTCAGCAGCGGCGTTCCCAGCTCACGTTCCAACCGCTGGATCAATTCGCTCAGGGTGGGCTGCCCGATGTGGAGTTTCTCTGCCGCGCGGCCGAAGTGCAGTTCGGTGGCCACGGACACGAATGCCTCCAGCTGGCGTATCTCCACGCGCCGATAGTAAGCAGGTCCCGTCCTCGGCGGGCGGCTAAACAGCGCAGGGCACTATGACGTCCGACCGCCCCAATCTGCTGCTTGTGCCCGGCGCCTTTCACGGCGGCTGGGTTTGGCGCGACGTAGGCGGGCTGCTGCGCGACGAGGCTTGGCAGGTAAGCACTGTCGACCTGCCGAGCTCGTCTGGCGGCAACCCCGACATCGGGATGTACGACGATGCGGCATTGCTGCGCCGAATACTGAACGACTCGCGAACACCGACAACGATCGTCGCGCATTCCTACGGCGGCATTCCGGCCACGCAGGCGGCGGCCGGTCTCGATCACGTCGTCAAGATCGTTTATGTCGCTGCTTTTCAGCTAGGCAGGAACGAGTCGCTACTCAGTTCATTGGGGTGGCAGATGCCGCCCTGGTTCGTCGTTGAGGGAACACGAGTGTGGCCGGGCAACCCCATCGAGGTTTTCTACGGCGATCTCGACCCTGAAGTAGCCGCCCGACATGCGAAGCGGCTACGACCGAGCACGCTGTCATCGAAGCTGGATCCGCTCACCGAACCCCTTTCTCCTAACACAGATTCGAGCTACGTCATCTGTGAGCAGGATCTGGCGCTAGCGCCTGATCGGCAGGAGGACATGGCTTCTCGCGCCGGTTCGGTCTACCGATTGCCCGGAGGCCACTCGCCGATGCTGGCGCGCCCGGCTGAACTCGCCGCGCTTCTGACACGAATTGCGCTGCCCGACAAGATGGTGAGTAAGTCTGATGGATGATCGGCAAGCCTACTTCGAAACCGAGGCGCTGCCACTGAGAGGCGAGCTCGAGAAGGCGGCGTTCCGGTACACCGGAAACTTCCACGATGCAGAGGATCTGGTCGCTGAGACGTACGCGAAGGCGTGGGCCGGTTTCGCGAACTTCCGGACGGGAAGCAACATCCGAGCCTGGCTGCACCGGATCTTGACGAATACGTGGATCGATATGCACCGGCGCGCGGAAGTCAGGCCGCGCGAAGCCCTCACCGACGTGTTCACCGACGCACAGCTGAGTGCAGCGGAAAAGCGATACGACGCCACACCATCGGCCGAGGAGCACAATCTGCGTGAGATGCCGAGTGATGAACTCGTGGCGGCGTTGCAGACACTCTCGGAGTCGCAGCGGGCCGTCGTCTTCTACGCCGACATCCGTCAGCTGCCGTACAAGGTCATCGCCGACATCACGGGCCTACCGCTCGGCACGGTGATGTCGAGTGTGCATCGCGCACGATACCGGCTGAGAGCCTCGCTGAACGAGTCGTCGGAACTCACCCGTAGGCGTTCCGCATGAGCACGAATGGTGAACGGCCGAAAGGCGTTTTGTCGAGCATGGACGAAACTGATGTGGCCGTGATCGGCGCGGGACCCGCGGGCATGGCGGTGGCCGTCAGCCTGCGCGACCGTGGTGTGCGGCCGATGCTGATCGACAAGTCCGACGTGGCGGCGTCGTGGCGGCACCGCTATGACCGGCTCAAGCTGAACACCGGACGACCGTTCTCGCACCTGCCGCGTCGCCCGTACCCCAAGGGCACACCCATGTTTCCGAGCCGCGACGAAGTGGTGGCTTACTACGATCGGCATGCGCGCGAAGCGGGTGTCGGGTTGAGGCTGGGCACCGAGGTGAAGCGCATCGATCGGGTCGATGATGCGTGGCTTTTGCGATCCACCACCGGCGACATCCGCACCAGGCAGGTGGTGGTGGCCACCGGTGAACAGCACACCCCTCGCGATCCTCAATGGCCGGGCGTCCCCGATTTCACCGGCGAGGTGCTGCACTCGTCGGCGTATCGCAATCCCGCGCCGTATGCCGGGCAGAAGGTTCTGGTTGTCGGATCCGGTTCGTCGGGCATGGAGATCGCGCACGATCTCGTCGTCGGCGGCGCGAAGCAGGTGTGGCTGTCGGTGCGGACACCGCCGAACATCATGCTGCGGTCGATGCCGGGCGGGTTGTCGGCGGACTGGGTCGCGTTGCCGCTGCGACATGCGCCGGTGCGGGTGGCCGATGCCATCGCCAGGGTGGCGCGCCGGGTGAGCGTCGGCGATCTCAGTGCGTTCGGGCTGCCGGTTCCGGAAGAGGGTGTGTTCGCCCGAGATCGCAGGCTCGGGCAGTCGCCGACGCTGCTGGACATGGACGTCATCGACGCGGTGCGGGACGGCTCGATCGAGATCGTGGCCGCCGTCAGCGCATTCGAAGCCGACAAGGTCATCCTCGCCGACGGCAGCAGGCTGGATCCCGACGCCGTCATCGCCGCGACGGGTTTTCACCGGAATCTGGGCCCGCTGGTGGGTCACCTCAGGGTCCTTGGTCGCGACGGCGCGCCGTTGGTGATGGGGGAGACTGCTGCCGCCGAAGGGCTGCGGTTCTTCGGCTATCTCAGCCGGCCCGCATTGATCGGCTACTTCGGCAGGACCTCGGGGCGGGTCGCCATGCGCATCGCCGACGAATTGTCGCAGGCGCAGTAGGCCTGCTGTGCAATTGAAGTAGTCACCTACGCTAGTCGCCGCACTGGTGCCTTGGGATGCTCCAGCAAGCCGATGAGAGCCATAAGCGGCTCTGCTTGCGATGGGGAGGGTGCCATGGTCGTGAAGGTCGAAAACGTCGAGAAGGTCGAGCTCAGTTCGCTGCCGCCGGTCCCGAAGAATCCGCTCTCGTATTGGCAGAAATTTCGGGCTGTCAGGTCGTTGCACTTCGGCGTTGAACAGCTGCGCAATGCGGGAGGCCCGGTAACGCGATTCAGTCTGGGGCCGAGGTGGCTCATGCCGCCGGTAGTGCTCGCGGCCTCGCCCCGGGGCATTCGCGACATTCTGGGCCGCAAGGACGACACCATCGAGAAGACGGTCGTCCACCAAGAGATGCGCCACCTGCTCGGTGGGAACCTGTTCGACCTCATGCACGACGAATGGTTGCCCCGCCGACGCGCGCTGCAGCCGATCTTCACCAAACAGCATGTCCGCCAGTTCGGCGGCCACATGTCCCAGGCCGCGGAGATGGTGACCGTGGGCTGGCCCGACGGTGGTGAAGTGGACCTCGATGCGGACTGCCGCAGACTCACCATGCGCGCGCTTGGTCGCTCGGTGCTCGGCCTGGACCTTGATGAACGCGCCGACACGGTGGCCGAGCCCATGCAGGCCGCGCTGAAGTACATCGCCGACCGTGCACTGCGTCCCGTGCGCGCACCGAGGTGGCTGCCCACGCCCGCGCGCCGCCGTGCCCTTGCCGCCACCGACACCATGCGTCAGCTCGCGCAGGAGATCCTGCAGGCGTGCCGCGAGGATCCGTCGCGGGATGCACCATTGGTGCGGGCATTGATGGCCGCCACGGATCCCGTTACCGGAGAATCGCTGTCCGACAGCGATATTCGTGACGAACTGATCGTGTTCTTGATCGCCGGTCACGACACCACCGCCACCCTGCTGGCATACGCCCTGTGGGCCCTTGGCTGTAACCCGATGCTGCAGGACCGGGTCGTCGCCGAAGTGAACGAACTGGGCGATCGAGAGCTGACACCCGACGACATGTCGCGGCTGGGCTATACCGTCCAGGTGCTGCATGAGGCGCTGCGACTGTGCCCACCCGGCGCCACGGGCGCTCGGATGGCGATGCGCGATGTCGAGATCGACGGCTACCGCGTCGAAGCCGGGACACTGCTGCTCTTCGGCATCATGTCGGTGCAGCGCGATCCGTCGTTGTGGGACGATCCGCTGACCTTTGATCCCGATCGATTCACCCCCGAGAAGTCCAAGGCCCGCGACCGTTGGCAATACCTTCCGTTCGGAGGGGGCCCGCGATCGTGCATCGGCGATCACTTCGCGATGCTGGAGGCGACGTTGGCATTGGCCACGATCGTACGGCGGGTCGAAATTTGTTCTCTGGATGACGATTTCCCGGTTCAGACGCCGTTCACGACCGTCGCTGCCGGGCCGATCCGCGCCCGCGTGAAGAACCGCGCACGACTAGCTACCTGACAGTGTGCTCTCCCAGAACAGCAGCCGGGCACGCAATCTCGGGTGACTGATGCCTTCGAGCACCTTGAGTCCTGTACTGGTCAGTGCCGGCACGCCAACGAGTCGGTGAAATAGCCTGCCGCGTCGGTATTCTCGCCCCCAAATCGACGTCACCTGCTGCTCGTAGTTGGTGAAATCGTCCGGTCCGCCGTTCGTCAGCGCAGCGATAGCGCACTCGCCCGCGGCGAATCCGGACTGCAACGCCTTGGAAATGCCTGCGCCGGAAACCGGCCGTGCCGCACCCAGGGCGTCGCCGGCGAACAACACGCCCGGCCGCCACGGTGGCCAGGTGGTGAAGCCCATGGGTAACCGCCAGCCCTGCAACGCTTTCGACTTCTGCAACTCATGGATCGACGGCAGCTCCCATTCTCGGGGAAGCGTGGCCATGAACTCACCCAGGAGCTGGCTGGAATTGATCTGATGCCAGTTCCGATAGCTGTTGACATAGCCCATACCCACGTTGATCCGGCCGTCGCCGAGCGGGAAAACCCAGCCGTAGCCGGGCAATTGATCGCCGTTGAACGCCACCTTCAGGTAGATGTCTAGGGAATCGGAGTCAGGGCGGATCGCCGACATCTCGGCGCGGATGGCGATCGCCGAATATCCGTTGTATTTCGATGTGAGGTTGAGCGAGCGCTTGACCGGTGAGTACGTACCATCAGCCGCGATCACCGCGTCGGCCACTATTTCTTCGCCGCCCTTGAGCGTCAAGCCCGTCACGCGTCCGTTCTTGTCGACCGCGGCGCCGGCCACTTCCGCCGACTCCCGCACCTCGGCCCCCGCTGCTTCGGCGTGGCGAAGCAGCATCGCATCCAATTGCGTGCGGCGAATTCCGTGACCGTGATTCGGCATCCCGGGTCGTCGCGGAAACGACAACTCCCACTCGGTTGGGCTGAAGATCGTGGCCCGATTGAGCCGATGAAACTTCGCCACCTCTTCTGCCAAGCCCATCTTCTGCAGGTAGCTGACAGCACGCGGTGTCAGCCCGTCACCGCATGGCTTGTCACGGGGGAATGCGGCCTTGTCGAGGACCACGACTCGCGCCCCGGCCTGTACGGCCTTCCATGCGGCCGCCGACCCCGCGGGGCCACCACCTGCAATCGCGACGTCGTATCGGTGCTTCGTCGGACCCATCGTGACCTCGCTTTCCTCATCAGGGATTCGGAGCCACCGGGTGCGTGGACTGGACAATGTTTTGTATCCGCGTAGCGGAACCGCCCTCGTGGTGAGAAAGCGCGCCGAACTGGCGGCGGCAGAATATTGCCTGACAGGCAATCTTGCACGGCGGGCAAGTTCTGTTACCTTGGGGGCATGACCGGACTCCGGGAACGGAAGAAGCTCGATACGCGACGCGCGCTCAGCGACGCCGCGCTGAAGCTCGCCCTCGACGGCGGATTCGACGCGGTGACCCGTGAGGCGATCGCCGATCTGGCGGGTGTCTCGCTGCGCACGTTCAACAACTACTTCACCGGAAAATACGAAGCTCTGGCCTATCGCCAGTCCGAACGTCTGCGGCGAAGCATCGAGGTGCTGCGCGCACGGCCGGCCGACGAGCCGTTGTGGACGTCGGTCACCGAGTCCGTCCTCGCGCCGCTCGAAGACGACTTCCGGGACGCCCACGGCGCGGAGAATCGGCTCCCACGCCGTGCGGAACTCGCTGAGGTGCGGAAGTTGTTGATGCGTCCCGAGATCCGCGACGTGGTGTCCAAAGACCTTTTCGACGAGTGGACCGCTGTGGTCGCCGAGCGCACCGGCACCGACCCCGAGGTGGACATGTATCCACGGCTCGTCGCGGCGGTCGTGCGCGCCGTCGGCGACGCGGCGACGGAGATGTACGTCCGAGCGGACCCGCCCGTCGCCATCACAGACCTGATCCGCGCGGGTTTCGAGCAAGTGGCGGCTGGGCTGCCGGAACCGCGGAGGGAACGGTCGTGAGCGCGTCGCGCACCCAGGTCGCCATCGCAGGTGCCGGACCCAACGGGTTGATGCTCGCGTGTGAGCTCGCGCTCGCCGGTGTGCGGCCGGTGGTGCTTGATCGCCTGCCGGGGCCGAGTGACGAACCGAAGGCCAACGGTCTTGTCGGGCAGGTCATTCGGCAGCTGGACATGCGTGGGCTCTATCACGCGTTCGGCGGTGCCGAGGGTCCGCCGCAACCGGCCTACGGATGGCAGTTCGCCGGGATGGCCCTGAGCTTCCTGAGGGTCGAGGACAACCCGATGTACGCGCTTCTCCTCGCCCAGCCGCGGCTGGTCAGACTGCTGGAGAAGCGTGCCCGTGATCTCGGTGTCGATGTGAGGTGGGGCCATCAACTGACCGCGGTCGACGCGGGGACGGACACCGTCGCGTTGACCGTTGAGTCCGGTGGCGACACCTTCCGTTTGGACGCCGACTACCTCGTCGGGGCGGACGGTGGCCGCAGCTCCGTCCGCAAGAGTGTGGGGATCGGATTTCCCGGCCACACGTCACCGGTCGTGAGCAGGCTGGCGCACGTCCACCTGCCCGATGAAATGCTGGTTCTTGGTCGGGGCTACGACATTCCCGGCCATGGCCTGATTCCGTTCGGGCCGAACAGGTTCGACAACGGATCGCTCATCCTGTTCCCGCTCGAGCCGGACCGGCCGCTGCTCGGCACCGTCGAGTACGGCTGGACACCGGGCAGCGCCGATGGCGAGATGACGCTGGACGAACTTCGCGACAGCGTCCGGCGGGTGGTCGGCGTCGACATTCCCATCGAGGCTCCGAAGGGCGCCGGCGAACATGCGCTGCGCCGGCTCGACGGAACGAACTCACGCCAGGCCGAGTCGTATCGCGTGGGGCGGGTGCTATTGCTTGGTGATGCCGCCCATGTGCACTCGCCGATGGGCGGGCCGGGGTTGAACCTGGGCATGCAGGATGCCGTCAATCTCGGCTGGAAGCTCGCAGACGTCGTCAGCGGTCGGGCACCGGATGGCCTGCTCGACACCTACGAGTCCGAGCGACACCCCGTGGGGGAGCGGGTCATGATGCATTCGCGGGCGCAGCTCGCGCTCGCCGCACCGGGGTCCGAAGTCACTGCTCTGCGTGAGCTTTTCGGCGAACTGGCCGAGATGGCGGACGTCGCCGGGCATCTGGCTCGGTTGCTGGCGGGATCGGATGTGCGCTACGACGTCGGCGACCACCATCGACTGTCCGGCCTGATGGTGCCCGACCTCGAATTCGACGACGGCGTGCGCGTTGCCGACCTGCTACACACGGCGCGTCCGATACTGCTCGACCTTGCCGGCGGCGCGACGCGGGCGGCCGCTCAACGATGGGAGGGCCGGGTGGATACGGTGACCGCGACCATGACCGACCCACCGGCCGCCGCGATGCTCATCCGACCTGACGGCTATATCGCCTGGGCTGCAGACGAACTCGGCGCCGACGACACCGATCGGTTGCGCGAAGCGCTGATCCGCTGGTTCGGCAGGACCTAGGACAGCGTCGACCGGACACTCACCGTGACGTACGGCAGGGCCAGCCCGTTGGAGTTGGCCAGCGCGGGATGGGTGGCCAGCAGCTCGCGCACTTGGTCCAGCGTCTTGGTGCGCACCTTCTCCGGCGAGGTGATGCAGTAGCTGCGCGACGCGACCAGGTCGATGAGAGCCTGCGGCGTGAGGTAACTCGTCCAGTCGACTCGGTGATGTTCGACGTCGGTGAATACATCGGGCAGCGTGGTGGTTTCGTTGAAATGGGCGTTCTCGTGGCCGATGATCGTACCCAGATCCTTCACCCAGCCCAACCGCTCGTCGCGGGCGTTCCACACCAGGCCAAGCCGGCCGCCCGGCCGCAGCACACGCGCCACCTCCTTGACGGCGCGCTCGGTGTCGAACCAATGCCAGGCCTGTGCCACCAGCACGGCGTCGACACTGTCGTCGGGCAGCGGGATCTCCTCTGCCGTGCCGAGAAGTGCGGGAGTGTCAGGCAGCGAATTGCTCAGCAGCTCCAGCATTTCCGGAATCGGGTCGACAGCGATCACGTCGAGTCCGCGTTCGACGAGCCGCGTGGTCAGCTTTCCGGTTCCGGCACCGAGGTCGAGGACGTCGCGGGCCCCTTCCGGCAGCAGCCAGTCGATAGCCTCCGGCGGATATGACGGCCTGCCGCGCTCGTATGCCGCGGCTTCCGCACCGAACGACAGCGAACGCTGCTGGCTGCTCGTCACAGCTCGGTCATTTCGAAGCCAACTCCAGCGTCTTGCGGATCAATGCGCCCACCGCCTCCGTCTCGACCAGGAACCCGTCGTGGCCGTAGATCGAGTCGACCACGTTCAGTTCCTTGCAACCGGGAAGCAGCTCGGCCAATTCCTCCTGCAGCCGCAGGGGATACAGCCGGTCCGACGTGATGCCGCCGACCACTACGGGCACCGGGCAGCCGCGCAGCGCGGTTGCGACGCCTCCACGCCCGCGCCCGACGTCGTGGCTGGACAGGGATTCGGTCAGCGCCACATAGGTGCCCGCGTCGAATCGGGCCGACAGCTTGCGGGCCTGGTATTCGAGATAGCTCTGCACCGAATAGCGGCCGCCGGTCGTGGGATCTTCGTCGCCCTGCGCGTCATTGGCGAAACGGTCGTCCAGTTCGGCCTCACCGCGATAGGTCAGGTGGGCGAACCGGCGTGCGATCTCCATACCGGTCACCGGTGCCAGGCCGGTGTCGTAGTAGTCGCCGTTGGCCCAGTTCGGATCGGACTTGATCGCCGCCACCTGCGTGCTCTGCGTGCCGATCTGGTCGGCGGTCGCGCGGGCCCCGACGGCCAGCACCAGCGCGGCGCGCACCTTGTCGGGATGGCCGACGATCCACTCCAGCGCGCGGGCGCCACCCATCGAACCGCCAACCACCGCGGCGACCTCGGTGATGCCCAGCGCCTCGAGTGCGGCGATATCGGCCTCGACCTGGTCGCGTACCGAGACGAGCGGGAACCGCGAACCCCACGCCTTGCCGTCGGGGTGCGGCGAGCTCGGGCCGGTCGAGCCGCGGAAGCCGCCGAGCACGTTGGTCGAGATCGCGCACCAGCGGTTCGTGTCGATCGGCGCACCGGGTCCGGCGACGCCTTCCCACCAGCCCGCTGTCTCGTCGCCCGGACCGGTTGGACCCGTGACGTGAGAATCGCCGGTGAGCGCGTGCAGCACGACGACCACGTTGTCGCGGTTGGGTGAAAGCTCACCCCAACGCTGAACGGCGATGGTGACATCGTCGATGACCGCGCCGTTCTCCAACCTCAGTGGGCCGATGTCGACGTAGCCGACTTTGCCTTCGGCGGGCAGGGTTTCAGGTTCCACGTCCACTTCCCTATCAAGCAGCGTCATCAGAATGCCGCCGCCGCTTTGGGGTCCGCCGAACCTGCCGAGCTGAACCGCTTGGCGGCGGCGAAGCCATGCTCCAGGTCAGCCAGGATGTCATCGATGCCTTCGATGCCGACCGCGAGGCGTACCAGTCCGGGTGTGACGCCGGTGGCCAGCTGCTCCTCCGGCGAGAGCTGCGCATGCGTTGTCGACGCCGGATGGATCACCAGCGACCGCACATCGCCGATGTTGGCGACATGGCTGTGCAGCGTGAGCGCGTTGACGAACGCCTTACCCGCGTCGACGCCACCGGCCAGCTCGAATGCCAGCACCGCACCGGTTCCTTTGGGCGCCAGCTTCTTTCCCAGCTCGTACCAGGGGGAGGTGGGCAGTCCCGCATAGTTCACGGAGACGACGTCCTCGTGCCCGGCCAGGTACTCGGCGACACGCTGCGCGTTCTGCACGTGCCGCTCGACGCGCAGGCTCAGCGTCTCCAACCCCTGGGCGACCAGGAACGCGTTGAACGGCGATGCCGCCGATCCGAGATCGCGCAGCAACTGCACGCGTGCCTTCAATGCGTATGCGGGAGGACCGAGTTCGGCGAACACCACACCGTGATAGCTCGGGTCCGGTGTGGTGAATCCGGGGAACTTGCCGTTGGTCCAGTCGAAGGTGCCGCCGTCGACGATCACGCCGGCGATCGCCGAGCCGTGTCCGCCGAGGTACTTGGTGGCCGAGTGCACGACGATGTCGGCGCCGTGGGCGAGTGGCTGAATGAGGTACGGCGTCGCGATCGTGTTGTCGACGATGAGCGGCACCCCGGCCTCGTGGGCGACGGCGGAGACGCCGGGGATGTCGAGAATGTCGATTTGGGGGTTGGAGATGGTCTCGGCGAAGAACGCCTTGGTGTTGGGGCGCACGGCCGCGCGCCAGGAGTCCAGATCGTCGGAGTCCTCCACGAAGCTGACCTCGATGCCGATCTTGGGCAGCGTGTAGTGGAAGAGGTTGTAGGTGCCGCCGTAGAGCCGCGCGCTGGAGACGATGTGGTCGCCTGCGTTGGCCAGGTTGAGGATCGCGAAGTGTTCGGCAGCCTGACCCGACGCCAGGAACAGGGCCGCGACCCCTCCTTCGAGTGCCGCGATGCGCTGCTCGACGACGTCCTGCGTCGGGTTCATGATTCGGGTGTAGATGTTGCCGGGCTCGGCGAGACCGAACAGCGCCGCGGCGTGCTCGGTGCTGTTGAACACGTACGACGTGGTCTGGTAGATCGGCAGAGCACGCGCGTTGGTCGCGATGTCCGGGGTTTGGCCCGCGTGTACCTGCTTGGTTTCGAACGCCCAATTCTGGGTCGGGTCTTCTGGCGCGCTCATGGGACGGCCCTCCATTTGTGTCAGGGGGCCCGTTGAACGGACCCGCGCTTGCCGGCAACCACTCGCTAGCGGCTACTCAACCTGGTCTTCACCCGGAGCACCCCACCGCGGTTGGAGGGTTGCCGGCCAGCAAGCCGGGGCTCGACGCTGGCACTCATGACCGAAACAGAGCGTATCG
>Ga0075363_100000312_pt1 | contig 14340 bp, 9 predicted proteins | sample EndMetdeltDD1763_FD_71470 | JGI IMG/M metagenome (GOLD analysis project Ga0075363, IMG submission 71470) | Populus endosphere microbial communities from Tennessee, USA - Endosphere MetaG P. deltoides DD176-3 | ecosystem: Host-associated > Plants > Roots > Endosphere | place: USA: Tennessee...
CTGCGGACGCCTCCCCGTGAATCGAGTTGAGTTCACCGAGTATTCGGTCGGACAACGTATTCACACTCACGCCCTGCAGGATCTCGAGCACCGGGATGTCGATCGAGAACATGGAATTGATCCGCACCCGGAAATCCATCGCCATCATGGAGTCCAGGCCGATGTCGTCCAGCATGTCATCGGGCTCGATGTCGCTTGCGGCGCAGTCGAAGACCGCGGCCACGACGCTACGGACGTGGTCTGCTATCACCGCCGGTCTGTCTTGAGTCGCCGTGGCCGCAAGGATGTCGAGTACGGAGGATTCCGAATCGACTGGCTGCGCAGACGTTTGGACCGCTTCGAGTTCGACGAACATCGACGGTAGACGACCGCCGAGGCCGGCATGGCGAGCTCGATTCCAGTCAGCCGTGATGGCGACGACGTTCGGGACGCGCTGATTGATCAGGCGATCGAGGATGCGCATGCCGACAGCAGGGGTGATCAGCTCGATCCCGCGTTGGGCGTAAACCTGCTCGAGCTTCAGTTCTTCCACCATCCCTACCGACCACGGTCCCCAGCCGATGGTGAGTGCCGGAAGCCCTTGCGCCTGCCGGTAGTGCGCAAATGCATCGAGGAAGGCGTTGGCGGCCGCGTAATTGCCCTGGCCCGGTGAGGCGATGGTCGATCCCGCGGATCCGAACATCACGAAGAACTCCAGGTCGTGCTCCCTGAACGCGTCGTGCAGCACATGGGCGCCAACGACCTTCGGCGCCAACACCTTCGCGAAGTCGTCCTCGCCCATGTTCACGAGAAGCTGGTCAGCCACCGCTCCTGCCGCGTGGACGATCCCGCGCACCGGGCGTCCCCCTGCACGGTCATGGTCGTCGATCCAGGACCTCACCTGATCGATGTCAGCGACGTCGACGCTGGCGGTGGCGACGTGCGCCCCGAGTCGCTCGATGGCCCGGATCGCGGTGACGGTTGCGTGGTGCGGGTCGTCGTCGGTCAGCGTGGGCCAACACTCTCGCGGCGGAATCGGGCTTCTACCCCACATGGTGATGTGCCGTGCTCCACGCTCGGCAAGATAGGTGGCCACGATACGGCCGAGTGCGCCCGCTCCCCCGGTCACGACGTACGTCGCGTCAGGGGTGAGTTTGGTGGGAAATGGTTTCGTCAGGTTTCTGCATGGACGTAACCGTGGGACGAACAGTGCCTCACCTCGGATCGCGAGTTGGTCCTCGGCTCCGTCCTCGATCAGGTGTTCACATATGCGCGCCGCGGTCTTCGCCTGATCGTCGGCGTCATCGATGTCGATGAGCCCACCCCAGTGGTCGGCAAACTCTTGATGACCGATGACGCGTCCAAGACCCCAGATGGTGGCCTGGTGTGCATGAATCAGTTTGGTTCCCGGCGCTGGTTGCGCGTTGGCGGTCACGAGGTAGACGCGGGCTTTCGCGGTGCCGTGCTGCGCAAGAGCCTTGACGAGACGAAGAATCGTGAAGGCACCGAGGTCGTGACTCGTGATGTCAGGGTCTGCGGCGATGTCCACGGGCCAACAGTTGATGATGCCCGCCACGTCGGTCTGAGCGATCAACTCGGCGACATGATCGCGATGCCGGGGGTCGATCGCATAATGTCCGCCGGCACCGGTGAGCGCCTCGACGGGGCGGTGTTCGACGGTGTCGACACGGTGACCACGCCGACGCAGCTCGTCAGCGAGTGCCGCTCCGACGCCGAAGTCGTCGAGAAGGATGAGCCAGGATCGTGGACTCGCGTCCTCTGCGACCGCGGGAGTGATTCCCTCATCGGTCTTTTCGCACCACTGAAGTTCGTACAGCCCTTTGTCGATGTGATCGGGCGACATTCGGGACGAGGTGCTCAGAGACTGCACGACGAAGCCCTCGAGCACCGCCAGTGGATTGCCACGACCGTCGGTGATGGTGATGTCGCTCTCGACCGCTTCCTGGGTCGCTGACACCACGTCGACCCGAACGGTCATCTGCCTCTCCGGCCGGCCGTAGACGGCACACCGACGGATACGCGTGGGCAGGTAGGGCTCCTCGTTCTCCTTCTGCCCGAGAAACGGTGCACCGAAGAGTGTTTGGAGTGCACCGTCGATGAGTCCGGGATGAAAGTGGTAGTCGTCGACTTCGTCGGCGACAGGACTTGGGACCACGATTTCGGCGGCTGCCCAATCCTCGCCTGCGGTCACCCTCTGGACGGACCGGAAGGACTCTCCGTAGTCGAATCCGATGGCCTCGGTGCGGGCATAGAATTCGTCGCCGCCAACCGACGTCACGGGTTCATCGCGGTCGGGTGCAACATGGCTGCTCGGTACCGCCGGCAAGGTACTGAGCTCGGCGGTCGCGGTGATCGTCCAGCGGAGATCTCCGTCCGCGTTGGCCGTGAACGCAGCGAATTCCAGTGTGCCCGTGGCTTCGTTCAACGTGGTCCGCAATATGGGGTCGCATGAGTCGTCGAGCAGGACGGCGCGATGCAGCACCATATTGTCCACGCTGTGGTTCGACCCATACGTTTCCTTGGCGGCCGCCAATGCCATCTCGATATACACCGCGCCGGGCAGCACGACACTGCCCTGAATTCGGTGGTCAGCGAGAAACGGGTTGAGCGCAGTGCTGATTTCGGCTTCCCAGGTCGGGTGAACAGCACTGACCGGTTGTCCGAGCAGTGGGTGCACCGGACGGTAGAACAGCGCCTCCGTCGCTTCCAGAGTCTCGTCCCAATACCGCTTCGTCTGCCACGGGTAGGACGGAAGCTTGACGAATCGTGCGCCCTCGCGGGGTTGTACGGCGTCCCACGCGATGTCGTGTCCCTGGCTGTACAACCCACCGAGGCAGTTCAGCAACGTGCGGGCGTCGTCGTGGTCGCGCCGCTGCGATGCCATCACCGAAACTCTCTGCCGTCCAGCGGTTTCGAGTATCGACGCCGCCAGGACGGGGTGCGGTCCCAGCTCCACGAAATGGGTGTAGCCGTCCTCCAGCATCCGTCGCATCGCGGGTTCGAACATCACGGTGGCGCGGGTGTTCTGCCACCAGTAGGCGGCACCGGCGGAGTAGCCGTCCAGCTGCTCGCCGGTGACGGTCGAGTACAGCGGGAGCGTGGCGGCCTTCGACGACAGACTTTCGAAGGCAGCCACGAGATCGTCTTTGACCGCGTCCATGTAATGCGTGTGATACGGCACGTTGCCGGCCAGGAACCGGTTGAAAATGCCGGCGTCGTCCAGCTGGCGCGCGACAGTGTCAAGAACGTCACCGTCACCGGCAATGGTCACCGCTGAGGGGCTGTTGATCGCGGCAATGGAGATGCGCCCTGCGAATTCGTCGACGATCTGGTCATCCAGCGCGTGCATGAGTGAATCGGCGTCCAGGCCGACCGCGAGCATGCGGCCCTGTCCGGTGGTGCGCTGTTGAAGTCGGCTTCGGTGGTAGATCACGTGGATCGCCTGCTCGAAGGTGAGCAGACCGGCCAGGTGATGGGCGGCGACTTCACCCGCGCTGTGTCCGATCACCGCATCGGGTGTGATCCCGAAGTGCGCAAACTGTTCAGCCAAGGCCACCTGCACGGCGAAGTTCGCGGGCTGGGCGATCTGCGTTTCTGCCATTCGGGAGTGGGATTCGTCGCGCCGCAGCTCCTCGAGCAGAGACCAGTCCGTGTAGCGGGACAGTTCCCGATCACTGCGCGCGATACTGGCGGTGAACTCGGGGAAAACATCCAACAGGCCCCGGCACATTCTCCACCACTGCGGTCCCATGCCGGTGCACACGAAGGCCACCTTGGGCACGGTGGACCCGATGCGACCGGTCGAAACCTGCCCACCGTCGGACAGCGCCTGAAGTTGTTCGCGCGCATCGTCGATGCTGTCGGCGACGACGGTGTGACGGTAGTTGAGATGCGCGCGTCGCTGGCCGAGCGAGTAGCCGAGATCCGGCAGGGTCACATCGGGATTCGCGGTCAGATGCGTGGCCAGTCGGCCGGCGGTCGCAACCAGGGCTTCCTCACTGCGCGCCGAGATCGGCAGCACGGTCGGGCACGGATCCTTCACCTGCTCCGAAGCTGCGCCGGTTTCTGCGGCGGGTGGTTCGGCAAGCACCGCATGCGCATTGGTGCCACCGAATCCGAAGGAGTTGACGCCGGCTACGCGTCGCCCGCGTTCGGGAAAGGGTCGTCCGGTGCGAGGGATGTCGATCTTCAGGTCTTCGAGACGCACATGCCTGGTCGGGTTCTGCAGATGCAAGTTCGCCGGAATGTATCCGTGCTTGAGGACCAAAGCCGCCTTGATCAGTCCGGCCACACCCGCGCCTGCCTCGAGGTGGCCGAGGTTGGTTTTGACCGACCCGATCAGCAGCGGATCGGCGGACGATCGATCCGCCGTCAGCGCACTCGCCAGTGCCCGCATCTCGATGGGGTCACCGACTGGGGTTCCGGTGCCGTGCGCCTCCACGTAGCCGACTTCGGCGGGCTGGACACCCGCGCGACCCAGGGCCGCCCTGATGGCGGCCTCCTGCGCCTCCTCGCGAGGCACGGTGATGCCATCGGTATGGCCGTCCTGCGACACCGCGGTTCCCAGTATCTGGGCGTAGACGTCGTCACCGTCGAGCAGCGCTTGGCGAAGGGGTTTCAGAAGGACGACTGCTGCGCCCTCACCTCGCGCGTACCCGTCCGCTCTGTCGTCGAAGGCTTTCGAACGTCCTTCCGGGCTCAGGAATCCGCTCTTCGATTCCGCGATCGCGGTATTGGGGCCGATCATGACATTTACGCCGCCGGCGAGAGCGAGATCGCATTCACCATTCCAGATGCTCTGTGCCGCAAGATGTACCGCGACAAGCGAACTGGAACAGGCCGTGTCGATCGACATACTCGGGCCGCGAAGATCGAAGGCATGCGAGATTCGATTCGCCAGCATCGTCATCATCATCCCGGTCGCGGAATGCGATTTGAATCGGTAGCGGCTGGTGCGCCCCTGATTCTGCAGCAGCTGATAGTCGAGGGTGAAACCGCCGACGAACACTCCGACGTCGGTACCGGCGAGGCCGTCGGCGGAGATCCCACCGTCCTCGAACGCCTCCCATGTGACGTGCAACAAGAGGCGCTGCTGCGGGTCGAGCGAATGCGCCTCGCGCGGCGAGATTCCGAAGAATTGGGGGTCGAATTGATCGATGCCACTCAAAAATCCGCCCCTGCGTGTGACGACTTTGCCGACCTTCGCAGGGTTCGGATCGTGGTATCGCCCGGCATGCCAGCGTGTTTCGGGAACGATGCTGGTAGCGTCGATTTCGTCGCGCAGCAGGCGCCAGAAGCTCTCGGCGGAATCTCCGCCGCCCGGAAAACGGCATCCGATACCGACTATCGCCAGCGGCTCCCGGGTTCTGTTGTCTGCGAGCATGTTCTCCCCCGGTCTCACAAGTGATCTGATACCCGACAGCAGCGCGGCGAAGGTGTTGTCACGGTGCGCTTCTCATCAACTCGACTGAAGCGCTGGTGTCGTGGTGACGATCCAGTCACCGCTGACCGGGCTGGTCGGTTGGTCCTGGCGATAGATGGAGCGAAGCTCGCGCAGGAGCGGATCCCGCTGCCACGCCTGTACCTGGCCCATGACGTCGTCATCCGCGAACATCGCCGATTTCTCGGTGAGAACGGTTTCGACGAGCTGACCGGCCACCTGACGCAGCAGTCTCGCGTTGGTTTCGAACTGCGTAGTGAAGGTCTGACTTGGGCCCATCATCGCCGTGTGCAGAGAGACCATGAAGTTGAGTGGTGCGTACAGGTCGACGAATGCGACGGTTGAAGACCCCTTCTCCACAGCTGCCCATTCCCGGAAGAACTGCTGGACGCGGTTGCTCAGGGCGATGAGTCCTTCCAAGTGGGGAACGAAGTCGGGCTCGTCTGCGACTCGTACGAAGCGGTCGTTCGCGTAAAGGAATCCGACGAATCCCCAATAGAACGCGACATCCCAGATGATCTTCGCCGACATCACGGTCGGTGTCCCCATCAGCGTGTACTGGTCCTGATAGACAGCGAGCCACATGTCGGTCAGCGATCTGAAGAGTGAGTCGCTGATCTGCGCGCGGACGTGAACGTCTTCACCGTCGAGCCCACGCGTGATCATGTCGGTGATCAAGCCGTTGCCGATCGCGACCAGATCAAGCCCGGACGAATACAACGGGTCCAGAAATACGCCGGCGTCGCCGGTGAGGCACCACCGGTCGCGGCCGTCGAACACCTTTGTCGCGCCGTGGCTGTATTTCTTCATGACCCGGAAGTCCTTGATCAGGTGGTCATGCTCCGCAATGACCGCGGCGCACTGCGGCTCATGCGCTGCCAACCATGCCTTGGCCTTGGCCAGCGTGTTGAACTCGTCGAACGAGTGGAACGCCGGATCGGCGACGATGCCGACACTCGTCGCGCCCGATGCCAGACGAATGAGCCAGACCCAGTAACCCTCCCCCATGAGGTGGTTGGTCGACATCGCGCGGTCACCCTCGGTGAGCCGTGCCTGCCACGCGGAGTCGTCGCTCCAGCGACCGATGTCTATCTCCGTCGCGACGCGGAACCACACGGCATTGCAGTGGTGCGCGTTGGTGCGTTTCAGATCCAGCTGTCGGGGAAGAGCACGATTTCTACCCGATGCGTCGACCACCCATTGCGCGGTGGTCTCGGTGATCGCGTCGCCGCTTTGAACCGAGATGGTGTGCGGGCGGTTGTCCGTGCCGAATTCCACCGAGCGGGCCCGGCCGTGTGCGATCTCGACGCCATCTGCCAGGCACCGACGGACAAGCTCGTTTTCCAGCCGGCCACGGTCGATCTGATAGGTCACCTGCGGTACGAAGGACGAACTCCCCAATTCGATCCGCCGAGCGATGTCGGTGTTCTCGTCGTTCGAGAAGAACATCCGCAGTCCCATTTTGCGGAGTTGCGCGGTCTGCAGGTGCTCGCCGAGACCGAGTCGATCGCGCAGGTAGTGGGCCGAAACCTCGACCGTCGACTCGCCGACCGTGTGGGTGATCTCTGGTGCCGGGTAGGAATTCGGCTCGATGATCAAGACGCGAGTGGCGGGGCGTGCGCGGCGAATTTCCAGAGCCAAGGTGAGAGCCGCGACGCCTCCGCCGATGATGCTCACATCGTGATGCGCCGCCGGGGTATCGGCCTGCGAAAGTCGGGACTTGATGCGTTGCGCGAGAGCCTGTCGTGACTCTCGGCTCATATGCGACACCTGCGCCCGCGCGTCCACGTGGTGCTCTCCTCGATTCGTCTCGGTGGCATACCCAAGAGCTGCAGAGTTACGCAGATCGCGTGAGCCACCGGCTGGAGTATTGACCCGCGAATCGATGCGTAAACGTTTCAACTCGAGCGAATCACACTCGGCGTCAATTTCGCGTCGCGAAGTGATTACCGATTCCTGACATCGGAACCGTCCACCTCTGCGTCCGCGCACGTGCGGCGACCGCCTTCCGGCCCGCAGCGCTTCACTGACGACAATGAGTCACCCATACGCGGAGTGCTCCGATGACTATCGAAAGCAGACCGAGCGTGCGCTCACTGCGAACTCTGGGCTCGAAAATCGCAACAGGCGCACGCTCGCGGCACCAGGGAAACGTCGTGGGCGGACCTGGCCTGGTGACGCTTCTTCGCCGGATGCGCAGCACGGACCGGCTGCGGGAGGAGCGACGAAGCCGCCTCCGGGACGGCGATCGCTGAGGCTTGCAATTATTTGGGCGAACGCCCAAGCTGAACGCTTGCAGCCTCTAGGCAGGAGTGGATATGGGCAAGCTCGACGGCAAGATCGCCTTCATCACCGGCGCTGCACGCGGCCAGGGTCGCGCGCACGCGGTGCGCCTGGCCGAGGAGGGCGCCGACATCATCGCGATCGACGTGTGCGCGCAATACCCCACGGTGGTCTATCAGATGTCGACGCCGGAAGACCTGAAAGAGACTGTGCACCAGGTGGAGTCCCTCGGCCGGCGCATTGTGGCCAGAGAAGCCGACGTCAGTGATGTCGCAGCGCTCCAGAAGGCGTTTGACGACGGGACAGCCGAACTCGGCGGCGTCGACATCGTCGTCGCCAACGCCGGGATCGGTCCTGGCGGCCAGAGCACCGACGAGGAACAGTGGGACGACGTCGTCAACGTCAACATGAAGGGCGTCTGGAACACCGTGCGCGTCGCGGTCCCCACGCTGCTCACGCAGGATCGCGGCGGGTCGATCATCCTGACCAGCTCGACCGGCGGCCTGATCGGCACCCCCGTCGTCTCCGGCGGGATGCTCGGATACACCGCCGCCAAGCACGGCGTCATCGGAATCATGCGCACTTACGCTAATTATCTTGCACCACACTACATTCGGGTCAACAGCGTGGCGCCGACGACCGTCGCGACACCGATGGCGAACAACGGCGATCTCAGCATGCTCAAGAAGTTCGAGCCGGCGATCGCGCGATCACTGGAGAACGCGATCCCGGTCGATTACGTCGAAGCGCGTGATGTCGCCAATGCGGTCGCGTGGCTCGCCTCGGACGACGCTCGCTATGTCACGGGGACTGTCGTTCCCGTCGACGCCGGCCTGCTCAACAAGCGCTGACGCGCAGGCGTCACGTATCGAAATCGATGACTTCGCCCCGGTTGATCGACACCCAGTCGCGGGCTTCGAGGTACGGGCGGAAGGTTTCGGTGATCAGCTTTGCGTCTTCGGCGGTCTTCGGCCGCTGAAGTTCGTACAGGTGCGGAAACTCGGTCCATGCGACGACGGCGTCCCAGAGCCGCAGCGCCGCTTCGCCGGTAGGCGGATCGACCAGCACCGGGCCGAACAGACACTGCCCGTCGGGGAAGAACATCGTCGGCACTCCATAGCCGCCGGCATCGACCACCCGATGATGCTCGGCCAGCACCTCGTCCCCCGTCGTCGGGTCGGCGATCGCCTGGTCGACCAAGTCTGGATCGAGGCCGATCTCCTCGAGTAGATGACGCGCGACGGCCTTCTCGTGCGGCTTGTGCCCGTCCACGTGCAGCGCCCGGCCCGCCCGTGCGTACCACGCATCGAGGTCCCCCATCGAACGGCGCCGCAACAGCGCACCGATGCGCATCATCGACCAGCCGTAGGACCACTCCCGCTCCCACGGGTGTTTCTTGCCCTCTTGACGATTGATCTCTTCGAGGCTGAAAAAGCGCCAGTTCACCTCGAGTCCGGTCAGGTCGCGCACCTCGCGAATCCACAGCGACGTCTGATACGCGTAGGGGCACATGACGTCGAAGTGGTAGTCGAGGTAGGCCGGACGACTCGTCACAACGGCAGCCTAGCCAAAAAGGGTCGCGTGAAATGCGACGATCGAGCGTCACGAAAGGAATGCGATGGACCCGGTCATCATCGAATGTGCGATCAACGGTGTCACTTCGAAAGTCAACAACCCGTATGTGCCCATCGAACCGTCCGAGATCACCGCTGACGCCTTGGCCTGCATCGACGCCGGCGCCGCGATCATCCACAACCACATCGACCTGTCCGGGGTCGACGTGCAGCGTGCCGTCGAACGCTATCTGGAGGCGTGGCGGCCGGTGCTCGATGCCCGTCCCGACGCTCTGCTCTATCCGACGATTCATTTCGACGCCAACGGATCGTGCTCGTACGAGCACCTGACTCCACTGGCCGCGGCCGGCATGCGGGTCGGGATCACCGATCCAGGTTCGGTGAACCTGGGCGTCCGAGATTCCGACGGCCTGCCTTCGGGCGGTTTCGTGTACCGCAACTCCTTCGACGTGATCGGCCGCGCCTTCGACATCTGTCGCGGCGGACAGCTGGGGCCGAGTCTGGCGATCTACGAACCGGGCTTCCTGCGGGCGACCCTTGCGTGGCGGAGCGCCGGTCGGCTGCCTGCGGGCGCGATGATCAAGCTGTACTTCTCCACCGAACAGGGTTACCTCGGAGCGCCTTTCGGGTTGCCACCGACCGAACGCGCGCTCGACGTATACCTCGAAATGCTCGACGGATGCGATATCCCGTGGGCAGTCTCCATCGTCGGCGGGGACCTGTGCGCAGATCGACTCGCCGGAGTAGCCCTCGAACGCGGCGGAAACCTTCACGTGGGGCTGGAGTTTTACGGCGGTGATCGCACGCCGACAAACGTCGAGCTGGTGAGCGAGGCCGTGGCGCTGTGTCGACGGTTCGGCCGGCCGGTGGCGTCGCCGGATGAGGCCGCGCAGATCCTCGGACTGCCACGAGGATCTGGCAAGTCGCTCACCGAGTGTTAGACGCCTATTCCACTTACGTATGACCAGCAGGGCTTTGAACACGTTTCAACTGCTGTTTTCTCCCATGAGTTGACCGTTAACGCAGCCTGGTCATACACTTTTGGCAATTGTGTCCGTCTTCCGCCTATGGGAAGTAGAGAGATCGATGACCGTGACCACCGCCCCCAATGTCTTCGAGGCCGGCCTTCCCACGTTTGATTACAGCCTCACCGCCAGCCCCCACGACATCCTCGACGACGTCCGAGATGCGCAATCGCGCGCGCCCATCGCGATCGGACCGTTCGGCCCGGAAATCCTGTCCTACGAATTAGCACGGGAAATACTGCGCGACAACAGATTTCGCCTGCCACCCGGTATCACCCTGGCGTCGCAGGGCATCACGTCGGGCCCCTTGTACGACAAGATGGCGAACAGCCTCCTGGGACTGGAAGGCGCGCCGCACACTCGCTTGCGCAAGCTGGTTTCGAGGGCGTTCACCCCCCGCGCGACATCACGACTCCAAGACACGATCCACGAGGTGGTGAACGGGCTGATCGATCGAGTGGCCGACGCCGGACGTTGCGACGTCGTCACCGACATAGCGCGTCCCTATCCCACCCCGATCATGTGCGCGCTGCTCGGCGCACCGGCCGAGGATTGGCAGCTGTTCGCGGACTGGACCGAGGAGATCTTCAAAGCCCTCAACTTCCAGCCAGATGCCAACTTCGATGAGGCCGCGATCATGCAGGCATGGGGCGACCTGGACGCCTACGTCGACAATATGGTCACCGCCCGCCGGGACAGCCTGACCGATGACCTACTGTCGGAGCTCATTCGCGCCGAAAGCGACGGCGACCGGCTGAGTCTCGACGAGCTGCGCATGCTGGTGGCCGGCTTCTTGATGGCGGGCACAGATACGACGCGCAATCAACTGGCGGCGTCGGTGCAGGTGCTCTGCGAGCATCCGGATCAGTGGGCGAAGCTGCGCGACCATCCAGAACTTTCGATGCAGGCGGTCGAGGAGAGCATGCGTCACTCGCCAGCGGCCAGCATCGTGCCGCGAGCCGCCCTGGAGGACGTCGAGTTTGGTGGCTACCTGTTCCCGGCTGGGACCTTCGTGCTCGCTAACACCTTTGCAGCCAACCGAGATCCAGCGATATACGACGAAGCTGACCGCTTCGACATCACGCGAAAGGATGCACCCCCAATTCTGACCTTCGGCGGCGGGGCGCACTACTGCCTAGGGGCGAACCTCGCACGCCGAGAACTGGCGGAAGCGCTCACGGTCCTCACCCGCCGCCTGTCCGCTACCCATCGCGCGGGTCCGGCACCATGGAAGTCCCTTCTCGGAATGACCGGTCCGACAACTCTTCCGATCGAATTCACCAGCGAAAGGCTCGTGACCGCGGATGCGTAGTCGCGGCTGGGCGGGTGTGACGCCGGCATCGGACGAGGAGGCGATTTCGCGAATTCTGACTGCGGTCGACGAAGAGGTCGCCGAGCGCGGATCGGCCATACGCCTCGCTGACGTCGCCCGCAGACTCGGTGTCACCCGCCAGACGGTGTACCGCTACTTTCCCAACTCGGACGCCCTGCTCATCGCCAGCTCGATGCGTGCGGTCGACGGGTTCATCGACCAGGTAGCCGAACACGCCGCCGGTATCAAGGACCCCGTCACCGCTGTGGTCGAAAGCGTGTCATTCGGAGTAGAGAACCTCGCCGGCGATCCGCAGCTGGAAAACCTGCTGACCCGCCGACACGAGGGTGAACCGGTCGTCTCACTGACCTCTGACACGGCAATCGCATTCTGCCTGTCGGTCTTCAACCGTCTCGATGTCGATTGGAAACTGCACGGCTTCGACACCAACGCCCTGAGTGAGCTCGCTGAAATGACCTTGCGCACAGTGCAATCCCTGTTGATTGATCCTGGAGAAGCGGTGCGTGCTGGAACCGCGCTGCGCCGGTTCGTCGCGAAATGGCTCGGGCCGGCGATCCTCTATCCACGGATCTCGTCGCTGTCGATCGACGACGGACACTCCTAAGCGAAAACCCACTTCCAGCGGCGCTCCTTCACTTTTGTAGCAATCAGCGGCTCGCCCGCTGCTCCGCGACAGCCCAACAATGCATTGATCGGTGCTGCAGCCGCGCGCGGTCTGCATTACGAACGGCGCCACGGGTCTCCGAACGTCGTTTGACGACTTCGGTTCGGAAAAGAACCTGTCGGTGTGGTGCTTGGGCCACAAAGCCGTCATGGTTCGCCGGCTTGCCGACCCCCCTCACCGGGTATCTACCGCAGCACACATACGCGAAAGGAGTCAGTGCTTGTCTGTGGACTCGAGTTGTCCGAAGCGGATGGAGTTCGGCCCGTGTGGCGGAGTTCGGCCCGATGGACAATGTGAAATGCGGCCGGGGGCGTGTGTTTTCCCGGATGTCGTGCCGTGGACGGGCGCAGAGCCACCCGCGACGCCGCCGGTTGCCGCGCCGTTGGTGCTCACCGACTTCAGTTGCACCCCGTTCGACGAGGTGGACGCGGCAGCGACGGCGGCGATTGTCGCTGGATCTTGCGACGCGGTCCTGGTGGGTGAACACCAGAACCGACCCGACTTCCCACCGACGATGATGGGGCGGCTCTTGTTGGACGCTGGGACCACACCGTGGATCACCCTGTCGTGCCGTGACCGCAACCGGGTGGTGCTTGAACAGGAGTTGCGCGGCCTGTGCAGCGTCGGAGTGCGCACTGTGTTCTGCGTGACCGGCGACGGGCGTGCCTACGACGTACGGCCTGAGGTGACTCAGACCTTCGATCTCGACGGGCCACGGCTTGTGTCGATGGCCGCCGCCATCGGCCTGGTGCCCGCCGTCCCGGAGACACTGACCGCACCCCCGATCGCGGGCCGGCCGGCTCGCCTCGTCGAAAAACAACGGGCGGGGGCGGCGTTGGCCGTCCTCAACCATGTGCCCTTTCCAGGCATGGTCGCCGAGTTCATGGGCCGTGCGCGATCAGCCGGCCTGTCGATCCCAGTCATCGCTGCGGCAGCGGTGTTCACGGACGTGGTGTCCGCCGCCGTGCTTCAGGGTCTGCCGGGCCTCGAACTCGACCAGCAGGTGGTCGAGGAGGTGCTGGGCAGTGCCGACCCGATCGCGGCGGGCATCGACGCCGCGGTGGCCGAGGCCCGCGCGCTGTTGAGCATCGACGGCGTCGAAGGGGTCAACTTATCGGGATCGGCATCGGCGTCAGGGACCAAGGCTGGCGCTGAGGTAAAGGCTGAAGTAGGCCGGCGGATACGTGCGGAGGTGTCGCGGTGAGTGAGGCGTCGGAGGCGGAATTCGACACCGTCGCCGAATGGACCGCGCGGGTCGCGACGGATCTGGGTCCGCGTTACCACCTTCCCGCGGCCTGCCGCGGCAGCGGCAGCCCGCCGGGGCTGGATTGGCTGATCGCGCAGATGCGACTGCGCAAGGGCGATGCTTTGCTCGATTGCGGGGCAGGCGTCGGAGGCCCCGCCGCCTATGCCGCGCAATCGGTTTCAGTCAACCCCGTGCTCGTGGAGCCCGAAGCGGGGGCGTGCCGCGCTGCACGTGTGCTATTCGACTTCCCGGTAATCCAGGCTCTTGGTTCGGCGCTGCCTGTCGCCGACAAAAGCGTCGATGCCGCTTGGGCTCTGGGTGTGTTGTGCACTATGCCCGACCAGCTGACACTGCTGACCGAGATGCGCCGTACAGTTCGGCACGGCGGTCGGATCGGGTTGCTGGTGTTCATGGCCCATGACCATGAGGCGTCCGACCGACTCGAGAGCAACCACTTTCCCACGAGGGCGGAGCTCACCGAACTGATTGAAGGCGCCGATCTGCACATCGAATCATGGCGCACTACAGTCGATCTGCCCGAAATTCCGCAGGAGTGGAACGACCGTGTCGACGTCGTAACCGAGGAATTGAAGATCCGGTACGCCCACACCAACGAGTGGCAGTTGGCCGAACGTCAGAGTTCAGCGATCTCCGAGCTGCTCAGAGATCACGCGATCACCGGAGAGATGCTGGTACCATCGGCGCCTGATGGGCCCCATCAGAACGCGTAGCGAATGCGGCACGTCGGCAGCTTGTCGGCGACGAGGTCGATGAG
>Ga0075363_100000314_pt1 | contig 14304 bp, 11 predicted proteins | sample EndMetdeltDD1763_FD_71470 | JGI IMG/M metagenome (GOLD analysis project Ga0075363, IMG submission 71470) | Populus endosphere microbial communities from Tennessee, USA - Endosphere MetaG P. deltoides DD176-3 | ecosystem: Host-associated > Plants > Roots > Endosphere | place: USA: Tennessee...
GGTGCGAGCGGTTGGATGAGCACCACATCGTCATCGAGGAGTTCTGGTAGGCGCTCCGGTGAAGGATGCCGCCAGAAGTCAGTGAAGGTCGCCACGAAAGTTTCTGCGCAATTTGAGGTATCCACCCGTCTCACGATGGGTCTCCGGTAACGCCACCTGTAGGCACATCACTGCCAACTACTGCCAGATCGACTGCGCTGTCGTGTAGTTGCAGATAGCACCGAAAGGCCGGTGAACAGGGGGAGTTGGGATTCTCACCTTCATGTGCGTGCGGCGAAGAACTTCTCTACCGTCGGGACCCATGGCGGAGAAGACAATCCCAAAGCTGATGGCCGCGTCGATCCGGCCTGTGGCCGAGTTCTACCAAGTGCTCGGATTCGAAGTCACATTTCAACAGACAGCGCCGTACGAATTTCTGACCGTCAAGCGTGGCGATATCGAGCTGAACTTCTATGGCGACAAGACTTTCGACCCGGTGACCTCTTCTCATGGCTGTGCGGTCGTCACCGATGAGGTCGACGAGCTATACGCGCTCTTTGCTTCGCGGCTGCGGACCGTCTACGGGTCGGTGCCCGTGGCGGGTGTGCCTCGGATGGGGGCGTTGACGGATATGAGTTACGGGGTGAGGCAGTTCCTGATGATCGATCCCGGAGGAAACACCATCCAGGTCTTCCAGCCGATCAGCGAGGATCTCCAACATCGGCCAGTACCGCAAGGAACCTTCGAGCGAGCGATCCACATGGGATCGCTGTACGCGGATTCCAAGCAGGATCTCAACTTGGCGCAGAAGGTGTTGGACAGGGCGTTGTACCGGACCGACGAAACGCCGACCGCGGTCCAGTTGGTGAAGCTGCTGGTGTTGCGGGCAGACGTTGCGACCCGTCAGGGTGAGCGCGACCTGGCACGCGAACTGTTGCTTCGCGCCAAGGGAATTGATGCAAGCGGGCCGGAACTCGCCGACGTCCTTCGGAGAGCGACAGAACTCCAGGTCGGGGTAGATGGCGATCGATCCGTTACTTGACATAATGTGGCTTATCGGCACTTTATCGACCTGGAGGTTAGCAAGCCGGAAGGCGATCCAACGTCGACGCCAGTCTGTTCTGACACCGGCCCGCATCGGCCCTTGCGCACCGGGTTTGCAGCCGGCCACAGATTGCAAGAACTTGTTGATAGCCGGTTGCATGGTTGTCGGCATGTGGTCCACATAGACATCCCGGTTGGATCTGCTAGCGCGGCCACGCCACCCCGCCACCCGGTTCGCTAGATGGACCCCAAAGCGTCACAGTGACGAATCGGGGTTGTGGGCGTGGCGCACAGGCCATGGTGCATGGGACACTTCTCGCGACTTCGATGTAGCACCTCCGGTTGCCACCCTGGCGCATCGAGCGCCCAGAGTGTTGATCCCCTGAGATCTCAATTAGCTTGTAGGCCAACCTAATACGTCACTGTGACGTTAACCGGCTTCCCCGCCGCTTTCGACTCAGAGTACTTTCGGTACTGCGACATCACCCTCCTGTCGGAATATGAGCTCCTCTGCCAGTTCGTATGACATGTAGAAGCGCCCCTCGCCGTTGCCGAATCCGGGCGGGTGCTCGCCCCAGCTCTGCTCAAAGCCAAGGAGTTTCTTCAACGGGATGATCTCTGTGGCAAGGTACTCATGCCCGCCGCATTCACCGGAAGCGGTGCTCTGGACGATCCCGTCCGGTCCAGTGTCAGACATATCGTTGTACCAATTAGTTCCGCAAAGGACCGGCTGGCGGGACAGCGCGGCCAGGAAATCATCGAACGTGAACGTCCAGGAATAGCTTGAAATAATCCCGACCTGTTTCCACCACTTCATCAGCCCGATCGCGCTCGAGCCTTCGTCGTCGGGCGGATACTGCCAGGGGTATGGGTCACGCAAAGTGGCCTCATGGTAATTGCGGATTCCGTCCTTGTTTCCGAGGTAGCTCGCACCCCCCTTGGCGATCGGAACCACTGCGTTGAACTTGCGTCGGCTGCGAATCGCGTGGGCGGTGTTGAGCATGTTCGTGCCGCTGAATCCGACGCATCCGGACAAATAGAACTGGTCGACGTGCGGGGCGTTCATTGCGTGTCGGACGTGCCGAGTCGGTGAGCCCGCGGCTCGGACGAACGCGTGGTCACGCGACCTGGGGTCGTGATGAACGATGCGGCCCAGATGCCCTGATGCGCTCACGAGAAACCTCCATGCGGCGATATCGCGCGTCGGCTTTGACGTCATATACACGTTTCATTCACTTGTTCCGCGACTAAGAAAACAATACGACCGGGGCAACAACATGAATGAGTAGTCGACTACTCGATCGCGCGCACTGCGAGTATCTGAGTCGGGTCGTCTCTCCGGCGGCAAGCAATCGCTTAAAGCCGCCCGGCTTCTCCAGTCCCCCGCGCGACGGTGCGGTCCTACGCCCAACCGATATGTCACAGTGACGTTTCTTCGCCGTCTTGCACATGACAACATAGTTGTCCGACAACGGATTACATGGGTTCGATCGAGATCTCTGCAGTCTCGTTCGAGTGGCAGAGTTCACCGAGAAATACGCGTACTCGCCCTGAGATGAGACCAGCAGCGCGATGGATCCTCGACAGAATTTGCTGTCGTTGGGGAGAGCAAAGAGGCTAGCTGTCCGACATTCGATCTTGCCCCCCAAGAGCAGCAAGTATTAAACCTACTGCGCGGTCACGGAAAAGCTCGAAGAATTTCGGCAGAAATGAAGTAGCTGACTACTCAATCTCGATGGCGCCGCAGGCGCAATACTCAACACACCAACGCTCGAGAAGCGCGGCGATTGGTGGGGAGCAATGGTTAGAAGAATCGGCGGGGGGCCAGCCCTCCTAGTTTGCATGGGACGCGACTCATCGAGTCGGCTCTGTGCTGTCGATCGGTCGACACGACTCGCACTTCGGGGTTCCTGAGATGTCGCATACCAGCACAGCGGTTTTCGTCTGCCTGCTCGGGCGGTTCCAGATCCTCAAAATGGGTGAACCCATGGCGTTGCGGGCCGGCGGCAAGGCGGAGCAGCTGCTCAGCTGCCTGGCCATGCGACCACACGTCGGCGCCTCGCGTGCCTTGCTCGTCGAACATATCTGGCCCGAGACATCGCAGTCGTTGGCCGGTCAATGCCTCAACACCTTGATCCATTCGCTGAAGAACCAGCTGGCCGATGCGCTGCGCGGCCAACCGCCAATCGTGCACACTGCGAGCCACTACACCCTCAACTTCGACAGCGGCCTCGGCGTGGACACCATCGAGTTCGAGAATTCGGTCGAGGCCGGCCACCGACTGCTCTCAGCAGGCGCCACAGCGGCGGCGATCGAGGCATACCGGAGCGCGCTCGAGCTCTATCGCGGCGACCTCGCCGCCGCCTCCGACATCTCCGGAGTGCTGGAACGAGAGCGACTCCGTGCGACGTGCTTGAAGACGCTGGCGCGGCTGGCCGACGCCTATTTCGACCTGGCCGATTTCGAGCAGGCGCTGAGTTGCGCGTTGCGTCTACTCGCCGTCGACCCGTGTCGCGAAGATGCCCACCGCATGGCTATGCGGAGCTACATCAGGATGGGCGCTCGAGCTCAAGCGCTGCGCCAATATCAACTGTGTCGAACGATTCTGGCCGAAGAGTTCGACGCGGTGCCGGAACCCGCAACAGAGCATCTGTTCACGGTTATCCGGACCGACCCCGGCGGCGTTTAACCGCCAAAAGCGAACCCGCGCTTGACCTGAAAGCGCAGTGCGCATGCAGTTGTCACCACGGAAATTCACCCACGCCCGCGTCCAATAGCGCCGTTGCCGCACCTGTGCGTCGACCTGAGCCAGACCTCATCGAAACCTCAGCGCCACCTCATCGCTGCGCGGCCAGGGCTCATCCTCTTCTCAGCGCGCCCGGCTAGAACTAATTCCACCAAGACAGCGAGGGCCCATGACACAGGGTGAGCACCCAGCGGAACGGCTTTCGGCGAAGCGCCAGTTCGTTCGGGTGCTGCGCATCGTCGTCGAGGCGGACGGGAAGGTGAATGGAGAACTCGTGGACCCAATTTCGGAACAACGACAACGGTTCGCCAACACCGCCTCCCTCGTCGCTGCCGTGCAGGCGTGGATCGACGACGCCATCAACACCGGCGCCGGGCAGCCCGGCAGGCAGACCAAGACCCCGCAACCCGACAGCTAGTCGATCACCAAGAGGAGCACCATGCCGATCGCACCCACCTACCCCGGCGTCTACATCGAAGAAATCCCTAGCGGGGTGCACACCATCACCGGTGTGGCGACCTCCATCACGGCGTTCGTGGGCTACACGCAACGCGGCCCGGTCGACCACGCCGTACACATCTTCAGCTTCGCCGACTTCGAGCGCCAGTTCGGCGGCATAACCCCCGACAGCCTGCTCAGCCACACGGTCAAACATTTCTTCGCAAACGGCGGTACCGAAGGCTATGTGGTGCGGACCGCCGCGGGCGCTGAGAAAGCCTCAGTGACATTGAAGGACGCGGAGGAGAACGGCAATAACATTCTCACGATCAGCGCTGCCAGCGAAGGGGCGTGGGGAAACAATCTGCGGGTCACCATCGACTACGACACCGCCCAGCCCGAGAGTCTGTTCAACTTGTCGGTCACCGAAATGATCGACCGCGACGGCAGCCTCATCGTGGGTCGCACCGAATCATTCGGAAACCTCAGCATGGACACTCAGCACGCGTTCTACGCGGTGAACGTCGTCAATGCGAAATCCGACCTGGTGATCGCGGAACTGGCCCCAGGAGCGCCCGCAGGCAAGCGTCCGATGCCCAGCGGTACCGTCCGCGAACCCGCGCGCACTGGAAGCTTGACCAGCGCCGAGCTCGACCCGGTACCGACGCTGACTGCGAACGATGAATTGCACTACACCGTCAACGGAGCCACCGGCGTGGTCACCTATGCGGAGGCCGCAGACGCGACGACACTGCCGCAGATCCAAACCTGGCTCGACGGCAACGTTCCCGACACGACCGTCGAGGTGGCGGGTAAGACGTTGGTCTTCACGACAACCAACGCCGATCCCAACCGGTTGGGCACCGTGTCCTTCACCGGAGGCGACGACCCTACGAAAGACATCGCGAAGAAACTGAAATTACTGCCCGACGACGGTGCGGTCGCCGGAGGTGGTTTCCGCATCACTGTCTACCGCGAATCGGCGGTCGAGAAGGCTGACATCAATGTCCCACTGGATCCCGGTGCGCCGGCGCCGACGACACTCATCGAGCTGGCGTCACAGTGGCAGCGCCGCCTCGATGCCGCGGGGCGAGAGCCGGGCAACAAAGCATTGCGCGGCAGTACCGTTCGTGTCGTCGGCAAGACGATCCAGGTGATGGGGGCCAACGCGGATTCCGACATTTCTTTCGAGTTCTTCGACGGTACCGACGCTGATCCGGCCGATCAGAAGCGCAACGTCGCGGCGTACGCGCCGGGGACCGGAAAAACGGTACTGGCTCAAGTCGCCGGCGACGTCGGCAACAACGGCTCCGCTCCCGGTTCGGGAGAATTGACCGGCAGTCGAGCCAACAAGACCGGCATCTACGCGCTCGAGGATGTCGACCTGTTCAATCTGCTTGTCATGCCCGATGCCACCGAAGGCCAGGGAATGCTCGCGGCGCTGTCGGAAACGATCACCTACTGCGAGGAACGCCGCGCCTTCGTGATCGTCGACGTGCCTTCGGATTTCGATGGCTTCGACAAGGCTTACGCATGGATCGGCGGAAGCGATGGTGCGAGCCTGCGCAGCCGCAACGTCGGCTTCTACTACCCCCGGCTGCGACTGCCCGACCCGTTCAACCCCAGCATCGTCAAGATCTACCCCGCTGCCGGGGCGCTGGCCGGGCTCTACGCGCGCACCGACGCCGACCGCGGGGTGTGGAAGGCGCCCGCGGGTATCACCGCGACGCTGGAGGGCGCCGTCGGGCTGGCCGAAAAGCTGTCAGACCCGCAGAACGGCACACTGAACCCGCTGGGCCTGAATTGTCTGCGACAGTTCCCCGTCCACGGCTCGGTCAGTTGGGGTGCGCGGACCGGCAACGGCGCAGACATGATGGCAGATGACTACAAATACGTCCCGGTTCGGCGGCTGGCGCTCTACCTCGAAGAGAGCCTGTACCGCGGCAGCCAATGGGTGGTCTTCGAGCCCAATGACGAACCGCTGTGGGCTCAAATCCGCCTTAATCTAGGCGCTTTCATGCACAACCTGTTCGCCCAGGGTGCATTCAAGGGCCGTACCCCGCGCGAAGCGTTCTTCGTCAAGTGCGACAAGGAAACAACCACCCAGAACGACATCGACCTCGGCCGCGTCAACATCGTCGTCGGCTTCGCGCCGCTCAAGCCTGCCGAGTTCGTCATCATCCAGATCCAGCAGATCGCCGGCGCGATCCAAGCCTGACCCGAGGAGAACCATGGCGAAATTCACCGTCAACCCCGACCGATTCGATCCATACAAGAACTTCAAGTTCCGTGTCAGTTTCGGCGCCGGCTACGTCGCCGGCGTCAGCAAGATCTCTGCGCTCAAGCGCACCACCGAAATGGTCGAGCACCGCGAAGGTGGGGACCCGTCGAGCAGTCACAAGTCACCCGGACGCACCAAGTACGAGGCGATCACGATGGAGCGCGGCGTCACCCACGACCCGGACTTCGAAGCCTGGGCTAACCGGGTCTGGAATTTCGGCAACGCCCAAGCGCCCGCAGAACAACGCACGCGGGAGGTCTCCCTGAAGAGCTTCCGCCGCAACCTGACCATCGACCTGTTTAACGAAGCAGGCCAAAAGGTGATCTCGTACCAGGTTTTCCGCGCGTGGGTCAGCGAGTTCACCGCACAAGCGGACCTGGACGCCAATGCGAACGCCATCCTCATCCAATCGATCAAGATCGAGCACGAGGGCTGGCAACGTGACGTCAACGTCGTCGAGCCTGCGGAGCCGCAATTCGATGGCGTCGGGGCCTGACATGGTCGCGGCGGCCACCGACGGCCGCACTACCATTCGCGCCACCCTCCCGGGAGGGGTATGGGTCGACGACGCACTGATTCGCCATGTCGACCTCAGGGCGATTGGCGACGCCGACGAAATGCAGCTACTCGAGGAGGACGTGGCTCCGCCGGCATCCCGGGCCACTGAGCTGCTCGAGCGTTGCCTCGTGGGTGACGACGTGAGTGCACGGTCGCTCACCGTCGGTGACCGAGAGGCGGTACTGCTTCAATTGCGCCGGGCCAGCATCGGCGACGGGGTTGACTGCATCCTGCGCTGCACCGACGACAGCTGCGGCGAGTACCTGGAACTGCACATCTCAACTGAGGACATCCTGGTCGCGCCCTACCCTGTTGTGCAGCAGACTTATTCGGCCGTCTTCGACCTCGATGGTCGCTGTCATGTCATCGAGTACCGGCTAGCTTGCGGGACCGACCTCATCGCCGCTGCAAAAACAGCTGTCGCCGATCCACACCGAGGCGCCGCCGAGATTCTGCGGCGCTGCGTCACCACAGTAAGCGTCGATGATCGCGCGATCGACGTCGATGACCTGGATCCGCGTGCCGTGGCCCGCATTTCCGAGGATATGGCCGCACAGGACCCGCAGGCCGAAATCCAGCTCGAGGCAACATGTCCCGCGTGCGGGCAGCACTTCAGTGTTCTCTTCGACACCGCAAGTTACCTGCTCGCTGAACTCGAGGCCCGGGCCCGGCGACTGCTCTCGGAGGTGCACCTCCTCGCGCTGCATTACCACTGGTCAGAAAAGGACATTCTGGCCATGCCGGCTAAACGGCGCGAACGCTACCTCGATCTGATCGCTGCCGAGCTCGCGGGAGTGTTATGAGCGATTACCTCGTCAACCTCGCGCGCCGCAGCGCAGGTACTGCACCGGTGGCCTACGCGCCTACGCGTGTGACGAGCCTGCCACGAACAATCGGCTCAAGCAGAAGCGAAGCGCTCGTCCGCGACAGCACGCCGCCACACGGCACATACGCGCTACCGGCACCTACGACGCCGATCACCGTAAGGTCGCAACCCGTCTCTTCCGACACGACGGAAAGTCGCGCATCCATATTGGTGACCGCGCTACCGGCGATCCAAATATCCAATCCGCCAAATGAACCCACGCCGGATACCACCGCGGTGCCACCCCATGCTGCCGTCGCACACATCACTGCCGTCGAGCACCGCGACTCCGCCGCACGACCAACGACAAAGTCCGACGAGCCCAGTGAGACTACGGTCGCGCCAAAACCAACACGGCAACCGACACCGCTCCTGCACGTGCTCACGCCGCCGCCGCCAGTCCAACCGGGTGTGCCGGGGACGTCCGCCTCTCCCGAGCTAGCACAAGCTCCCGACCCGCCCGACACACCCGCGCGGCCTCTCGTTGACGAAATGCCGCACGGGACACCGCAGCCACTGCGAACCGTCCCGCCTTCAGGTGTTGATCTCCCCCGCACCGACGCGGCTCCGCTCACGCGACTGCCTGCGATATCACCGGTCTCCCCGATCGCTGCGATCGAGAGTCTCGCACCAGCACAGCGGTCCGGTTCGTCCGCACAGGCCGCAGTACGTGTGCACATCGGCACCATCGAGATCCATAGCGCCGCACCTGTGCAACCGATACCACCGGCGCCACCGGTCGCGCCCGTCCCCACCCCCACCGACGGAGGCTTCGCTGCCTTCTCTCACCTGCGCAGCTATGCGCCGTGGGAGCGGTGAACCCGATGAGTGACTTCCGCGCGATCGGCGGCGTGAGCGCCACGCTCAAGAGCCTGCTGGCAGACCGGATGGAAATGCCCGACACCGTGGATGCGACCAAGCTGGCCATCACCATCGGGCCGCCGGCATTCTCACCACGCGACAACGAACCCCGCAAAGAGGATCCACGGGTCAACCTGTTCCTGTACCGGGTGACTGAGAACGGCTATCTGCAGAACCAAGAGATCGCAGGCCGTGAATCCTCCGGCTACGGCCATCCCCCGCTCAGCCTGAATCTGCACTACCTGTTGACCGCATACGGCAACACTCAAGAGTCCGCGGGCTCCCCGCTGTTCAACGACACCACCGCACACCGCCTGCTCGGGAGTGCGATGCGTGTGCTGCACGACATCCCGATCATCAACGACTCGCTGACGACCGTGCGTGCGCCTAGCGGCGAACAGATCCTCGACGACTCTCTTCGCGACTCCTACGAACGCATCCGGATGTGCCTAGAGCCACTGACGCTGGAGGACATCACCAAGGTATGGACTGCGCTGGCTCTGCGATACCGCCTGTCGGCGGCGTACTCCGTCAACGTCGTGCAGATCGAAAGCCGCGCACTACGAACCTTTCCCAGGCCCGTGGGTGCTCCAGCCAACCCGGTTGTACCACCACCGGCGACCGACCAGACCACCGCGGGTCCGCACGTGCGGGTCGTGACCATCCAATCCCCCACGATCAGCCACGTATGGGTCAGACGCGCAGGCGAGACCACCGAACAGCGGTTTCCTTACGCCAGGATCAGTGACACTCTGGTGCTCTACGGCACCTCAATGGCTGGACCAGTCACCACGGTCGCGTTCGGCGACCTGGTGGTGGCTGCCGACGAAACCAATCCTGAACGCGTCGAAGTGCGCCTACCGGACAATGCGGCGCTGCAACCCGGCGTACGCACTGTCAAGGTGGTAGCCACCGACCCTGCGACGCCCGGCAGCTCGTTCTCTTCCAACGAGGCCGCCTTCGTCCTCGTCCCCGCCGTCGACCCGGCCACCGTCGCACTGTCGGCGGGACCGCCGCATACTCTCACTGTCGACGGCACCCGCCTGATCACCGAGGAACCCGGCGGCGAAACGATCATCGGCCGGTCCACGGTGAACCGCAGCGACTACCTCACCGCGACGCCTACGAAACTGACTGTGCCCGTGCCGACATCGTTGCCCGCACGTGGGGTGCCCGTCCTCGTAGGCGGCCCGCTGCCCGACCCGATCCCGCTCGGCGCCGGCCGCCGACTCAACATCATCATCGGCGGGCGCACCGTGACGGTCACCGCCTCACATCTGAAATCGCCCATACCGCGCGACCACGCCGCCCGCATTGTCCAAGGGCTGATACGAGACGCCGATTCCGCCGACGAATTCACGGGGGCGGTCGCGCGACTCTCCGGTGACCGGCTGGTCATCATCGCCGGCGATCTGAGATCAACCGTGCGGATCACGTCGCCACCGGGCAGTGCCTTGGCCGCCGATTTCGGGCTGACAGCCGCCCAACCGCCGGGCGCCGCATCCGCCGCACTTTCAGGTTATCTCGGTGCTACCCCGGTGATTTCATCGTCAGCACCGGCGCTGCGCGTGCGTATCGGCGCCGCCCAGCCTCTTGATATCACCTTGGAACGAACGGCGACGCTGACCGACCTTGCCAGCGACATGCAAGCCAAACTCAACGCGTCAGCGGCCGCGCCGTACAAGAACGCACAAGTGCTCGTCGGCGACGGTCGGCTGGTCGTGATCCCCGGCACGGCCACACCAGTCACGTTCGAACCCGTTGTCGCCGATCAGACCACCGTCGCTGAACTCCAGCTGCGCGGCCGCTTCGCCGTGCGGGTGCGCGTCAACGGCGCCGAAAGCGTCGATGCCGCCACCGTGGAGTTACCCCAATGAGCACCGACGTATGGCGCGACCAGAACGCGGCGTGGCTTGCACAACGACTGCGCTGGCTGCGCCAGGGCATGCAGCAGTTAGCCGCGGAGCAGCGATCCCACCCAGAAACCACGTGGCTGGTGGCGGGACCGATCACGTCGACGCTTGCCCACCCCGCTGAAACCCCGTCATCGCAATTCGTTTCGGCCCTGGACGCTATTGCCGAGCTTGTGGGCTTGAGCGAATTCGAGCAGCGCCTGCTGCTGCTGGCTGCTGCCCCATCGCTCGACGGTGCCTTTGCTTCGGCGTGCGCCGAGCTCAACGGGCACAGCTATCGCGACTACCCCACCGGACAACTCGCGTTGAGGCTTTTCGCGCCCACCGAGGAGCGGCTCCTCTTCGCGGACAGCCTGATGTCCACCCGACCATTGCGCAAGTTGCACCTGATCGAGGTCGGCGACGACTCCGGTGAGCCGCTGCTGCTGCGGCGCCTGAGCGTCGATGAACGCCTCACCAACTATCTGCGCGGTGTCAACCACATCGACGAACGCCTCGAGCCATACCTGACTGCCCTGCCGACGGCGGTACGCAGCGAGCCCGCGCAGGCGGCTGCAATGCGGGTGCAGGAAACTCTTGCGCATGACACGGACACCTGGCCGACTATCAACCTGGTCGGTCCCGAGAAGTCGGTACATGACGATGTCATCGGTATCGTCTGTGACACAGCAGATCTGGTCCCACGACAGATTGACATCTCCGCGTTCGCCGACACCGCCCCCCACACCCGCCGGACCCTGATTGGACTGTTCGGTCGCGAGGCTCTGCTCGCCGCCCTCGCCCTTGTCGTCGACACCACCGGCGATTTGGTAGCCGACGCGATTGTCAACGAGCTCATCAGATTGTTGCCCGCTCCCCTGTTCGTGACGAGCACCGAGAGGTGGGCGACCGATTTCCCCGCTGTCCGCGCAGTCCACGTCGGTGCACTTACCCGGGGCCACCAAGTGTCGATCTGGCAGCGTGCGCTGTCCGGGCATGCCACCTCGGTCAACGGAGAAATACACGATATTGCGCAACAATTCGACTTCTCCGCGGACGCGATCTCGGATGCTGTCAGCAGAGCGGCGTCCGCCGTCGACGGCCTGATCACCCCGCAGGATCTCTGGGATGCCGCTCGTGAGACCCGTAGCACCGGCCTTGATCAGTTCGCCCGCCGAATCGAGCCCTGTTTCGGATGGGACGACATCGTCGTCGACGACGCCACCCGAGCACAACTCCAAGAACTGGCCGACCAGGTCCGTCACCGCACCACGGTGTATGAGAATTGGGGTTTTGCAGCCCAACTCGGTCGCGGTCGCGGAATCACAGCACTGTTCGCGGGGCCCAGCGGCACCGGCAAGACCATGGCCGCCGAGATCCTCGCAGGTCACCTGCGCCTTGCTCTACACCGCATCGATCTCGCGGGAGTCGTCAGCAAGTACATCGGAGAGACCGAGAAGAACCTGCGCCAGGTCTTCGACGCTGCTGAGCGCAGCGGATCCATCCTGATGTTCGACGAAGCCGATGCACTCTTCGGTACCCGCACCGATGTACGGGACAGTCACGACCGTTATGCCAACTTGGAGATCAACTACCTGCTGCAGCGTATGGAGGATTACACCGGACTTGCCATCCTGGCCACGAACCGGCGCTCCGCCCTGGACTCGGCGTTCCTGCGCAGGCTGCGGTTCATCGTCGAGTTTCCATTCCCGGCATCAGCACAGCGCCACCGCATCTGGGAACAGATGCTGCCCGCAGGTGCGCTGCGGGGTGACCTCGACTACGGGGGGCTATCTCGCCTGGAGATCGCCGGCGGCAACATTCGCTCCATCGCCGTCAACGCCGCGTTCTTGGCCGCTGCCGACGGCGAAGCCATCGAGATGGATCATCTGCTGCGAGCTGCGGCGCGCGAATACACCAAGCTCGGAAAGCCGATCAGTGCAGACGAATTCGGCGACTGGCAGTGCCGGGTACCGTCATGACCTGCGACGGGTACACCATCGACGTTGAGCGCATCGTTGTCACCGGCATCGCGGCAGGCAATCTCGACGCCACCGAGATACGGGCGATCGTCACCGAATCGCTGACCCGCTCGGTTGCCCAGTCACCCCCTGTGGGTCGGCTCACCGTGCGCGCGGCCGTGCGCTTCCCCGGTGTCCCCGTGTCGCCGACCTCGGACGGCGTTGCATCCGCCGTCGCCACCGCCGTAACCTCAGCGGCCATCGGCGGTGGCAGCCATGGGTAACCAGTTCGCGGTCGCCGAGCGCGCCGCCCCATCAGTCACCGTGCGTGCGCGCGCTGCCGATCAAGCCACTGCCGCGAAGCGCGCTGCCCGGATACGTTCACCACGACCGGTGCCGCCCGGCATCCAGCCGAAACTGCTGATTGGGCCTGCCGACGATCCGTTCGAACGGGAAGCTGATCGCACCGCGGACGCTGTGATGGGCCAAACACCTACGGTCGCGCCACGGTTCGGCGCCGCATCGGCTGCACGCAGCCTGCTGCGATATGCGCAGCGCGCGATTGGCAAGGCCGAACCACCGACGAAGAAAGATGACGACGAGAAGAACAAGCACCTGCAGAAGATGCCCTCAGGCCGGGGCGGGCCCGAAGTCGTGCCCACGGGTATCGAGTCCGGGATAACGTCGATGGCCAGCGGCGGTCAGAGCCTGCCGGAACGAGCATTCTTCGAGTCACGGTTCGGATTCGACTTCTCTGATGTGCGCGTGCACTCCGGACCCCAAGCTGCCGGGGCGGCCGCGGCCCTTGGAGCCCGCGCGTTCACCGTCGGCAACGACATCTACTTCGGAAGCGGGGAATTGGCACCCTCCACCCCGGCGGGCCAGCGCCTCATCGCTCACGAGCTGACGCATACGATCCAGCAGAAGGGCCCGGCCGCGCGTGCCGCCCGGCTGATGTCGGCGCCCCGGCGTGTGCAGCGGTTTCTCGGAATACCAGACAGTGTCAGCGAGTGGATTCGCGATTTCATCGTCCGCGACTTCCCGCCCTGGGACCTGATCACGCTCATCATCGGTTTCGACCCGATTCGTGAGCGCTCGGTCACGGGCGGGTTCCGCGAATGGCTCCATGCCGCTTTGAAACTCGTGCCCGACGGCGAACCCCTGTTCGACAAGCTGGACAAAAAGGGCGAGATCGAGGCTGTCCAGAAATGGTGGAACGCGGAGGTCGCCAAACTCGACCTCAGCCTCGATTCCATCATCAACTTGTTCAAGCGAGCCTGGGACGCAGTGAGCATCACCGACGTACTTGATCCGGTCGAGGCGTGGAACGAGAAGATCAAACCGATCTTCGCCCCGCCGGTGAATCGCGTCATCAATTTCGTGAAGGCAGTGGGCACGAAAGTGTTCCAAGTCGTCAAAGACGTCGTGCTCACCGAGATCGGCGACTGGGCGCGCGAACAGAAGGGCTATCCGCTGCTGACCATGATCCTGGGAAAGGATCCGGTCACGGGAGAACCCGTCACCCCGACGCTGAAAGGTGTCATCTTCGCGGTCTTGGACCTCGTCGACGGCGGCGACAAAATCAAGGAGAACCTCGAGAAGTCGAAGACCATCGAGAAAGCAGCGGCGTGGTTCAAGGCCGAAGTCAAAACGCTCGACCTCACCTGGGATGGCATCAA
>Ga0075363_100000318_pt1 | contig 14290 bp, 10 predicted proteins | sample EndMetdeltDD1763_FD_71470 | JGI IMG/M metagenome (GOLD analysis project Ga0075363, IMG submission 71470) | Populus endosphere microbial communities from Tennessee, USA - Endosphere MetaG P. deltoides DD176-3 | ecosystem: Host-associated > Plants > Roots > Endosphere | place: USA: Tennessee...
ACCATCAGGTGCTCGGTCGAGACGTACTCGTCGTCCATCTCGGTGGCCAGGTTCTGCGCCGTGGTGATCGCCGCGATCGATTCGCGGGACAGCTGCGGCTGCGAGCTTGCGCCGCTGGCGCTGGGCAGCCGGTCGAGTAGCCGTTGCGTCTCGGTGCGAACAGTCGCGGGTTCGACGCCGACGGCCTCGAGTAGAGGGGCGGCAATGCCATCGTTCTGAGTCAGCAGTGCCATCAATAAGTGGGCAGGCATGATCTGCGGGTTGCCTGCGGTGGTCGCCGCCTGCAACGCCGCGGTCAGCGCAGCCTGGGTCTTGGTCGTCGGGTTGAACGAGTCCACGACACCTCCGATCGTTTCTAGAGAAAATGCTGGTCGTATTGATCAACGCCGTCAAGGTTGAGTCTGTTCCGCTCAACTTTAACTTTTTTCCGGATGGCGAAACACTGGCAAATGGCTGACCGGCCCGTCGATCGCCTTCGATCTTGGGTTCGGGTGTCTACAGTCAGCTACGCGGCTACGCGGCGGTGCACCCTCAGCTCTGCGCGTTCCCATTCTTCGAAGGGTCATTGACGTGGACATCAACACCATCACCGAGGTCGTCAGGCGACCGTCCGAACGTCCTGGCAGCGACTGGCGCGACGGCGATGCGTGGTTGGCGGGCGGCACCTGGCTGTTCTCCGACCAGCAACCCGACCTGCGTCGGCTCATCGACCTGGTGCCGCTCGGCTGGGACGGGCTGACCACCAGCGAAGCGGGACTGGAGATCGGCGCGATGTGCACGGTCCGCGACCTCTACGCGTTCGAGGCACCGGCCGACTGGCGCGCCGCGCGGCTGTTCACCACCAGCTGCGAGGCGTTTCTCGCATCGTTCAAGGTGTGGAACGCCGCCACCATCGGCGGCAACATCTGCATGTCGCTGCCCGCGGGGCCGATGATCACCATGACCGTGGCACTCGAGGCCACCTACACACTGCAGGCGACTGACGGGTCCGAACGCACCATCGACGCCGCCGAGTTCGTCACCGGGGACCACGAGAACGTCCTCGCGCCGGGCGAACTGCTGCGGAAGATCGACATCCCTGCCGACGCGTTGCGCAGGCGCCACGCCAACCGGCGATTCAGCCTGACGCACCTCGGCCGGTCCACCATCTTCATGATCGCGACTCGGGGCGAACGCGGCGACTTCCTCATGACGATCACCGCGGGCACTACTCGGCCGATACGGCTGTCGTTCGATTCGGCGCCCGATGCCGACGCCCTTCAGGGCAGCATTGACGCGATCCCGCACGATGCGTGGTTCGACGACCCGAACGGGACGCCCGACCACCGCAAGCACCTGGCCACACACTTCGCCGAAGAGCTGCGGGAGGAGCTGGCATGACGTACACCGTCAACGGCGCGACCTTCAGCGAGGAGCCGCGACCGGGGCAGTGCCTGCGCACATTCGTCCGCTCCCTGGGCTGGCATGGCGTCAAGAAAGGTTGCGACGCAGGCGATTGCGGCGCATGCACAGTCTGGCTGGACGGCGACCCGGTACACAGTTGCATCACGCCCGCGTTCCGCGCCGAGGGTCGTGAGGTCACCACGATCGAGGGGCTCGGCACACCCGAGAACCTGCACCCGCTGCAACGACAGTTCCGCGACGCCCCCGGCTTCCAGTGCGGGTTCTGCACCGCGGGCATGATCATGACCTCGGCGACGTTGACCGATGAGCAGAAGCAGGACCTGCCGCGAGCGCTGAAGGGAAACCTCTGCCGCTGCACGGGATACCGCGCGATCGAGGATGCCGTCAACGGCGTCGTCGACATCGAGGAGGCGGCCCCGGGCGGGGCGGTCGGCACCAGCGTGGGAGCCCCGGCGGCGACCGACGTGGTCACCGGTCGCGCCGAGTACACGATGGACACCCAAATGGACGGCATGCTGCATCTGAAGGTGCTGCACTCACCGCACGCGCACGCCCGCATCGTGTCGATCGACAAGACCGCGGCACTTGCGGTACCCGGCGTGCACCGCGTGTACACCTGGGAGGACGTCCCCCGCAAGCGCTACAGCACCGCGATTCATACCGACCATCTGGTGGACCCCGACGACACCTACATCCTCGACAACGTCGTTCGCTTCGCGGGCCAACGGGTGGCGGCTGTGCTCGCCGACACCGTGGGCGCCGCCGAAGAGGGTTGCCGAAAGGTCGACGTCACCTACGAGGTGCTCCCGGCGGTGTTCGACGCAGAAGAGGCAATGAGGGAAGGCGCCCCCCAACTGCACAGCTATGACGACCCGTTCGCGCACGACAAGGACCGCAACATCCTGCTCGAGCTGCATGGTGAGATCGGGGATGTGGCAGCCGGTTTCGCCGAAGCAGACGTCGTCCACGAGGGCACCTACTTCTCCCCCCGCGTTCAGCACGCACATCTGGAGACACACGGCTCGATCGCCTGGATGGAGGACGGCAGGCTCAACGTGCGAACCAGTTCGCAGTCCCCGTCGGTCTGCAAGCTCAAGCTGTCGCACCTTTTCGATCTGCGGCCCGATCAGCTCCGAGTGTTCTGCAAGCGGGTCGGTGGCGGATTCGGCGGCAAGCAGGAACTGATCTCCGAGGATCTGCCCGCGTTGGCCACCCTCGACACGGGGCAGCCGGTGTGCTGGGAATACACCCGCGAGGAGGAGTTCACCACCGCCTCGCCGCGGCATCCGATGACGATCACCGTCAAGCTCGGCGCGAAGGCCGACGGCACGTTGACGGCCTTCCACTTTCGGAATGTGTCGAATACAGGCGCATACGGCAACCACGGCGGCGAGACACTGTTCGCCGGCGGCGCCGCCGTGATGCAATACCGCTGTCCCAACAAGAAATTCGACGGCTTCTCGGTCTACACCAACACGGTGCCCAGCGGTGCACTGCGCGGATACGGCATGACCCAGCCGAGCTTCGCCGTCGAATCGGCCATCACCGAGCTGGCGCTGGCGCTGGATCTCGACCCGATGGAGCTGCGGCGACGCAACGTGATCCGGCCCGGCGACGCGCTGCTGGCCATCGGCGAGCATCCCGACGACGTGATGTTCGCCGAAGACAGCCTGACCGCGTGCATCGACAGGGTCGACGCCGCATTGCAACGCAGCAGCAACGGGCATGCTCTTGGCAAGGACTGGCTGATCGGTACCGGCACCGCGAGTTCGATCCACGAAACCGCACCTCCGACCGAGCACATCTCCGACGCGTGGGCGACGCTGCGTGACGACGGTGTGTACGAGATCGCCGTCGGTACTGTCGAATTCGGTGAAGGCACCTCGACCGCGCACGTGCAGATCGCGGCCAGCGTACTCGGCACCACACCGTCGCGCGTACACCTCGTGCAGTCCGACACCGACCGGACCGGCTTTGACACCGGCGCCTTCGCCAGCGCCGGTCTGTTTGTCGCGGGCAATGCCGTGCAGAAAGCCTCGACAGCGCTTCGCGATGCCATCCTGCGCTTCGCCGCCGCGCACGCCGGTGTCGACCTGGCAGCATGCTCGCTGCAGCATGACGCCGTGAGGTGTGGCGATGCCACGGTGCCGCTGACCGACTTGTTGGCGGCGGCCAGGGCACGCCGGATTCGGTTCACGGTGTCCCGCAAGGCATACGGGTCTCCACGCAGCGTGACGTCCAACGCGCACGGCTTCCGCATCGCGGTACACCGGATCACCGGGGAGATCCGGATCCTCTACAGCGTTCACGCCGCGGACGCGGGCGTGGTGATCAACCCGGCTCAGGTGCGCGGGCAGATCGAGGGCGGGGTGGCACAGGCCATCGGCTTCGCGCTGACGGAGAACTTCCTCGTCGACGAGAACGGGGTGATGGTCAACCCGAGCCTGCGCAACTACCGCATCCCGACCTACGCCGACATCCCCCGCACCGAGGTGATCGTCGTGGAGTCGGACGATTCGGTCGGGCCCATGGGCGCCAAGGGAATCGCGGAGTCCAACGTCAACCCGGTGGCCCCGGCTCTGGCCAACGCGCTGCAGGACGCCACCGGTGTCCGCTACCGCGAGTTGCCTCTGACGCCCGAGCGGATCTACCGCAGGCTCTCCGGCGATCCGGCGGATTCCCGTGAACTGATCGGAAGCTGATGGACACCAGGAACCCGACCGACACCGCGGCCACGGTCATCATCGGACAGACGGTCCGCGCCGGTTCGGAACAGGCCTTCGAGGAATGGCAGAAGGATCTCAACCGGGAGGCATCCAAGTACCCGGGTTTCCTTGCCGCCGAGATCAATCCGCCTACCGCGGTGCAGCCCGAGTGGATCGTGGTCTACCGCTTCGACTCGATCGCCCATGTTCAGGCCTGGATCAACAGTGCGACCCGCCAGGAGCGGCTGGCGGCCGGGCAGGAGTTCTTCGACGGGCCGGGCACCCAGCAGGTTCTCGGCGGCGGCGCGCGACACACAGATCCCCTGGTGACCGTGGCGGTGAGCCATCACGTGCCGCCGGAGAACGTGGACGAGTTCCTGGCCTGGCAGGACCGGCTTCGCGTGGCGGAGAGCACGTTCCCGGGATTCCGCGGCACCGAAGTGTTCCGCCCGGTCGCCGGTGTGCAAGAGGAGTGGACCACCCTCTACCGCTTCGACACCGCCGCCGACCTGGACCGCTGGCTGGTGTCCGACGAGCGCAGGCAGCTGCTGGCCGAAGGTGAGAAGTTCGCCGACTTCAAATCCCGCACCATCGACAACTCGTTCGGCAGCTGGTTCGCGTTCGACGAGCACGGGCCCGACTCGCCCCCGCCGTCGGAGGTCAAGACCTCCATCGCGGTGTGGGTCGGCCTGTATCCGACGGTGGTGTTGCTGTCGCTGCTGTTGTGGCCGCTGAAGATGCCGCTGTGGCTGAATCTGCTCGTCGGCAACCTGTTCTCCAGCTTCGCCATGACGTTCGTGACGATGCCGTATTACGTCAATCCCCTGCTGAAACACTGGCTTCGACCTCCAGCCAACGTGCCGAAGTCACGCACCAACTGGCGCGGCATTGGCATTTCCGTTGCCGCCCTTGCCTTCTGGACTGTGGTGTTCTACCTCGTCACCAAGGTCTTCTGGCATCTGCCTTGACGCGTTACTGACCGCCAAGCGGCGCCGGATCCCGCAGCCCGGCGAGCGGCGGTAGCGCCGCGATCACCTTCGGGGTGACGGTCGTCGCGGCCGGATCCGGCCTGGCGAGCGCAAGCTTCTGCAGCTCTGCGCGATCAGGGCCGCTCCCGCTGACCAGCAGATCCGCACCACTGGTGGTGCTCGTGGTCCCGACGGTCACGCCACCGCCCGCGGCGAACGGCTCGAACGACGCGATCTGGCGGTATTTGATGTCGGCGTCGTGATGGTTGGGGTTGTCGGTGTACATGATCGGAAACCCGTCGAGCCGGGACCCGTTCGACCACACCCGGACCGTACCGCGGTCGCCCAGCTGCCCGGTGACGATGCTCTTGGCGCCGCCCTCCGCGCCCGCGACCCACCCGGTCGAAAGCGAAACCCCGTCCCGGTAGCCCTCGTCGTAGGCCAGGAAGTTCGACGTCATGGTCGGCTCATTCGGCTTACCGAGATGCTCGGGTACCGTGCCGTTGGCCTGAGCCCGCGCGGTGGGCCTGTAGAGGTCGTACCGGAAGGTTTTGATCTGCGGCGCATCTCCGGCGCCCGGTGCGGTGACGATGCTTTCGCGGCCCGAGCCGAGCTCCACCATCCCGGTGGCAAGTGTGACACCGGACTTCGAACCCGGATACGGGGTGAAGGTGGAGAACACCCCGGGCGCGGTGCCTTTGTCGTCGGCCAGTTTTGAGTCGAATACCTTAACCTGCGACTCGACCCCGGCTCCCGTACCGACGATGATGTTGGCGGACAACGCGTTTCCGTCGATGTCGGCGCCCGCGACGGCGACGCCCCCGGTGAATCCGGCGTCGAAGGGGTTGAAGCGGGCCAACTCAGCGGTGAAACGCCCCTGCGACGAGTCGTTGCCGTCATAGGCGACGACCTGCGATTCGGTACCAGGCCCGGTGCCGACGACCAGGTCCAGAATCATGTCGCCGTTGACGTCGGCCATCGCGACGGACGGGGTGCCCTCGAAACCCGGGAAGGGAGTGACATAGGCGATCACCTTGTCCCCGTTGCCGTCATGAATCTGCACCGACGCCGGCTTCCCGGCTGCGCCCGGCACAGCGACCGCGTACGTCGACACCTCGGGAATGACGTTGATCGTCATCATCAGCCCGTTGTCCTCGTGGTTGAGCCGGTGGCAGTGCACCACATACGTGCCCGCGTACTCGATGAAATCCGACCGCAACGTCAGCGACGAGGTCTTGGTCGCGGTGTCGTTCTCGTCGATCTCCGGTGGTGGGACGTTCGCGTTGTCGATACCGAACGGCTGAACTCCGGTGGTGGTGCCGATGACTGGACTGACCACCTGTTGGACCTGAAAGTCGTTGACGTGGATGTGGATCGGATGGCTGTCGTTGTTGAAGTTGGTGAAGCCCCATTCCTCGACGGAGTTCAGTCGAGGTTGGATCAGGGGCACGTTCGGGAAGATGTTGTCCTGGAACTGGTAGGTGAAGGCCTTGGGGTCGTTCTTGGCGTATTTGTCATCGAAGCCGCCGCCGATCTCGAACCCGCGTTTGACGTCCGGATCCATCACCGAGGTGTCGACGAACGACGTGTAGGCATTCAGGTTCTGGCCCGGCTCGAACGAGGTCGTCTGACCCTCACCGCTATCGGGGGTGACCTTCAACAGCGTCTGCGTCGGGAACGTGAAGAAACCGTCCCTGGCTGCGATGTACTTGGGGTCGATCGTCACCTTGCCCAATACGGCGGGTGAGTTCGCGGTGCCGTTGTTCGTGTAGAGCACGCCGGGTTCGTCGATGCCCTTGACGCCGGGGCCCGGCGGCATGTCGACGACGAGGTCACCCGTTTTGGGCATCGTCACTGCCACGGCATAGCGCGAGCCCGGTGGGATCTCGAGGTACGTTCCGTCGCCGTCGACGGGCCGCTGCACTTGGGTGTAGGGGTTGCCGTCCTGCCCGACGACGGCGAATTTCGGGTGGTTGCCCGTCGCCGTCTCGGTGAATCGCAATGGCACGAAGGCGATGTCGCTCATGTTGGCGAACACCCAGATCTCGGTCTGGCCAGGCTTCACTTTCATCTCCGGCTGGAATTGTCCATTGATGGTGAACTGCACGTCGCGTTCGTTCTCCGGCAGCTCGGGGTTGGCCCGGATGGTCTTCGTCGGGCTGGTGAACGTCTGCAGGTTCTGCGGGATGAACTGGTTCTGCCCGCGGTGGTTGTGGATCGACAGCGGCCCGGCATACCAGTTGGTGAAGAACTCGGCACCCTTCGAACTCTTCGCGAAGTTCACCGGCGCCAGGCTCGGCCGGTACGTCCCGTCGGCGAGCTGGTTGCCCTCGGGTGGCTTCAGCGTGCTGACCCACTGCTCCCAGTACGGGTTGTTCAGTTGGTGCCCGCCGTTTTTCCGGTCGAAGACGAAGTTGTACTGCAGGGCCATGTTGCGGACCGGGATGTTGTTCTTCGTGACCAATGGCAGGTTGCCGTCGGGGCGGCCGATCTCCAACAATCCCGCCAGGCCCATGTAGGTCTGCTGGGCGGTGACGGTGTGCCGGTGGCTGTGATACCAGTACAGCCCGTTGGGCATGTTCGACGGCACCGCGTAGTCGTACGTGTTGCCCATGCCCGCCGGAATCGACAGCAGCACATTGTCGGCATTGCCCGACGGGCTGACGTGGAGTCCGTGGGTGTGCAGGTTCAGCGGCGCGTCCCGCAGCACCGTCGGATAGATCGGGATGTCTTTGCCTGCGGCGATGTATGTCTGCGCGTTGAAGTCGTCGATCGTCAGACCTTGAAGGTCGTTGTCGTAGTGGACGATCAAACGTTCGCCGGGGTCCACGCGCAGCGTCGGCGCGGGATATACGTTGTCGCCCTTGGTCGATCCGTCCGAGCTGGTGCCCTTGATCAGCTCATAGCCGAAGACCAGGAAGTTGGTGACGGGCTCTTTCACCGTGTCCAGGTTGACGGTGCCTTGATGTGCCGACAGTCGCACTTCCAGCACGCCGTCCTTGCTCGACAGCCGGACCGGTTCCCGGAACGGCGCAGGCGCCCCGTCCGGACCGGCGTTGACGCCTGCCTGCGGCGCCGGTGCGGTGTTCTGCTTGCTGCAGGCCGTCATCATCGCGGTCATCGAGATGACGATGGCGAGCGCGATCATCGGGATTGACTTGCCGCGAAATCGTCGCATAGCAAAGAAGGTACTCAGGGCGGCCGACGCCCGCGGCAAATTTGCTCGAAAGGCTAGCCGAGCGTGGTCTCCTGGGCGGAAAGCGCCATCCACGTTCCGTTCTGAAGCTGGAAGACGTCTGTGAACCTCTCGCGCGCCAGGACTTCGCCACCGTCGACGAGGGTGTTCACTCCGTGTATCACCGCCGTGTCTGCCGCGATGTCAACGAGCTGATCGGACGGGTTCATCGTGAACGACACCGTCTCGAGGCCGGCGATTTCCTGATCGCGATCGAGCAGCAGGCCGTCGGAGTTGATGTGCCTGAAGCCCGGCGCCAGAATCGATTCCACCGTTGTCCGGTCGCCATCGGTGATCGCCGTCAGCCAGCGTCGCTCCTGTGCGAGCACGTCGGCACACGGACCGCTGTCGATCGCAACCGCAGCGTTGGACGCGCCGTCCGAGCAGCTGTCGGCCAGCGCAATGGCCTGCGGTTGCGCAGTGAATGAGGCGGCAGTCAGCGCGAAAACCCCCGCGCACTTCACCAAAGCGGATCGCGTCATGGCAGGCGAGTATGTCAGCCGGCCAGCGTGTAGGACGGCAAATCGACGATCGAGTGAGCCGTCATGTTCACCCGGGGAGCGGCAAATGAGATGCAGCGAGGAATCGCCGCCGCACCTGCCCGCCCACAACGTCAATGCACCGTAGGTCTGGGCATAGGCACATGCGTGAGTCTCTGACTTGCTACGTTCTCCTGTGATGTTGCGACGAAAGGGCCATTGATGTCCGGCAATTGGGGCTCGGTGTTGACCGAACTCATTCCGCTGGCGCTGGTGGTCGCGCTGTCGCCGCTGTCGATCATCCCCGCCGTACTGGTGTTGCACACGCCGCGACCCAGGCCCACAGGTCTGGCGTTTCTGGCCGGCTGGCTCGTCGGCCTTGCGGCGCTGACAGCGATCTTCGTCGAGGTGTCCAACCTCATGGGCGGCGTGCGTGACAAACCGCCGGGATGGGCCTCCTGGCTACGCGTCGTCATCGGCGCGGCGTTGGTCGTTTTCGGTGTCTACCGTTGGCTGAGACGCAACCGCTCGTCGCACACCCCGCGTTGGATGCAGAGCATGAGCAAGCTGACCCCGCCCAAGGCGGCAGGCATGGCCGCGATCCTGACGGTGGCCAACCCCAAGGTGTTGTTCATCTGTGCGGCAGCGGGTTTGGCGATCGGTACCGCCGGCCTCGACAGTCATCGCGTGTGGATTGCCGAGATCTGGTACGTCATCATGGCCGCCTCGACGGTAGCGATCCCGATTCTGGCCTACGCGGTGTCCGGCGACCGCCTCGACGAACCTCTGACCCGGCTCAAGGACTGGATGGAACGCCAGCACGCCACACTCGTCGCCGTCATTCTGGTCGTCGTCGGTCTTCTGGTGTTGTACAAGGGAATTCACGGCCTATAGCGCTGGCAGGCCGAGCTCCTGGGCCGACGCTGTCAGGTAGCGGGTCACCGACGGACCAATCAGTTTGACGACGTCGTCGGCTGGCAGTGTGGCCAGCGGCGGCACGCGCATGACATAGCGCAGGATGGCTGTTCCGACCAGGTTGGTCGCGGCCAGCATGGCCCGTAGCCGGGCCTGCTCGCCACCGCCGAGCGCATCGGACACCGCGGTCAGCACGTAGCTCTGCATGAAAGCTCGGAACGCGTCGTGCGCGTCGGGGTTCGAGGTCGCCGACTGCAACATCGCAACCATGCTGGCGCCGGTGTCCTGGTGCTCCCAGATCCCCAGGTATGTGCGCACCATTCGGGTGCCGATGTCGTCGTCGCCCTCGGTGAGTGCCGCGACGAGCACCTTCGGGTCGATGATCAAACGGAGCGACTCTCTGAAGAGTTCGGCCTTCGACCCGAACAGGTAGAGCACCATCGACGGGTCGACACGCGCATCGCTGGCGATCGCGCGCAGCGTCGTCTTCTCGTAACCCTCCACCGCGAACCGCTGCTTGGCCGCGCGCAGCACCGCCTCGCGCGACACCGGCTCGCCTTGCCGCCTTCCGCGGCGGCGGCTGGTCGTCTTCGCTGGTGGGGACATACTCCGACGATATCATTTCAATCGCTGTTGAAATCTGGCCGCCACCGAGTTACGCTCGCGCCACCAGGAAATTCACCGTCGGATGAAAAGCGAGTGAGCAATGCCAACGCAGTCGCTCTCGAGTCCCAGCCATCACGCCGCCCCGGCCCATCAACCCCCTGCCGCCATGCGCGCGACCGGTGTAGTCGGGGTGCTGGCAGTCGTGATCGCGATCGTCGCGATCGCCTTCGCCCTGCCCGCCGCGCGCTCGAAGCCGCACGACGTCCCGATCGGCGCGGCGGGCCCGCAGGCGGCCAGCGGTCAGGTTGCCGACATCCTCGAACACAACGCGCCTGGTGCGTTCGACATCACCTATTACCCCGGCGAGGCGGCGCTGCGCGACGCCATCCGCAATCGCGACGTATACGGCGGCATCTCGTTTGCTCCGGACGGCCGTACCCTGCTGATCGCGACCGGCGCGAGCCCGACCGTCGCGCAGCTGCTGAGCCAGGTCGGCACGGGCATCGCCCAGCACGCCGGCGTCGCGCTTCGGACCGAGGACGTGGCTCCGCCGACCGCCGACGACCCGCGTGGCGCCGGGCTTGCGGCGTCCGGGCTACCGATCACGTTGGCGGGTCTGCTGCCCGCGGTCGCGCTCGTGCTCGTGCTTCGCCGTGAGGTGTGGACCCGGTTCGCGGCCGCGGTGGTGTTCGCCGGGCTTGCCGGCGCGACCATCGCCGCGCTGCTGCGGTTCGTGCTCGGCTCGATCGACGCGAATTTTTGGGGGGTTGCCGGCGGCCTGGCTCTCGGCGCGCTTGCTTCCGGGCTGTCGATGCTGGGCCTCGGCTCGCTGTTCGGCCGTGCCGGGCTGGCCGTCGGTGCTCTGCTCGCGCTGTTGCTGGGCAACCCGTTGTCGGGGCTGACGAGTGCGCCCGAATTACTGCCCAGCGGATGGGGTGCCCTTGGTCAGTGGTTGCCGCAGGGCGCCAATGCCACCCTGTTGCGCTCGACGGCGTTCTTCGGCGGCTCGGGGGCCACGATGGCAATCGTCGTACTGGCCGGATGGGCGATCGCGGGAGCCGCGTTGATCGTGATTGCCGCGGTCCGTACCGGCAAGGGTGGGCGGTTTCCCGGCTGATACCTACACTCAAACGGCGTGGGACTCGACGACCGCGACGGGCTGCGGATGCTGCGCGACACGGTCGACCCACGCCTCGGCGGCGAAGGCCTGATCCGCGACTTCTATACCAAGTGGTTCGCCATCGACTTGGCGGTGCGTGACCTTTTCCCGCCCGATCTGGGCGGCCAGTTCACGGTGTTCAGTCAGGCCTTGACGTGGCTGTTCGGTGAGCTCATCGACCAGCGGGCCGAGGAGCCCGTCGCCTTTCTGGCGCAGCTTGGCCGCGATCATCGCAAATACGGTGTGGTCCAGAGCCACTACTTCAGCATGCACGAGGCGCTCTACACGACACTGCGCGCCAAGCTGAGCGACAACTGGGACGACAAGCTCGACGACACCGCACGTGCCGCCCTCGAGTTGTTCATCGGCGTCATGCGCGGCGCCGCGGACGCAGAGCAGGGGCCGCCGTTCTGCGACGGAACCGTCGTGGAGCTGAATCGCGTCTCCCGAGACATTTCGGTGGTGCGGCTTGCGCTGGACCAACCGCTGGCCTACTTCGCGGGCCAGTACGTCACCGTGCAGGTGCCACAGTGGCCGCGGCGCTGGCGCTACCTCAGCCCGGCCATGCCCCCCGACCCCGATGGCGCCATCGAGTTCCACGTCCGCTCGGTCGCTGGCGGAATGATCAGTCCCACCGTCGTCGGGGAGACCCAGCCCGGTGACCGCTGGCGGTTGTCGAATCCGCACGGCGGCATGAAGATCGACCGGGATGGCGGGGATGTGCTGATGGTTGCGGGCAGCACAGGGCTGGCGCCGCTGCGCGCGCTCATCATGGACCTCACCCGGTGGGGGGTGAACCCGAGGGTGCATCTGTTCTTCGGCGGCCGCTACCCGTGCGAGCTGTACGACCTGCCCACGCTGTGGCAGATCGCGTCGCAAAACCCGTGGCTGTCGGTGTCGCCGGTTTCGGAGTTCCGCAAGAACCCGCCGTGGGCCGCCGACTACCCCGACGTGCAACCGCCCCGCGGACTTCATGTGCACCAGACCGGCAGGCTGCCGGAGGTGGTGACGAAGTACGGAAACTGGGGCGACAGACAGATCCTGATCTGTGGCGGCCCCGACATGGTGACCGCAACGAAGGAGGCGCTGATCGCCAAAGGCGCTCCGGCAGAACGTATCCAGCATGATCCGTTGGCCGGCTGACCTCACCCGTGGCAGGATCGCGGCCATGGTTGAGTTCGAGTCGGTAACTCTGCGCGACCCGTCGTCGTCGCTGACCGCGACGTACGTTCCAACCGCAGGGATGATCGGCACCTCGCTCGCCGACGACGGCGTCGAGCTGCTCGGCCAGCGGCGGGGGCTCGAGGCATATGTGACCGACGGCAAGACCATGGGTATACCGCTGCTCTATCCATGGGCGAATCGGTTGAGTGGCAACAGCTATCAGGTCGACGGCACCGTCGTCTCGCTGACCGCCTCCAACGGCGTACGTGCTGACCCGAACGGCCTGCCCATCCACGGTGTCCTCGCGGCCTACCCCAACTGGGTGGTCACCGCCAGGTCAGAGAACAGATTGACCGCTGACCTGGATTACGGCGCCGACCCGCGTCTGCTGGCGTCGTTCCCGTTTCCGCACATCCTGACCCAGAAGATCACGTTGGCGGATCGCACCCTCACCGTCGAGACGACAGTGACCCCGACAACCGGTGCGTCGGTACCGCTGTGCTTCGGGTACCACCCCTACTTCGTCATTCCGGATGTGCCGCGCGAGGAATGGACGCTCTCGACGCCGGACATGAGGCGTCTCCCCGTGGACGGCCGAGGTATCCCGACCGGCCAGACCGAGGACTGGAACGCAACCAGCGGACCGCTGGGCGACGTCACCTACGACGACGGCTTCGACGAGGTGGGCGACGGCACCACGCTCGCATTGGCTGGCGGCGACCGCCGCATCGAGGTGACGTTCGAAAAGGGTTATCCCGCAGCACAGTTGTTCGCCCCGCCGGGCCAGGACCTCATCGCCATCGAGCCGATGGCGGCACCAACGGATGCGCTGACTCGCGGAGACTACCGCTGCGCGTCCGCGGGGGATTCGGCGACGAGCCGCTTCTCGATCACGGTGGTGTGAGGACTCCCGCAGACGCGGCCAAAGTTTGTCGGTCCCGGCTGCTTTGATGGGTTCATGGCGTCGACGACGTACCCCAGTTGCACGGGAAACGTTGTCTCTGAGCGGCTTGAGGTGTTGTTCGCGGAGTTGGCGGAGTTGGCCGGGCAGCGCAACGCGATCGATGCGCGGATCGTGGAGATCGCCGCGGAGATGGAGCATGACGGCCTATGGGGCTCCACGGGTGCGCGGTCGGTGGCGGCGTTGGTGGCCTGGAAGCTGGGCTCGTCATCGACCACGGCGCACACCATCACCACCGTCGCGGGCCGGCTGCAGGAGTTTCCCCAATGTGCGGCCGGGATGCGGGAGGGCCGGCTGTCACTCGATCAGGTCGGCGTCATCGCCGCCGGCGCCGGGCAGGGCTCCGATGCCCATTACGCCGAGTTGGCGGGCAACGCCTCGGTCAACCAGCTGCGTACCGCGGTCAAACTCGAACCCCGCCCAGATCCCGACCGTCGGGCACCGCAGCCCTCGATCATCAAAACCACCGACGGCCCGTTGACCTGCTGGCGGATCAAACTCGCCGGGCCCGCCGCCGCCACGTTCGACGCCGCGCTGCAGTCGCACCACGACGCGCTGATCGCCGACTGGAAACGCGACCACCCCGACAGCGCCGACGGCGCCGAGGTCGCCGCGGCCGCGGCATCCGGTCCGGCGCCGCTACCCACCACCCTGGACGCGTTCACCCGTCTGGTCGAGGCGGGCTGGGACTCCG
>Ga0075363_100000319_pt1 | contig 14283 bp, 9 predicted proteins | sample EndMetdeltDD1763_FD_71470 | JGI IMG/M metagenome (GOLD analysis project Ga0075363, IMG submission 71470) | Populus endosphere microbial communities from Tennessee, USA - Endosphere MetaG P. deltoides DD176-3 | ecosystem: Host-associated > Plants > Roots > Endosphere | place: USA: Tennessee...
TTCGCAGACCAGGCCGCTTTTCGGATATTCCCGTTACAGGAATTCTCGTTCGCGAATGTTTGGAACTGGCGCACATATCCCAATCGCTCTTCTATCGGTTTGGTAAGCGCCACGCCGAAGTCTTTCCCATAAGTCGGCATGGTCTTGATAAACTCTTCGGCGGGAACTTTCGAAAGTATTTCGTCCCATAGAGATCCCTTGCCGACGTTCCATTGCAATACGCCGGCTGAAACGCCCTGACAGTCGAAATCCGGCGTGATCTTGCCATAGCCTACTCCGGATGTCTCAAACCAGGCGACCATGTCAGCTGCCGGTTTTCGCCATATCTCCGGCGGCTTGGCGCACGCTATCGCTGGAATAAAGATAGACAGAATGGCCCACACAACCCTGATCACGATCATCTCGCCCCTTAAAAATGTTGCCCACGGTAGCAATCACGAGCAACAGTCCCCCACACGCAGGAAACTGCATTCCACCTTTTCAGTCAATGCTTCGCTAGTGGTAGATGTGGAGAGCGACTTGGTTCAACTGTGGTCGGTTCATTCGTGGCGACGATTTGACGCCGTTGGTCGACTGGTGGCGGCGAGAGGTACGCGAATGTAGATCTCAGCGAGGAAGCAGGCAAAATCTTCAGTCTCTCGGATGTCGCTTTACGCACCTGAATTCTGACGGCGGAGATGTGTAACTCCGGTGGCGGCTCGAGCGGCATGAGTGACACTCTCCATAGACCTCTTGCCGCGCAGCCCTCGTGGCAACCCCGAGCCATTGCGAAAGCTTCTAAACGCTGCCGTAACGCGTAAGGAAAAAAATGACGGCAAGCATCCAGTGTCATCTTGCCCCATCCCGGCAAGCCATATTTGAAAAACGTCAGCTCCTATTCAGGCTGAAACGAAAGCGAATTGAATACGCGCCTCACTCGTCCTATAGTCGAATCGCTCCTGGCAGGAGCATGGCACTCGCCGTTCCGAAGCTGCTGGCAGCGCTGCTTGAGAATTTCTGACGAACCCTTTCAACAGGCACTCAGGCTTGAAGGGCGGTTGGCGAGTGACGCTTCAACTCAGGCCAGGAGAAGCTATGTTGATCGAGAATATTCATCCGAAGACGCTTGATGGCGTCAAACGGCTTGCAACGCAGTTGAAGAAGTCGAGAGGGATCAAGCACTCCGATGCGCTTGATCTCGCGGCGCAAGCTGCCAACTTCACGAATTTTCGCCATGCGCTGCGTACCTTGCCAGCCCGAGGACCGGCGTTTTCCAACCCCTATGGGTTGTTGACGGTTTACTGGCGGGACGAGGTGCATCGTCACCTTTATGGGATACCTTCCTCAGCCCGGTAGCAATATCGAAGCAGGACAAGCGACGTGCCAGATGCAAAGGCATGATTTACCCATCAGCAAGTAAGGTGACTGTTCCCTACAACTATGCCCAAGGGACCGCTCGACGGCGCCCTGTTGGCGCACTTGGAATAGAGGGTCACATCCAGGCCGGACGCATCATCAAGGCGGCCCTGCGATCACGGTTGACACGCTCTGGGGTTTACACCCGTCTCGGTTCACTTCGTTCCGAGCTTGAAAACTGGCTCAGTCTTGAAATCGGTCGCGAACAACTCGACGGACCAGAGTTTTTCGATGTCTATTATCGTGAGACCAGCGCAGACGAGGCCTATAAAAAAACACTCAAGTCCGCTGACGACATTGTCACAAATCTTGAGCTTCTGAAGCGAAAGCTGGAAGACGCATATCCCTCATGCGCGCCCCTTCGTAAGCAACTTCGATGTATCGAGATGTCAATCTCGATGATTCAAAAGACGAATCGCCAGAAGGTTGAAATTTGAAGGCGACGACATGCGCCTGAACCTGTGAAGGAGATAAAAATTAACGCTGTGGCCCTCTCTAAACAGGGCCACACTCCTCACCAACCGATGCTCGCGTCTTACCTATCTCAACAGGCAGCAAATTTCTGCAGCGTTCGAGCGATCGGAGAAGCGCTGGCCATCATTTAATCGCGATCCCAACGACAGTGATGGCGCCTTTGTTGTTGCGGTATTTAGAGGGCATATCGTTGGCGAAACACCAAAGCTCACCGCTTTTTGGCGCTGTCCATGGCTTTGCGCTCCCGATCAGGAATGCTGTCTCCTCGTCTTTGTCGAGTGCGCCGATCAGTGCAAACCACTTCTCTTTTGGCGCTCTCTTCATTGCGGCAAACGGTCTCAACCAGAACCGGTCATAGCCATTTGCGTCAGTGTCGATGAACCAATCCGTCCACGTTCCGCTTGCAAGGATTTTGTATTGGCGGCCAGCCTCGACCCTGCAGAGGTGGGTCCACTTGGACTGTGCTGGCACTGATTTTTCGAATAGCATATCTGGCGTTGCTTTCATTTGATGCCAGCCTTTTTAAACGTCCTCCTGAACTCTTTGGCGACTTCTGCGAAACCGCTGCTGGTCGGGTGGATCTCGTCTGCCCATGCGTTCTGTGGGACCTTGCCTCTTATGTCGGCGACGTAGACATAGGTCTTTCTTGAATCTCCAGCGATATTCGCAAGCATCTCGTATAGGGCATTGATTAGAAGCTTGATGATCTCGCATTGAAGGCCATGATCCGTAATCTTCTTCTTTTTCATTGGACCGCCGAGCCACTGGTCCTTCTTGGCCCAGGACGGATTGCGTGGATCGCCCGGATATCCACCGGGTATCGCGTAGTCGTATCCATGGATAATAATAGGAAGCTTGGCGAAGTCGCGATCCCTTCTTATCGTGCTGATAACTTCGCTATAGGCCGTTTCGAGAAATTGAAGAACTTTTGAGAGTTTCTTGTAGTCGATGTGCCAGTCGGCAGATTTGCCGGGTGAGTGGTCCTTGAGAAGTTGCAATAACACGGATTCCCCGTATTCATCCGACCCGATAACGTCATTGCCCGCTGCTGAAAACAGGAAGCCTTTGACCTTTTTGTTCTTGAGACGCAACAATTCGGGCATGTACTCTTTTGAGCCGTAGACCATGTTGCGGGCTGTATCGCCTGCGGCGTCAAGGCTTGAAATGACGTAATCGGGACCGAGTTGGTCCACGACATCGTCCAAGAGAAATGGAAACTGGTACCAGCTGTCGCCTTCGCTCACCAGAACCGGTTTACGCGCGGTGTCGACGCGTGAATTGAAAATGCGACGCCGGCGCTCCCGACAAAACCGGTTTGCCCAATCAAGCGAACTTGCCACTTCGAAGCTTGCACCTTCAGACATCTCGACCTTTTTCGGATCAGGTTTGATGATCGGATGAAAAGCCGTACCTTCCGATTTGGACGCTGCCAGATATGAGGCGATCGTCTGCTCGCTGACATCAGGATCCATAACCATGTCACGAAGTTGCTCATAGGTGATCTTCTTCATTTCCCCTCCCAATGTGCTCTGAAGTCTCAATTGACAGGCGAGCGGTGTTTAAGATGTTGCAGTTGAAGTGAGAGCGTAAAGGTAGCTTTTCCCTTGCCACCCCGCTCCATCCCAGATCCGGCGGTTCGGTCCTACGCCTCCGTGAGATTCGAGCGTGTAACCATCATGGACAATTGCCACGTGGCCAATACCATTTGGCGAGTCGTTGGGTTTCATGAAGGCAATTCTGACGACGCCGTCCGTCAGTTTCCCTTCACTGCGATCCAGTTGCTTGAAATGGCGATCGCGGACCCATTCGTGCTGAATAAACGACCCGTCTGGAAACTTTCCGTTTAGATCAGTCGCGCGTCGAACCAGTTCCCTAACCAGACCGCTGCAGTCGACCGATATGAAATCGCGGCCGGGGACTTCTCCGGCGCGGATTTTCGCGCCGTACCCATACACCACCCTGGGCTTCGAGTTCATGCAAGCGTTCAGAAAACTAAGCGCCTTGGACATGTCGAATGCAATTGTGGTCCACGTCGCCATAGGAGCAGGCGAGGAGACCCAGTCGGCTTCCAGGTCGCCTGCTCCGTCGACCCCCATATTGACAGCGTTGATACTTTCTATGTCTGGCGGATCTAGGGTTGCGTCATAGGACGGGTCATCGTCAAAGAGCGGCGCAGAAAAGGTTTTGAGCGCAGCGGCTTTGTTGAATGAAAGAAACGCTGTTATTATCGCATCGGCATACGCGGCCCTCTTTGCGTTGCCGACTTTGCTGTCCTCCGGATTGCTTCCGAAGAATGGTTCAAGCAACGCTGACGGGCAGTTGGCGCTGTTGACGTTGTCGCTGCCCCTTCCGCCATCGCCCTTTTTGCGAAATACGAGCCCGTGATCAGCAAGGCCGAACGTCTTGAGCATTTCCCTTTGGATCGATTTTGCCAGTCGTTGGGAGTCACGATTGGACGACCCATACAACGTCAGCGTCCCACTTGAGCTGGAACTCAAGGCATTAAAATGCAATTCGAACGCCGCATCAGGCTGGTAAGCGTTGACCTGTCGGTATGCTCCTTCGACGCCGTGCCCGTCGCGATAAAAAATTCCTATCTCGACGCCCCTGCGTGCCGCAGCCGCAGAAATTTCTCCCTCGGCAAGCGCTTTGTTGAAAGGGTACTCGTACTGGCTAATCGGAGCGACCCCCCATGCTCCAGGCGACGACCGACTATGGCCTACGATGATCGCCAGCTTACCGTTGCTTGCCATGAGCGCTGGTCGCACCAACGGAGCAACTTGCTCCCAAGGCCGCTGGCTATCGGCCTTGTCTTCTTCATCTTCTCTTGAGATCAGGTATTGCTCGATTGCGGCCTCATCCGTCATTGAATAATCCCCCAAAACTAGTTGTGTGATATAAATTTCCAAATCTATGTTAGTTGATAAATGTGCCGTAGCGTGGCAAACGTATGTGCGCGAGATTTACTTTTCAGTCGCGAGAAATCAGAGTTTTGCTGCAAATGTGGGAAATGTAGTTGCTTTGAATGGTTGTATCGATGCTTAAGCGCACTCTAGTTGAGAATTAGCATTGTTTCTAGATCTTATCTGCGCAATGGAAGGGCACTGGCTACGCTTTCTGAGCGCCAAACTATTCATCCAGGCGGCGAGCCATGTGAGGACGGCCCCGTTTTTGCAAGTGGAAAAAGTAAGTTTCGGTGCGGTCGGGTGCAGCCATGTGTCCTGCCTCGATCTGCGGCGCACATATGGCCACGGGCCTTGATGAAGTCCGCAGACTGGATCCCAATCACCTCTACGCGCACGAAGTGCTTGGCTCGGAAGGGTTGTCCCAGTCCCCGGTTCGACCGGTTCGTCATCAATACTCAGTCCTCATGCAAACCACTTCGAGAAGATATGCCGAGAATGTGGATAGGTGTTACGCAACCGTCGCTGCGTAGGATTGCTTCCGGATCAGCAAGGCCCAGACGATGCGTGCCAATTTATTCGCTAAAGCCACCGTTACCAGTCTGGTCGGATTGCGGTCGAGCAATTGGGATGCCCAGATTTTGATGCCGTGACCCTGGCGAGTGAACCGGGTGACTGCAGTCGCCCCAAGGACCAGAAGTCGCCGAATATATCCGTCCCCCTGCTTGTTAATTCCTACAAGCCGTTCCTTCCCGCCGCTGCTATGCGATTTTGGCGTTAAGCCAAGCCAAGCTGCAAATTGGCGCGATGACTTGAATAGTGTTGCATCCGGAACCGATGCAACAATCGCGCTGGCAGTTATGGGTCCGATACCCGGGATTGTCGCAAGACGCTGGCTGACTTCATTTGCGCGGTGCCAGTCTTTGATCTCGGTTTCGATCTTATCGATCTCAATCCTTACGGTGTTGAGTTGATCAGCCAGGCCGTTGAGAGCTTGTACAGCAGCACGCGGCAGTTCGCCCTGCGTCGCGTGCAATATGTCGAGCACCGTGTTCACGCCTGCGGGACCACGCACAGCTATAATTCCAAACTCAGCAAGATGTGCTCGCAAAGCATTGATAAGCATCGTCTTCTGGCGCACCAACAGGTCGCGGGCCTTATGGAGCATCAGAACAGCTTGTTGCTCAACGGATTCAACCACAACAAACCGCATCGTTGGGCGCGTCACTGCTGCCGCGATAGCCTCCGCATCAGTTGCATCCGTTTTCCCGCGTTTGACATACGGCTTAACATAGGCAGGGGGCATGAGCTTCACATTATGACCAAGCTTTAACAGCTCACGGACCCAATAATGGGCAGTGCCACATGCCTCGATATCAACCAGGCATGCCGGAACTTTGGTGAAAAACTTCAAAACTTCGCTTCGCCGAAGCTGACGTTTAATGACGACATTCCCGACACCATCGACGCAGTGCACCTGAAAAACGTTCTTCGCCAAATCAAGCCCTATCGTAGTAATCGGCTCCATGGACGGCTCTCCTCATGTGAGCGTTTCAGAACGACCACACTTTGCCAAAAACTCAGGGGTGGGGCCGTCCACCACATCACCTCTGATGCGCTGCGGCGTATGCGCACGAGATGGTAGGGTTCTGCGCTTTTAAGGAGGAAGCGCTTGGCTGGTTTGGGACGCTTTGGAGGGACCGGTAAAGATATCGGCGATCGTCATCCAAAGATCCGTCGAGGTGCCCTTATAGGTGCTGGCGAGAAAAACCTTGGAAATATCGAAATTGTTGTCGGTGTCCCGGCGCGCGCAGTAGCGGGGGGTGGGGGCTAAATCCGATCTTCCCGGGGTCATGATGGAGCTGCCGACAGTCGAGCCGGATTACATGAAATAGATCGCCTTCAGCGCAACGTGACGCCCGCCCCACAGTCAAGGACGTTGCAGAGAAGGGAAATATTTCAGATAGTTAGAGAGCCTGTATCGAATTCAGCGGTTCGATTCCGTTCAAGGCGATGGTTCTCGATGGCGATACGCTCTAAGCTTTAGGCTCACAGCAATCGACGATCCATCGCAGGGAGCGCCTCACGAAGCAATCCGACGCACGGCCCGTGATCACCACCGGCGAACTGCTAGCGCTCCTGCATCGCCTCAGACGCCACTTGGGCGACCGGTGACCAGAAATAGTCAATGATCCTGCGGGTACCGGTTTTGATTTCGACTGAGACGGCCATGCCAGGTGAAAGCGGGCGCATTACTCCATCAACATTTATCTCTGTTGTATCAAGAGCAATCGTTGCCGGGTAAACAAGGTTTTGCAGGCGCTGCACATTCCCGCCCGGAACGACACTCCTGAACTGCGGAGCGGCCTGTTCCTCCATCGCCTGAGCGTCGGGATTGGGTATGGCGTCTCGCGCCACTGTTTTCACCGTCCCCGTGAGAACGCCATAACGGGTGAATGGAAACGTTTCGACCTTGATGACCGCCGGTTGGCCGGGCTTTACGAAACCCACATCCTGGTTTGCAAAAAACACCTCGATTTCCAGAGGCAGATTGGCGGGGATGATGCGCATGATTTCTGTTTCCGCCGACACGACCTGTCCGGTCGTCGTGATCGATGAGGCCTGGATGACGCCATCGGACGGAGCGTAAATAGCGGTGGCGGCGAGCCGTTTTTCGGCCTTCACCAGTTCCTGCTGCGCTTCGTCCATCTGCCGGGCGAGATCACCTGACTTCTGGATATTGTCGGCAACGAATGTCGACAAGACCTTGTTCTTCTCGCTCTCCGCAACGGCGAGGCTTGCGTGGGCCTCGACCAATTGTCCTGCATAGGTCGACAGGGTGGCTTCTTCCTCTCGCAAAGCCTGTGTGGCGTCGAGGACATCGGATTTTCTTCCGGCGGCGCGCTCGAGAAGGCCTGATCGCATTGAGACGCGCTCTGTCAGCGTGATGATCAAATTGGCCTGCGCGCGCGACATGGATTGAAGGCGATCAATCGATGCCGACTGCAATTGTGCCTGGGCGGCCAGATTTCTCATTGTCTCCTTGAGCTGCAGGAGATTTGCCCTCAGGATCGCCGTTTCCCGCAGGCGAATGGTTGCCTGCGTGTTCGCCGCAAAATCAGGGATTACATCGACGGCGATATCGGGACCTGTGCTCCAGTCGTGGTTTTCCACAGTGGCCAGTTCCGTCATCCGTCGCACATGTTCAGCCTGCAAGGCCTCTATCGTCATGCCCAAACGCGCGTCTTCCGCTTTGAGTTCGATGTCATCGAGTTTCACAAGAAGATCACCTGCCTTGACCTCTGTGTCGTTGGCAAAAGGAGCGGAAACCACACGCCCGGAGATCGTCGACTGAACGACCTTGACCCGACCCGAGGGCTGAACTTTTCCCTGTGCCGTCGCAACCACATCGATCCTGCCGATAAAGCTCCAGATCAGTGCCGTGGCCGCGACGATGCAGACGAACCAGATAAGAGCATAGCGGATCGGTGAGGCGGGCTTCTCGATAATTTCGAGGGCGGCAGGGAGAAAGTCGCTGTAGTCAGCACTGACCTTTGTGTTCGTTGCCCCGGTCGGTACAGGTCGTGTTTTTCCTCTCATTGGCTCGACCCCATCTGCAAGTCCCACAAATGCTTGTAGAGGCCGCCGTCGCGAGCCAGCAGATCTTCGTGGCTTCCTTCTTCAACGATCCTGCCGTCGGCCATGCCGATAATACGGTTACAGCTCCGGATGGTGGCAAGCCTGTGGGCGATGATCAAGACCGTCCGGCCTTGAACAATATGACGCATGTTTGCGAGGATCAGTCTCTCACTCTCGTAGTCGAGCGCGCTGGTTGCTTCATCAAGAATAAGAATGGGCGGATTGACCGACAACGCACGGGCGATTGCAAGGCGTTGCCGCTGACCGCCGGAAAGATTTGCGCCGCGCTCTTCGATGACGGTGTCGTAACCTTTCGGCAGCTTGGCAACAAATTCGTCGGCGCCTGACAGTCGGGCGAGATTGATGACGGCCGCGCGCGACATGGCAGGATTGGCGATGCTGATGTTCTCGTGGATCGTGCGATTGAACAACATGTTTTCCTGAAGCACGACGCCGATATTGGATCGCAGCCAGGCCGGATTGACGTGGGCGATGTCCTGTCCATCGACCATGACCTGACCGCTGGAAGGGAGATAAAACCGCTGCAGAAGTTTGGTCAGCGTCGACTTTCCCGACCCGGAGGGACCGACGATGCCGATTACTTCGCCCGGGCGTACGGACAGAGAAATGTTCTTGAGGATTTCCGGACCATCGCTGGAATACCGGAAGTTGACGCCCTTGAAAGCGATCGTGCCCTTCGGCGGCGGCAGGCTGACGGGGATCGACGGCTTGGGCTCCTCCGGTGCATTCAAGACGTCCGACAGTCGCTCCACAGAGACCTGTACCTGCTGAAAATCCTGCCATAGCTGCGACAGGCGCAAAACCGGCTGAAATACCTGACCGGCGATCATGTTGAAGGCGACGAGCCCGCCGACAGTCAGTTCATTGTCGATGACGGCCTGTGCGCCAAAAAGGAGGAGGGCGGCCGAGGTGATCTTGTTGACATACTGGATGGCCGTCTGGCCCTTCGCTGCGAGCATGGTCGCTGCAAAGGACGACTGTACATAGGCTGCGAGGCGCTCCTCCCACTGGGCGGCGACGACAGGTTCGACGGCAGATGCCTTGAGCGTCTGCATGCCAATAACGGATTCAACGAGCAATTGCTGGCTAAGGGCGCCCCGGTCGAATTTTTCGTCGATGCGATGTTTTAGGGAAGGGCGGATCAGAAATCCGATAAGCACGAGAAAGGGGATGGAAGCGACGACGATCCAGGCGAGCACTGTGGAATAGGCAAACAGCACCGCGATGAACACGAACGTGAAGATGAGGTCGAGGACAGAAAACAGCGCCTGCCCGGTCAGGAAATTGCGGATGGTTTCGAGTTCGCGCACACGCGCAACCGTCTGACCGGCTGCGCGGGTTTCGAAATAGTTCAGTGGAAGGTTCAGCAGGTGACGCACGAGTCGGCGCCCGAGCTCCACGTCGATCCGGTTGGTGGTATGGGTTAGCGCGTAGGTACGCAGATACTGAAGCACGACATCGAACAGGCCAATCGCGGCAAGTCCGATAATCAGGACCGTCAAAGTTGAATAGCTGCGGTGGGCCAGCACCTTGTCGACCACCACCTGAAAAAAGAGCGGCGAGACAAGGGCAAATAGCTGCAGGAAAAGTGACGCGAGAAAGACATGGGCGAGGGCGCTTCGGTAACGCCACAGCGACGGGAGAAACCACGCGAATCCAAAGCGGCGCTGGAAGGCCGAAACGTCCGAAAATCCCCGCTGGAGCAGGATGAAGTTTCCCGACGTCAGCGACAGCAATTCCTCGAGGGGCACGCTCCGGCTGATAAAGCTGACGGGATCAACAAGCCGGTAGCTGTTCTCCTCCGCTTTGCCCGCAAAAACGGCAAACCCACCGTCGGCCAGGACGGCGATGCATGGCGTCGGGATAACCTTTCCACTGGCAAACCGATCTTCACGAACGGGTTTTGCCTTTAGGCCCACACGTTTGGCTGCCCGCAAAATATCGTCGCGGGTTGCCTCGGTCGTGAGTGCCAGTTCTCGTGACAAGTCCGCCGGATTGCAGGAGATCCTGAAGAATGCTGCGACGGCGGCGAGCGACGCCAGTCCGGCGTCGGCATTCGCCGTGGAGGAGGGTAAACCTGTATCCATATCTCAGATCAGTTGGTAAGCGGATTTGCAGGCACCTGCAAATCCGCGTGAGGTAAAAATGGAAAGGTTTATCAGGCCGGCGAGGACGGCTGGTATGCCAGCCTGACGTCGCCGACGAGACGGGTTTGACCATCGACCTTTTCGAGGAAGCTGGTTCCCGTTATGGCTGAGCCATCAGCGAAGTTCTGAGCGCCATCGGCGGTCGGTATCAAGTTGATATATTTGATGCCGAGCTGATCGAGTGTCGAAAGCTCACCAGCCTCACTGATACCGTTCTGATTGATGTCCTGCCAGACACGGAACTCGCTCCAGCGAGCATCCTCGGCACTGAGCAAACCGTCATGGTTCGTATCGAAGACGAGCCGTACGGCCTCCAGATCAGAATCCGTGGAACCTTGTTCTTCCGTTGGCCAGAGCGTGAAGGCGAGTTCTTTTGCCTGATTGATCACGCCATCGGGACCAGCCGATCCATCCGTACCGAGATCAATTGCGAGGAAACCATCCTGTTGGCCGGCCCAGGCAGTTGGGTCGGCCAGGCCGTCGCCGTCCCAATCAAAGAGTGGAGTATTTGAACCTTCGTCAGAACTGCCGAGGTTTATTGGACGTAAATCGATGTGTCCGTCATTGTTGATATCTATAATGACAGGGCCTCTGTCCCTCATCGGAGGTTCGTAGGATTCTACGTATCGCCCATTTTGGTCATATGTCGTCCATCTCATTCCCCCATTCCCGGGCGCATACATAGTATAATAACCATTGTCCCAATTTGTTCTGCTGTAATTGAATGCGCCGTAGCGGTATCTATAAGTTTCTTGAGAAGTCCAATTGTATTGACCGTATGTATCGACGATAGTTTCTTTTGTGGTTTCGTTGTCATTAAACTGCATTTGGCTAAGGAATCGACCGCCACTATCAAATTTTTGCTCGATACGGCTCCACTCCTGGCTTCCCGCAACGTCGTAAAGGGTACTATCTTGTGTTCCATTGTCGTGGACCAGGGTTAGCACCGTCCTCCGACCAGCAGCATCGAAGGCCTGCTCATGCCGCCACCAGGATTGGGCATTGTTGACGTCAAAATCAATCGCGAACGAACTGCCATCGTCGTTTTGCTGATTGGCGTAATAATTCCGCCCCGCATTGTCAAAAACATTGGTGTATCGTTGCCAGGGCTGGGCGTTCAGTGGGTCGTATGTGTACTCCCAACGGTAGCCATTATCACCATACTCCACCTGAAACAGCAGACGTCCCGCAGCATCGAACGATTGTCCGATCTTCGACCAGGACTGGGAATTCGAAGCATCTATGGTCGTGACGTAAGTAGAACCGTCATCATTGAGCTGATGCGCATAATAATGACGTCCAGCACTGTCGAACTCGTTTATGTAGCGTGACCACGTTTGTGTGTTGGCGACATCGAACGTGTATTCGGCTTTCGTTCCGTTATCATAAAAATTAATCTGCGTGAGCAATCTGCCCGGCCCGTCGAACGTTTGGTGGACCTCGCGCCACACTTCGGTATTGCGCGGGTCAAAATCAATCAGGCTTGTCCTCGCGCCAGATGCACTAAAGTACTCAGCTTTGATCTTTGCGCCGGTTTCGGCGACGAAGGTGATAACGACCGACGTACCATTATCGAGAAACTGCTTTTCAGTCGTCTTTTGCCCCGCGGCGTTATAGGTCTGCTCGATCCGTGTCCAATTGTTGGTGTTTAGTGGATCGTACAAGGTCGCCGATGTCACATGGCCTGAAGACGAGATATTCGTGATGCTCGTGATAGCGCCGCTGGCAGCGTCGAAGGCAGTGGTACGCGAGATACCATTGTAGGCAATTGAAGTTTCTTGTGTTTTACGGCCCAATCCGTCGAAGCTCGTGCGGAGAACAAGAGCACCAACCGAATTCGTCGTGTCAACGACAGAGCCTGATACGGCCCCGTTTGCACTCAGCGTTTCCTTTTTTAATATGACTGAACCATCTTCCCGAAGGGAGGATGTGTGCCGTTCATCGATGTCACCATCGTTGTCGAAATCTTTGTTCAAAATCGAAGTTTGGCCGTCTGCGCTGGTGAAGAGCATACCTTTAGCCAAAATAGTGCCTGTTGTTCCTTTTTCGAGAATTTGAGCTGCCACAGAGCCGTCTATCTGTCGTGTGGAAATTATGACAGTTTCGAAAACACCGTCGCCGTTATAATCGTAGCGCGTAGTAGTTTCGCTGCCGTCGAAAGAGCTTTCGCTTTCGACGGTATAGGCGACGGCATTTTTCCAGGTGATCCCTCCGGAAGGCAGATATTTTGTGTCGCGGGCAATCGTACTGTTCGTGACGGTTGAGCGCGTCTGACCAGTAATCAGTGTTTCTACACGTTCGATCTGATCAAACGTGCCGTCGCCGTTTAGGTCTTTCGAAATAGTCCGATATCTCCCGTCGGCACTCGTATGATCAGTCGAACCGGATTTTGTCGATCCTGTAGCGGCGTTCACATCGATCCGCTTTACAAGACGGCTACCGTCCGCGTTCAGGGTTCTTGTTTCGGTGCGCTTCTGATCAATGATACCGTCGCCGTCGAGGTCCCACGTCGTGGATGACGAGAGGCCGTCCGCTGCTGTTACCGATACAATACGCTGGAGAACGGCGCCATTTGTTGCGACGTTCGTGGTCGTTGACGTGCGCTCGCCCCACCATGCCAGCACCTCGCTGCGGCTTTGGTCAACAATACCATCGCCATCGACATCAATGGTGGTGTCGTTTCGATATTTGTCGGCGGTTGTTACCGAGGTAACCTTGCTCAGTAGCTGCCCGGCATTCCCGAACCGAGCGATCTGCTCAACGGTTGATCCGTCAGCTCTTGTAAGCGCGCTTGTGCGGGTTATGCGATCCGACAAGCCTGTGCGCTGCTCCAGAGTTTCGCTGGTCAGTCCATTAGCGGAGGTCGTGGTCGTCACAGCAGACAACAAGGAGCCGTCTGATTTAGTGCTTCGGATCTCGCGTTTAACGGAGCCGTTTGCATTGTATGTAGTGGCGTCCGTTGAGAGCTGCGTGAACACTCCGGCGCCTGTCAGGTCCCATTTTGCCGTAACGGAAAGACCATTGGCACTTGTTGTTGTGACACGCCGGCTATCAAGCACCCCTGCTGCATAGGTGCTGGTTGTTCTGGACCTGCTGCCATCTCCACTCAGGCTTGTTTCGTCCGTGAAAGAGAAGTCCGTCGATCCATTCGCTCCGAGATCATAGTTCTTTTGTAGAAACAATCCATTTGCAGTCTCGAAAGTTGTCTGTCGATCGGACAGAAGCATCCCGCTCCCGCCTCGGCTATAAACCTGTGCGGTAGTTACCTTCTTTCCGTCGGCTTCGATGGTAGTCGTATGATCAAATTTTCGGTCAAATACGCCGTCACCATCAAAATCATATTCGACAGTCGCGCGCGTTCCATCCAATTGCTCGGTTGTTTTTTTGATCCCGCTGGTACTGCCATTGGCGGCAAAATCCCTGTACACATACTCGACCGCACCGTCGGTTCTCAGGGTCCGCGTCAAGTCTTGGTCGATGTTCCCGTCGCCATTGAGGTCTCGCGAGATTGTCGAGGTAATCCCGTGCACGCTTTCCGATCTGGTCTCGCGGCTTGCCAATGAGCCATCAAACCTGGTCACGCTGATGGTTTCGGTGGAGGTTCCGTTGGCGCTGAGGACTTTGACCTCATTTTGCGTTTTTATAAGCGATGAGCCGTCATACCATGAGACACGCTTCGTCAAGCCGTCTCTGCTGTAGAAGGT
>Ga0075363_100000322_pt1 | contig 14275 bp, 9 predicted proteins | sample EndMetdeltDD1763_FD_71470 | JGI IMG/M metagenome (GOLD analysis project Ga0075363, IMG submission 71470) | Populus endosphere microbial communities from Tennessee, USA - Endosphere MetaG P. deltoides DD176-3 | ecosystem: Host-associated > Plants > Roots > Endosphere | place: USA: Tennessee...
GCGCGCGCGCCGGCCTTGCCGCCATGGGCGAGCAGCGCCGCCCCGCCGCCGAGGATGAAGGCAATCGCCTGGGTCGCCGGATCAGATGGATCGACAATAGCCAGTGTGAGCAAAGCGCCCCCGACCGGGCGGATTAGCGTGTGCACGGTGTCCCAGATGGAATCGAACCAGGCGATCTTGTCGGCAAGGAATTCACAAACCGCGGCAAAGCCAGCGGTGGCCATGACCCAGGGGTTTGCGAGGACTGCCAGCGAGACAAGGTGCGCTGGCAGCGGCAACACCTGATAATGCATGGCAAGGCCGGTCGCCAGGACGGTGAGATACAGTCGCCAGCCCGAAAGCAGGCTGACACTGGCGGCGAGGCCGAGGATCTCGACGATGCCCATGCCCCGCCTGCCCGCTCAGAGCACTTCGAACAGACCTGCCGCGCCCTGGCCGCCGCCGATGCACATGGTCACGACGACGTGTTTTGCGCCCCGGCGCTTGCCTTCGATCAGCGCGTGCATGGCGCAGCGTGCGCCGGTCATGCCATAGGGATGGCCGATCGAGACGGCGCCGCCATTGACGTTGAGCAGCTCGTTCGGGATGCCAAGCTTGTCGCGGCAATAGAGGACCTGGACGGCGAATGCCTCGTTGAGCTCCCACAGGCCGATATCATCCATCTTGAGGCCGAAGCGCGTGAGCAGCTTGGGAACGGCAAACACCGGCCCTATGCCCATTTCGTCCGGCTCAGTGCCCGCGACGGCAAGGCCGACAAAGCGTCCGAGCGGGGCAAGGCCCTTTTTAGCAGCCGTTTCGGCTTCCATGATCACCATGGCAGCGGAACCATCCGAGAGTTGGCTGGCATTGCCGGCGGTAACATTGCCTTCCGGGCCCATCACGGCGGGCAGCGCCTTGAGGCCTTCCAGCGTGGTGTCGGGTCGGTTGCCTTCGTCTTTGGTAAGCGCCACTTCCTTGCTGCTGGTCTCGCCCGTGGCTTTGTCAGTCACACTCATCGTTGTGGTTGTGGCGATGATTTCGGCGTCGAAGCGACCGGCGGCTTGCGCTGCCGCTGTGCGCTGCTGCGACTGGAAGGCATATTCGTCGCAGAGATCGCGCGAAATGCCATAGCGCTTGGCGACTACTTCGGCGGTCTGCAGCATCGGCATGTAGGCCGCATTGTGCATCGCTATCAGCGCAGGGTCGAATTCCACGCGCATGGCCGGGGTCTGCACTGTGCTGATCGAATCCTGCCCGCCGGCGACGACGATATCCATGCGGTCTTGCACGACCTGCCGTGAGGCGGCGGCAACTGCCTGCAGGCCCGATGCGCACTGGCGGTCAACCGTCTGTGCCGCGACTGTAACGGGCAGGCCCGCGCGCAGCGCCGCAAGTCGGCCGATGTTGAGCGCCTGCCCGCCCTGGGTGAGCACGGCACCCCACACCACGTCGTCGATTTCGCCGCCCTCGATCCCGGCGCGGCGGACGGCTTCGGCAATCGACAGCGCGCCGAGGCTGGGACCGGGAGTGGCATTGAATGCGCCCTTGTAAGCCCGGCCGATCGGGGTGCGGGCGGCGGCTACGATAACAGCATCGCGCATGGGGCACTTCTCCTTGGAGGCCATCCGAACGAACTGGCCAAATTAAATTGCAAGTTACAACTTACATATATGTCAATTTAATTTCAAGCGCGCCATTCACTCGAAAAGCATGAAAATCCATTCGGCCATCATTGCCGATTTGGTTTCGCCTTCGATCTCGACAGTCGCCTCGACGATCTGCTGCCATTGCCCTGGCCTTTTTTGCTCCAGACCGAGCAGCTTGAAATGACCGCGCACTCGCTTTCCCGATTTCACTGGCGTGAGGAAGCGGACTTTGTTGAAGCCGTAGTTCACGGCCATGCGATATTCAGGCTTTTCCAGCGCGTCTTCCATCATCGCCGAAAGCATCGACAACGTGAGGAAACCGTGCGCGATGGTTCCGCCGAACGGCGTTGCACGAGCCATCTCGGGATTGGTGTGGATGAACTGACGGTCTTCCGTCGCATCGGCAAACCGGTCAATCCTGCCCTGATCGAGCATGAACCAGTCCGACGTGCCAACGGGTTGGCCGATCTTCGGGACGCAATCGCTGATGCGCATCGATGGTCTCCTCCAAAACTCTGCCAAGTGTTGCCCTGTCATTGAAGAAATCGCAATCATTTACGGCTAGGCGCAGGCGCTCGGACAGGTGCTCTGACAGCCGAAGGGGGGTAATACATCTTGCGGATCGCGCTGGTCTATAATCCGGCATCGTCGGAGGCCCGGCTGGCGCGGATTGCAGAGCTCGCCGATGTGCTGAAGGCAAGAGGGCACTGGCTGTCGCGGCATGACAGCGGCAACTTCGATTGCGCGCGCGATGCTCGTGGCGCTGATCTGATCTGCATTTGCGGCGGTGACGGCACGGCAGGCATGGTCGTGGAGGCTCAGGCCGACCGGCCGGCATTGCCTCCCCTGGCCATATTCCCGTGCGGAACGATCAATCTCCTCGCGCGCGAGCTTGGCTATCCACGCGATGCCGAAGGTTTTGCCAGGCGGATCGGCAATGGCGCAAAGCCGCGCAGTTCGCTCTTGGCATTTGCGGGAGAGCGGCCCTTTCTGGCCTGCGCATCGATCGGTGTCGATGCCTTGGCAGTCGCCGGACTGTCGGAACCGCTCAAGGCGCGGATTGGCCGACTGGCCTATGTTCTGGCGCTCGCCCGCCAGTTGTGGACATGGCCGCGCCCTCAGCTTTCGATCACAGCCGATGGCGAACGGATTTCGGCCGAGGCCCTGTTCCTCATGCGCGGCTCCCTCTACGCCGGCCCTTGGACACTGGACCCGCGTGCGGGCCTGTTCAGTGACCGGCTTCATCTACTCTGCCTGCCGCGCGCGCGGCGCCGTGACATTGCCTTGCTGGCGATCTACGCGCTGAGCGGCGCTCGCCGCTTGCCGCGCGGCTGGCAGCTCGTTGCAGCGCGCGAAGTTGCGGTTACTGCAGGGTCGGGCAGCCCGGTGCAGGCCGATGGCGATATTGTCGGCAAGGTGCCGGTCCGCTTCAGCGTGAGCGACGAGTTCTTGCGCTGGATCTAGGGTCAGGGCCCTAATTTGCTCTCGCTGTCTGCGGGCAGACCTTGTCTGTAATCCAGGCTTCCTGCAGCGCTGACATCGCAGACAGCCGGTCTCGGATGAGGGCGCGGTGGCGGGCGTTGGTGACGAGTTGGCCAGTGCCGAATTCCACCTTGCCGTCCTGCCTGGCATAGACCGCATCGAGCAGGTCGGAATACATCACCGTTTCGGCCGGATCGCGATAACCGTTCGCGCCGTAATACCACCCTGCCATCAGGAAGCTGCGCCGCGTAGCCCGCTCGGGGTTGTGGAATGCCAGCCCCTGGTAAGAGGGCAGGGGCGGCAGGCCGAGCAATTCAGCCAGCTCGGCCGAAAGATCGACGTGGCTGGAAGGCAGTGCGGGATCGAGCGAGGAATAGTCGGCGCGCGGCGCATAGACGAGCAGGGGCACGTGGAATGAGTACCAGTCGATCATGCCCACTTTCACGCGCGGATCTTCAACTGAAGTTCGAACGCCATGATCGCCGGTGATGATGATCACCGTATTGTCGAGCTGACCGGTCTGGCGCAGCGTCTCGACGATTTTTTCCAGCCAGTCGAGTTGATCGAGCACGATCCGCGCGCCGCGCTCGGGAATGGTCTTGCCAAGCGACGGCGACCAAGGTCCGTGGCCGACTTGCGGCAGGAAAGAGGCGGCAAACGGTTGTTTTGCTGCCGTCCATCCAGCGATGTCCTTCGAGAGCTGGTCAAACGTGCGCTGGTCGGCGCTGCCGGACCCGGGCAGTGACGTGCCATAGACTACTTTTTCGAAGCCCGTGGCTTCGAACACCACCTTGTCCGCCGGCACCTGGCTTTCATAAGGTGCATAGATTGCCGTCTTGTAGCCGGCATCGCGCAGTTGGCCGATCGGGCCGGGCAGGCGCAGGTGGTCGCGCGGCACGTCGATCAGGCAGGTGCCATAGATCGCGCGCGGCGGGTAGGTTCCGGTCAGGATCGACAGGTTGCCCTCGGCCGATGCCGGGAACGTCGAATAATGGTTCTGGGCAATGTACATCTTGCCCTTAAGGGCATCCAGCACCGGATGGGCGGGCAGGGGCTTGCGGGTGTCGAGAAATTCGATCGAGGCGGTCTCCATCACGAACATCAGCAGGTTCGAGCCCTTTTGGACGCCAAGATTGGGGCCGGTGAACGGTTTTTGCGAAAGGTTGGCGAGCTGGCCATAGCGCTCGATCAGTTCGCTCGCCGGGGGCGGGGGGGCTGTGGCTGTCCCGGTGTCGGCCATGGCCGCCAGGGCATTGCCGACGAAACTGCCCGCGATTGGCGCTGCGCGCATGTGCGAGGTGAGCCCGAGCGCGGCCAGGATGGCAAATCCCGCGATGGACAGTCCACTTGCCAGTCCCCACAGGCGAATCAGCCCAGTGCGCCGCCACAGCAGCCGGCCGACAACCAGCACGGCCGCCGACATTGCGATCAGCGCGGTCAGCTTCAGCACGCCGTCCATGGCGATATATTCGCCGACGAATTCCGGGTTGGACATGCCGAACGACATCGCATTGCGCATGGCCTGCCAGGTCAGAAAGCTGCCGACCTGGCCCCAGCTTTGCAGGTTTGCATAGAGCAGGATCTGCGTCAGCAGCACCAGAACCACGGAAATCGTCGCGGCCAGGGCAAAGCGCAGTCGCACGAACATCCAGGCCGTCAGCAGAGGCACGATCACGCCAAACGCGATCAGGTCCTGACGGTAAAGAAACAGCGTATCGCGGATCGAGGGACCGGAATTGATCCCCGAGGCAACCAGCAGGCCGGCAAAGAACTTGCCTTCGATGCGGGCGTGGATCGACAGGCAGACGAAGGCCATCACCGGCCACCAGATCGTCGCCATTGCCGCGCCATGCGCCCAGCTTGGCCTTTTCTGCGGTTCGCTATGCATGTGGTAATTCCTCGGATTGGCTCTCAGATGGCGGCGGAGGACTTGCCGAGCGCAACCGGCGCCAGCGGTTGCCGTGCCGGCACGAAGCGCCTGGCATCAATGCGTTTGAGATAGCTCCACAAGCCGCACTGCATGGCGATCAGCATCAGGATGAACGGCTGATAGGCAATGCCAACGAAGAACGAGCCGACAAGGTAGATGACCTGGGCCTGTTGCAGTGCATTGGCGAGTGGTGCCTGCCATTGTTCGCCCGGGCCGGTTCGCTTCAGCCAGCGGCTTCGCAGGCGCTCCATTTGCCACAGGCCAAGGAACTGGATGGTCAGCCAGGTGATCAAACCCGGCCAGCCTTGCTCGCCCAGCATTTCGAAATAGCTCGAGTGGAATGCACGGCCCTGATCGGTGATGGTCTTCGAATCGATATCCGTGGTGGTGCCGTCGGACTTCTTGTCGACCGTGTCGAAGCGAATCTGGTTGCTACGGTAGGAATCGAAACCCCCGCCCAGGGGATGATCCTTGGCGTATTCCCAGGTCCACTTCCAGATCGCGATACGGCCAGACGCGCTCTGGTCGGTATCGTGGTTCTCGATTGTGTCCATCCGCTTGGTGTAGCTTTCCGGCAGGAAGGGAATGGCAGAGGCCACGCCCAGCGCGATCAGCGAAATGTACAGGAACCGCCGCTTGACGGTGCGCAGCGAGAGCAGTGCCAGCACGCCGATGCAGAGCAGGCCGGTGCGGGCCTGGGTGCCCACCGGTATCAGCAGGCAGGCAAAGATCAGGGCGGCGGCAAACAGCTTCGATCGCCAGTCTTCAGGAAAGACCGTGCCGTGCTTGCGGAGCCAGATAATGACCGGGATGATCGCAATCGAAACGCAGGAAATGATAGAGCTTTCATACAGTCCGGTGTTGTCGTTGACGAGCAACTTGAGCTCACCATAACCCCCGCCGGTCACCAGTGTCTTGATCGAACCGGAAATGATGATCGAGGCCGCCGATAGGACCATGATCAGCGCCGCCGCTTCGAAGCGCAGGCGGGTGCGCAGCGTCAGCGGTAGGAACACGGCGAAAACCACGGCCTTCCAGACCCAGCCGAACTTTTCCGCCGCCTCAACAGGGAAATCGGCGCCGAGCGTCGTACATCCGCAATATATGAGAAGCAGCAGCAGCATGCCCTGCCGCATGGTGAAGCGGCTGTCCTTCTTGTCATCGGCCATGGCCCAGGCGCCGAACGCACTGACGAACACAATCAGCGAAATTGGGATCGAGGCGAGCAGGAAGTACGAAATCTTCTGCGGCGCGACGATATCGACATAGAGATAGGCCAGCACCCAGATGAACGGGCGGCGAAAGCCGATGGCGAGAAAGCCGGCCATGAATCCGGCAAGGGCAAGATCAAGCACGGCGCGCGCCCTTGGTCTTGCGAGTGGTGGTGGGTTCCGCAGGCTCGCCGGGTTCTGCGGGCTGGGGCGGCTGCGGATCGGTATCGAGATCTGCGCGCAGCATCAGCCGAAATATGGCAAGCGCCATCAGCCCATGCGTCAAAGCCAGCGAGAAATAGTCGACCATATCCGTGTCATAGCGAAGGCCGGTTGACGGGCCGTTAAGCCTATTTGGCTAGAGGGCGGGGCTGATGCTCTTGGGTAGAAAGCTGCAATGATCGGATTTCTGAGGCCTGTCGAAGACCAGATGCGTGCGAAGTTTCCTTCCGATACGCATCCCAACCGCGTGATCGAGCGTGCGATTGCTGAACGTGTGCGGCCCGATGCGACCGTGCTCGATATCGGCTGCGGCCGCACTGCGCCCAACCTGTCGCAGCTGATCGGCAAGGCGGACACGCTCTACGGCGTCGATGTCGTCGACTTCACTATTGCCGATCCGCGCATGCAGCTGTTTGCCAACGATGTGCGCGACATGAAGGACATTCCGTCCGGTTCGGTCGATCTTGCCTATTCGCGCGCAGTGATGGAGCATCTGGAAAATCCCGAGCGCGCCTATGCGGAAATTGCCCGCGTCCTGAAGCCGGGCGGGGTCTATGTCTTCACCACGCCCAGCATCTATGACTACGGCTCGATTGCCGCTTTGCTGATCCCCAACCGGTTCCACGCGCCTATCGTCAGCGCCACGGAGGGCCGCGCCGGCGAGGACGTGTTCCCCACGGTGTTCGGCAGCAACAGCCGCCGCGCGATTTCTCGCCACGCAGCTGACAATGGGCTCGCAGTCGATCACTTCGCCTATATCGGCCAGTATCCCAGCTATCTGGTGTTCAACCGCGTGCTGTTCTGGCTGGGCAGCATCTATCAGAAGACCATCGAGAAATTCGCGCTGACGCAGCCGCTGCAAGGCTGGATCTTCTGCGTGCTGAAAAAGCCCTGACATTGCCATGACCCGCGTTCTTCACGTTCTCGATCATTCGCTGCCGCTGCACAGCGGCTATACTTTTCGCACCCGGGCGATCCTGAAGGCGCAGCAGGGTGTGGGTATGGAAGTGCGCGGCATCACCGGCATGCGTCACACCGCACCCGGCGATGCCGTCGAAGAGCATGACGGCATCATTTTCCATCGCACGCCCGGCGAGGCGAGCGGGCCTGTGGGCCTGCGCGAATGGCGGGAGATCGGCTTGCTTGCCGCGGCCATTGAAAAGCTGTGCGAGGAATGGCGGCCGGAGGTGATCCATGCCCATTCGCCCGCGCTCTGCGGTGCGGCAGCCCTGCGCGCCGCGCGGCGGCTGGGCATACCGCTGGTCTATGAAATCCGCGCCTTCTGGGAAGATGCAGCCGTAGGCAACGGCACCGGCAAGGCGGCTTCGGTCAAATACCTGCTCACGCGCACGCTGGAAAATCATGTCGTGGCCGGCGCTGACGCCGTGGTGACCATTTGCCAGGGCCTGAAGGACGACCTTGTCGCCCGCGGCAATGATCCCGCCCGCATCACGGTCTCGCCCAATGGTGTTGACATGGCCCTGTTCGGCGAGCCGCTGCCGCGCGATGCAGCATTTGCTTCCCAGCTGGGGCTGGGAGACGGCCCGGTTATCGGCTTTATCGGCAGCTTTTATGACTATGAAGGCATCGATGATCTAATCGCCGCGATGCCGATGTTGATCGAAGAGCATGCCGATGCACGATTGCTGCTGGTGGGCGGCGGGCCTTGCGAGGCAGCGCTGAAAGCCCAGGCCGCTCAATCTACTGCTGCGCACGCAATCCATTTCGTCGGCCGCGTGCCGCACCATGAAGTCGAGCGCTATTATGCGCTGTGCGACATCATGGCCTACCCGCGCAAGCGCAGCCGGCTGACCGATCTGGTCACGCCGCTGAAGCCGCTGGAAGCCATGGCGCAGGAAAAGCTGGTAGCGGCCTCGGATGTCGGCGGTCACCGCGAATTGATTGCCGATGGCGTGACCGGGACATTGTTCCCGCCGGACGATCCCGAGGCCTGCGCCCGCGCGCTCGGCGGACTGCTCGATGCCCGTTCGGCCTGGGAAGATCGCCGCGCCACGGCAAGGATTTACGTGGAAACCCGTCACGACTGGGCAATCAACGTGCAGCGTTATCAAGACGTTTACCAAATACTGTTACCTCTTGAGGCTGATCGCTCAAGCGCGCCTGCTTCTCTCGCCGGATGAGGGCAGCCGCAGAGGCGCCAGCTAACGGGGTAATTCACTTGGCCACGCAGACCAGCAAGCCTGACAACAAGGCTTCGATCACGAAACACCCGCTGTTTCCTGCCATGGTCGCTCTGTGGTTCGGTTCGCTGTTCGGGCTGGGCAGCCTTGCCGTTCGCGCCTCGCTAATCGAATCGCTGGTGCTCAAGCTTTCGCTCGACGTGATACTCCCTGCGGCCGCACCGCCGCTCGGCCTTAAGTTCCGCTTCATTCTCGCCTTGCTGCTCGCAGCCGTTGGCATTGCTGCTGGTGCGGCGCTTGCGCGCTGGATTGCCAAGCCCCGGCCTGTGATCGAGCCGCGCCGCCGCGATGTGACGACGCGGGCACAGGCCCGCCAGGCGCGTGCCGCCGCCGCCGCCCAGGGCAGCGCGGTAGATTCTTCGGGCCGTCGCCGCCAATTGGCTTTGGCGGAAGAGGAAGATCGGCGGGAAAATTATGAGCATGCTCCGCTTCCGGGAGGCCATCCGGCGATTCTGGACGTCACGCAGATCGACCTTGCGCCGCGGGCAGAGGATGCGCAGCCGAGTTATCAGCCCGCAGTGGCGATAAGCGAAGATATCAGGCAAACGCAGGTTCTGGCCACCTCGGCGCCAATCGCTGCGCCGCAGAGCGCAAGCGAGCTGCCCTCTGCGGTCGAGCAAGTGCCGCAGGCCGGGTTCGAGCCGGTGGAGTTCGAGCCCGTCACTTTCGAGGCCGTCGCAATCCCGCCTGCCCAGCCTGCAGCCACGCGGCCGTTTGCCGCGCCCAACCCTGCGGAAGATGCTGCCATTACCGACGGCCGCCAGGTTTTCCGCGCTCCGGACTCTGCGCCGGAGGCAGCAATCTTGCAGGACACAGCCCCGTCTGCCGAGGGACAGGCTGCGCCGGCGAATTTCCATCGCCCCTTCGATTCGCCTGCCGGGCCGCCGGCAGTGGCAGAAGCCGAAGCGGACATGCCGCAAATGTTTAATTCTGCTTTGAGCGCTCAGGCTGAAGCCAGTGACGATTCCCTCGATTTGCTCGCCAGCCAGGTGCTGGAAGAGCCCGCGCAGCAGCCAGTTGGCGCAAATGCCGTCAAACCACCGCCATTTGCTGCACTGGCATCAGCGGCGCTGGCAGAAGGTACGCTTTCCACCCGGGTTGCCACGGCCCCGCTCGCCGAACTTTCGCCCGTCGAGCTGATTGAGCGTCTCGCCATGGCCATGAGCCAGCGGGCACATCCGGGCGAAATGCCCAGCGCGCTTGCCGAGGCAGTCTCGGCACTGGCAAAACCTGTGCTGGGCGCCGAACTGCAAGTCGCAGATATTGAGCTTGGCACAGAGGACGAGCGGGCAATTGAACCAATCCTGGCAGGGGCAGTGCCTGCCGCGCCGGTCGCTGCACCTAGCGCGCCGTATGTCGAGGTTACAGAAGCCTCGCCGTTGCCACCCGTGATGGAAATGCCGGCCGCCTTGCGGCCGATTGATCTGGGCGACTTCGGCGATTTTGCGGATCATGACGATCTCGACAATCTTTGCCTGCCGCCGCGCTCGTTCGCCGCGCCCGTAATAGACAATCTGGCAAGCAGCCAATCCAAGCAGCCGAATGTTGCGGAACCTGTCGCAGATTCGGCCACTGCCGCTGCTGCGGAGCCAGTCGCCCCGGCAGAGCCCGATGTGCTGGAAGAAGGCTATTCCTCGCTGCTCGACCTTGTTCGCCCGGCGGCTCCGCGCAGTGAATTCGTGCGGATCGAAGAACCGCAAGACGACAATTACGAAATCGAGCCCGTGGTGCTGTTTCCTGGCCACACGGCCCGTCCGGGGCTGCGCTTCGCCGCTCCGGGAACTGTCGCCGAAGCTTCGGTCGCCGCCGAATCAGTGGCGGCCGCGCCTGCGGCAACCGACGTGGAAGGTCCCGCGTTGCGCCGCTTCGATCCGCCCGGCAGAGTCGCAGCGCCGTCAGGCGAGGGCTCAGCCGCTGTTCTTGCAAGCCCGGTGCGCCAGGACCCGGAAGAAGCCCAGCGCGCCTTGCGATCGGCGCTTGCCACGCTGCAACGGATGAGCGGCGCCGCCTGAGCCGTCACATTTCGTGCCACCTGGGTTGGTAAGGCTGCGCGCTTCGCAGTTGCAAAAAGTCGTTCCTTTCGTCATGGGGTTTAGTTCGCGACACTTCGCCTCGTTCGCGGCGATGCGAGTCGTGCATGACGACAGGATGGACTTTAAATGGGATTTCCAGAGCCCCAGGGCCTTTACGATGCGCGCAATGAACACGATGCCTGCGGTGTGGGCTTTGTCGCCCATATCAAAGGCGCCAAAAGTCATGCCATCGTTGGTCAGGCGCTCGAGATCCTCAAGAATCTCGATCATCGCGGCGCAGTCGGCGCCGACCCCCTGCTGGGCGATGGTGCCGGGATTCTCATTCAGATGCCCGACGGTCTGTTTCGCAAGTGGGCCGCAGCCGAAAAGCTGACGCTGCCGGCCGAGGGCGACTATGCCGTTGCCATGTGTTTCCTGCCGCAGGACGAGGCGAGCCGAAACCTGGTCATCGAAACGTTTGAAAAGTTCATTGCCAAGGAAGGCCAGCGCCTGATTGGCTGGCGAGATGTGCCGACCACGCTCGATGGGCTGGGCAAGGCTGTGATCGCCCAGATGCCGGTGATCCGTCAGTGCTTCATCGCGCGCGGCGAGAACTGCGCCGATCAGGACGCCTTCGAACGCAAGCTGCTCTCGATCCGCAAGCAGACGCAAAATCCGCTGGCGGCGATTGCCGAGAAGCATGGCATGCCCGGCGTGACCGAGCTTTACATGCCCAGCTTTTCGACCCGCACGGTGGTATACAAGGGCCTGCTGCTGGCAACGCAAGTGGGCAGCTTCTACGACGATCTGCGCAATCCCGATTGCGTCTCGGCGCTGGGCCTCGTGCACCAGCGCTTTTCAACCAACACTTTCCCCAGCTGGAAGCTGGCGCACCCTTACCGGTTCATCGCCCACAACGGCGAGATCAACACCGTGCGTGGCAACGTCAACTGGATGAACGCGCGCCGCCGCACGATGGAATCAGAGCTGCTTGGCCCCGATCTCGACAAGATGTGGCCGATCATCCCGCACGGCCAGTCGGACACGGCCTGCCTCGACAATGCGCTCGAGCTGCTGCTCGCCGGCGGCTACAGCCTCGCCCACGCGGTGATGATGCTGATCCCGGAAGCCTGGGCCGGCAATCCGCTTATGGATCCCAAGCGCCGCGCTTTTTACGAATATCACGCCGCGCTGATGGAGCCGTGGGATGGCCCCGCCGCTGTGGCCTTCACCGACGGCCGCCAGATCGGCGCGACGCTGGACCGCAACGGTCTGCGTCCCGCCCGCTTCCTCGTCACGGATGACGATCTCGTCGTCATGGCGTCGGAAAGCGGTGTGCTGCCGATCAAGGAAGACAATATCGTTCGCAAGTGGCGGCTCCAGCCGGGCCGCATGCTGCTGATCGATTTCGAGCAGGGCCGCATCATCGAGGATGAGGAACTGAAAGCCCAGCTCGCTGCCGAAGAGCCTTACGAGGAATGGCTCGAATCGGCGCAGTACAAGCTCAAGGATCTCGAAGTCGTAGAGCCCGAACTCGCGGCGCTGCCGGTGGATGCCACCAGCCTTCTGGATCGCCAGCAGGCTTTCGGCTACACGCAGGAAGACGTCTCGAAGTTCCTAGAGCCGATGGCCTCCAATGCCGACGATCCGATTGGCTCGATGGGCACGGACACGCCGATTGCGGTGCTCTCGAACCGCAGCCGCCTGCTCTATGACTATTTCAAGCAGAACTTCGCGCAGGTGACCAATCCGCCGATCGATCCGATCCGCGAGGAACTGGTGATGAGCCTGGTCTCCATGATCGGCCCGCGTCCAAACCTGCTCGGCCATGATGCCGGCAGCCACAAGCGTCTGGAAGTCGATCAGCCGATCCTGACCAACGACGATCTTGCCAAGATCCGTTCGGTCGAGGCAGCGCTGGACGGCGCTTTCCGCACCCAAACGATCGACATGACCTGGCCCGCCGAGGCCGGGGCTGCGGGCCTCGAGGAAGCGGTCAAGCAGATGTGCTGGGCCGCCACCGAAGCCGTTCTGGCCGACAAGAACATCCTAATCCTGTCTGACCGCGCCCAGGGACCGGACCGCATTCCGATGCCTGCCCTCCTCGCGACGGCGGCAGTGCACCACCACCTCGTCCGTCAGGGTCTGCGCATGCAGACTGGTTTGCTCGTCGAAACCGGTGAAGCGCGCGAAGTGCATCATTTTTGCGTGCTTGCGGGGTATGGCGCCGAGGCGATCAATCCATACGTCGCTTTCGAGACGCTGGAACAGATCCGCGTGCGCAAGGAACTGCCGCTCTCGACTTATGAGGTTCAAAAGAACTACATCAAGGCCATCGGCAAGGGCGTGCTCAAGGTCATGTCCAAGATGGGCATTTCGACCTATCAGTCCTATTGCGGCGCGCAGATCTTCGACGCGGTGGGCCTGTCGAGCGAGTTCGTCGAAAGCTATTTCACCGGCACTGCGACGACCATCGAAGGCATTGGCCTTTCGCAAGTGGCCGAAGAAGCCGTTCGCCGTCACGCCGCGGCCTATGGCGACAACCCGATCTATCGCAACATGCTTGATGTTGGCGGCATGTACGGCCTGCGCCTGCGCGGCGAACAGCACGCCTGGACGGCGGAAAACATTGCCGCCCTGCAGCACGCGGTGCGCGGCAACCTGCCCGAAAAGTATCGCGAATTCGCGCAGACGATCAATGATCAGTCGAGCCGCATGCTCACCATTCGCGGGCTGATGGAACTGAAGCCTGCCGACCAGCCGCTCGACATTTCCGAGGTCGAACCGGCGGTCGACATCGTCAAGCGTTTCGCCACCGGGGCAATGAGCTATGGCTCGATCTCGTGGGAGGCGCACACCACGCTCGCCAAGGCGATGAACAAGATCGGCGGCAAGTCGAACACGGGTGAAGGCGGCGAAGATCCGGCCCGCTTCAAGCCTGCGGCTGACGGCGAGAACATGCGTTCGGCGATCAAGCAGGTCGCTTCGGGCCGCTTTGGCGTGACTACCGAATATCTCGTCAATTCCGACGATATCCAGATCAAGATGGCGCAGGGCGCCAAGCCCGGCGAGGGCGGCCAGCTGCCCGGCGACAAGGTCGACAAGATCATCGGCAAGACACGGCATTCGACGCCGGGCGTCGGCCTGATCTCGCCGCCGCCGCACCATGACATCTATTCGATCGAGGATCTGGCGCAGCTGATCCACGACCTCAAGAACGTCAATCCCAAGGCGCGCATCTCGGTCAAGCTGGTCTCCGAAGTCGGCGTCGGCACGGTTGCCGCCGGCGTTTCGAAGGCGCGCGCGGATCATGTGACGATTTCGGGTTACGAAGGCGGAACCGGCGCTTCGCCGCTGACATCTCTGACGCACGCGGGCAGCCCCTGGGAAATCGGCCTTGCCGAAACGCAGCAGACGCTGCTGCTCAACAACTTGCGCAGCCGCATCGCGGTGCAGGCCGATGGCGGTATCCGCACCGGCCGCGACGTGGCGATCGCTGCATTGCTGGGCGCGGACGAGTTCGGGTTTGCCACTGCCCCGCTGATCGCGGCGGGCTGCATCATGATGCGCAAGTGCCATCTCAACACCTGCC
>Ga0075363_100000325_pt1 | contig 14237 bp, 15 predicted proteins | sample EndMetdeltDD1763_FD_71470 | JGI IMG/M metagenome (GOLD analysis project Ga0075363, IMG submission 71470) | Populus endosphere microbial communities from Tennessee, USA - Endosphere MetaG P. deltoides DD176-3 | ecosystem: Host-associated > Plants > Roots > Endosphere | place: USA: Tennessee...
GGCGGACAACGCGAAGTTCGGTCAGCCCGAGATCAAGCTCGGCGTGATCCCGGGCATCGGCGGCACGCAGCGCCTCACGCGCGCGATCGGCAAGGCGAAGGCGATGGACCTCAACCTTACCGGCCGCATGATGGATGCGGCGGAGGCCGAGCGCTCGGGGCTCGTCGCGCGCGTCGTGCCTTTGGCGAGCCTGATGGACGAGGCCATGAAGGCGGCGGAAGCGATCGCCGGCATGTCTCTTGTTGCGCTGATGGTCGCGAAGGAGGCTGTGAACACGGCGTTCGAGACGACGTTGCAGCAGGGCATCGCGTTCGAGCGGCGTACGTTTCACGCGCTGTTCGCCACGAACGATCAGAAGGAAGGCATGGCGGCGTTCGTCGAGAAGCGCCCGGCGAAGTTTGAGAATCGGTAAGGCTTGTGCCCCGGACGCGATGCAGCGCGTAGCGGTGCATCGCAGAGCCGGGGCCGTTACGCACTCTGTCCGTCCGGCATGAAATCTTCCGACAGATCGCGCCATTGCGGGTTGGTCTTGTCGACAAGCTCGAGTTTCCACGCGCGACGCCAGCGCTTCATGCTGTGCTCACGCGCGCGAGCTTCGGTGATCGAGTTGTATGTCTCGAAGTAAACGAGCTTCATGACGCCGTGCTCGTTAGTGAAGCCAGGTACCAGCTTGAGTTTGTGCTCGGAGATGCGGCGGAGCAGGTTGTTAGTGATGCCGACATACAGAACGCCGTAGCGGCGATTGCTGAGGATGTAGACGTAGTACGCCTTCATCGGAAAAGCGTCTCAACGTTCAGCGTTTGGAACGGTCCCGGTTCTGCATTGCATCATGTCGCTGCGCGCCATGCCGCAATGCGCCCGGGACACGGGTCATCACTTCCTCACGCAAATCACTCTGACGACGGCGGCCTTTACGGCGTCGTTCGTGGCATTGCCGTCCGCGCCGAGCTTGTTCTCGGCGAGCAGCTTGCGGATCGACTCGGCGGGAATGACCGAAGCCGGCGGTGGCGCCGCAGGCATCGGACCGGCGACTACGAAGGTCTTCACGGTCGCGAGCCCGACGACCTTGCCACTCGCGTCCATCGCGGCGGCGCCGTCGAAGCCCGCCGCAGGCGGCGGCTCCAGCGTCATCGTATCGGTGATGCGCGCCTTCACGCTGCTCACCGCGCCGCCACCGCTTTGCACCTGTGGATCAGCAACACCGATCAGCATCGTGTCGCCGGCTTTCGTATCGCCAAGCGCCACGGGGCGAATGTCCGGCGCATACACGCGCAAGAGCGCGAGGTTCGTGCCCTTGTCCTCGGCGATGCGGTCCGCGCCGCCAAGCCCCGCGACGGTCGTGACGTAGCAGCCATCCAGCGCCTCGCGCGATGTGACGATCACGCCGGGCGCGACCACGACGCCGCTCGCATACTCGACCTTGCGGCGCGGCGGCGGCGCGACGGTGCCGCCGACCGGAAACGCCGTGTAGGCGCTCGACATCGCAACCACGACCGGTTCCATGATGCCGTCCATCGCCTGGTCGTACTGCACCGTGAAGCCGCGCACTTCCTCGCCGCGAATCTGCGCCCGCACATAGAACTTCTTCAGGTTCTGCAAGCCGGAGATCACGAAGAAGTCGGGCCGCAGCACGCTGTAGTCGGCCTTGCGGCCGGTCGGCTCGCGCTTCATTTTTTCAAACAGCGCGGGCAGCGTGGTGCCGGGCTGCGTGATGCGGAAGCTTTCGACCGACACCTCGCCGCGCGCCGAGGACCAGCGCATGCCGCCGATTGCTTGAATCGCCTGCGGTGCGAGTTTGAGCGGCACGCCGATGCGTGCGCCGCTGCCCATATCGTCGACGAGGCGCCAGCCGACATTGTCCTGCTTCGGCTTCGCCGCAGCGGCGAGCGCGGTGCGCTCCGGCGGGTTGAGCACACCGGTCTCCTTGCCGCCGTTGCGCTTCTGGAACGCCTTCACGGCCGCGATCGCGCGGTCGCCGAACTCGCCGCTGACGACGCCGTTGTAGTCGCCGGTCCAGATCAGGTCGTTCTGGATCGCGATGCGCTCGGCGAGCGGGATCGCGTTGTAGGACTCGGCGACGGGGTTTGGTTTCGGCGCGGCCTTCTTCTCGGCCTTCGGATCGGCCTTGGTGTCGGACTTGGCGTCCTTCTTCGTGTCCTTCGCGGGCGCCGCATCCTTCTTTGCGACGTCCTTTTTCGGCGCGGCTTCTTTCTTGGGCTGCTCGGCCTTGGTTGCAGCCGGTTTCGCCTTATCTTTCGGGTCCTGCTTGGCCGGTTGTGCGGCCGCAAGCGTCACCGCGACCAAGGACGACAAAACCGCGCCAACAAGCCTCATGGCGAACCCCGTGCTAAGAACGGCCGCAAGACTAGCCCATCACACCAAATGTGCACCAGCCGATGCTGACCCCCGACGAACTGGAACGCTATGCGCGCCACATCGTGCTGCGCGAGGTGGGCGGACCCGGACAGGCCGCGCTCAAGCGCGCGCGGGTGCTGGTGGTCGGCGCGGGTGGGCTCGGCGCGCCGGCGCTGATGTATCTCGCCGCCGCCGGTGTGGGGACGTTGGGTGTCATCGATGACGACGCCGTGTCGTTGTCGAATTTGCAGCGGCAGGTCATTCATGACACCGGCATGGTGGGCGCACCGAAGGTCGCAAGCGCCACGGCCGCCATTGCGCGGCTCAATCCGAACGTCGCGGTCGAGCCGCATGGGGCACGGCTCACCGCCGCCAACGCGCTCGATCTCGTGTCGCGCTACGACGTGATCGCGGACGGCTCGGACAATTTCGATACGCGCTATCTGGTGTCGGACGCCTGCTATCTGGCAAGCAAGCCGCTGGTGATGGGCACGCTGCACACCTTCGACGGCTCGCTCACCACGATCAGGGCGCACGAGAGCCGCGACGGCAAACCGAACCCGACCTATCGCTGCCTGTTTCCGCAAGCGCCGCCGCCCGGCACCGTTCCGGCCTGCTCGGAGGCCGGCATCATCGGCGCGCTCGCCGGCGTGCTCGGCTCGATGATGGCGCTGGAGGTGATCCGCGAGATCGTCGGCTTCGGCACCGGCCTCGTGGGGCGGCTCTTGATGATCGACGCGCGCGACATGCGCTTCGACACGATCAACTACGCATGGGACGCCGAGAATCCGCTGTCAGGAAACGCGCCGGCGATCCGGGATTTGCGCGGGCACGCGCGCTGAGCATGATCCCGAAAAGTGGGAACCGGTTTTCGGAAAGATCATGCTCGAATGAGCCGTCACTTGCTCCACACCGCGACGGTGGTCGCGCCCTTCACGACCGACCACTTGTTCTTGTCGACGTTGACCAGCGTGTAGCAGTTCGCCGGGCTGCCCTTCCAGGTGGTGCAGAAGCCGTCCTTGGAGAGCTTCCAGGTGCCTTCGCCCTTGGCGCCGGCCTTGTCCTGCGGTTCGCGCGTCACGCTCCCGTCGGGCTTGAACGTCATCTTGAACTTGGTGCCGGAGGTGGTCGCGGCCGTGAACGTCTTGCCGTCGAAGAACTGGGCCTGAATGTCCTTGGCGGTCAGCTTGGTGATCTGGGCGGCGGCCGGACCGGCAAGAGCAATGACGGCAACGGCCGCAAGCACGGCACGCATGGAAGCCTCCCAGATGATTCGGCCCAGACGATACGACAGCCCAGGTCCGTCGCGGAACCTTACCGTTCGGTCTCGCACGGCCCGAGGCAGAACCCGACATTATCGCTGTTCTTGTACTGCCCGCGTCCGACGCGCTCATACGTGACACAGCGCCGCTTGTCGGGGGCGTCATGGGCGTTGCGGCGGCAGATCTGTCCGCCGCTCGCCTCCCACAGGCCGTAGACGACGACGCCCGCGCCGGCGAGCACGGCGGTGCCGTCCGGCAGGTGCACGGTGCACAGCGTCTTGCCGGCGAATTGCCCGCTCTCGGGCGTCCCGCACAGCGGCACGCCGACCAGCTCGCGGCGGAACTCATCGACCGTCAGCGGCTGGGCGAAAGCCGGGGCGATCAGGGCTGCGGTCAGGAGAGCCGACAGGGACAGGCGACAGGCGGGCATGGAAATCCAGTTCGTCACAGCATGGACGGTAGCACGCGGTCTGGAGGCCTGTGGCCATCCATGAACGTGCGGATATTGATGATCACCTTGTCGCCCATGTCGACGCGGCCCTCGATCGTGGCCGAGCCCATGTGCGGCAGGATCACGACCTTGCCGGCGCGCGCGAGCTTCACGAGCTTCGGGTTCACGGCCGGCTCGTGCTCGAACACGTCGAGGCCCGCGCCCGCGATCTCGCCGGCGTCGATCATGCGGGTGAGCGCGTTCTCGTCGATCACCTCGCCGCGTGCGGTGTTCACGATGTAGGCGTCGTCGCGGATCAGCTTGAGCCGGCGCGCCGAGAGCAGGTGGTAGGTCGCGGGCGTGTGCGGGCAGTTGATGGAAATAATATCCATCCGCGCGAGCATCTGGTCGAGGCTTTCCCAGTAGGTCGCCTCGAGCTCTTCCTCGATCTGCGCCGCCACCCGCTTGCGGTTGTGATAGTGGATCTGCAGGCCGAACGCCTTGGCGCGGCGGGCCACAGCCTGGCCGATGCGGCCCATGCCGATGATGCCGAGCCGCTTGCCATGGATGCGGTGGCCGAGCATCCAGGTCGGCCGCCAGCCGGTCCATTCGGTGTCGCCGGTCAGCACCACCGAGCCCTCGGCGAGCCGGCGCGGCACCGCCAGAATCAGCGCCATGGTCATGTCGGCGGTGTCCTCGGTCAGGACGCCCGGCGTGTTGGTGACGGTGATGCCGCGCTGGAGCGCGGTCGCCACGTCGATATTGTCGACGCCGTTGCCGAAATTGGCGATCAGCTTGAGGCTTTCGCCGGCCTGGCTCAGCACGCCGGTGTCGATCCGGTCGGTGACGGTGGGCACCAGCACGTCGGCGATTTTCACCGCCTCGGCGAGTTCCGCCTGGCTCATCGGCCGGTCATCGAGATTGAGGCGCGTGTCGAACAGCTCCCGCATCCGTGTCTCCACGGTATCCGGCAGCTTGCGCGTCACGACAACCAGCGGCTTTTTGCCTTTTGCCATTTCCCCGCCTCTCGGCGCATGGCCTGCCCGTCGCTTGGCAGGGGCCGCACTTGCCGGACGTTCAGGCCTCTTTAACCGCAACGGAAGACACTGGCGTCCTCCGGCACGGCATTAACCCGGTCCTCTCTACCAGATGGACCGGTTCAAGACAAAGCGCAGGCAAAGCGGCGGCAAAAACCGTGTTCGCCGCCGCGCGGCGGCGCTGAAACGGCCGGATTTGCGGGGTTGGGGCGGTCGAGATGCTGGTGCGTGTTCTGATCGGGCTGATGCTGATGTGCGGCGCCGCGCTGGCGTCCGAGAAGTCGGCCGGCGGAACGGGAAGCGGCCTGCCGGTCCCGCGCTTCGTCAGCCTGAAGTCCGAGAAGGTCAACGTGCGTGCCGGTCCGACCAAGGAGCACGACGTCGCCTGGATCTACAATCGCTCAGCCCTGCCCGTGGAGGTGACGGCCGAGTTCGAGAACTGGCGCCGCATCCGCGACTGGGAAGGCGCCGAGGGTTGGGTCTACCACTCGCTGTTGTCCGGCCGGCGCACCGCCATGGTGGCGCCGCAGAGCAAGGACAAGGAATTGCTCGTGCTGCGCGACAAGCCGGATGCCGCTGCCGGCGTGAAGGCGAAGCTCGAGCACGGCGTGCTCGCGACCGTGAAGCGCTGCGACAAGGGCTGGTGCCGTCTGGTCGGCGACGGGTTCGACGGCTGGATCGAGCAAGCGCGCCTGTGGGGCGTTTATCCCAACGAGAAGGTCGAGTAGCCGCACGCGCGGCCTCGCCGACATTTCTGCTTCACAAATCTTGGCGCTGCGTCAGTTCACCGGACCGTGACCGGCGTGCATAATTTTTAAACAGCCGCGCCATCTTGCGCCTGCGAAAATTTCGAACATCTCCAGTGTAGGGCACCGCGACCACGTCCGGAGGGACGGGGACACGCTTTGCCTGCATTCCAGCAATGAGGCGAAGCATGGTCGCGCTCACGATCAACAAAACTCAATACACTGTCGACGTCGACCCCGAGATGCCGCTGCTCTGGGCGATCCGGGATCACGTCAATCTCACCGGCACAAAATTCGGTTGCGGCGCCGGGCTCTGCGGCGCCTGCACGGTTCACATCGACGGCCAACCGGTGCGCTCCTGCCAGACGCAGGTCAGCGACGCGGTCGGCAAACAGATCACCACCATCGAGGGGCTCGACGGGCGTGTCGCGCAGGCGGTGCAGACCGCATGGCAGAAGCTCGACGTGGTCCAGTGCGGCTACTGCCAGTCCGGCCAGATCATGTCGGCGGTCGGCCTCCTCACAGAGAACAAGAAGCCGAGCGACGCCGATATCGACAGCGCAATGGACGGCAACGTGTGCCGCTGCGCCACCTATGTACGTGTCCGCGCGGCGATCCACGCCGCGGCGCGTGAGCTGGCGTAAGGGAGGCACACATGTACGCAACGATGCACACTCGCGTCCGCGAGAAGACCTCGTCATCGCGCCGCCAGTTTCTCAAAGGCTCGGCGACTGCCGCCGGCGCGTTGGTGATCGGCACTTATGTCGATTTCGGCAAGGCGCGCGCCGCCACGCCGCAGGACGGCCCGATGCCGAACGCCTTCGTGAAGATCGGCAAGGACAATACTGTGACCGTGCTGATCAAGCACCTCGATATGGGGCAGGGCAACACGACCGGCCTTGCGACGATCGTCGCCGACGAGCTCGACGCGGACTGGTCACAGATCCGCACCGAGTTCGCGCCCGCGAACGCGCAGCTCTACAACAACCTGTTCTTCGGGCCCGTGCAGGGCACCGGCGGCTCGACGGCCGTCGCCAATTCGTGGATGCAACTGCGCAATGCGGGCGCTGCGGCGCGCGCGATGCTGGTCGCGGCCGCGGCCGACACCTGGAAAGTGCCGGCCAGCGAAATCACGGTCTCGCGTGGCGTCGTGGCGCATGCGTCCGGCAAGCAGACCACCTTCGGCAACCTTGTCACCAAGGCGGCAACGCTTCCCGTTCCAACGCAGGTGAAGCTGAAAGAGCCGAAGGACTGGGTCTACATCGGCAAGCACGTGCCGCGCATCGATTCGACCGCCAAGACCACCGGCAAGGCGACGTACGCGATTGATATCCGCCGGCCCGGCATGCTGACCGCTGTCATTGCGCATTCGCCGCGCTTCGGCGGCGCCGTGAAGTCGTTCGACGCAACGGCCGCGAAGGCCGTGAAGGGCGTCGTCGATGTGGTGCAGATCCCGGTCGGCGTGGCGGTCGTTGCGCGCGACACCTGGTCGGCCATGAAGGGCCGCGAGGCCCTGAAAGTGGAGTGGGACGACAGCAAGGCCGAGAAGCGCTCGACCGATCAGATGTTCGCCGAGTACCGCAAGCTTGCCGACGGCAGCGCCGGCAAGGTTGCGGCCAAGCGCGGCGATGCGGTGGCTGCGCTCAACGGCGCCAAGGTGATCGAGGCCGAGTTCGCCTTTCCGTTCCTCGCCCATGCCCCGATGGAGCCGCTCAACGGAGTCATCGAGATCAAGAGCGACGGCTCGGCCGAATGCTGGGCCGGTTCGCAGTTCCAGACCGTCGAGCAGGCCACCGTCGCGGCGATCCTTGGCATCAAGCCCGAACAGGTCACGATCAACACCGTGTGGGCGGGCGGCTCGTTCGGCCGCCGCGCGACGCCCAACGCCGACTACTTTGCCGAGATGGCGATGATCGCCAAGGCGACCGGCGGCAAGGCGCCGATCCATCTGGTGTGGACCCGCGAGGACGACATCAAGGGCGGGCGCTACCGGCCGATGGTCTATCACCGCATCCGCGCCGCGCTCGACGGGAAGGGCGCCATCGCGGCTTGGGATCAGGACATCGTCGGTCAGTCCTTCATCATCGGCTCGCCATTCGAGGCGATGATCGTGAAGGACGGCGTCGACGCGACGATCGTCGAGGGCGCGGCCGACATGCCGTACCACGTCGCAAATCTGGCGGTGGACTGGCATCCGGTCACGTCGCCCGTCACCACGCTGTGGTGGCGCTCGGTCGGCCACACCCACACGGCGCAAGCCGCCGAGGTGATGATCGACATGCTGGCGCATGAGGCCGGCAAGGATCCGGTCGAATTCCGGCTTGCGATGCTGGGCGAGCATCCGCGTCACGCGGCGGTTCTCAAGCTCGCCGCCGAGAAGGGCGGCTGGGGCGAGAAGCTCCCGGCAGGCCGCGGCCGTGGCGTTGCCGTGCACGAGAGCTTCAACAGCTTCGTGGCGATGACGGCGGACGTGACAGTCAACAAGGACGGCTCGATCAAGGTCGATCGCGTCGTTGCGGCGGTCGATTGCGGCGTGGCGGTGAACCCGGACGTGATCCGCGCGCAGGTCGAGAGCGGCGTTGGCTACGGTCTGGGCGCTGCGTTGCGCAATCAGATCACGCTGACCGATGGTCTCGTCGATCAGGCGAACTTCGACGGCTATGAGCCGCTGCGCATCTCCGACATGCCGAAGGTCGAGGTGCACATCGTGGCCTCGCAGGCCGCCCCAACCGGCATCGGCGAGCCGGGCGTGCCGCCGCTCGCGCCGGCCGTGTCGAACGCGATCTTCGCGGCGACCGGCAAGCGGCTCACCTCGCTGCCGTGGGACTTCAAGGCGCTAAGGTCCACGTAGTCCAAAAACGAAAACCGCCCGCGTGGTGTCCCACGCGGGCGGCGAAACTTTTACGAACTGAAGCGATCAGCCCTTCTTCTTCAGCCTCACCACGACATCGACGCGCGCGACCTCGTAGCCCGCCGGCGCATGCGGCAGCTTGTCGAGCATCACTTCGGCGTTCGGAATGTCGACCAGCGCGTTCTCGCCTTCGACGAAGAAGTGGTGATGGTCCGACACGTTGGTGTCGAAGTAAGTCTTCGAACCATCAACCGCGACCTGCCGCAGCAGGCCGACGTCGGTGAACTGGTGCAGCGCGTTGTAGACGGTGGCGAGCGACACCGGCACCTTCGCCTTGGTGGCTTCCTCGTAGAGCATTTCGGCGGTCAGGTGGCGGTCGCCCTTGGCGAACAGGATCCAGCCGAGTGCCATGCGCTGGCGCGTCGGGCGCAGCCCGACCTGCCGGAGCATCGCCTTGACGTCATGCCACGGGCAGCCGGTGAGCTCGGCGCGGGCACGCGCGCTCACGCTGTCAGCCGGGTCCAACCCATGAGCACTGGGAAACACGGTGGTACGGACGACTTGAGTCATGAACTCTGTATTCCTTGCCCCTGGCTGTCAGCTCGAGGCCAAGACCGACGCAAAAACGATGGTTTCACCTGAGATCATAAGCAACGTGACCTACTGATGCAACTCTTTCGCAACAGGAGGCCCATGCGCCGGACGCACGGGATATGGGGAAAAATGACGCTTTTTCCATGACTTTGCCGCTCCGGACCCGTGTGATAGTTAATCGCCGTCATCGCCAGCGCCGGAAAAGGAATAAATGGAAACCCGCCGTTCGAGCTTCACATATGAGGAACTGCTCGCCTGTGGGCGCGGGGAACTCTTCGAGGGTGGCCCCCAGCTTCCCCTTCCGCCGATGCTGATGTTCGACCGTATTTCCGAGATTGCGGAGGCCGGCGGCGAGTACGGCAAGGGGCTGGTCCGCGCGGTGCTCGACGTGAAACCCGACCTTTGGTTTTTCCCCTGTCATTTCAAAGGCGATCCGGTGATGCCGGGATGCCTTGGGCTCGATGCCCTGTGGCAGATGGTGGGCTTCTTCCTCGGCTGGTCGGGATCCTCGGGGCGCGGCCGCGCCATCGGAACCGGCGAGATCAAGCTTGCCGGTCAGGTGCTTCCGACCATGAAGGAAGTCATCTACGGCATCGAGATCAAGCGGGTGATGCGCTCCAAGCTGGTGCTCGGGATCGCGGACGGCTGGTTGAAGGCGGACGGCGAGATCGTCTACCGGGTGAGCGACCTGAAGGTCGCCCTGTTCAAGGATGGCGCGACGCCGGCCAGCGCCTGACAGGCGGCTTGAGAATTCCTACATAAGCGGCGCACCTCGAAGTGCGCACACAATGCGGATGAGGCAGTCATGAGGCGGGTCGTGGTCACCGGGATGGGCATTGTCTCGTCCATCGGCAACAACACGCAGGAGGTCACCGCGAGTCTCCGCGAGGCAAAGTCGGGCATCAGCTTCGCGACCGAGTTCTCCGAGCACGGCTTCAAGTGCCAGGTTTACGGCAAGCCGACGCTCGATCCGTCGGGCATGGTCGACCGCCGCGCCATGCGCTTCCTGAGCCAGGCCTCCGCGTGGAATCACGTCGCGATGGAGCAGGCGATCCGCGACAGCGGTGTCGAGGAAAAAGATATCGTCAATCCGCGCACCGGCATCATCATGGGCGCGGGCGGACCCTCGACCGATACGATCGTCGAAGCTGCCGACATCACGCGCAAGAACAACTCGCCCAAGCGCGTCGGGCCGTTCGCGGTGCCGAAGGCGATGTCGTCCTCGCCGTCCGCGACGCTCGCCACCTGGTTCAAGATCAAGGGCGTGAACTACACGATCTCGTCGGCCTGCGCGACCTCGACCCACTGCATCGGCAACGCCGCCGAGATGATCCAGTGGGGCAAGCAGGACATGGTGTTCGCCGGCGGCTCGGAAGACCTGACCTGGACCATGTCGAACCTGTTCGACGCGATGGGCGCCATGTCGTCGAAGTACAACGACACGCCGGCGACGGCGTCGCGAGCCTACGATGTCACCCGCGACGGCTTCGTGATTGCCGGCGGCGCGGGCGTTCTCGTGCTCGAGGAGCTGGAGCACGCCAAGGCGCGCGGCGCGAAGATCTACGCCGAAATCGCCGGCTACGGCGCGACGTCGGACGGCCATGACATGGTGGCGCCGTCGGGCGAAGGCGCGCAGCGCTGCATGCAGCTCGCGCTCGAGACCTGCAAGGTGCCGATCGACTACATCAATCCGCACGCGACCTCGACGCCGGTCGGCGACATCAAGGAAATCGAGGCGATCCGCGCGGTGTTCGGCGACAAGTGCCCGGCGATCTCTGCGACCAAGTCGCTCACCGGCCATTCGCTCGGCGCGGCCGGCGTGCAGGAGGCGATCTACACGCTGCTCATGATGAACAACGGCTTCATGTGCGAGAGCGCCAATATCACCAGTCTCGATCCGGATTTCGACGGCATGCCGATCCTGCGCGAGCGCAAGGACAACGTCGAAATCGGCGCCGCGCTCTCGAATTCGTTCGGCTTCGGCGGGACCAACGGCACGCTCGCCTTCAAGCGCCTGGATGCGTGACGCCGCATGCAGTTCATGGTGATCGAGCGGTTCCGCAATCGCGACGCCAAGGCGGTCTATCGCCGGTTTCGCGATCAGGGCCGCATGGCACCGGACGGCCTCAAATACGTGTCGAGCTGGATCGAGGTGAACTTCGATCGCTGCTTCCAGATCATGGAATGCGACGATGCGCGGCTCTTGCAGGAGTGGATCGCGAATTGGGGCGACCTCGTCGACTTCGAGGTGGTGCCGGTCGTGTCCTCGGATCAGACGCGCGCCGTAATCGAACCGCGGCTTTGATCCCCGCATGGCGGTCGACCTCGACGATATCAACTGGCACGACGGCGTTCTGCGCGACATTCAGGTTTCGGATCTTGGCGGCAAGCGGCAAGGCCTGGAATTGCTCGTCGACCTCTACCCTGACACGGACCCGAAATCGCGCCGCCGCCGCTATCGCTGTGTCGGCAGGGGGCTGCGCCGTTTCATCGTCAACGGCGACGTCGCCAGTCTGGTGAAGAATGCCAAGTCTGGTAACGTCGACCTGATGACGATGCGCTTCACGGCGGACACCGAAATCCTCGTGGTCCTGCTGTTCGGCGGCACCATCGAGGCGGAAGCGGCCAAGTTCACTCTCACAGAAGTCACATCATGACCCAACTGATGCAAGGCAAGCGCGGGCTGATCATGGGCGTCGCGAACGACCATTCGATCGCCTGGGGCATCGCGCAGGCGCTGCACAAGCACGGTGCGGAGCTTGCGTTCACCTATCAGGGCGAGGCACTGGGAAAGCGCGTGAAGCCGCTTGCCGCGCAGGTCGGCTCGGACTTCGTGCTGCCATGCGACGTCGAGGATATCGCCACCGTCGATGCGGTGTTCGGCGAGATCGAAAAGCGCTGGGGCACGATGGACTTTCTCGTCCACGCCATCGGTTTTTCCGACAAGAACGAACTCAAGGGCCGCTACGCCGACACGAGCCGCGAGAATTTTTCGCGCACCATGGTGATTTCCGCGTTCTCGTTCACCGAGGCCGCCAAGCGCGCCGCGAAGCTGATGCCGAACGGCGGCTCGATGATCACGCTGACGTTCGCGGGCGGCGAGCGCGCGATGCCGAATTACAACGTGATGGGACTTGCCAAGGCAGCGCTCGAAGCCTCGGTGCGCTACCTCGCGGTCGACTACGGACGCGAGAAGATCCGCGTGAATGCGATCTCCGCGGGCCCCATCCGCACGCTCGCCGGCGCCGGGATTGGCGACGCGCGCGCGATGTTTGCGTTCCAGCAGCGCCACTCGCCGCTCGGCCGCGGCGTGACTCTCGAAGAGCTCGGCGGCGCGGGCCTCTATCTGCTCTCGGAGTTGTCGACCGGCGTGACCGGCGAAATCCATTTTGTCGATTCGGGCTATAACGTCATCACCATGCCGCATCCCGACGCGCTGCGCGCGGATGCAGCGGGTGGCGCGAAGGAGAGCTGAGACGCACTCCGCTTGTCCCCGCGAAAGCGGGGACCCAGGGGCGGCAAGCACGGAATGTGCAGCTCTGGATTTCCGCTTGCGCGGGAATGAGCGGAGTAGCTGGTGACAATGCGGTGCAAAACAAAAAACGGCCGGGCTGATCGCCCGGCCGTTACGCCTTCCACCTGGGCTTAACTTACTTCGCGAGATCGAAGCGATCCGCGTCCATCACCTTGGTCCACGCGCCGACGAAGTCCTTCACGAACTTCTCCTTCGAGTCCGACTGCGCATAGACCTCCGCGAAGGCGCGGAGCTGCGAGTGCGACCCGAAGATCAGGTCGACGCGCGTCGCGGTCCACTTCACCGCCTGGGTATTGCGGTCGCGGCCCTCGAACGTGTTGTCGCCGGTCGGGGTCCAGACGTTGCTCATGCTGAGCAGGTTGACGAAGAAGTCGTTCGTCAGCGCGCCGACTTTCTTGGTGAAGACGCCGTTCTTGGACCCGCCGGCATTCGCGCCGAGGACGCGCAGGCCGCCGACAAGTGCCGTCATTTCCGGCGCCGTCAGCCGCAGCAGTTGCGCCCGGTCCACCAGCGCCTCTTCGGGCATCATGAACTGGAGCTTCTTGCCGTTGGTGTAGTTGCGGAAGCCGTCGGCGCGCGGCTCAAGCGGTGCGAACGATTCGACGTCGGTCTGCTCCTGCGTGGCGTCCATGCGGCCGGGCGTAAAGGGCACCTTCACGTCAATGCCGGCGGTCTTCGCTGCCTTCTCGATCGCGGCGCTGCCGCCAAGCACGATCAGGTCGGCGAGCGAGACCTTCTTGCCGCTCTTGGCGGACGCCTTGTTGAACTCGTCCTGAATCGCGCCAAGCTTCTTGAGAACCTTCGCGAGCTCGGCCGGGTTGTTGACCTCCCAATCCTTCTGCGGCGAGAGGCGAATGCGGCCGCCGTTGGCGCCGCCGCGCTTGTCCGAGCCACGGAAGGTCGAGGCCGCCGCCCACGCGGTCGAGACGAGCTGCGTCACCGAGAGGCCGGTAAGCAGCTTCGCCTTCAGTGCCGCGGCGTCCTTGTCATTGATCAGCTTGTGATCGACGGCCGGGATCGGGTCCTGCCAGATCAGCGTCTCCTTCGGCACGAGCGGGCCGAGGTAACGCACGCGCGGACCCATGTCGCGGTGTGTGAGCTTGAACCACGCGCGCGCGAACGCGTCTGCGAACTGGTCCGGGTTCTCGAGGAAGCGCCGCGAGATCTTCTCGTAAGCCGGATCGAAGCGCAGCGAGAGGTCGGTGGTGAGCATCATCGGTCGATGCTTCTTCGACGGATCGAAGGCATCCGGGATGTCCGCTTGGGCGTTCTTCGCCACCCATTGCTTCGCGCCGGCCGGGCTCTTCGTCAGCTCCCATTCGTTGTCAAACAGGTTCTTGAAAAAGAGATTGCTGAACTTGGTCGGCGTCTGTGTCCAGGTGACCTCCGGGCCGCCCGTGATCGCGTCAGCGCCGAAGCCGGTGCCG
>Ga0075363_100000326_pt1 | contig 14225 bp, 17 predicted proteins | sample EndMetdeltDD1763_FD_71470 | JGI IMG/M metagenome (GOLD analysis project Ga0075363, IMG submission 71470) | Populus endosphere microbial communities from Tennessee, USA - Endosphere MetaG P. deltoides DD176-3 | ecosystem: Host-associated > Plants > Roots > Endosphere | place: USA: Tennessee...
ATTTGCCAGGGCGCCGAAGTCGCCTTTGCCGCAGACGAAGACGAACTGCGCGGCATGGTCGCGGACCGCAAGAAGGAGCTCGCGTTCAGTCTGGGCGGCATGGGGTCGTCGAGCACCAACTTCTACAACCAGGCCTACAGCCGGCAAGGCTGGGCCGACGTCGCCACCCAGGTGCGCGAGCGCTGGCAGAGCGGCGACCGTGACGGCGCCGCGGGGCTGGTGACCGACGAAATGGTGCTGGCCACAACGCTCATCGGGACCGTTGAGATGGTCCGGGCGCGCCTTGCCGTGTGGCGTGACGCCGGCGTAAACACCGTGCGACTTTATCCGGCCGGCGACAGCTTAGACGCCAAACTGGACACCTTGGGCCGGGCCATCGAGTTGGCCCGCGAGCTATAACGCGGTGGCGTGTCTGCCCGCCCTGCCCCGGTCGGATTTGTCGTAAAAGCTTGCCAGCAGACCAGGAATCCCGGGATTGCCCATCAGCGAGTAGCCGTACCAGGCCTCGACGGCCAGCTGATCGTCGAGCGGTCGACCGATCACGTCGAAGATGGCCTGTTTGGCCGATTCGAGCGCGGTTTGGTCATTGCGCAAGATCGTGGCGACGGTTGCTTCGGCGGCGTCCATCAGCTCGTCGTGGGGGACGACCTTGGATACGAGGTTGGTGGCGAGCGCCCGGTATGCATCGATCGGTTCGCCGGTGAGCAACATCTCCAGAGCGAAACCCACGCCACAGATGTTGACCAGCCGGACTATGCCGCCGTCGGCGTGGTGAAATCCGCGCCGAATTTCGAAGGACCCGAATTTGGCGTTGTCCGAGGCGATTCGGATATCCGCCGCCAGCGCGGTCTCGAATCCGCCGGCCAGTGCCCAGCCGTTGACTGCAGCGATCACCGGTTTGTAGATGCGGTGTATCCCGCGCGTCAGGCCGCCGAGCCCGTCGGCCACCTTGTGCCGCGCGCCCATCGGGTGCATACCCGGCACGCCGAGCCATTGCGGAACATGGCTCTTCAGGTCCGCGCCGGCGCAGAAGGCCTCATCGCCGGCGCCGGTGATGACGGCGACCCGCAGATCGGCGTCGTCGCGGAAATCCGCCCACGCCCGCTGCAACAGCTGGTGGGTTTCTAAATCGATGGCGTTCATCGCTTCTGGGCGGTTGAGCGTGACGTAGGCGACTTCACCGCGCTTCTCATAGAGGACCTTCGACATGGTGAATAGTGAATCACGATTCATGATTCACGGCAAGGGTATGATCCCCGTATGCCGAAAACGGACGCCACGGCCGGGGACCCCGCCCCTTCGAGCCAGCGGCGGAAAGGAGCGGCCGCGCGTGAGGCGATCCTCGCCGCCGCGCGCTCCCTGATCGCCGAGGAGGGTTTTGGCGGCGCGCAGATGTCGTTGATAGCGCTGCGCGCCCGCGTCGGCGTGGGCTCCATCTACAAGCACTTCGCGTCACGCGAGGAGTTGTTCGCCGAGATCTATTCGGAGGTCGCGGCGCGAGAGTTCGAACACGTCGAAGCGGCCGCCTCCACGGCAAGCGAGGGCGCGACCGCGAGGATCGCGGCGTCGGTCGCCACCTTTTGCGCCAGGGCCCTGCGCGCCGGACGCTTCGGTTACGCGATGCTGGTCGAGCACAGCGAGCCGAACGTCGACACCCATCGGCTCGCGTACCGCGAAGGCTACCGCCGGCTCTTTGCCCAACTGCTCGCCGAAGCCATTGCCGAGGGCGAGATCCCCGACCAGGACGTGGACACTTCCGCGGCGGCGCTGCTCGGAATTATGACCGAAACACTGGTTCGTCCACTCGGCGAGGCCGCGACCGGCAACAACATGTCCCGAGCGAAGAAGACCACGAAAGACACCGACCGCCTCGTCGCACACGTCGTTGCGTTGTGCCAAGCGGCAATTCAGGCGCCAGCGCGGTAGGGCGTCTAGTACACCTCTGCCGGCGCTTCGGAGATCTTCACCAGGTTCACCTCCGGCCGTGCCGGCACCCCGTCGGACAGGAACCAGCGGAAGGCGAGGTTGCCACGCGGATAGCCCAGGGCGGTCAGTGAATTCGGGTGCGCAGTCATACCGCGGGACAACACGATCGTCACCGAGCCGTCACCATTGAGCACGGCGCTGTGGCCGTTGATGGAGCAACGGGCGTCGGGGCCCTCCGAGGCGCCATAGGTGGCCATGAACTGGTTCCACACCACCAGGTTCCAGAACCGGCATGACGGCGGCCGATGGGTGATCACCAGCGCCTCGTCGTCGTCGAGCACGAAACTGCCGTAGGCGTAGCAGGCGTCGCGCGCCGACCAGCCGAAGTTGGCGTCGGGCACCTGGTAGGGGTCGGCGAATTGGTTTGCGGCGTGGGCGGTCTCGTGCCCGAGCGCATGTTCATCGTCAGCCCGCGTCCCAACGGCCAGCGGCACGATGGCAAACATCGTGCGCAACCAGGTGGCGATCGCGCGCAGGCGCGCCGCGGTCTCCACGTCGCCGTGTCTTATCGGGTTCGGCGCGTCGAGCGCCTCGATGTTCCAGGTGACCGGTCGGCCGGTGAGCGGATCGGCCTGGTAGTCGCGGGTCATCAGCACGGCCGCTTCGGGCGTCGCCGGAAAGTCGAAGGAGAAGTTGCCGTCGTCATCGATATTGAGGATGTCGAGGTCGGTGTCGCGGACTATCGCGACGACGCGGTTCGACCATGCTCCGGGCGAGGGTTCGTTGTAGGCGGTCAGCGAGAAGTACACGCTGTCGCCCTTATTGCCGCTGACGCGGTAGCGCCGCTTCGGATCGATCGGACAGATGAAGTAGTAGGCGTCGGTGTTGTCGCCGCCCCAGCGACGATCCCGCCGGAACGGCGTGTTCACCGCGACGAACTGCGGCCGCCCGGGCTCGGTGAACAGGTAGGTATCGAAAGCGACGCCCAGGGTGGCGCCGAGCATGCGGTAGCCGTCGGCGATGTGGCGGTCGTCGGTGACCGCGCGGTCGCCCTCGAGGAACGAGCGATCGAGGTCGCCGAGGGTGGCAAGCAGCTCTTTCCAGGCGGTCGTTGATTCGTGCGTCATGCGCTGATTCCTTTCAGGAGCAGTGTGGTCGTGCGATCGACCCATGCCTCGTCGAGTTCGGTCGCGCGGGTAAGCAGGCCAATCAGGGTGATGCCGGCGATGGCCTCCGTAAGTTCGGTGGCCGTCACGTCGGCGCGGACCTCACCCCGGGCCGCGGCCTTCTCGAGCAACTCGGCGAGCCCGCCGCCGATGATGCCGGCGAACCGCTGCAACAGCGCCGCATGCAGGGTGGGATCCGCCGCCATCTCGCCGACCAGCCCCGGCAGCGCGGCCCGGGCGGCCGGTGTCGTCAGGAAAACCATTGAGCGGCTGACCATCTCGCGCAGGTCCTCGGGCAGCGATCCGATGTCGGGAATTTCGGTCGCGGCGCCGATCGGGAACACCGCCTCGTGCACGAGGTGCGCCTTGCTCGGCCAGCGCCGGTATATCGCGGGCTTGCTGGTGCCGGCCCGTTCGGCAATCGCGGAGACCAAAAGCCCGGGGTAGCCGGTTTCGGCGAGGAGTTCCACCGTCGCGCGCAGCACGGCACTGTCGATTCGGGGGTCACGGGGTCGGCCAAAGTCTACTACCATTACGAAACTCAGAGTAACATAAGTCGCCGTGACCGATGCCGTTCGCCTTGACGACCTAGCCCAGCCCCGGTTCAGCCCCGAGGCCCAGCCGATCCTCGACATGATGGCCGCGATGGCCCCGCTATGCGTGTTGGATGCCGACGCGTTGCACGCCAAGGCCAGCGAAGACACCGGCCTACACGACTTCGGTCCCGCCGACTACCGGGAACGACTCGACGTCTACCTCGGCGCGCTGCGGGACATCGACGGGCTGCACGCGGCCGGGGTGGTCAACTTCTACGGGCAACTGCTGCAGCTGCTCAAGAACCGGCTGCTGCTGACCGACCTGCTGCACCGGCATCCCGAGATCGACGACATCGATCTGCTGGCACCGGTGGTGATCGCCGGCTTACCTCGCACCGGTACCACGCATCTGCACAACCTGCTGGCGGCGGCGCCCACATTCCGCACCATGCCGTACTGGGAGAGCAACGAGCCGTTTCCGTTGCCGTCCGAGCATGGGGTCGAGCCGGACCCGCGGCGCGCCCGGATGGACGTCGCGGTCTCGGTGATCAACACCGTGATGCCACATTTCGCCCTGATGCACGAGATGACCACCGATCACGTCCACGAAGAGATCCAGCTACTGGCCAACGACTTCTCGACGATGCTCTTCGAGACCCTCGGCGACGTGCCCCGCTGGCGTGACTACTACCAGACCCACGACCAGACACCGCACTACGAATACCTGGCCAGGCAACTCAAGGCGATGCAGTTCCTGCGCGGGGGGCGGCGCTGGCTGCTCAAGTCGCCCCAGCATCTCGAGCAGGTGCCGGTCCTGAATCGCGTTTTCCCCGACTGCATAGTCGTGTTCACGCACCGCGACCCGGTGCCGGTGGCGCTGTCGATGATCGCGATGATCACCTACTCTGCCCGCATGCACCGCTCACCCGTGCCGGTGGAGCGGATCGCGAGTTCCTGGATCGAGCGTCTCGAGCGAATGCTCACCGCCCTGGTCCGCGATCGCGACACCATCGGTCCGGAGCGTTCGCTCGACATCCGTTTCAACGACTTCATGGCCGACGAACTCGGCGTCGCCGAGCGGGTCTACGCCCTGGCCGGCGAACCGTTCACCGACGAAGCGCGCACGGCGGTCGCCGGGTACCTGGCGGGGCACCGGCGCGGCCGATTGGGAAGCGTCGCAACGTCGTACGAGATGTTCGGCCTCGCCGAGGACGACCTGCGGGCGCGCTTCGCGCCCTACGTCGAGCGGTTCCTGCCCAGCTAGGGTCGACGCATGGTCGCTATGCCCGCATTGGACGGTTCTGTCTCTTTGGAGCACAAATATGTAGATCTGGGCGACGGGGTGACGATCCACGTCGCGGACGCCGGTCCCGCCGATGGTCCGGCGGTGATGCTGGTGCACGGGTTTCCAGAGAACTGGTGGGAGTGGCGTGACCTGATCGGTCCGCTGGCCGCCGACGGCTACCGGGTGTTGTGCCCCGACCTGCGCGGCGCGGGCTGGAGTTCGGCGCCCCGGTCGAGCTACACCAAGACCGAGATGGGCGAGGACCTGGCGGCCGTTCTGGACCGCCTGGGCGTCGAGACCGTGAAGCTAGTCGCCCACGACTGGGGTGGGCCCGCCGCGTTCATCATGATGCTGCGCCATCCAGAGAAGGTGACGGGATTCTTCGGCGTGAATACCGTGGCGCCATGGGCGAAGCGTAATCTGTCGACGGCCCGCAACATCTGGCGACTCTGGTACCAAATCCCAATGGCACTACCGGTTATCGGCCCTCGAGTCATCGGCGATCCCAAGGGCCGCTACCTGCGGACGCTTGGCGGGGGATTCGGCGTGCCCGAGGAGGACATCCGCATGTACGTCGAGTGCATGCGCCAGCCCGGGCACGCGGAGGCCGGTGCGCGGTGGTATCGCGCCTTTCAGACCAAGGAAATGCTGCGCTGGATGCGCGGCGAGTTCGATGACGCCCGGGTGGACGTGCCGGTCCGCTGGCTCACGGGCACCCAAGACCCGGTGATCACGCCCGATATGACCGACGGATATGCGGACCACATAAGCGATTTCGAGGTCGAGCTGATCGATGGCGTCGGGCACTGGATCATTGAACAGCGACCCGAGCTGGTGTTGGACCGGGTGCGCGACTTCCTTCGCCTCGAAACGTAAACTGTCGCGGCATCCGCGACGGCCGAGGGTCACGCGGGTTTCACGGGCTATTCCGTGCGAATGGAAGTTCGGCACTGGAATTCGTTGATTCGCCGAAACTGAAACTACGGCGGTGCTTTTCGGTGTGTCGTGTGCGTAGTTTCAGTGTCGCGGTCAAGGCGTGACCAGGATGCGACCTTGACCAGCGCCTCGCCGGGCCCCCGGCTCCGGAACCGGAATATCTTCCAGCGCGACCTTTTTGGTGTCCGCGTAGAAGCCTCGGCGCGCATGGTGGGCGCCACGGCTATTCGACGCCGATCGTCACTTCTGTCGACTTGATGAACACCGTCGCGGGCTGGCCGACCGTCAGGCCCAGGTCGGCAGCGGCATCCTTGGTGATCGACGACGTGATGATTTGCTCGCCGCCGTCGAGCTTGACCTTCACGATGGCCATCACGCTGCCGAGGTCGACCTCGGTGATGGTGCCCTTGAGCTGGTTCCGGGTGGATAGGCGCATGGCGACGAGCCTAGTGGCGATCGCGAGCTCGGCGTAGCCGGGCGAAGCGGGTCGCCACCATCGAACTAATGACGTGAACCGAGCAGTGCTATGGACGCATCCACCGCCGGTTTCACGATCTCCCGGACGGGTGTGCCATCCTCGACGGCCAGCGCGACCAGCTCGCGCAGGCCGCCCACCAGGATCACCGCCAGCGGCGGTGTCAGCGGCGGCACGTTGGCTCGCCGGAAACCGGGGCTGCCGCTCAGATTGATCAGCAGGTTGGTCAGCAGCTCCAACCCCTGGCGCTGGACGGGACGAGCGGCATCACCCAGCGACGGAAGTTCGCGGATCCAGCTGAGCGTGATGGCCGGCCGGGACTCGATATTGCCCACGTAGCCCCCCACGGCCTGGCGAATCTGGTCACGCCAATCGGCCTCGGGATCGACCGCCCCCCGGATATCCTCGGCCATGACCTCGATCTCCACCTGCAGCAGTTCCAGGAAACACTGCTCCTTGCCGGCGAATTGGTCGTAGAACGTGCGCTTCGAGGTGCGGGCGTGCCGGACGATGTCGGCGACGGTAGTGGCGCGGTACCCGCGCTCACGGATGGAGGCGGCGAGGCCGTCGAGCAGCCGAAGCCGAAACGGGTCGGGCTCAACCCGAGTGGCGTCGCCAGCCACTGCTGTCACGAACCGAGCCCCTTTCGGCGAATTGCTTGTCAGGCTTGGTACCACAGAGTACCGTACCGTGATAAGCATGTGGTACACCGCCGTACCAACCCCGGTCTCGGGGCAGATGTTGGGAGTCTTATCTCGATGAGCCAAGCCATCACCGACGCACCAGTACAGCCCGCGGTCAAGTTGCCGCCGTCGGCCCGGATGCCGAAGTTGCTCTGCGGCCTCACCTTTGCGATCTCCCGGCGGGGGATGATCAGGCGGCTGTCGCGCCGCTACGGCGACGTCTTCACTATCAACCTCCCGCTCTACGGCCGCGTCACCGTGATTGGTGACCCGAAGCTGGCCAGGCAGATCTTCACCACCGGCCCGGACGAGCTCGGCAACATCCAGCCCAACCTGAGCCGGCTGTTCGGCTCCGGCTCGGTGTTCGCGCTCGACCGTGACGAGCACCGCCGGCGGCGACGGCTGCTGGCGCCGCCGTTCCACGGCAAGAGCATGAAGAACTACGAGGCCATCATCGAAGAAGAGACCCTGCGCGAGATCGCGAACTGGCCCGAGGGTCAACCCTTCGCGACGCTGCCGTCGACGATGCACATCACGCTCAACGCCATCCTGCGCGCGGTCTTCGGCGCCGACGGCGCCGAACTCGACGAGCTGCGCCGGATCCTCCCGCCGTGGACCACGCTGGGCTCGCGACTGGCGGCGGTGCCGAAACCCCAACGCAACTATGGCCGTTTCAGCCCGTGGGGCCGGCTGGCCGAGTACCGGCGCCGGTACGACATCGTCATCGACAAACTGATCGCGGCGGAGCGGTCGGACCCGAACTTCGCCGATCGGACCGACGTGCTCGCGATGATGCTGCGCAGCAAGTACGACGACGGTTCGGTCATGTCCCGCAAGGACATTGGCGACGAGCTGCTCACCCTGCTGGCCGCCGGACATGAGACCACCGCGTCCACTTTGGCCTGGGCGTTCGAGCGGATCACCCGGCACCCACAGCTGCTGGCCGACCTGGTCGAAGAGGCCGATAATGAGGGCTCAGAGCTGCGCCAGGCGACGATCCTGGAAGTCCAACGGTCCAGGACCGTCATCGATTTCGCCCCCCGCCGCGTCTACCCTCAGGTGTACCAACTCGGCGAATGGGGCATCCCCCGCGGCGATTCGCTCATCGTCAGCATCTCGCAGATGCACGACAACCCCGACCTCTTCCCGGACCCGGAGCGATTCGACCCGTACCGCTTCATCGGAACCAGGGAAAGCAAGCCGTCGAGCTTCGCATGGATCCCGTTCGGTGGCGGCACCCGCCGGTGCGTGGGCGCCGCGTTCGCCAACATGGAGATGGACGTGGTGCTGCGAACGGTGTTGCGCCACTTCACTATCGAGACCACCACCGCGCCCGCCGAGCGGTGGTACTGCCGGGGTGTCGCCTACATCCCGAAGGATGGTGGCCGGATCGTGGTGCACAAGCGCTGAGCCTCTGATGACCGATGACGCGGCCCGGCTGATCGAAACGATGAACGGCGCCCTGCAATCCACCATCCCGATCGCGCACCAGATGGGCGTGCGGGTGGTCGAGGCGCGCCGTGGCTACGCCGCCGCGACGGTGCCCGTCGAGGGCAACGGGAATCACTTCGGCGTCATCTACGCCGGGGTGCAGTTCACCGTGGCCGAAATCCTGGGCGGCATCATCTCGTTGAGCACCTTCGACACTGCCAAGTACTTCCCGCTGGTGAAGAACGTCGACATCAAATTCGTCGGCATGGCGCGATCCGAACTCCGCGCCGAGGCCGCGCTGGATGACGAGACGATTGCGCGTATCGAGGCCGAAGCCGCCGAGCGCGGCAAGGCCGACTTCACGCTCGAGGCCGTCGTCACCGACGCCGATGGTCAGACGGTGGCCAGCACCCGCGGCCTGTACCAGCTGCGTGCGTTCGGCCGCTGATGGCCTAACTGGTTACCGCTCTGCGCGGCAGCCTCCAGCCGGGCCGGATGTAGTGGCAGGTGTACCCGTTGGGGTAGTGCTCCAGGTAGTCCTGGTGCTCGGGCTCGGCCTCCCAGAAGTCGCCGGCCGGGCTGAGTTCGGTCACCACCTTGCCGGGCCACAGGCCGGACGCGTCGACGTCGGCGATAGTGTCCAACGCGATTCGCTTCTGCTCGTCGTCGACGTAGAAGATGGCGGACCGGTAGCTGGTCCCCATGTCGTTACCCTGACGGTTTCTCGTTGTCGGGTCGTGGATTTGGAAGAAGAACTCGAGCAGTGTGCGGTAATCGGTCGCCGCGGGGTCGTAGACGATCTCGACGGCCTCGGCGTGCGTGCCGTGATTGCGATAGGTCGCGTTGGGGACGTCGCCTCCGCTGTAGCCGACGCGGGTGGAAACCACACCAGGCTGCTTGCGGATCAGGTCCTGCACGCCCCAGAAGCAGCCGCCGGCGAGGATTGCCTTTTGGGTTTCGGTCATTTCATGCCCTCCTGACCTGGGCCGGGGTTCCAAGGGGCCCAAGCAGCCCCCAGGCTACACTCCGCCGGTGAGGTGTAACGGCTCGTGAGCAGCCCGCAATTCTCCCGCAGCGAACTGGCCGCGGCCTTCGAAAAGTTCGAACAGACCGTCGCCCGCGCCGCCGAGACGCACGACTGGAACGCCTGGGTAGAGCACTACACGCCCGACGTCGAATACATCGAGCATGCGGTGGGAACGATGCATGGCCGCGAGGAGGTGCGCGCCTGGATCCAGCGCCAGATGACGACCTTCCCGGGCAGCCACATGGTCGCGTTCCCGTCGTTGTGGTCGGTCATCGACGAGCCGACCGGCCGGATCATCATGGAGCTCGACAACCCGATGCGCGATCCCGGTGACGGGTCGGTGATCACGGCGACCAACATCTCGATCATCACCTATGCCGGCGACGGCCAGTGGTGTCGTGAAGAGGACATCTACAACCCGCTGCGCTTCGTGCAGGCCGCGTTGAAGTGGTGCCACAAGGCGCAGGAATGCGGCAACCTCGATGAGGACGCCGCGCGGTTTATGAACCAATACGGAGGCGCCACGTGAGCGGCAAAACCAAGCTGGTCATTGGCGCCAATGGATTTCTGGGATCGCACGTAACCCGCCTGTTGGTCGAGGACGGCAACGACGTGCGGGTGATGGTGCGCTCGACCGCCAACACCCGCGCGATCGACGACCTGCAGGTCACCCGATTTGAGGGCGACGTGTTCGATACGGCCACGGTGCGCAAGGCGATGAGCGGCTGCGACGACGTGTACTACTGCGTCGTCGACACACGCGCGTGGCTGCGCGACCCGGCGCCGCTGTTTCGCACCAACGTCGACGGGCTGCGCAACGTTCTGGACGTGGCCAAAGAGGCTGACCTGCACAGGTTTATCTTCACCAGCACCTACGCGACGGTGGGCCGCCGGCACGGGCACGTGGCGACCGAAGACGACGTGATCGACACCGGCAACGTGACCCCCTACGTGCAATCCCGGGTTCAGGCCGAGGATCTGGTGATGGATTACGTCGCGACGTTCGGCCTGCCGGCGGTTGCCATGTGTGTCTCCACGACCTACGGCACTGGCGACTGGGGCCGCACCCCCCACGGCGCCTTCATCTCCGGCGCGGTCTTCGGCAAGCTGCCCTTCCAGATGGCCGGCGTCCAACTGGAAGTCGTCGGCGTGGACGATGCGGCCCGCGCGATGATCCTTGCCGCCGAGCGCGGCCGCATCGGCGAGCGCTACCTCATTTCCGAACGGATGATCGCGCTCAGCGAGGTCGTGCGGATCGCCGCCGACGAAGCCGGTGTGCGGCCGCCGCGCCGGTCGATTCCCGTGCAGGTGCTCTACGCGCTGGGCGCCTTGGGCAGCTTGCGGGCTCGGCTCACCGGCAAAGACACCGAACTGAGCCTGCAGTCGGTGCGGATGATGCGCGCCGAGGCCGACCTCGACCACAGCAAGGCGGTTCGGGAATTGGGCTGGCAACCGCGCCCGGTGGAGGAATCGATCCGCGAGGCCGCCCGATTCTGGGCCGCGATGCGCAAGCCCAAGAGGGCCCCGGCGGCCAGCCAGTCCGAATAGGCTCGAAGCGGTGGAACGAGTTCAGGTCGACCTCAACGGACCGCCGCAGACGATGCTGGCGACCCTGTACGCCAAGGCGCTCGACGCCGACGCCGCCCGCCCTATCCTGGGCGACAAATACGCGAAGGCCGCCGTCGCGCGCATCGACTACGACTGGGAGACAACGACTATCACGCCCCGACGGGCTCCGTCGGTGGCGGTGCGCACGGCCCATTTCGACAATTGGGTGCGCCAATTCCTGGCCGTCCACCCACAAGCGATCGTGCTGCACGTGGGGTGTGGCCTGGACGCCCGCGTGTACCGGGTAGATCCCGGCCCGGAGGTGTGGTGGTACGACATCGATTATCCCGAGGTCATCGAGCTACGCCAACGGGTGTACCCGGGCCGGGTGAATTATCGGATGCGGCCGGCGTCGGTGACCGATCCGTCCTGGCTGGCCGAGATACCGGCCGATCGCCCCGTCCTCTTCATCGGCGAGGGCCTGACGATGTACCTGACCAAGGACGACGGACTGGCCCTGTTTCGTCGCGTCGTTGATCGATTCGGTTCGGGCGAACTGCAATTCGACGCGTTCAATACGTTCGGCATTCGCACCCAGGTGATCAATGCCGTGGTCCGGCGCTCGGGATCGACGCTGCACTGGGGCATCGACGGGCCCGGCGACATACTTGACGCGGTTCCCGGTTTGCGGTTGCTGGCGTGGGAGTCGGTGTTCGACAGTGTCACCTTCGACCTGGTGTCGCCGGCGGTTCGCTGGCTGGGCAGGGCGATGGGAGCGGTGCCGGTACTGCGGACGATGGCGCAGTACCACCGGTACGCATTTGGCCGCGGGGAATGTTGACTCGCGACCAGCGTTACCTTTAGGTATGAGCCACCCTGAAATCAAAGAACCGAGCGCCGGACATCCGATCACCATCGAGCCGACCGGGGAACGGGTCCAGGTTCGCGTCAACGGCGAACTGATCGCGGACACGACGTCGGCATTGAAATTGCAAGAGGCCACTTTGCCTGCGGTGCAATACATTCCGCTCGCCGACGTGGTTCAAGATCGGCTGACCCGCACCGAGACCAGCACGTACTGCCCGTTCAAGGGTGACGCCAGCTACTACAGCGTCACCACCACGGCCGGCGACACCATCGAGGACGTGATCTGGACCTACGACCAGCCCTACCCCGCGGTCGCGGAGATCGCCGGGCACGTGGCGTTCTACCCGAACAAAGCGGAAATTTCGGTCGGCTAGGGAAACACCTTCGCCAGCGATTGGGTGTCGCTGTATTCGCGCAGCGACACGATCAGGCCGTCGTGGGTGTCGAAAATGCACACGAACGGGCTGTCGTAGACGGTGCCTTGAGGATCGAGCGCGGTCACGCCTTCGGTCTGGCCCTCCACCACCACCGTCTCGCCCTCGTTGACGCAACGGATCAGTTCGATGTTGACCTCGAAGAGCTTCTTGCGTCGCTCGACGGCCCGCCGCAGGGTCTCTTTGCCGAACGAAGAACGGGTGACGATGCTCCAGTAGCTGAAGTCGTCGCTGAGCAACTCGAAGCCCTCGTCGAGATCCCCGCCCTCGCACATGCACTGCAGAAACATCCACGCCAGTTCGGCCTGCGGGTCATCGAACGGCGTCATCACATCGCCATCCTGTCTTGGGAGGTAGTTTGCGGTCAATTTGCGAGCCCGTCGAGCTTCGCTTGCCGGATATGTGATGTCCTGGATTTCGGAGTTTTGCAGTGACCTACACGCGCACCATCACATTTCCCGGCGCCGGCGGCTTCGGGCATACGTTGGCGCCTTTGCGGCGGGGGCCGCGGGATCCCTGTTTTCGAGTCCCGGGTGACGGCGCGATCTGGCGCACCAGTCTGCTGCCCAGCGGACCGCTGACCGCGCGGTTCAGTCGCGAGGCGCCCGACGCGGCGCACTGCGAAGCGTGGGGCCGCGGGGCCGAGCAATTCATCGACATGCTGCCCGCGCTGCTGGGGGCCGACGACGACGCCACGGATTTCGTGCCGACCGACCCGACGGTCGCCGCCGCACACCGACGACTTCCGCACCTGCGCCTGGGCCGCACCGCGCAGGTCCTCGAAGCGCTGATCCCGGCGGTGATCGAGCAGCGGGTGCCCGGGGCAGACGCCTTTCGGTCCTGGCGGGTGCTGGTGTCCAAGTACGGGACGCCGGCGCCCGGACCGGCGCCCGCCGGGATGTGGGTGCCACCGTCGGCCGAGGTGTGGAGACACATCCCGTCGTGGGAGTTTCACCGCGCCAACGTCGACCCCGGGCGCGCGCGGACGGTGGTGGGCTGCGCGCAGCGGGCGGCGTCACTGGAACGGCTGGTGTCGGCGTCCGCGGCGCAGGCGCACGAGGCGCTGACGTCGCTGCCGGGGGTGGGGGTGTGGACCGCGGCCGAGACCGCGCAACGGGCGTTCGGTGACGCCGACGCGGTGTCGGTGGGCGACTACCACATTCCGAAGATGATCGGCTGGACGCTGCTGGGACATCCGGTCGACGATGCGGGCATGCTCGAGCTGCTGGAACCGATGCGCCCGCACCGCCACCGGGTGGTCCGCTTACTCGAGGCCAGCGGTCTGGCGTACGAGCCGCGCCGCGGGCCGCGGTTGCCGGTGCAGGAAATACGCTCGCTTTAGCGCTACCCCGGACCGGGCGACCCGGGCAGGCCGAAGAGCTGTCCGCCGGTCCCGCCGGCGCCGCCGGGCTTACCGGCGCCGCCGGCCCCGCCGTTGCCGATCAATGACACGCTGCCGCCACTGCCGCCGCCCGCGTCGGCCCCGGCGGAACCGCCGGCCCCAGTCCCGGCCGCTCCGCCGGTCCCGCCGCCGCCGCCCGCGCCGCCAATGCCGATCGAGCTGGTTCCGCCGGAACCCCCGAGCCCGCCGTTGCCGCCACTACCGGCGGTAGGACCGCTGAACATATTGCCGCCCGCGGCGCCGTCGCCGCCGTCGCCGCCGGCCCCACCGTTACCGAACAGGTGCCCGCCGGCCCCACCGCCCGCGCCGTTGCCGCCGGACCCACCGTTGCCGCCGCCGCCAACTCCGGGACTCACGCTGCTGCCGTTCCCGCCGCCGCCGCCGGCCCCGCCGTTGCCGGACAGCAGGCCACCGGCCCCGCCGACACCACCGTTTCCGCCGTCCCCGCCGTTGCCGGACTGGCCATTGAAGCCGCCGCCGTCGGCCTTGCCGCCGGTACCGCCGCTCCC
>Ga0075363_100000329_pt1 | contig 14186 bp, 12 predicted proteins | sample EndMetdeltDD1763_FD_71470 | JGI IMG/M metagenome (GOLD analysis project Ga0075363, IMG submission 71470) | Populus endosphere microbial communities from Tennessee, USA - Endosphere MetaG P. deltoides DD176-3 | ecosystem: Host-associated > Plants > Roots > Endosphere | place: USA: Tennessee...
GGCTCCACGATCTACCTCGGCGGCACCGCGGCGACGTACAAAGACATGCGAGATGGGGCGAGCTACGACCTGTTGATCGCCGGATTATCCGCGGCCGCACTCATTTTCGTGATCATGTTGCTCATCACGAGAAGTGTCGTGGCCTCAGCGGTGATCGTGGGCACCGTGCTGCTGTCGCTGGGTACGTCGTTCGGGCTCTCGGTGCTCGTCTGGCAGTACCTGCTCGGCATTCGATTGCACTGGATCGTCCTGGTGATGTCGGTGATCCTCTTGCTGGCCGTCGGTTCGGACTACAACCTGCTGCTCGTGTCCCGGTTCAAGGAAGAACTGCACCACGGGTTGAAGACAGCGATCATCCGCGCCATGGCGGGATCGGGTTCGGTGGTGACCTCGGCCGGTCTGGTGTTCGCCGCGACGATGGCGTCCTTCATATTCGGCGACCTGCTGTCCATCGCACAGGTCGGCAGCACGATCGCGTTGGGCCTGCTGTTCGACACATTGATCGTGCGGTCGTTCATGACGCCGTCGATCGCCGCGTTGATGGGGCGCTGGTTCTGGTGGCCGCAAATTCCGCAGACACCCGCGTCGAAGCGCCGGATGCGCAAGGTCTTCGGCGACCGCGACGCGAACTTGCCGGCCTAGCGGGCCTCAGTCTCGGCACCCGTCAGCCCGCGGCGTGGCGGCCGAGGAAGTCCACGACGGCACCCGCGAAAAGGTCGTTGCGATCTCCGGCGACCATATGGCCGGCACCGCCGACGTCGACGAAGTCCACCGCGGGAAACCGGGCGAGGAACGCGTCGGCTCGTTCCTGGGTGACGAGGTCGCTCACCTGACCTCGCACCAGCAGCATGGGCACTCCCGTGTCGACGATCGATTGGACCGCGGCGTGCATGCGATCGACCTCGGTCACCTCGATGGGCGGCAGGGCCGAGGTGCCGTCGATGAACTTCGGGTCCCAGTGCCAGTACCAGCGACCGTCACGGTGGCGCAGGTTCGCCCGAAGACCATCCAGATCGGTGGGGCGCGGACGGTGCGGGTTGTACTCCTGGATCATGTCGGCGACTTCGTCCAGGGAGTCGAAGCCCGACTGCATGCGGTCGTGCATGAAGTTGTGGATCCGCGATGCTCCCGACTGGTCCATGTCGGGCACGATGTCGACAAGGACGATGGCACGCGCCGTCCCGGGCGCGAGTTCGCCCTCGAGAAGCATCGACGTGAACCCTCCGAGCGAGGCGCCGACCAGCACCGGCCTGGGCGGAAGAGCACGCAGCACCTCGAGCACATCGCGCGCGAACGAGGTGACGCGATAGTCGCCGTCGGTGGACCAGTCGGACTCCCCATGGCCGCGGAAGTCGAGGGTGATCGCCTGCCATCCACGTTCGGCGACTGCAGCGGCGGCGCGGCCCCAGGACCGGCGCGTCTGACCGCCGCCGTGCAGGAACACCACCGCCGGGGCGAGCGGATCACCGATGCGGTCGCCGACGATGCGCACGCCGCCGTCACCGGCCGTGGTGAAAGCCTCGGGTGTGGTAGTCACCTGGATTTCATAACGCGGATACGACCGGCACGCGACAACATCGAGGAAACCGGGACCGCGGTGCGGCGTGAATCACTCGAGGAAACCGTTGGTGACGAACCGGTGGTCACCGATGCGGCAGGTGACAGCGCCCTGATACGTCGAACCGCAGGCGGCAGGCCCGTTCTCGAGCCGTTCACCGGCAGGTAGGGCGTCGACGTCGCGCGTGAATGTCGCAGTCTCGGAGTGGATGTACCTGGCGCCCGCCGCGTCCACGATCGTCTGGTTTGTGCCTTCTGGCGCTGAGGCGGGCACGAAATCGCACCCGGCAAGGGTGCCGCCGGGGGCGATTCCGCACGAATAGGAGTACGCGCCTTCCTTTTCGAGTGGTGTCCGAAAGTAGATCCAGCCCGGGTCGGCCGGCGTCGTGAAGGCTCCCCGCGCGAGCGGCCACTGGTCCAAACCGTTGGGCGGCGGTGGGATATCGGGCAGTGGTGCGCCGGTGGCAATGGCCAGCACCCTGGTGTAAGCCTGTCGTGCGGCCATCGCCCCGTAGTTGCTCGACGGCGGTTCGTCGGGCGCCTTGACGTAGCCGACGACGACGGTGGGTCCCGCGCCGTACGCGTAGCCCTGCGGACCGCCGGGCACGTTGATGTACTGCACCACCTTGCCGTCCAGGAGGACGGTGCCGCCGCGGGCGTCGGGGCCCAACGCACCGAGCAGGCCGTCGATGAAGGCCTGGCCACCGTCGTTTTCCACGGTGGCGACGACGACGGCCAGGATCGTTCGCTCGGGCGACGAGAGGGTGTCGGTGACCTCGCCGGCGGTGATGGTGGAGAACTGGGCGGTGGGTTTCGGGTCGGCCAAGCCGGGGCCGACGTCTGCAGGGCAAACCGGAGCGACGCTCAGATCCTTCGGCAGGCCCTCGAACGCGGCTGAGAACGCCGCGTCCCGTTCACCGCACTGCTGGCCCGCGGCCGGCGAGGCAGACCACAGCGAGAGTGCGGTGGTGGCGGCGAAGACGGCGGCAGCGGTCTGGCGCCGACGCACCCGAAACCGGGTCATTGTCGCAGCGTCGCACACCCGTGACCAGCGGGCGGTGGAGTTACCGAAGGTCTGACGGCCCCGTTAAGAAACCTCCAAGCCGCCCGCCGGAAAGTCCTCCCAACAAAGTGAGGAGGAAGACGATGACCGCAACTCGGGAAATGGCCGCGATGGACGTTCGTGAGCTGACCCTGCACGGAAACCGCGTGGCGTACCTGGACGAAGGCGCCGGAGACGTGCTGTTGCTGATCCACGGCATCGGCGGCAGTTCAGACTGCTGGCGCAGCGTGGTCCCCAAGCTCGCGGCGCGACATCGCGTCATCGCCGTCGACCTCCTCGGTCACGGCCAGTCCGACAAGCCGCGCGGTGACTACTCGCTGGGCGCCTTCGCGGTGTGGCTGCGCGACTTCCTCGATGCCCTGAACATCCGCGAGGTCACCGTCGTGGGCCATTCATTCGGTGGTGGCGTGGCGCTGCAGTTCGCGCACCAGCACAAGGAGTACTGCCGTCAGCTGGTGCTGATCAGCAGCGGCGGCCTGGGCCCCGACCTGGGCCGGCTGCTGCGCATGCTGTCGCTGCCCGGTGCCGAGATCGCCTTGCAACTCCTCGCGTCGCGTCCGGCGGTCGAGGTCGGTAAGGCCCTGCGCAGACGCGCGTTGTCCTCGGGCCGCGATGTCACCAGGTACAGCGAGACGCTCAAAGGACAAGCCGCGCTGTCGAACCGGCAAAGTCGCGCCGCGTTCCTGCGGACGTTGCGCTCGGTCGTCGACCACCGTGGCCAAGCGGTATGCGCGTTGGACCGGCTTCGTGCCGATCTGCCGACGTTGATCATCTTCGGCGACGAGGATCGCTGCATTCCTGTCGCGCATGCGCATTCGGTGCATGAAGCGATTCCGGGCAGTGAACTCCACGTCATCCCCGGTGTGGGCCATCAGCCCCAGGTGCAGTGCCCCGACGTCGTCGCGCGGCTCGTCGGTGACTTCGCCGGGCGCAGGCCGTCGGCGCCGAAACGCTCCGTGTGCTCGGGGCGACGGGCGCTGCGCGCCGTACCCGCCTGACACCAGCGCTTTAAGAACTCTCCAAGCACCTGACCGCACAGTGCTTATCAACAGTTCAACAGATCCCGACATACCGAACGGAAGGAGTGGAAATGGCCGTCGAGTCAGTTCACGTGAACACGGTTTACCCCCATTCCGACACCCGCTATGAGTGGGTGGAGGCGACCGTCGACTTCGCCGTCGACCCCGAGCTGCTGGCGAACGAACGCATCGTCGATCTCGACCTCGCTCCGCGCGACGCCGATGGGATGGTGCGCTTCAACGCCGACCTGAAGCTCCTCCGCCCCGTCGAAGGTGGCAACGGCAAGCTTCTCTTCGTCGTACCCAACCGCGGTATGCCCACCTACGCCCCGTGGCTGAAAGGCGGCTTCCTGCTGGACCGCGGCTACACCATCGCGTCATGCGGCTGGCAGTGGGACATCCAGCGTGCGAACGGTCTCCTCGGGATGACCGCGCCCCAGGCTGATGTGCCTCCGGGATTCATGCGCCTGGAATGGCGCTCCGACAGCGCCAGTACCGATCACCCGCTCAGCTTCACCGTGCCCGAAATCGACGCGCTACCCGAAGGCGCGGAGGCACTGTTCACGTTCACCGACTACCCGACATCCGACGTCGACGACCCCGACGCCGTGCTGTCCGTGCGCACCTCGCCGGATACGGAGCCGTCGATCATCCCAAGGGAGAGCTGGCGATTCACCGACGAGACGCATCTGACGCTCGACGGCGGATTCAAGCCGTTCCACTGGTACGAGTTGGTGTACCAGACGTCGCGGACGCCGGTCGTCGGCGCCGGCATGCTGGCCATCCGCGACATCGTGTCGCACCTTCGGGGGGACGGCATCGAGCATGCGTTCGCCTACGGCGTTTCGCAGGCGGGTCGGCTCCTTCGTCAATTCCTTTCTGACGGGCTGAATGTCGACGAAACCGGCATGACCGTCTTCGACGGCGTGTTCAGCGAGTCCGCGAGTGCGGCGACGGGTGAGTTCAACCACCGGTACGCCCAGCCATCGGTGGCCGGGGTCAACGGCTTCGGGAACATGGCGCCATTCGCCGCCGCCGAACTGCTTGCGCGTCAACGCGAATTGGGTGGAGTGCCGAAGACCATCTTCACCAACACATCGACCGAGTATTGGAACAGCGGGGGTGCGCTGCTGCACGTCGATCCGATCACCGGCGCGGACCTCCCTGAGGATCCCGATGTCCGCACGTATCTGCTGGCGAGCACCGACCATTTCGGGAGCAGCAAGCTCAAGGAGGCGCTGCCGACAGCCAACCCGGTGCACCGCCTGGACGTCACGCCCGTCAACCGGGCGCTGCTCGTCGCATTGGAGGACTGGGTGTGTGAGGGCGTGGAGCCTCCGCACAGCAAAGTGCCGCGGATGAGCGATGGCACCGCGGTGGCCCGCAAGGAGGTCCTGTCGGTCTTCAGCCACACCACGACACCGGACCCGTCGGCGCTTCCGCATGCGCGGTACATCGACCTCGGCCCCGAAGCCCATCGCGGTATCGGTTGCTGGCCGGTCAAGCTCGGCGAGCCCTACGTCGACCTGGTGTCGGCGGTCGACGCGGACGGTAACGAGGTCGCCGGGGTCAGGCTGCCGGCGGTCGCCGCGCCCCTGGCCGCGTACACCGGCTGGAATCCTCGTCGACACATCGACGAGTTGCCCGATGTGCTCTACGAGCGGGTCGGCAGCAAGTTGGCCTTTCCTCCGGGTCGGCCATCGGTCGCCGAGCGGTATCCGTCCGTCGAGGATTATGCCGTCGCCGCCCGTGCAGCTGCCGAAACGCTTGTCGCCGAGCGGTTCCTGCTCGCCGAAGAGGTCGACGCCATCGTCGCGAAGGCGGCAGCCGACTACTGACGGTTTCCCACACGCTTCACTGAGCACAGCGGCCGGGCGGCTTAGCCCTCGGCCGCTGTGCGCTTTGGCGTGGCGTCGCGATGAGTTCTGCCCACCGGTGCAGTCTGATCTGCATGGGCAAACTCATCTATGGCTTCAACGTGTCGGTGGACGGCTACATCGCCGACGCGCAGGGCAACATCGACTGGTCCGACCCGAGCGAGGAACTGCACCAGTACTGGAACGACTTCGCGGCTGAGGTTGCCCTGTCGTTCTATGGTCGTCGGCTCTACGACCTGATGTCGTCATATTGGCCGACTGCAGACGAGGCTCCCGATGCCACGCCTTTCATCGTTGACTTCGCGCGCGTCTGGCGCGACATGCCCAAGGTCGTGTTCTCACGCACGCTGGAGTCCGTCGACTGGAACACCCGCCTGGAACGCGGCGACCCGGTCGAGGTCGTGAAGAGGCTCAAAGCCGAAACCGAGGGCACACTGGAGTTGGCCGGCGCGACACTGGCCGCGCCGATCGTGCAGGCCGGTCTGGTGGACGAATTCCGGATCGTGCTCGCGCCCATCGCCGTGGGCGGCGGGACACCGTTTTTCCCGACCCTGCCGTCATGGATCTCGCTGCGACTGTTGGAGAACCGCACCTTCCCGGAGGGCACGGTTCTGCTGCGCTACGAGGCGAAACGCGACTGACCGGCTGGTCCCGCACGTCGAGTGTTGGGTTTTGTGGCGATATTGCGCTCAGGGCTGTTGTTCGAGCGGGTGCCACAGCCCTGACTGCAATCTCGCGGGCAGAACACTCGCGGTCGTTACACCCGCGACGCTCTACGCCATAGCGTGTTCGCGAGCGTGCTCCTGCTGCTGCGGCCGTGCCGCAGTGTGCGACTCGAGATGGAACGTCCGACCGCCGACCTGAACCGAGGCGCCGGCCCGGAGGGTCGTGGGCTGCCACGGGGCAATGCGCTTCCAGATCTGCTCTCCAGGCTCGCGAATCAGTACGCCGTTGGTCGAATCCCGGTCCACGACAACGAGCTCGTCGTCGACGATGCGAATCTCCATGTGCGCCCGGGACATCAAGCCTGAGCGGTCGTAGATCGACACCGGGCGAAGGCCCTGCCGTGCCGCCTGCGAATCGGAGGGGTCGCGACCGATGACGCAGTCGCGGTCGATCTGAATCCGCGAGTTGTCATCGAGGACCACCCACCGCGAAGGGCGCGCCGCCGGGGCGTCCGTCGTCCACACCACGGCCCCGCGACCCGGAACGATGCCGTCGGGCATCGAGAAGACGCCGTTTCTGGCCGGCGGGGGAACGGCGGGCCGCTTGCCGAGTTCGTCGACGGTGACGATCGCGGCGACACCGGGCTTCCGCACCGACTGGTGCAGGCAGCGATTGCGGCCCTCGACCAGGGTGACCCCCGTACCGTCGTCGAGCGCCACGGTGACGCCGCCGCACAGGAAGATCTCCAGCCCTGAATCGGTGGGCATGACGATGCCGACCTCGGCGTGATCGCGACTCCACGTGCCGCTCTTGGCGAGTTGCGAGAACGCATACGACAAGCTCGCAGGCTCGCTCTTTCGGACGATCTCGACGAGATGCTGCATCTGCTGGGCGGCCATGGTCTGCTGCGCCAGCGACTTGCGGTTGGCGACGACGATGACGGTGCCGTTCACGTTCGCCACGAGATGCTGGCCGGAAACGACCTCGACCCGGTGGCCGCGCTCGGCCGGCGTGTGGATCGGCGGCGGCGCGACGTTCGAGTTCAGCGACAGGACGGCGGGCCGAGGCACCACGACCGTCGCTTCCTCCACAGCGAAGGACAGCGCCTCGCTGATGCCGATACGGGAGTGCAACCACCGCAACGGTTTCGGCGCCCACCAGTTCCACTCGCCTGCAAGACGGAGGAACGCCGGTACGACGACGCCGCGAATAATCGTCGCGTCGATCACGACGGCCAGTGCGGTCCCGAGACCGAACATCTTCATGAACGACATGCCGTTGGCGAATGACACCAGGGTGATGGTCAGCAGAAGTGCTGCGCTCGTGACGATCCGACCGACCCGTCCGAGGCCGACGACGATGGCCTCGTCGTTCGCCATACCGGAGTCGCGGGCTTCCTTGATGCGGCTCAGCAGGAAGATCTCGTAGTCGACGGAGAGGCTGAATGCGATGGCGCAGAGGAGCACCACCATCGACAAATTCAGTGGCGCAGGCGTGAATCCGAGCAGCGACGACAGGTGCCCGTCCTGGAAGATCCAGGTCATCACGCCCAGGACTCCGGACAGAACCAACAGGTTGAGCAGCAGCGCCTTCACCGGTACGACAACGCTGCCGGTGAAGAGGAACAGCAGGATGAAGGTGAACACCGCGATCAATCCGATCGCCCATGGCAGTCGTTGTGCGATTGCGGAGCGGCTGTCGATGAGAGTGGCCGACGGTCCGCCCACCTCGACCTGCTTATCGGTGATCTTTGCGCGGATGTCGTGCACGAGCTGTTCCGCCGCTTGCGTATCCGCATCCACCGCAAGGTAAGCCAGCACATACGCGGCGCCGTCGCGCTCGCTGGGCGGGGTGTCGCCGACACGCGCGCCCTTCTCGAACTTGCCGACCGAACCGTTGACGAGGACCACGTCGGGCATCCGGGACACCTCGGTGGCCAGCGTCTCCAGGACGCCGGCGTCGTTCTGCGTCACCAGGGTGATTGCCTGCGACGGGTCCAGCGGATAGTCCCGCTGCAACGACTCGGCGACCAGACGGGCGTTCGAGTCGGTGGGCAGCGCGCGCTCGTCGGGATTGGTGAACTGCACTTTCAGGAACGGGACGCCGAGGCCGATCAGCACGACAACGACGGGTAGGGCGTAGAGGAGAGGACGTCGGATCACCGCGGCCGCGAACCGCCGCCAGAAAGCGGAGTCCGCCGACGGCGGGGTCTTGCGGCGGATGATTCCCAGCGAGTCGATGCGCTTACCCAACAGCGACAGCATTGCCGGCAGCACGATGATCGCGCTCAAGGCCGACAGCATGACGGTCGCGCTCGCGGCGATGCCGACTGAACGCAGGAACGACGTGGGGAACACCAGCAGCGACATCATCGCCAGGGTGACCGTGGCCGCGCTGAAAATGATCGTGCGGCCTGCGGTGGCCACCGTCGCGACGATCGCCGCATGATGTTCCTTACCGCTGTCGCGTTCTTCGCGGAACCGCGACACCATCAGCAGCCCGAAGTCGATGGACAACCCGAGGCCGAACGCCGTTGCGACGGTGAGCGCATGTGTCGAGACCTCGGTGACCCTCGTCATGAGCACGAGCACCAGCAGCGTCGTGACGATCGACGTGATGCCGACGACGATGGGCAGGAATGCGGCGATGAGCCCGCCGAACACGATGACGAGCACGGCCATCGAGACCGGCAGCGCGATGCTCTCACTGACCAACAGGTCCTTCTTGACCTTGGCCCGGATCTCTTGCTGCACACCGAGAGTGCCGCCGGCGCGCACCGCGATGTCGGGGTTGGCGGGCAGGCTCGCGATGAGTTCCTTGGCGGTGTCGGCCGCTTCGTCCGCGGTGCCGCTGACATGCACGAGGATCAGACCGGAGCGGTTGTCTCGGCTGCGCAGATCGGTCGCTGCGGGATCGGTGAACGACCGGAGGACCTTCGCCTCGGGCTCGGCTTTGATCAGGTCCGACACCTGATCAGCCACGTCGGACGACTCCGGGCTGTCGATGGTGCCTTCTGCCGGCAGCAACTGGATCACCAGGTTCGCGGTGGTGCCGAAGTTCTGGTCCATGATCTCGGCGGCGTGTGTCGACTCGGATGACGGCGCGTTGTAGCCGCCCACGGCGAGCTTGTCGGACACGCCTCCGCCGATCACGATGCTGACACCGAGCAGGAGCGCAAGAACAGCGAGCACCAGCTTGGGGGAGCGCACGGTGAAGTCGGCCAACCGCGTCAACGCGCCGCCGTTCGCCGAACTGCCTTGCATCACCTTGGCGACCAGAGGACGAAACCCGACCTGATTCATGCGAAAAGGGTGCGACGGCGCCCTTGGCACTTTCTAAAGGGCCGACGGCGGCCGGGAATCTGTGCTGGTCAGGCGGGTACAGAAGCTCTGTGTGTGGTGGCCTCGGCCGGATCCTGAACCTGGTCGCGCAGAGTGTTGAGCGCCTTGGCGATGAGCCGCGAGACGTGCATCTGCGAGTAGCCCATGCGCTCGGCGATCTGCGTCTGGGTCATGTTGTCGAAGAACCGCAGGCTAAGCACCATCTGTTCGCGTTCCGGCAAGGCGCCGATCAGCGGCCGCACGGTCGCGAGGGCGAGCACCTTGTCGATATTGGGATCAAGATCGCCGATCGTGTCTCCGATCGGGCGGAATTCGGAGTCCGGGCCGGCCTGCACGTCTGTGGACAGCGTGGAGTAGTTGCTGCTCGCGATCGTCGCTTCGATCACCGACTCGCGGTCGATACCGAGGTAAGTGGCGATCTCCGAGGCGGTCGGCGCGCGGTTGAGGTCCTGGGACAACGCGGCGCGCGCTTTGACGATTTGACCCTGAAGGTCTTTGAGGCGACGGGGAACTTTGACCGCCCACCCGTAGTCGCGAAAGTGCCTGCGGACCTCGCCCATCATCGTCGGCACGGCGAAGGCGAGAAAATCCGCGCCGTTCTCGGGGTCGAATCGGTTCACGGCATTGACCAGTCCCACCCGCGCGGCTTGGACGAGATCGTCGTTCGGCTCGCCCCGATTGCGGAAGCGGCGGGCGATGTGGTTGGCCAGCGGGAGGCCTCGCTCGATGATTTCGTCGCGTTGACGGCGGTAGGCGGTCGAATTCTCATCAAGGGTCGCCAGTCGGCGGAACATGTCGGTGAGATCGGCGTACTCAGAAGGATGTTGTTCGGACACGAGAGACTGCCCCTATCCGGTTGCGTTGGTGTGACGCGGCTCGGATCTGAACCTCTGCGTGATTGGGGCTGTACCCAAATGCCTCACCGACGAAACAAACCCATCCCCGACCTGGTAAACCTTCGGCATGGCGCCTGACGCGAGCAAGACCGCAGCCCCCGGCATCTCTGGGATCCACCATTTCTCCATCACCGTGACCGACCTCGAGGCCAGCCTGTCCTGGTACCAGCGCCTGCTCGGCGCCGACCGGGTGCCGATGAAGTTTCCCCACTACGGATGTGAGGACACCGGTTACGGCGAGCTGCTTGTCGAACCGCGCTCAGGTGTCGTGATCGGTCTGCACACGAACACCGGCAATGACGGGCAGGCCTTCGACGAGGCCCGTACGGGGCTGGACCACGTGGCGCTGAACGTCGCCTCTCGCAGCGACCTCGAGGCGTGGACGGCGCGACTGGACGAACTCGGTATCGAACACTCTGGCATCAGGAGCGGGGATCAGCCGTTCCCGTTCGCGACGGTGGTGTTCCGCGACCCCGACAACATCCAGCTGGAGCTTTTCGTCACCGGTTGATCTGGTCTCTACCAGCGAATTTCACCGTAACGAACCTTTCAGTTGGTTGCGCAGTCACGATGGCGGTCCGTACGGTCGGGTCTCATGTCGCGACAGGGGGAGCTGAACTTGCGGTTGATCGGACGCACGACGGCGGTGGCGGTCGCGGTCATTGTGGGGCTTCTCGGTTTCAGTGGTGCTCACGCCTCGGCGGTCCCGGCTGGGGATTTCCCCGACGGCCTGAACTTCGGCGGCCTGCAGCGCAACTATCTCGTCCACGTCCCGCCCGGGCTCGAGCAGCCGAGGGGACTGGTTATCAACCTGCACGGCGCCGGGATGACCGGCGGCGCCCAATCGGCGATGACGAACTACAACGCCGTCGCCGATCAGCACGGGTTCGTCGTGGTCTATCCCGACGGCATCGACCTCAGCTGGGCCGATGGGCGGGGCGCCTCGATTCCGGACCGCCAGGGCGTCGACGACGTGGGTTTCCTCGTGGCGCTCGCCAATCGCCTCACGCAGGATTTCGGCATCGACCCGGGCCACGTGTTCGCCACCGGAATGTCGGCCGGTGCGTTCATGGCCAACCGGCTGGCGTGTTCCCGCGCGGATGTCTTCTCCGCAGTCGCAGCCGTCGCGGGCACACTCGGTTCGGCGTTCCCGTGCAGCCCGTCACAACCCGTTTCCGTGCTGAGCATCCATGGGACGGCAGACAACGTGGTGCCGTTCAACGGCGGCCCGATGGTCGGACGGGGCGGTGCCAGCGACATCGTTTCCGCGCCCGGTATGGCGCAGCGGTGGCGCGAACTGGACGGCTGCCCGGGCGCGCCGGTTGAGGACTCGCCAGCGCCCTCGGTCCACCGGTTCACCTCCGCGGGCTGTGCCGACGGCACCGAGGTCGCGTTCGTCCAGATCGACGGCGGCGGTCACACCTGGCTGGACGCGTCGTTCGCCAGCGGACAGTTCTTCGCCACCCACGGGCGGTAGCCGGACTACGTCTCGTCGGCGACCTGGTCCTTTGTTTGATGGCCGCCGGGAGCCTCGGGATCGTCGTCCTGGTGGTTGAGCTTCTCCTGCATGTCCCGTTGCTCGTCGGTCGCCTTCGTAGCGTCCTTCGGCGTTGACGGTGGATCGTTGGTCTGCATGACGCAGAGATTCTCCGCGCCCCGCACTGACTAAACCCTGTTACGCAGGCGACAGGCGAAACACGTTGATGTCGCGGACACCGTCGGTTTTCACCTCGTACGACGCGAAATTGGCCGCGTAGCCTTTTGCGAGCGCAAACAGACGATCGTGGTCCGCGCCCTCGGTACGACGGGCAACGAAATGACCGCCGCGGTCGGTGCGACCCTCCGGGAACAGTTGGCACTGAGGGTTTTTCAGCAGATTGTAGTACCAGCTCGGGTGGTGGGCCTGACCGTAGTTCGAGGCGATCAGGATGACATCGTCACCGTCGGTGAAGTACCCCAGCGGGACGTCACGGGGGAGGCCGGACTTGGCTCCGGTCGACCGCAGCACGACGAGAGGGATTGTGCCTTTCCCGAAGTGCACGCGGCCTCTGGTCAGCCGACCCAGCGGTCCGTCGAGAGGTGCCATGAGGCGGCGATGGACGACGGAGCCGACCTCTGTGGACAGGACGCGTGCGACGATCGCCAGCATGAGCGGTGTCTTGGCCGTCGCATCGACCCGCGGGATGCCATTCAGCAGATCGGCCATGAGCACCATGGTATGTATGTCCTGACCAGGCGGGAGGAAGAAGCGCAATGAGTAACGAGTCCGCCGCGGACATCCGGCAGGAACGTCGCGACTGGATAACCCACCACCGCGACACCTACTTGCGTTCGGGTGGAGCGCAGGGCCACGTCATGGACATCAGCGACGTCGGTGGCCACGCGTTCACCACGCATTGCCTGATCAGGGTCAAGGGTCGCAAGTCAGGCAGGCCTCAGATCGTTCCGTTGATCTACGGCGACATCGCAGGCGAGGTGGTGATCGTCGCGTCCAAGGGGGGCGCCGACAAGAACCCGGACTGGTATCACAACCTGCGTGCCGCTGACGAGGTCGACGTGCAGATCGCCACCCAGGCGTTCCGAGCGACGTGGCGTGAACCCGAAGGCGAAGAGCGACACCGGATCTGGGACTTCATGTCGCATGTGTATCCGCCGTATCTGAATTACCAGAGGGCGACGACGCGGCACATCCCAGTGGTCATGATGACGCCCGGTGCGCCGATCGACGTGTTCGAGGAATCGGATCTTCAGGCCTGATGGACTTGAACTAACTCCGTGCCGAGTTTTCGACGATGATCTCGCAGGCGGTCTCGTAGAACGCGCTGATGAGTGTGGAGAAGGAGAGCTCGAACGGATAGATCATGTGCACGTCCATCGCCTCGAGCTGCCACTCCGGCAGGACGGGCACGATGCTGCCCTCCCGCAGTTCGGTAGTGCAGATGATCTGGGTGGGCATCGGCCCGATGCCGAGGCCCTGCAGGATGTACTGCTTGCTCACCTGAAAGTTGTTGGCGCGTGCCCGCACTTGAGGTGACAACTCGTATCGCCGTTTTTGCTTGGCCACGCTGAACTTGCGCGGCCCGCCGAAGCCGAAGTCGATGAACGGCAGGGTGTCCAGCTGCGCTGGGTCGGTGATCGGGTCGGGCAACTGGCGCACGAAATCCGGCGTGGCGCACAGGAACAGCTCGAGGCTGAATACCTTCCGCGCAATCAACGTGGAATCTTGCAGTGGGCCGGTGCCGAACACCACGTCGAATCCGTCTTTGATCGGGTCGACGAGGTTGTCCACCAGCCGGATGTCCAACCGCGAGTGGGGATAGCGCTGTAGGAACGCCGCACCGACGCGCGACGCGTAGTCGATGCCCAGGAAGATCGGGATAGCGACCCTCAACTCACCCTGCGGCTCCTGCCGGCTGCCCTCGACGAGGGCGCGCACACCGTTGGCCTCGGCGAGGATGTTCACCGCGTGGCTGTAGACCTGCTCGCCGAGGTCGGTGACGGTGAGCTGATGGGTGTTCTTGCGCAGCAGCTTGATGCCGAGATCGGCCTCGAGCTTGGTCAGCTTGCGGCTCACCGTGGATTTGGGCATACCGAGCAGCGCGGCCGCTTTCGACAGGCTGCGGTTTTCGACGACCTTGCCGAATACCAGCAGGGCGTCGAGTCGAAGGACAGGTTCTGTTCCATCAGCTGTTCCAAATATGCAACAGGGTGTTGCGCTTGTGCATCTGTTTTGGCCATTTCCGCGGCTGTAGTTTTCGGCCAGGAGG
>Ga0075363_100000330_pt1 | contig 14171 bp, 13 predicted proteins | sample EndMetdeltDD1763_FD_71470 | JGI IMG/M metagenome (GOLD analysis project Ga0075363, IMG submission 71470) | Populus endosphere microbial communities from Tennessee, USA - Endosphere MetaG P. deltoides DD176-3 | ecosystem: Host-associated > Plants > Roots > Endosphere | place: USA: Tennessee...
TCCATCTCCTCGAGCAACTGCGGCAACTCGACCTGGTCGTAGAGCGACTTCGGCCCTTTGAAATAGTCGTCGCGCACCTTGAGCATGAACTCGGGCTGCTTCTCGGTCTCGCCGAAGTGGACGTTGACCAGGCAGTCAATAGCTCGTTGGGTCATGTCAACGACGCCTCTTGCGTCGCAGTGGATTTGGCCCAGCGATAGTCCGGTTTGCCGTTTCCGAGCCGACGGACCTGATCGACGATGATGAACTCCTTCGGCGCCTTGAATCGGGCGAGCTGCGACGTGCATTGGCCGTGCAGCTGTTCGGAGGTGACCTGGACATCGGGCTGGAGAGCCACCAGCGCGACGAGTTCCTGCCCCCATCGGTCACTGGGCCGGCCGACCACCAGCGCGTCGGCCACTCCGGCGCACGCGCGCAACACTTCCTCGACTTCTTCGACGAAGACCTTTTCACCGCCGGTGTTGACCACGAGAGAATCTCGTCCGAACAACTGGAGCGAACCGTCCTCGGCCAGTGACCCACGGTCCCCGGAGATCACCACTCGTTGTCCGTCGACCACGGGGAAGGTCTTGCGGGTGGCAGCCTCGTCATCGAAGTAGCCGAGCGGGATGCGTCCGGCGCGCGCGACGAAGCCGACCTCCCGCTCCCCCGGCTGCAAGAAGCGACTGTAGTTCTCCGAGAGGACGAGCGCGCCTTCCCTGAGTACAAATGTGTCCTTGCGCTCCCCGTGCTGGCTGCGCCCGAAGCCGACGTTGCCGGTCTCCGAGGAGCCGTACCCGTTGATCAGCGTGATCTGTGGCAGCAATTCCAGAAGTGCCTGTTGGTGTTTCGGGTTGGTCGCGGCTCCGCCGGTGCCGATGGCATACATCGACGACAGGTCATAGGAACCGTTGCGCAGTTCCTCCACCAGCGGCCCCGCGTAGGCGTCACCGACCATCGTCATCATCCCGACCTTCTCACGCTCCGCCGTCTCCAGCACGGCACTTGGGTCGAATCGCGTCTTGTCGTAGAGGACGATCGGCAGACCGTTGAGGAGACCCGCGAAGGCCGTCCACATGCCCGCCGCGTGCATCAGCGGAGACACGGCGAACCACGGCTGACCTTCGAATCCGAGCTTGGCGTGGATCTCGTCGACGGATTCGTGGTCGGCGCCGTTCATGGACACCACGTAGGTGTCACTCTGCCGCCACATGACGCCCTTGGGGCGACCCGTGGTCCCGCCCGTGCAGACCATCATCACGTCGTCGGGCGATGGCGAGATCTCCTGATCCGTATCACCCTGCGCCAGCACCTCTTCGAGATCGACGGCTCCCGGCAATTGCGGTACCGAGCCGTCGTCGTCGACCGAGATCAAGAGCTCCGCAGACGCAGGAGGTAGGACATCGGCGAACTTTGGCCCGAACGAGCGGTGGTAGATGACGGCCCTCGGTTTCAGATAGTCGAGTAGCTCGGCCACCTCACGAGGTGCGTAGTTGTAGTTGACATTCACCGGAACGGTCCTGGCCTTGAGCGAACCGATGACCATGTCGGGATAGAGATCGTTGTGCATGATCAGCGCGACGAGGTCCTGTCCGCATTCCCAGTTCGCCAGCTCGGCGCGTTCGGTGTGCGCGCCCAGTCCGTGGCCGGCCAGATAATTGGCGAGCCGGCGGGTCCGTTCCGCGGACTCGGAGAAGGTGCTGCGGCGCGTGCCACAGACGGTCATGAGCCGGTCGGGAACGGCCTCGGCGATCGCGTCGAGCACCGCCCCGATGGTCCATTCGCCCATGACTAGGCGGAGGCCTTCACGTTGGCACCGAGCAGCTCGAGTGCGTTGTCGCGCATGACCTTCCGGGTGTCTTCGTAGCTGAACTCCGGGAACTGCGGGATGTCGGCGGTGAAGGTCATCGGATCGGCCAGACCCTCACCGTGCGGCCAGTCCGAGCCGAAGAGGATCTTGTCGACACCGATGGTGGCAGCGAGCAGCTTGACGTCGTCCTCGTAGTACGGCGCTATCCACACGTTGTTGCGCAGCTGCTCGACCGGGTCCTCTTTGAAGTGGTACGGCGCGGTATTGGCGGCCTTCTTGAGCCGTTTGATCAGGCGGTAGACGAAGTACGAGCCGTTCTCGATGCTGGCCACCTTCAGCTTTGGATGCCGGGTGAATACCTGATGCACGATCATCGAGGCCATCGAGTCGTGGATCGCGCGATCGTCGAGCAACACCTGATCCAACGGGTCTTTCTTGCCGAAGCCCTCGAATGTCGACTTGCCACCCCACAGTGCGGCGATCGCGAGATAGCCGCTGTCGGACAGATGGAAGATGACCGGGACGCCGGCCTCGGCGAGCCTGGCCCACACCGGATCGTGCAGCGGATCGCCCAGTGACCGCGGCTTGACCCGGCCCGGGACGGGCGCGGGGCGTACACATACGTTCTTTGCCCCGCGGGACAGGACGAACTCGACCTCTTCAACGGCCTTGTCCGGATCCGCCAGCGAGATGATCGGCGCCGACAGGAACCGATGGTCGGGACGGTCGAAGCCCCAGTCTTCGTCAAGCCACAGATTGAACGCGTGCACCGTGGCCATGGTCGCCTCGATGTCACCCTTGAGTGCCTCCTCGACGCCGCACGCGAAAGTCGGCAGCATGAACACGGTTTCGAGGTTCTGCTTGTCCAGGATCTTCACCCGCGCGTCGCGGTTCTGATACTCGGGATGGTCGGGCAGCCTGTCGACCTTCATCAGCGATGCCGGGTCGACGCCCTCGGGGATCTCACCGCGGAACAGCAGATCCAGACACCCGGGCTCGATGATCGGGTCGAAGGTGGGGTTCGGGATGAAGTGGTTGACGACCCCACCCATGACGGCGAAGGTGCGCTTGCCCTCGGTGAGCATCTGCACGCCGCGGCGTTTGAACTCCTTGGGCAGGTGGCGGGTGCACGAGTCGATCGTCTCGTAGTAGTGGTTGTCGACGTCGATGGCCATGTAGTCCAGGGTCATGATTCCTGTCCTTTCGCAAGTCCATTGGCTGGCGGGAAGTTGGGCTGGCGCTTTTCGAAGAAGCTCGTGATGCCTTCGATGAAGTCGGGACGCCGCATGGAGTCGTGCATCAGCTTCTCGGCGTCGTCGCTGGCGTCGAACACGTCGCGCATGGTGTCTGCGTACACCTGTTGTTTGATCACCGCCAGCGAACTGGGCGCACAATTGGCGGCGATGTCCTCCGCGTACGCGATCGCACGCGGCAGCAACTCATCGGGCGCCACCACCTCTTTGACCAGACCCAGTCGATGCGCCTCATCGGCGAGGAAGACCCGGCCGGACAACAGAAGGTCGAGCGCGACGCCCTGGCCGACGATGCGCGGCAGGATCCAGGAAATGCCGTACTCCGCGATGAGGCCGCGGCGGGCGAACGACGTGGTGAACTTCGCACCCTCGGCAGCGAACCGCACGTCGCACATCAGGGCCATCGTCATGCCCATGCCGGCGCACGCGCCGTTGATCGCCGCAATGACAGGCTTGCGCATCGTCGCCGTGAAGTGGGGATGGCGCGCCCCGACGAGCTTTCCGACATCGGTGTCGGCTGCCGCGTCGACGGTGGCCGCGCTGATCGACGTGAGGTCGCCCATGTCGGCGCCCGCACAGAACGCCCGGCCCTGACCCGTCACGACGATTACACGGACGTCGGGATCGGCCTCGGCATCGTCGAGTCGAAGGTAGAACGTGGTGGCCAGGCCCCCTCCCCAGCCGTTCATCCGGTCGGGGCGGTTCAGCGTCAGGACTGCGACCCCGGAGTCGAGAACCCGGTAGAGCACCGGTTCGTCCTGACCGGCGACGACAGGGTCAGCGACGCGATCTCCAACGCTCACCTGTCAGTCCTCCTCAGGTGTGTCGAACTGCATGTATGTCCATACTGTACACCTATCGGTAACGCCATCCGCGACCGTCCAATGCCTCACACGCCGACCAGACCGAACCGCCGGCATGCAGCATCGATCTGGCTCTTGGCCTCCTCGGGCACCACGGCCTGGGGCGGTCGTGAGTGGGGGTATGACCCGATCGGCAGTCCGAGCACCGAAGTCGCGTATCTGAAGGCGCAGCCACGGTGGGTGAAGTGGTCGCCGATGCCTCGCAGATGGGTCCAGGCCCATTCCCGCTCCGGCCGTTGCCACCGCTGCCTCCTGTAGGTGAAATCAATTTCGCCGTGTGCGCGAGAACCGTTGCTGTAGAACCGATTCCGCGATGAAAATCAGGTTCCGGTCCAATTGGGCGCGCGCTTCTGGGCGAACGCGATCGCGCCTTCTTTGGCGTCGTTGGACGAGAAGATCGGAATGATGTAGTCGAGTTGTTTCTTCCACATCTCGTCTTCGCTCCAGTCGGCGGACTTCACGAGGATCTCCTTGGTGGTCGCCACCGCGAGCGGACCGTTGGCCGTGATGCGCACTTCGCCTTTCGCTTCCGTCGCTAGAAACACTTACTATAGGGCTTACAGTAGAGAAGTGGAATGGTGGGCGCGACACCGACGCGACGGCGACACACCTGCGTAGATGCAGATCAGAGCCGAATTGCCGGTACATTCAGTCCACGAGTCGATTGCGATGGAGGTGCCGAGGGTGGCAAGGCAGGCGACCGCCGAGAAGCGTCCACGGCGCGAGCGCGGGTCGATCAACCCCGACGACATCATCAAGGGTGCGTTCGAACTGGCCGAAGAGGTGGGCATCGACAATTTGTCGATGCCGCTGCTGGGCAAGCACCTCGGCGTCGGCGTGACGAGTATCTATTGGTATTTCCGGAAGAAGGACGACCTGCTCAACGCGATGACGGACCGCGCGCTGCGCCAGTACGTTTTCGCCACACCGTATGTCGAGGCCAAGGACTGGCGCGAGACTCTGCGTAATCACGCGCGGTCGATGCGAAAGACATTCCTGGGCAACCCGATTCTGTGCGACCTGATTCTCATTCGGTCCGCCCTGAGCCCACGCACTGCGCGCCTCGGTGTGCAGGAGGTCGAGAAGGCGATCGCCGGCCTGACGGAAGCAGGGCTGACGGCCGATGATGCCTTCGACACGTATTCCGCGGTGTCGGTGCATGTACGTGGGTCGGTCGTGCTGCAACGCCTGCGCGAGAAGAACCGCGCCACCGCCGAGGGGCCCAGCGACATCGACGAAGCGATGGCGATCGACAGCGATTCGACGCCGCTGCTGGCACTGGTCACCGAAAAGGGCCATCATCTCGGCGCGGCCGATGACAACAACTTCGAGTTCGGTCTGGAGTGCATCCTCGACCACGCCGGCCGACTGATTGACGAGGCCAAGAGCACGCCCGCCAAGAAGTCCGCGCGCAAACGCTAGTCAGCGATTTCGGCGCGCTTGCGGTCGCTCAGCGGTCGCGAGCGCCCCGAAATCGCGTGTGGCTAGACCTCGACGACGACCGCGCCGCCCTGGCCGCCGCCTGCGCACATTGCGGCAACACCGATGCCGCCGCCGCGGCGCTGCAGTTCGTAGACCAGCGTGGTCACCATGCGCGCACCCGAGGCGGCGATGGGATGGCCGAGGCTGCAGCCGCTTCCGGAGAAGTTCACCAGTTCCTCGTCGATGCCGTACTCGCGGCACGCCGCGATCGGCACCGAGGCGAATGCCTCGTTGATCTCCCACAGCGCGACGTCCGACGGCCGCAGACCAGCCCGGTCGAGCACCTTGCCGATCACTTTGACCGCACCGAGGCCGCAGTCACGAGCGGGGACACCCGCTGCGCCCCAAGCCTTCACAGTGGCCATGACCGGAAGCTTGTTGGCCTCCGCGTAGCCGCTGGCGACGAGCGCCACACCAGCGGCGGCGTCATTGGTGCCGCTGCTGTTGCCCGCGGTGATCGAGAAGCCCTCGATCTCCGGATGCAGCACCTTCAGACCGGCCAGCTTCTCGACGGTCGTGTCGCGACGGGGATGCTCGTCGACACTGAAGTCCACGACCGAGCCATCGAACTGCTGGATCTTCAGCGGGATGATCTCGTCTGCGAACTTGCCCGCATCCTGTGCTGCGACGGCCCGCTGGTGTGACCGCGCCGCCCACGCGTCCATCTCTTCACGGGTGATGCCGGCCGACTGCGCGGTGTTCCAGCCGACGGTGATCGACATGTCCTTGGCCGGCGCATCGGGAGTCTCGACGTGCGTCGGTGGCATCCACCGCTCCTCGAACTTGAGTTCGGGGCCGGGGATGCGCCAGTTCGTCAGCGGCGTCATCGACAGGGATTGCACGCCGCCTGCGATCAGGACGCGCTCCATGCCCGAGCCGATCTGCGCAGCCGCGTTGCCGATCGCGGTCAGGCTGCCTGCGCAGTGCCGGTTCACCGACTGGCCCGGAACATGGTGAAGCCCCGTTGCGTCAGCGGCATAGCGTGCGAGATCGCCGCCGCCGTAATGCGATTCGGCGAAAATGATGTCGTCGATGTCGGCGGGGTCCACACCGGACCGGCGGACCACCTCGGGCAGCACGGCGGTGATCAGTGTCTCGGGCGGGGTGTTGACCAGCGTCCCCTTGAAGGAACGGCCGATTGCCGTCCGGGCTGCACCGACGATGACGGGTGTGGACATGTTTTCTACCTCGGGTTTCGGCTTAGCTAACTTTACAAAAGTAGCAGAGAGTGTTGCGTTCGGCGAAGGTGAGGGTGCTCACTCCGGTTCGGGCACGTGGAAGTGCTCGTCGCGCAGCCGGAACGCCTCCTTGGTTCCGTGCTGCGCGCGGGTCTTGACGAAGTTGAACTCACCCGGCGCGAACTGCAGGTTTGTCCCGTAGGCGTGGAACAGATAGCTGGCCACCTCCTCGCCCTGATAGGCCTGGCTCTGCTCGACGAGGCGGAACGCTTCCTTGGCGATGACGACGCCGTCGGCGGGCATCTTCGCCGCCTTCTCCGCCCAGTACCGGGCCCGCGCAGCGACCGAACCGGGATCGCAGGTCTCGGTGAAGACCCCGAGGTGCTCCACCGCGCCGGCTTCGATGATGTCGCCGGTGAGCAGGAGCCGACGCGCCAGCACCGGTCCGAGGCGATGGAAGAACATATGCAGGCTGCCCAGCGCCGGGCCGAGGAACCGGGTGGCCGGCATGCCGATCTTCGCGGTGCGCCCGATCACGGAGATGTCGGTCATCAACGCCATCTCGAAGCCGCCGCCGAGCGCGTACCCGCTGATCTCCCCCACCGTGACCTTCGGGAAGCCCATCAGGTTGTGGTAGAAGCCGAACGACTTGCGGTCGACCGTCAAACGCCTGCGCTGACTGGGGCGGCGCTTGGCCTCTGGCGCCTCTTTCGCCTGTCCCGACGTGTCGCCATACCAGCCGTAGGCGTTGTTCATGTCGGCCCCGGTGCTGAACACGCCCTCGGCGCCGCGCAGCAGCACGACGGTCAGATCGTCATCCTCGGCCACCTGGTCGAGGTAGCGTCCAACGGTCTCGCGCATCGCCGCGTCGTACGAATTGCGTTGAGTCGGGTTGTTGAGCGTGATCGTCGCGATGCGCTTGTCCCGGTCGACGTCGAACAGCACCCGATCATCGTTGGTGGTCATCGGAAATCCTCTTTTACTCGGCGTTCGAAATCAGTTTGGCTTCAATGGTTTTGTCCGCTCCGACCGCGAGCGTGTTGCGACGCGCGACGGACAGGTGCTCCTGCGCCAGCTTGACCGCACGCGCCTCGTTGCCGTCACGGATGGCGTCCACCAGGCGCTGGTGGTCACGAAGAGCGGCCCGCATGGTCTTTTGTTCCATCGGATCGCCTTCATCGCTCCACACCGACGATTCGTGGGCCGACCAGATGAGCTCCAACGAACCGATCAGCAGGATCATCGGCTCGTTGCCGCATCGCGACACGATGGCCTCGTGAAACCGCCGGGCATTCGGCACGTATCTGGCTACGTTTTCGAATTGTTCTGTCTGCGTTGCGATCTCCGCTTCGAGGTAGGGAACGACCTCGGTCAGCCGGTCCTCACGCGCTGCGCACATCCCTGCACAGATCGGCTCCAGATGCATCAACGCGCCGCTGACGTCAGCCGGCTTCGCCGATCGCGACTGCAACACCATGCTGATCATGTGTGCTGTGCGCTCGGCCGACGGGGGATGGACCACCGCACCGCCCATGTTTCCACGCCGCACGGAGATCAACCCGTCCGTCTCGAGGATGTGGATGGCCTCGCGCAGTGCGGGTGGGCTGACGCCGAACTCGGCGAGCAGCACGTCCTGGGACGGGAGCACGTCACCTTCCCTGATCCGCCCGGAGAGAATGTCATTGCGTAGCCGCGACGCGACGATCTCGGCAACACGTGGTTGACGGATCCGCTGCACGCTGGTCACGCGCCCGTCACCCGACGGCGACCGAATTCGAAGACGCTCAGCTTGTCGGGAGACGAAGCCGCCGTGCTGAATTCGCCGGTGCACAAGACGTCGTCACCGAGTAACAGTCGCGCCGTGGACACGACCCGACCGTCGGCTTCCGCGCGAACGACGTCGAAGCGCAGTTCGACCAGGACCGGGGTCGGTCGACGAAACGTCACCGTCAGCGACCGCGTCTTGCCCGTGCGGCCCGACGCACAACTCTGATGTTGCGTGACGCAGTCGAAGAACACCGCGAGGAAGCCACCGTTGACCAGCCCCGGCGGTCCTTCGTAGACGACCGGGAAGATGACCCGGCCCGAGGCGGTATCGGCGTCGAGGTGATCGAAGGTGTACTCGGGGAAGCACGGGTTGTACGCGCCGACGTCGAAGGCGTGATCCAGGTACACCCGTTGGGTTTCGGTGCTCTGCGGTCCGATACGAGGGGCGGGATCGGTCGGTGCGGCGGGTAAGAGCTGCTGTTCCCATTCGTCGAGCTGCGCGACGAGGGCGTCGACGGTTGGATGCTCGTGTTCGAGCGACAGCAGCAGCCCGGTCAGCCGCCGCAGCGCCCCGGCCGCAGCCACTGTCTGCGGCAGCGGTTGTTCGCCGAATCGGGGTGCACCCTCGGCCATGAGTCCCCTTTCGGCCGCCTGTTCCGTCAGCACGCTTTCCTTGCTAACTTCTACAAGATAGTAATACTGTATCTCCAACCGTAACGCCAGCGAAGGGTACCGACGACGGTGACTGACGACGGGGCGGTGACGACCTCGCGGGTTGACGGCGTTCTGCATGTCACGCTCGAGCGGCCGACGCGGCGCAATTCCTTGACCCCGTTGATGGTCGAGACGTTCGTCGATGTATTGGCCGGTGCGGCTGTCGAAGACTCGCTTCGCGCCGTCCACATCCGTGGCGGCGGAACCGACTTCTGCGCCGGCGTCGACTGGGTCACGACCAACAGCGTCGAACGGCCCCGCACGGGCGACCTCGTCCGCCGAGTCCCGCACGGTGCGCATCGTGTCATCGAACTGGTCCACACGATCCACCTGCCCGTCGTGTGCAGCGTGCGAGGATGGGCCGCCGGGCTCGGCGCCAACCTGGCGCTGGCCGCCGACTTCACCGTCGCGAGCGTGGATGCCGTGTTCTGGGAACCGTTCCTGGACCGGGGATTCAGCCCTGATTCGGGTTCGAGCTGGCTACTCCCCCGGTTGGTCGGGTTGGCGCGGGCGAAGAGCATGCTGCTTCTCGGCGAAAAGGTCAGCGCAGAGGACGCCGCCGAATGGGGTCTCGTTCACCGGTGCGTGGACGATTCTGAACTCGACACCGTCGTGGAGGAACTGTTGACGAAGTTGGCCTCCGGCCCCACCGTCGCCATCGGCCTCGCCAAACAGGCCATCCACTACGGACAGCATGCGACGCTGCCGCAGACGATGAATCAGGAACTGTTCAATTTGGAGTTGTCCTGTCGCACCAAGGATTTCAAAGAAGGACTCGCGGCGTTCCGCGAGAAGCGCACGCCGGAGTTCGGCGGCCGGTGATCCCGACGGAGAAGGACCCCAGCCATGTCATTTGACGACATCACCTACGAGGTCGACGGGCACAAGGCCACGATCACACTGAACCGGCCCAACGCGCTCAATGCGCTGAGCCCTTCGATGATCGCCGAATTGCGGACCGCCTACGACGAAGCCGAAAACGACGACAATGTCTGGATTCTGATCGTGACCGGCACCGGACGCGCATTCTGCACCGGAGCCGACGTCGGTGAGATCCCCGAGGACGGCAGGGTGATCTACGAGCGGCCCTACCTGTCGACCTACGACCAGTGGGAGGCACCCCAGGAGGGCACGCCGCCGTTCCGCCGCATGGCGAAACCGGTGCTGTCGGCCATCAACGGCTTGTGCTGTGGTGCAGGCCTGGACTGGATCACCACCGGCGACATCGCGATCGCGTCTGACAAGGCGACATTCTTCGACCCACACGTGAGTATCGGGTTGGTGGCGGGCCGGGAGATGGTGCGACTGGCCCGGGTGTTGCCCCGCAACATCGCGCTGCGCATGGCGTTGATGGGCAAGCACGAGCGAATGAGCGCCCAACGCGCGTACGAGCTCGGGATGATCAGTGAGGTCGTCGAGCACGACAAACTCCTCGAACGCGCGCATGAAATCGCCGATGTCGTCAACTCGAATGCGCCACTGGCGGTTCGGGGTACCCGTCTGGCGATTCACAAGACACTCGACCTGCCGCTGCACGAGGCGGAGATCCTCGCCGAGACCTTCCGCGAACGCGTCGTCCGTACCGATGACGCCGACGAGGGGCCCAGGGCGTTCATGGAGAAGCGTGCCCCGAACTGGAAGTGCCGATGAGTTCGCACGGTTTCGAGACGATTGTGCTCGACGTGGATCCGGACGTCCACGTCGCTACCATCACGCTGAACCGGCCGGACTCGCTCAACTCGTTCAACAGAACCATGTGCGAGGAGATGGCGCAGGCATGGCGCGCGGTCAAGCTCGACGATGCGGTCCATGCCGTGGTCGTGCGCGCGGCGGGCAGCCGGGCCTTCTCCGCGGGCCTGGACATCAAGTCGCCCTACGGCCAGCCGGACAACGTGTGGAACCACGAGGATCCCGGCGAGTACCTCAGTCCCAAATGGCAGAAGATGTGGAAGCCCGTCGTGTGCGCCGTGCAGGGCATGTGTACCGCGGGCGCCTTTTACTTCGTCAACGAATCGGATGTCGTCATCTGCAGTGCAGACGCGACGTTCTTCGATTCGCATGTCAGCGCCGGCCTGGTGTGCGCGTTGGAACCGATCGGGCTGATGCGCCGCGTCGGCCTCGGTGAAACGCTGCGAATCGCGTTGATGGGCAACGATGAACGGGTGAGCGCCGACACCGCGTTGCGGATCGGCCTGGTGACAGAGATCGTCAGCGCCGACGAGTTGTGGACCCGCGCCCATGAGATCGCCACGTCGATCGCGGCCAAACCGCCGACAGCGACCCAGGGCACTGTGAAGGCGATCTGGGAGTCCCTGGACAAGCCGTATCGCGCCGCGATGGAACAGAACCTGATCTACACCCGGTTGGGCAACCCGCTCGGACAGGCCGAACTCGCCGGTCGATCCCCCGGCGACAGGCCGGCACCGAGGCTGCGCTGATGCCTGAACATGCCCTGAGCCGGCGCATCCGCGATGTGCTCAATCTGCGACCCGACGGCCCTGCGGTGGAGTTCGACGGTGCCTGGCTGACACGCGGCCAGGTGGCCGCGCTGGCGCATCGCATCGAGTCGCTCGATCTCGCAGGCCGCCAGGTCGGAATCCTGTTGCGCAACACGCCGGCCCACGTCGCGGCGTTCCTCGGGGTGCTGATGGTCGGAGCGACGGTCGTCGTCATCAATCCATCCCGCGGTGATGACCGCATCAGGACCGACATCGAGGCCTTGCGGCTGCCGTTGATCATCGGCACTGCCGACGACCTGACGACGTTGGTGACGTCGCGAACACAGACCGCGACCGTGGTGATCGCCGGCCTCGGCGACGCGCCTGTCCTCACCGCGGCGGGGCAGCCGCCGAAGGACACCGGTCGGGCCGGTGTCGCGGTGCGGATGCTGACCAGCGGTACAACCGGTCCGCCCAAGCGAATCGACCTCACCTACGACATGTTGGCGCGCAGTGTGATCGGCAACGACTTCGACGTCGCGCCGTCGCCGACCGAGGCACGACGCGGGGTCGCGATTGTGAATGCACCGTTGGTGCACATCGGCGGCGTATTCCGGGTGCTGCAGTGTGTCTGCGAAGCACGGCCGTTCGCGCTGCTGGACCGCTTCGAACTCGAGCGGTGGGCCGACGCTGTACGCAGGCACCGGCCGCAGGCGGTGTCGTTGGTTCCTGCCGCCCTGCGCACGGTGCTGTATTCCGACCTGACCCGCGACGACTTGAAGAGCATCCGCGCCGTCACCTCGGGAACGGCGCCGCTGTCGGCCGAGGACGCCGACGCCTTCACCGAGAAATTCGGCATACCCGTTCTGACGTCCTATGCCGCAACGGAGTTCGGTGGTGGCGTCGCAGGATGGACACTGCGCGACCACCAAAGGTACTGGCACACCAAACGAGGCAGCGTGGGCCGGGCAACGCTCGGCGCCGTCCTGCGTGTCGTCGACGACAACGGCGCTCCCGTCCCCGACAACCAACCGGGCCTGCTCGAGGTGAAGCCCGGCCAGCTCGGTCCCGGGAGTGATTGGATGCGGACCACCGATATGGCGCGCATCGACGCCGACGGCTTCCTGTGGATACTCGGCCGCGCCGACCAGGCGATCATCCGGGGCGGCTTCAAAGTGATGCCCGACGACGTGCGCACCGCGTTGGAGAGCCACCCCGCGGTGCAGGGTGCGGCCGTGGTCGGCCGGTCCGACCACCGACTCGGCGAGACGCCGGTGGCCATGCTCGAACTACGCGAGGCCGTCGACGTCGACACCCTGTTCGAGTACCTGCGAACACGGCTGGCCCGCTACGAGATTCCCACCGACATCGCAATCGTCGCGCAGATTCCCAGGACGCCGTCGGGCAAGGCCGACCTGACCGCCGTTCGTGAGCACTTCACCGCCGTCGAACATGCCTGACACCACCGTCGGCGACATGCTGCGCGAACAGGTGCGTCGCCGCGGCGATCATCCGCTGCTGGTGTGCGACGGCGAGCGGCTCAGCTACGCCGAGGCCGACCGCCGCTCCGCGCAGCTGGCCCGCGGACTCCTCGCTCTCGGCGCGGGAAAGGGCACACACGTCGGGCTGCTGTTCCCCAATGGTGCCGCCTGGATCGTGGCGATGCTGGCCGCAGCGCGCATCGGCGCCGTCGTCATTCCGGTATCGACGTTCGCCACCGCTCCCGAGATGGCGACTCAGCTGGCCCATGCGGACGTCGAGATCCTGCTCGCCGCAGAGTCCTACCGCGGCAACGACTACCGCGCTCGGTTTGACGAGATCAACAGCGGACAACTCCCGTTGCTCCGCCACGTGCTGATCGACACCGAACCATCGGGTGTCGCCGACGAATCGCTACTCGAGGCGATGGAGGCCGATGTCGACCCCTCCGACGTGCTGGCGATCATCTACACCTCGGGGTCCACCAGCGCCCCCAAAGGCGTGGTGCACACGCACGCGTCGCTGATCGAACACCAGCGTGTCCTCAACGACATCCGTGGACTCACGTCGAAGGACAGGCTGTTCTGCAATTCACCGTTCTTCTGGGTGGGCGGATTCGCCTTCTCGATCCTGGCGTGCATGCTCACCGGCGCCACCCTCGTGTGCTCCAACGCCGTCGATCCGGCTGAAACGCTTGACCTGCTAGAAACCGAAAAGCCCACCATCACCAACGGTTTCGTCGCCGGCATCGCGGCCCTAGCCCGCCACCCGAGTCTTCCCCAGCGCGATCTGTCGTCCATGCGGCGCGGAAATCTGTACCCCATCATGGCGCCGGACGTTCGGCCTGCCGATCCCGAGCTACGGCACACGATGCTCGGAATGACAGAGACCGGCAGCGTGATCACGATAAGCGAGGACGAAACCGACCAACCCGAACATCGGCGAGGATCGTTCGGCAGACCCGCGCCGGGTTTCGACACCGTCATCGTCGACACCGACACGAATGAGCCCGTCGACGTCGGACAGATCGGCGAACTCTGCGTCCGCGGCCCGTTCCTGATGCAGCGGTACTACAAACGCGCCCGCGAAGAGTGCTTCGACGCCGACGGCTGGTTCCACACAGGCGATCTCGTCCGCACCGACATCGACGGCTTCGTGTACTTCATCGGCCGCCGCGGCGCCATGATCAAGACTGCGGGCGCGAACGT
>Ga0075363_100000332_pt1 | contig 14085 bp, 10 predicted proteins | sample EndMetdeltDD1763_FD_71470 | JGI IMG/M metagenome (GOLD analysis project Ga0075363, IMG submission 71470) | Populus endosphere microbial communities from Tennessee, USA - Endosphere MetaG P. deltoides DD176-3 | ecosystem: Host-associated > Plants > Roots > Endosphere | place: USA: Tennessee...
CGCGGGCACCGCGGCAGGCGCCTGGGCGGGTACCGGCGCGACGGCGGGCACCTGCGCGGGGGCCGGCACCGAGGCGGGCGCCTGTGCGGGCGCGGGGGCCTGCGCGGGAAGCCCGAGGGAACCGGCCGTGTGTGCCGGTGCCAGCGCCGTCGTCGTGGGTGCCGGCGCGGGCGCACCGGGGGCGACCACCCGGAATCCATTGATGATCGCGTCAGTGGCCGGTGCATCCGAGATCGCCTGGGAAGCTGCGGTGGTCACCGCCAATGACACCAGGTACTTGTCAGCTCCTGAGCTGGCGATGATGTTTCGCCGCGAGGTGTTGAGCGTCATGTCGTTCTCGCGGTAGGTGCCCTCGATGATCGATGTGGGAAAGCCGCCGAGGTTGGTCAGCGAGGCGTTGGTGGTCTGCCACCCCAGCAGGCGCTGGCTGTCGACGTAGCCGTGCGTGATGGCCTCGGCCGGATCGAAGTTACCGACCAGCTTGTACACCACGACCTGCGCGTTTGAGGTGTACACGCTGGTGCCGCCCACCCGGTCGGCGATCACCGCGAACGCGTCGGGCACGTTGGGGTCGGGCACCTGGGTCCAGCGCGGGGGCACCGGCAAGGTGATGTCGAGCGCCTTGAAACCCTGGGGACGCTGGGCTTCGAGCTGGACGCCCTTGCCCTGCAGGTACTCGCGCAGCGTCCCGGAGATGGCGGGACTCACCGTTGGCGGCATCGCGGGCACTGCGGCTGGCGCGGCGGCCGCGGGGGGCAAAGGCGCCCCGGCGGGCGCCGGCGCCGGTGTCAGGATCAGCGGCGGGGTGGGTGTCGGGGCGAACCTGTTGGCTCCCCCCGGAGACGCCGGGACGTTCTGGACCGGTGGGCCGGCCGCCTGCGCGGGGACCGGTGCTGGAGCGGGCGGCACCGGAACTGCGGGATCCGCGGATGCCCGCCCGCCCGCAAACACCATGACGCCGATGAACCCGGCGGCCGTACCCGCTGCGAATACGCGCCACCAACGGGCACCGTTTCCGGGACCGTCTCCGGCCCCAATTTCGGCATTGTGACTCATGTGCGTCGGTCCCTCCGAATAATCCGGGCGTCAGTGCCCGCCACTTATGCGCAATTTAATGTCTTCTTAAGGACGCCGACCAGGCTTGAAACAGAGCTGGTATGAACCCCTGATCGAGCGCAACGCAACCGAGACCAACCTGTGGCCGGCGGGGTGGCTGGAGACGCTTCTATACCCTGTTCACGTGACCGAACCCCCGACCGCGGCGCCTGGCGGCAAGCCCGGTGCCACTGACGCGGACTCCGACGCGCCGCGGTACCGCTATACCGCGGAGCTCGCGGGACGGCTGGAACGGACGTGGCAGGACAATTGGGCCCGGCAGGGAACGTTCAATGTGCCAAACCCGGTTGGCTCGCTGGCTCCGGCGGACGGTTCTGATCTTTTCGAGGCGCCCGACTCCAAGCTCTTCGTACAGGACATGTTCCCCTATCCGTCGGGTGAGGGACTGCACGTCGGCCACCCGCTGGGCTACATCGCCACCGACGTCTACGCCCGGTACTTCCGGATGATCGGACGTAACGTGCTGCACGCGTTGGGGTTCGACTCCTTTGGGCTCCCCGCCGAGCAATACGCGGTGCAAACCGGCACCCACCCGCGCACCAGGACCGAGGCGAACGTCGTGAACTTTCGGCGGCAGTTGGGCCGGCTGGGGCTCGGCCACGACAGCCGGCGCAGCTTCTCGACCACCGATGTCGAGTTCTACAAGTGGACGCAGTGGATCTTTCTACAGATCTACAACGCCTGGTTTGACACCTCGGCCAACAAGGCCCGCCCGATTTCCGAGCTGATCGCCGAATTCGAGTCCGGTGTGCGCCATCCCGATGACGGTCGGGACTGGGCCACGCTGTCGGCGGGGGAGCGGTCCGATGTGGTCGACAGTTATCGCCTGGTCTACCACGCGGACTCGATGGTCAACTGGTGTCCCGGGCTAGGTACGGTGCTGGCCAACGAAGAGGTCACCGCCGACGGCCGCAGCGACCGCGGCAACTTCCCCGTATTCCGGAAACGGTTGCGGCAGTGGATGATGCGCATCACCGCCTACGCCGACCGGCTGCTCGATGACCTCGACGTGCTGGACTGGCCGGACAAGGTGAAGACCATGCAGCGCAACTGGATCGGGCGTTCGACGGGCGCCGTGGCGCTGTTCTCGGCGACCAAGGCCGACGGCGCCGCGGTCGATATCGACGTGTTCACCACCCGGCCCGACACTTTGTTTGGTGCGACGTATCTGGTGATGGCCCCCGAGCACGACCTGGTCGACGATCTGGTCGCGGCCGCGTGGCCGGATGGGGTCGACCGCACCTGGACGTACGGCGCCGACTCGCCGGCCGAGGCCGTCGCCGCCTACCGGCGCGCGATTGCGGCGAAATCAGACCTCGAGCGTCAGGAGAGCCGGGAGAAGACCGGCGTCTTCCTGGGCCGCACGGCTATCAACCCGGCCAGCGGCGAGTCGGTGCCGATCTTTATCGCCGACTACGTGCTCTCCGGGTACGGCACCGGCGCGATCATGGCGGTCCCCGGCCACGACCAACGGGACTGGGACTTCGCTCGAGAGCTCGGCTTGCCGATCGTGGAAGTCATTGCGGGTGGCGATATTTCGGAAGCCGCGTACGTCGGCGACGGAGAGTTGGTGAACTCCGATTACCTCGACGGCTTGAACGTGGCCGAGGCCAAGGAGGCCATCACCGCCCGGTTGGAGGCCGACGACCGTGGCCGGGCCAGCACCGAATACAAGCTGCGCGACTGGCTTTTTGCGCGACAGCGGTACTGGGGTGAGCCGTTCCCGATCGTCTATGACGGCGACGGGCGCCCGCATGCCCTTGACGAGGACGCGCTGCCGGTCGAGCTGCCAGATGTGCCGGACTACTCGCCGGTGTTGTTCGACCCCGACGACGCCGACAGCGAGCCGTCGCCGCCGCTGGCCAAGGCGACCGACTGGGTGCATGTCGAGCTGGACCTCGGCGACGGCCTGCAGCCCTACACCCGCGACACCAACGTGATGCCGCAGTGGGCCGCCAGCTCATGGTATGAGCTGCGCTACACCGATCCGCACAACTCGGAACGCTTCTGCGCCAAGGGAAACGAGGCCTATTGGATGGGCCCGCGACCCGACGAGCACGGCCCGGACGACCCCGGTGGCGTCGATCTGTACGTCGGCGGAGCCGAACACGCGGTGCTGCACCTGCTGTATTGCAGGTTTTGGCACAAGGTCCTGTACGACCTGGGTCATGTCAGCTCCCGGGAGCCCTACCGCCGGCTAGTCAACCAGGGCTACATTCAGGCCCACGCCTACACCGATGCGCGCGGGTCCTATGTGCCGGCCGAGCAGGTGATCGAGCGCGACGGCGGTTTCGTCTACCCGGGACCCGGCGGTGAGATCGAGGTCTTCCAGGAATTCGGGAAAATCGGTAAGAGCCTGAAGAATTCGATATCACCCGACGAGATCTGCGACGAATACGGAGCGGACACGCTGCGGGTGTACGAGATGTCGATGGGACCGCTGGAGGCGTCGCGACCGTGGGCCACCAAGGACGTCGTCGGTGCTTACCGCTTTCTGCAGCGGGTGTGGCGACTGGTGATCGACGAGAACACCGGGGAGACCCGGGTGGAAGACGGTCAACTGGCTGCCGACACGCTGCGGGCCTTGCACCGAACCATTGCGGGAGTGTCCGAAGACTATGCGGCACTACGCAATAACACCGCGGCCGCCAAGCTGATCGAGTACACCAACCACCTCACCAAACAGCACCGTGACTCGATTCCGCGGGCGGCGGTGGAGCCGCTGGTGCTGATGCTGGCACCGTTGGCCCCGCACCTGGCAGAGGAGCTGTGGCTGCGGCTGGGCCACACCACCTCGTTGGCGCACGGCCCGTTCCCGGAGGTCGATCCCGCATATTTGGTCGACGACACCGTCGAGTATCCGGTGCAGGTGAACGGCAAGGTGCGTGGTCGAGTGACGGTGGCCGCCGACGCCGACGAGGACACGCTGAAAGCCGCGGCGATGGCCGACGAGAAGGTGCAGGCGTTCTTGGCGGGCGCCGCCCCGCGCAAGGTGATCGTTGTGGCGGGCCGGCTGGTCAACCTGGTCGTCTAGCCCTGATGGTGGCGACCCGCTTCGCCCGGCTGCGCCGCGCTTGCGATCGCCACTAGCGAGGCCGGATTACCACCTCATGCAGGTGACCGTCCGGGGGAGTGGCGACGGCATTGGCGACCGCCGCGGCGACGGTCTCGGGTCGCAACACGTTCGCGGGGTCGTACTCACCGCCCTTGTACGCGACGATTTCACGACGCATATCGGTATCGGTGGGGCCCGGAAAGACGGTAGTGACTCGCAGCCCCGGCTCGTCTTGACGCAGGGAGTCCGAGAACGCGCGCAATGCAAACTTGCTCGCCGAATAGGACGCAGTCTCCCCGACTCGTCGTCCCGACCCGGAGTTCAGGAACACTACATGGCCACCGGCGCGCTGCAACGCCGGAAGCAATGCCAACGTAAGTGCCACCGCGCCAAAGACATTGACCTCGAAGGTGGCCCGCCACTGGTCGACGTCCGATTCAGCGACACGCCCGGGGATGGACACCCCGGCGCTATGCACCAGCACGTCGAGTTCGTCGACGATTTCACAGCTCGCCTCGATGGTTTCCGTGTCGGTCAACTCCAGCGGAAAGGTTGTGGCGCCGAGCCGGTCGGCGACGGCGTCGAGTCGGCCCGAGGGCCGGCCCCCTAACAGCAGGGTGTGCGTCGGCGCGAGGGCGGCGGCGATCGCGGAACCGATACCGCCGCTGGCGCCGGTGATGAGTGCAGTTGGCATGACCTCAGCTTACGGGCAGCGCCAATTGCCTTGATAGGAAAGTGCTTTCAGGCCTGCTTGCGTGCGGGCGAATCCCCTGCGGGGCCGCTGATCGGTTCTCCGGCGGCCAGACGCTGCAGCGGCGCCAGCGCCTCCGTCAGGGTATCCAGGTCGGCGCGGGGGAGTTGGCTCAGCATTACGGCCAGCGCGGCGTGCCGGTTGGCCAGCGACTCGGCGTGCACCGCGCGCCCCTGCGGCGTGATATCGACCAGCACGGCCCTCAGGTCAGACGCATCACGCGAACGTTTCACCAGCCCGATCTTTTCCAGCCGGCGGATCGCCACCGTGGTGGTGGGGGTCCGGACTCGTTCGTGCGCGGCCAGGTCCGTCATCCGGATGGGACCTCGATCGAGCAGGGTGACCAGAATCGACAGCTGCGCCAGTGTCAACTCTCCGGCCACCACCCCGTTGGGGTCCCCGCGGCGCAGGATCGAAAACAATTTGGACAGCGCGCGGTGCAACCCCTCCGCCAGCTCCGTCACCTCCGGGGAAGTGGGTTCGCAGTCCGCCATAAACCGGCAGTCTAACGTGACGACACGCCGGTAGTTCAAGACTCGCTCCAAAGGACTTGGGACAAAAAGGGCGCATTCGACGCTCGGCCCGTGCGGCAGCGAATATCTGCTCGGGCGTTCCGGATTCCATGGTCAGGCCTGCGATCCCGCATTTTCCTGAATGACCACTGGTCGGTATGCGCGTGGGGCGGCCGCATACTCCCGCGTGGTGCCTGGTGAATGCCGTTGGCCGCCAACCGAAACCGGCTCGCGCCATAGCCAGGCGAAGCAGGAGACTCGCCAAATGCGTTAACGGGGCAGTCAATATCGGACACGACACCGGCGCCGCCACCAGCGGCGGCTCCGTTCAGAGCAATACCGCCGGCCGCTCGTCGGCTTTCGCCGCCACAGTAACGGCCGCGGCCGCCTCGAACACGCGGCGCCGGCACAATTCGGCCAGCATGGACTGGGCCATCAGATAGGAGCGGCCGGCGCACGCTGCGCGCGCGGCATCGGGGTCACGGCGCTGGATCGCGCAGTTCTCGTCTTCGTAGAACGGCAGCATCTCGTCGCGCGTGTACTGGTAGGTCGCCCAGAACACGCGGGGGATGAGATTCTGCGAGGCGCGGATCGTGGCCAGCAGCCGGGGCCCCGCGTACTCGTCGTTGACCGTGCGCCGGTATTCGCACGCGATTTCGGCGAAGGTCCGCGACTCCTTGCAGGTGCGCATCGATCGCATCAGCGCGTCGAGCTGCCCGAGAATTCGTGGCGTGGGGTTGGCGGCCGCGCGCGCCGCGGCAATGCCGTTGAGCAGGCCGTCGAGCTCATGATGTTCGAGGACGGTCGCTTCGTCGAACCGCTCGACGAAGGCGCCCCGGTGATAACGCGTGGACACGATGCCGTCGTGTTCGAGTTGGACCAGTGCCTCTTGAATGGGGACGCGACTAACGCCCAGGCCAACCGCGATCTCGTTGCGGTCGACCCGGTCGCCGGTGCGCAACTTCCCGGTCAAGACCAGACCCAGGATGTGGTTCACAACCTGGTCTTTTTCTTTGACCCCGTACTTCTTCGGCATAAGACTCTTTTCCGCCCCGCTCCAGCCACCCGGCCCAGTGAGGTTTGAAGTTTCTCATGATTGGGCGACTGCGGCGGAGGTTTGGCAGATGAAGTGAAAACCCACGTGAGCAGACCCCGGTATTAGCGGGTGTTAGCGGTTGTCGCGCCACCTACAGAGCGCCTCGGCGGCGGTCAGGTCGTAGTCCGGGCCGTTGCAACCGACCGTCAACAGGGTGACCCCGAGGGCCGCGAGACCTTCGGCGTTGGCGAGCAGCCCGTCGGGGCCTTCACCGCGGCGCACGCCGCTGTTGTCCTCCACGCCGGCCGACCGCACGATCGTGGCCGGATCCCGGCCGACCGCGGCGCAGTGCTCGTCGAGTATGCCCGCCGCCTCCGGGTAGGTCTCGGTGGTGGTGAAGCCGTGCCAGATGTCGGCATGTTCGGCGACCAGCCGCAGCGTCTTGCGGGGGCCCGCACCCCCGATCAGCAGGGGGATCTCCCGGGTGGGCGCCGGATTCAGCTTGGCCAGCCGCGCCTTGATCCGGGGCAGTGCGTGGGCCAGGTCGCCGAGGCGGCTGCCGGCTGTGCCGAATTCGTAGCCGTACTCGTCGTAGTCCTTTTGCTTCCAGCCCGCTCCGATCCCCAGGATGAGCCGCCCGTCGGAGATGTGGTCGACCGTGCGCGCCATATCGGCCAGCAGCTCCGGATTCCGGTAGGAGTTGCAGGTCACCAGCGCGCCGATTTCGATGCGCGAGGTCTGCTCGGCCCATGCCGCGATCACGGTCCAGCATTCGAAGTGCGGGCCGTCGGGATCGCCGTAGAGCGGGAAGAAATGATCCCAGGTGAATGCGACGTCGACACCGATGTCCTCGCAGCGGCGAACGGCGTCCCGGATGTTGCGGTAATGCGGGGCGTGCTGTGGCTGCAGCTGGACGGCGATGCGAACGGGAAGGTCGGGATGCGCGAACGAAGTCATACGACCACCGTAGGGCTCAGCGCGCGTCGAGAACTCCGCGGAGGATGTCGATCAGCGCGCGAGGCTGGTCACTCTGCACCGAGTGCCCCGAATTCTCGACGACGCGCGCACCCCGAAAATGTGTTGCACGCCTGGCCAATTCGACGGCGTCCTCGTCTGTGACGAAGCCCGACGAGCCGCCGCGCACCAGCGTGATGGGCGCGGACAGCGCATCGACGTCGTCCCACAGACCGGAGAAGTCGGGGAAGACGCGGATGGCGTCGTAGCGCCACGTCCAGTTGCCGTTGTCCAGCCGGCGGGAGTTGTGGAACACGCCCCGGCGCAGCGCCTTGACCTCACGGTGCGGCGCCGCGGCGACCGTCAGATCCAGCATGGACTTGAAGCTGGGGAACTCCCGCTCTCCGTGCATCAGCGCCACCGTGCCCTGCTGCTCTTTGGTCATCTCGGAGTGTCTTTGCAAGGCCGACGGGGTGACGTCGATGAGGACGAGTTCGTCGACCAGCTCGGGTGCCAGCGCGGCCAGGCGTATCGCGGTAAGCCCGCCCAACGACATACCCACCACGATGTCGGCGCTTGATGCCAGGTCGCGCAGCACCGGCGCCAGCGCGTCGGCGTTGTTGCGCGGCGAGTAGTCGCCGTCCTCGCGCCACCCCGAATGGCCGTGCCCGGGCAGGTCCACCGCCAGCGCCGGCTCACCAAGACCGACGATCACCGTGTCCCAGGTGTGTGCGTTCTGCCCGCCGCCGTGCAGGAAGATCAACCGTGGAGCGGAGCCGCCCCAGCGCAGTGCGCTGATGGGGCCCGCGTCGATCCGCTGAACCTCAGGCAGCGGTCCCGTCGCGCCAGCCTGCTCGGCGTTCTCCTCCAGCAGATCGAATTCGTTCAGTCCGGTCAACGCGTCGTCGGAGATCTCGGTCACGGTCTCCGACTCTATCGCCGCCGAGCGCAACGCCACTGCGAAAAATCCAGCCGGATTTCGCAGTGGCGTTACCCTCGCGCGCTCGGAACAACTACCCCTCGATGATGAACTCTTCGAGCTGTGCGCGCGCGATGTCGTCGGGCAGCTGTTGCGGCGGGCTCTTCATCAGGTAGGCCGACGCCGGGATCACCGGTCCGCCGATGCCGCGGTCCTTGGCGATCTTGGCCGCCCGCACCGCGTCGATGATCACGCCCGCCGAGTTCGGCGAGTCCCACACCTCGAGCTTGTACTCCAGGTTCAGCGGCACGTCACCGAACGCGCGGCCCTCCAGGCGCACGTAGGCCCACTTGCGGTCGTCGAGCCAGCCGACGTGGTCGGACGGGCCGATGTGCACGTCCCTGGTCTTGAACTCGCGCTGCAGGTTGGAGGTGACGGCCTGAGTCTTGGAGATCTTCTTGGACTCCAGCCGCTCACGCTCGAGCATGTTGAGGAAGTCCATGTTGCCGCCGACGTTGAGCTGCATGGTGCGGTCCAGCTGCACACCGCGGTCCTCGAACAGCTTGGCCATCACGCGGTGGGTGATGGTCGCGCCGACCTGGCTCTTGATGTCATCACCGACGATCGGCACCCCGGCGTCGGCGAACTTCTTGGCCCACACCGGGTCGGAGGCGATGAACACGGGCAGCGCGTTGACGAACGCGACACCGGCGTCGATCGCACACTGGGCGTAGAACTTGTCGGCCTCTTCGGAGCCCACCGGCAGGTAGGAGACCAGCACGTCGGCCTTGGCGTCCTTGAGCGTCCGCACCACGTCGACGGCCTCGGTGTCGGACAGCTCGATCGTGTCGGCGTAGTACTTGCCGATGCCGTCGAGTGTCGGGCCGCGCTGCACGGTCACGTTGGTGGGCGGCACGTCGGCGATCTTGATCGTGTTGTTCTCCGACGCGAAGATCGCCTCCGACAGGTCGAAGCCGACCTTCTTGGCGTCCACGTCGAAGGCGGCCACGAACTTCACGTCGCGCACGTGGTACTGGCCGAACTTCACGTGCATCAGGCCCGGCACGGTCCCGTTCTCGTCGGCGTCGAGGTAGTACTGCACGCCCTGGACCAGCGAGGACGCGCAGTTACCGACGCCGACAATGGCGACTCGTACATCCGTCTGCGCCTCGGGCGCCCCTAACGGCTGGTGCTGACTCATAGGGCGTTCTCCTAACCTCTTTGCCTTCGGTCTCGGGTGTCTTGGGTGTTCGGTGGTGCTGGTTCTTGCGGGTTCGTGCAGGGGTTCACGTCTGTTCGGCGGTGGGCAGGGCCCGCTCCGCGGCGATGAGCTCGTTGAGCCACTTGACCTCGCGCTCGCTGGACTCGAGCCCGAGTTGGTGCAGCTGGCGGGTGTAGCGGTCAAACGAGCTGCTGGCCCGCGCCACTGCTTCACGCAGGCCTTCGCGCCGTTCCTCGACCTGACGGCGGCGGCCCTCCAGGATGCGCATCCGCGCCTCCGCGGGGGTGCGGTTGAAGAACGCCAGGTGTACGCCGAAGCCGTCGTCGGTGTAGTTGTGCGGGCCGGTGTCGGCTACCAGCTCACCGAAGCGCAGGCGGCCCTCGTCGGTCAGCTGGTAGACGCGGCGGGCGCGGCGCACCGGGGTCCCCGCGGGGGCCGCGTTCTCGGCGATTAACCCCTCGGCCTGCATGCGCCGCAGCGCTGGGTACAGCGACCCGTACGAAAACGCCCGGAACGCGCCGAGCAACCCGGTGAGCCGTTTGCGCAGCTCGTAGCCGTGCATGGGTGACTCGATGAGCAGACCCAGGATTGCGAGTTCCAGCATCGAGCCACCTCCTTTGCATGATTGGTTACGACGTTCCGACGCCTCGCGCCATAGTATCGTTTCGATATATTAGCCACAACACCACCGACTGTTGGTGCGCTGTTAGTCACACCCGAGCGCACCCTCTGCCAGTCGCTCAGGAGGGCGCTCAGGAGGGGTAGTTGACCTGCTTGATCGTGCCGTCGCCCCCGAACTCGATGTAGCCACTACCGTAGTCACTCGACACGTACACCGTCAGCGACAAGGCCCCCGGGGTGGTGGGGTCGGTGGCCGGATCGACGATCAGGTACGTGTTCTTGACGTCGGACTGCTTGATGCCGACGGTTTCCGCGGCTCCGCGCATGATGCCCACCGCCACCTTCACGTCGAACTTGCTCAGGTCAACGAGGGCCTTGTCGCCGCTCTTGGCGGAACTGGACGGATCACCCCACCCGCCGCGGTAGGTGTAGTCCAGGACCCGGCGGTCATTTGTGGGGTCCGCGCGATCGATCGATGCGAACTCGGGATAGACCAGCAGGCGGTAGCCCATGGTGTCGCCGAACCGCTTGCGGGTTTGTTCCAGCAGGCCGGTGAGCCCGCCGAGGGACTGCAGCTGCTTGGGCGGGGTGAGCACCACGGCCGCGACACCGTCGGGCTTGGCCCCCGGATCCGTGGTGAAGTCCATCGGCGAGCTGGTGTTGCCGTAGAGGCCCCAGCCGATGCCGACGCCCAGCAGCACCGACACGACGAAGGCGGCGGCCAGCAGGCCGAGTCCGTTGCGCTTCGCCCGCGATTTGAGCGCAGGCACTTGCGCCGGGGAGCTGTCGGACTGCAGATCGCGCACCAGGTGCTGCAGGTCGCCCAGCGTCACGGCGGTGGTGGCCGCGCTAACCCGTTCGCGGTGCTCTTCCATCGAGAGCTCACCGTCGTTGAGCGCGCCATCGAGAATCTGGCAGGCGTCCTGCCGGTCGCTGTCCTTCGCGCGGGTCGTCGTCGTTCCCCCGCCACCAAGCGGTGCCCCCAACCATTTCGCCACGGGGATGATCGTAAGAGGCCTTGAACAGATTCGCGGAAACGGATGCGCGCCGGGTGCGCGCACCCAATCGCCCGGTACACGCGCGGCGATGGGAAGGGGACGTACTCTGGTCAGCGTGCGACTGCAGCGACAGGTGGTGGACTACGCGCTCCGGCGGCGCTCACTGCTGGCCGAGGTGTACTCGGGACGCACCGGCGTGTCCGAGGTGTGCGACGCGAATCCGTACCTGCTGCGCGCCGCCAAGTTTCACGGGAAACCGAGTCAGGTCATCTGCCCGATCTGCCGCAAGGAGCAGCTCACCCTGGTGTCGTGGGTGTTCGGCGAGCACCTGGGCGCGGTCTCGGGCTCGGCGCGCACTGCCGAAGAGCTGGTGATGCTGACGACCCGGTTTTCGGAGTTCGCGGTACACGTGGTGGAGGTATGCCGAACCTGCAGCTGGAATCACTTGGTCAAGTCGTATGTCCTCGGTGCGGCACGTCCGGCGCGTCCGCCTCGGAAATCCGGCAGCACGCGAACGGCGCGCAACGGCGCCCGCACGGCCAGTGAATAGCGAAGGGCGCCACCACCAATCGTCCAGTGACGCGCCCGGCGGGCCGGCCACTGAAGGTGTGGGCAAGCAGTCGGGCGGCGAGAGCGGTGACAGGCCTCCCGTGTCCGGTTCGCGCCGTGCGGTTCCCCCCGACGATCGGCTGACCGCGATCATCCCGCCGGTGACCGACGAGCGATCACCGCGGCACGCCGACCCCATCGAGGAGGTCAAGGCGGCGCTGGACGCTCCCGCGCCGCCGCCGCGGCAACGCGAGGCGCCCGCGCAGCGCGATCCTCTCGACGAGGTCAAAGCCGCGCTGGACGCGCCGGCTAGCAGGCGGCGGCGGCAGGAACGACTGAGCGGCGCCGGTCGGCCGCCCGGCGGGCCCCCGCCCGGACCCCCCGGCCCGGGTGGGCCCTCTGGTGGCTCCGGTCCGCGGCGGCACTGGACCGAGCAGATCAATTGGAGGTGGGTGCGGCGCTCGCTGTACCTCACCGCGGCCGTGCTGATCCTGTTGCCGATCGTCACCTTCACCATGGCCTACTTCATCGTCGACGTACCCAAACCGGGCGACATCCGCACCAACCAGGTCTCGACCATTCTGGCCAGCGACGGCTCCGAGATCGCTAAAATCGTTCCGCCCGAAGGGAATCGGGTGGACGTCAACCTCAATCAGGTGCCGGTACACGTGCGCCAGGCGGTCATCGCCGCCGAAGACCGCGGCTTCTACAGCAACCCGGGCTTCTCGTTCAGCGGCTTCGCGCGCGCGGTGAACAACAACCTCTTCGGCGGCGGCGATCTGCAGGGTGGTTCGACGATCACCCAGCAGTATGTGAAGAACGCGCTGGTCGGTTCCGCGCAACACGGGTGGAGCGGCCTGATGCGCAAGGCCAAGGAACTGGTCATCGCGACAAAGATGTCGGGGGAGTGGTCCAAAGACGATGTCCTGCAAGCCTATCTGAACATCATCTACTTCGGCCGCGGCGCCTACGGAATCTCGGCAGCCGCCAAGGCATATTTCGACAAGCCCGTCGAGCAGCTCACCGTCTCCGAGGGGGCGCTGTTGGCGGCGCTGATTCGGCGGCCGTCCACGCTGGACCCGGCCGTCGACCCCGAAGGTGCGCTCACGCGCTGGAACTGGGTGCTCGACGGCATGGTGGACACGAAAGCGCTGTCGCCGGGTGACCGTGCGGCGCAGCAGTTTCCGAAGACGGTTCCGCCCGAACAGGCGCGGGCACAAAACCAGACCACCGGGCCCAACGGGCTGATCGAGCGCCAGGTGACCAAGGAGCTGCTCGAGCTGTTCAACATCGACGAGCAGACGCTCAACACCCAGGGGCTACGGGTCACCACCACCATCGATCCGCCTGCCCAGCAGGCTGCGGAGAAGGCGGTGGCGAAATACCTGGACGGGCAGGACCCGGACATGCGCGCGGCGGTGGTTTCGATCGACCCGCACAACGGCGCGGTGAAGGCCTACTACGGCGGATCGAATGCTCAGGGCTTCGACTTCGCGCAGGCGGGGCTGCAGACCGGATCGTCGTTCAAGGTGTTCGCGCTCATTGCGGCGCTCGAGCAGGGGATTGGCCTGGGCTACCAGGTGGACAGCGGGCCGTTGACGGTCGACGGCATCAAGATCACCAACGTCGAGGGCGAGAGTTGTGGGACCTGCAACCTCGCCGAGGCGCTCAAGATGTCGCTGAACACCTCCTATTACCGGTTGATGCTCAAGCTCAAGGGTGGTCCGGAGGCCGTCGCGGACGCCGCGCACCAGGCCGGCATCGCGAGCAGCTTCCCCGGCGTCGCGCACACGTTGTCCGAGGACGGTAAGGGCGGACCGCCCAACAACGGGGTCGTGTTGGGCCAGTACCAGACTCGGGTGTTCGACATGGCGTCGGCGTACGCGACGCTGGCCGCGTCGGGCATCTATCACCGCCCCCACTTCGTGCAGCGGGTCGTCAACGCGGAGGGCCAGGTTCTCTTCGACGCGGGCAGCCCGAACAACTCCGACACCGCCGGGGAGCAGCGTGTCCCAAAGGCGGTGGCCGACAACGTCACCGCGGCGATGCAGCCGATCGCCGGCTATTCGCGCGGCCACAACCTGGCCGGCGGGCGACTGTCCGCGGCCAAGACGGGGACCACGCAGCTGGGTGACACCACCTCGAACAAGGACGCCTGGATGGTCGGGTACACCCCGTCGCTGGCGACGGCGGTGTGGGTGGGCACAGTGCGCGGTGACCAGCCGTTGGTGACTGCGTCGGGCGGGCCCGTTTACGGCTCGGGTCTGCCGTCGGACATCTGGAAGGCGACCATGGACGGCGCCCTGAAGGGCAGCTCGAACGAGACCTTCCCCAAGCCGCCCGAGATCGGCG
>Ga0075363_100000333_pt1 | contig 14075 bp, 10 predicted proteins | sample EndMetdeltDD1763_FD_71470 | JGI IMG/M metagenome (GOLD analysis project Ga0075363, IMG submission 71470) | Populus endosphere microbial communities from Tennessee, USA - Endosphere MetaG P. deltoides DD176-3 | ecosystem: Host-associated > Plants > Roots > Endosphere | place: USA: Tennessee...
CGGCGCCAACCTGATGTCGCAGCTGTGCAGCACCGAACCCGATGCGCCGGCTCCCGATCCGGTCGACGGCGTCGGCGACGCCAGCGGCCTGGAGATCGCGGTCAGCGGCGCCGTCAAGTTCGTCACCCGGCCGTTGCGGCTGGTCAACGTCGTACCGAACACGCTGTCGACGGTGGTGGACACCCTCAAACGCGCCCGCAGCGGGCTTGCTATGGCAGCACCGTTCGCCGCGCCCAAGACCGCGTTCAACGCCAACGTCACGGGTCACCGCAACATCGCGTTCGCGCAGCTCGACCTCGAGGACATCAAAACGGTCAAGAACCACTTCGGCGTGAAGGTCAACGACGTTGTCATGGCACTGGTCTCGGGGGTGCTCCGCAAGTTCCTTGAAGACCGCGGCGAACTGCCCGACAACTCGCTTGTCGCGATGGTTCCGGTGTCCGTGCACGAGAAGTCCGACCGGCCCGGCCGCAATCAGGTGTCGGGAATGTTCTCCAAGCTGGAGACCCACATCGACGACCCCGGCGAGCGGCTGAAGTCCATCGCGGAGGCCAATTCTGTTGCCAAGCAACATAGTTCGGCGATCGGTGCGACCCTGCTTCAGGATTGGACCCAGTTCGCCGCGCCCGCCGTGTTCGGCGTTGCCATGCGTGTCTACGCCAGCAGCCGGCTGACCGAGGCGCGACCGGTGCACAACCTGGTCATCTCCAATGTGCCCGGCCCGCAACAGCCGCTGTACTTCCTTGGCAGCGAGGTCAAGGCGATGTATCCGCTGGGCCCGATCTTCCACGGCTCGGGGCTGAACATCACCGTCATGTCGTTGACCGGCAAGCTCGACGTCGGCATCGTGTCGTGTCCCGAGTTGCTGCCCGATCTGTGGGACATGGCCGACGACTTCGAAGTGGCACTGAACGAGTTGCTCGACGCCACGAGATAGCCAGGGAAACCAGCCCTCGCCAGCGTCGATAGATTGTCATGGCAGCATGTGGAGCCATGAACCTCAAGATCGGGGTCCTCGCGACCATCGCTGCCCTGCTACTGGCCGGGTGCAGCAACGTGGTCGAGGGACGCGCCGTCATCTCGGCGCCCCGGCCGGGCACACCGATCCAGTGGGTGCCGTGTAAGTCGGCCGCCTCCGAAGAGGCTCGGATTCCCGCGGGCGCCGAGTGTGGCCTGCTGTCGGTGCCCGTCGACTACTCCAAGCCCGACGGTGACGTCGCTCAGATCGCGATGATTCGAATCAAGGCGACGGGCGAGAAGATCGGCTCACTGGTCGTCAACCCCGGCGGACCGGGAGAGTCCGGCGTCGAAGCCGCCGCGTCGATGGCCCCGACGCTGCCGCAGTCGGTGCGTGAGCGATTCGATCTCGTCGGCTTCGACCCCCGCGGCGTCGCCAACTCGACGCCAGCGGCGTGGTGCAACTCCGACGCCGACAACGACCGGCTGCGCGCCGACCCGACGGTGGAGTACACCCAGGAGGGCGTCGATCACATCGAGAAGGAGAACAAGGAGTTCGTCCAGCGCTGCGTCGACAAGATGGGTAAGGAATTCCTCGAGAACCTTGGAACCGCCAATGTGGCCAAGGATCTCGAAGCGATCCGCGCCGGCCTCGGCGACGACAAGCTGACCTATCTCGGTTATTCGTACGGCACCCGGATCGGGGCGCTGTACGCCGAGGCCTATCCCGACAAGGTCCGGGCGATGATCCTCGACGGTGCCGTCGACCCCAACGCCGACCAGATCGAGGAGGAGATCCGGCAGGCCGCCGCGTTCCAGAAGGCGTTCGACAACTATGCCGCCGACTGCGCCCAGAGCCCCGATTGCCCGCTCGGCACCGATCCCGCCAAGGCGACCGACGTCTACAAGAGCCTGGTCGACCCGCTGGTGAAGGACCCGGCGAAGACGAAGGATCCCCGTGGGCTGAGCTACAGCGACGCGATCGTCGGGACGATCCTGCCGCTGTATTCACCGAACCTGTGGCGCCACCTCACCCAGGCGCTGTCCGAACTGCGCGATGGCACCGGCGACACCATGCTCGCGATGGCCGACCTCTACATGGGGCGCGACGCCAAGGGCCACTACAACAACTCCACCGACGTCCGCGTCGCGGTCAACTGCATGGACAAGCCGCACATCACCGACCGCGCCAAGGTGGTCGACGAGGACCGCCGCATCCGCGAGGTCGCGCCGTTCATGAACTACGGCGAATTCACCGGCCTTGCACCACTTGACACCTGCGCGTTCTGGCCGGTGCCCGCGACGGGTGGTCAGCACGAGCTCAAGGTGAAAGGCCTGCCGCCGATCCTTGTGGTGTCGACGACCAACGACCCGGCCACGCCGTACAAGGCGGGCGTCGACCTTGCTCAGCAACTGGGTGGAACGTTGCTCACCTTCGAGGGCACTCAGCACACCGTTGTCTTCCAAGGAAATTCGTGTGTCGACGACATCGCGGCGCGCTACCTTGTCGACGTGACCGTGCCACCGCCGAACACCCGATGCTGACCATCACCACGGTCGGCACGGCCGACGTGCCCGAGCTGATGCCGATGCTGCGGGCGTACTGCGACTTCTATCGCGTTGATCCGTCCGACGAGCGGTTGGGCGCGCTGGTGACCGCGTTGATCGACGATCCGTCCGAGGGGCTTCAGCTCATCGCGCGCGACACCGATGGAACGCCACTGGGTTTCGCGACGATCTACTGGACATGGCAGACGCTGTACGCCGCACGGGTCGGGGTGCTCAACGATTTGTTCGTGGTCCCGGCATCCCGCGGCACGGGCACCGGTCGGGCGTTGATCGAGCGCTGCCTGGAACTGTGCCGCGAGCGTGGCGCCGAGAAACTGGTCTGGGAAACGGCGCCCGACAACGCGACGGCGCAACGCCTTTACGACGGCATCGGCGCCGAAAAGTCGACCTGGCTGACCTACGAGCTAGACGCCCGATAACAGCAAGGTCACTGTTGTATTCCAGCCGCAGACCTGCGGCCGTTACCCATGCGAACATGTTCGCCATGTGGCGGCGGGTGGGCAGGTTGGGTTCGATGCTGCTCGCGATCTTGTCGGTGTCGGCGATCGCGTGCCCCCCTGCATGGGCGTCGCCGGAAGGCGAATCGGTGCAGCAGTACGGCGAGCCGCCGGTGTGGGGAAGCTGCGAGCGGTTCGTCGGCGACGCCACCGCTATTCCGACAGCGCAATGCGGGACGGTGTCGGTGCCCATCGATTACGCGAATCCTCAAGGCGCCCAAGCGCAGTTGGCGGTGATCCGGATTCCCGCTTCCGGCGACCGGATCGGCGTGCTCGTGGTCAACCCAGGCGGGCCGGGCGCATCGGCCGTCGACACCGTTGCCGGCATGGGCGCGTCGCTTGCCAACACGGACATCACCCGCCGGTTCGATCTGGTGGGCATCGATCCGCGCGGCGTCGGCCATTCCACGCCGGAACTGCGCTGCCGCACCGACGCCGAATTCGATGCATACCGCCGTGAGCCGATGGCCGACTACAGCCCGGACGGCGTTGCACACATCGAAGCCCTCTACGCACAGGTCGCCAGTGGGTGCGTCCAGCAGATGGGCAACGAGTTCCTCGCCAACGTCGGCACCGCGTCGTCGGCGCGCGACATGGACGTGGTGCGCGCGGCGCTCGGCGAGAACCAGATCAACTTTCTCGGCTTCTCGTACGGCACCGAACTTGGCGCGGCCTACGCCGAGCAGTACCCCGACCGCGTCCGGGCGATGGTTCTCGACGGCGCCGTCGACCCGAGCGTCGACCCGATCGCCGAGAGCATCCGTCAGATGGCCGGTTTCCAAACGGCCTTCAACGACTACGCCGCCGACTGCGCGCAGTCGACCGGCTGTCCGCTCGGCACGGACCCGGCGAAGTTCGTCGACCGCTTTCATGAGCTGGTCGACCCGCTGGTGACCAAGCCGGGCTGGACGTCGGATCCGCGCGGCCTGAGCTATCAGGACGCCATCACCGGCACCGTCAACGCGCTCTACTCCCGGCGCTACTGGCAGTACCTCACCAGCGGTCTGCTGGGCCTTCAACGTGGCACCGACGCCGGAGACCTGCTGCTGCTGGCCGACGACTATCAGCATCGCGACGACTCCGGTCACTACAAGAACCTGCAGGACTCCTTCGCCGCGATTCGCTGTGTCGACGCGGCGTACCCGACCGACCCCGCGGTGTGGGCCGACGCCGATCGGCAGATCCGCGAGGTCGCGCCGTTCATGGAGTACGGCACGTTCACCGGGTTCGCGCCGCGCGACCTGTGCGCGATGTGGCCGGTGCCGCCGACGTCGAACCCGCATCCGGCGACCTCACCCGGGCCCGGCAAGGTGGTCGTCGTCTCCACCACCCACGACCCCGCCACCCCGTACCAGGCGGGCGTCGACCTGGCGCATCAGATGGGTGCCCCGCTGATCACGTTCGACGGCACCCAGCACACCGTGGTGTTCAACGGCGACGAATGCGTCGACACCTCGGTGGTGAACTACTTGGTCGACTCCGTCGTGCCGCCGGACGGTCTGCGCTGCTAGCCGCTAAACGCAGCTCCCGTGTAACACAGATTTAACAGCGCGAACCTACGCTGCGGTCATGGATCGGCAGAAGGAATTCGTGCTGCGCACGCTGGAGGAACGCGACATCCGCTTCGTCCGGCTGTGGTTCACCGACGTGCTCGGATACCTCAAGTCAGTCGCGATCGCACCCGCCGAACTCGAAGGCGCCTTCGAAGAGGGCATCGGCTTCGACGGTTCGGCGATCGAGGGCTTCGCGCGCGTGTCCGAAGCCGACATGGTGGCCCGGCCCGATCCGTCGACGTTTCAGGTGCTGCCGTGGACCAGTAGTTCGGGCAAGCACCACTCGGCGCGGATGTTCTGCGACATCACCATGCCCGATGGTTCACCGTCGTGGGCCGACTCGCGTCACGTGCTGCGCCGCCAGCTGTCCAAGGCCAGCGACCTCGGCTTCTCCTGCTATGTGCACCCGGAGATCGAGTTCTTCCTGCTGAAGCCCGGGGACAACGACGGTTCCATTCCCGTGCCCGCCGACAACGGCGGCTACTTCGACCAGGCCGTGCACGACGCGGCGCCGAACTTCCGCCGCCACGCCATCGATGCGCTTGAGCAGATGGGCATCTCGGTCGAGTTCAGCCACCACGAGGGCGCGCCCGGCCAGCAGGAGATCGACCTGCGCTACGCCGACGCCCTGTCGATGGCCGACAACGTGATGACGTTCCGGTATGTGGTCAAGGAGGTCGCCATCGGCGACGGGGTGCGAGCCTCGTTCATGCCCAAGCCTTTTGCCGAACATCCGGGTTCGGCCATGCACACCCACATGAGCCTGTTCGAAGGCGATACCAACGCCTTCCACAGCCCGGACGACCCGCTGCAGCTGTCCGATGTCGCCAAGTCGTTCATCGCCGGCATCCTCGAACACGCCCAGGAGATCAGCGCCGTCACGAACCAGTGGGTGAACTCCTACAAGCGGCTGGTGCACGGCGGTGAGGCGCCGACGGCCGCATCGTGGGGCGCAGCCAACCGCTCGGCGTTGGTGCGGGTGCCGATGTACACGCCGCGTAAGGCGTCGTCACGTCGAGTCGAGGTGCGCAGCCCCGATTCGGCGTGCAACCCGTATCTGACGTTCGCGGTCCTGCTGGCCGCCGGCCTGCGCGGGATCGAGAAGAACTACGTGCTGGGCCCGCAGGCGGAGGACAACGTCTGGAGCCTGACGACGGAGGAGCGCCGTGCGATGGGCTACAAGGAGCTGCCGGGCAGCCTCGGCGTCGCGCTGACCGAGATGGAGAACTCCGAACTCGTCGCGGAAGCCTTGGGGGAGCACGTGTTCGACTACTTCCTGCGCAACAAGCGCACCGAGTGGGAGAACTACCGCAGCCACGTCACGCCGTTCGAGCTGAAGGCCTACCTGTCCCTCTAGCTGACGCGCGCGATAACGTCGGGTTGTGGCCAAACCTGCGACGCAGCGTCCCAAGCTGCCCGGCGTAGGCCGGCTCGGGCTGGTCGAATCCTCCGCGACCGCGGACCTGGACCGGCTGGGCTGGAACAGCGACGCGCATGTCGAGCTGTTGTGGTCGCTGTCCCGCGCACCCGACGCCGACAATGCGCTGCGCGCAATGGTCCGGCTCGCCGATGCTGTTGGAGCGGACTGGGACGAACTGAACCGGGCGCTCGTCAAGGACAAGGCCCTGCGGGGCCGACTGTTCGGTGTGCTCGGTTCGTCGCTGGCGCTCGGCGATCACCTGGTCGCCCATCCCGACTCGTGGCGGCTCCTTGCTGGCAACGTCACGCTGCCGTCCGCCGACCAGTTACGGACCACATTCGCAGCGGAGGCCGAAAAGGCAAGCGACACAACGGCTGCGCTGCACCCACTGCGAGCGCTTCACCGCGATCGCTTGCTGGTGCTGGCCGGACTGGATCTCGCGCCCACGGTCGAGAACGAACCGGTGCTGCCGTTCACCACGGTCGGCGAGCACCTATCGGATATCGCTGACGCCGCCCTTGGCGCCGCGCTGATCGTTGCGACCCGATCGGTAACCGGCGGCGACCAGCCGCTGCGGCTCGCGGTGATCGCCATGGGCAAGTGCGGGGCGCGCGAGCTGAACTACGTCAGCGACGTCGACGTCATCTTCGTGGGCCAGACCGCAGACACCGTCGAGACGCGGGTGGCCGGCGAGATGATGCGGTTCGCCGGCGACGCCTTCTTCGAGGTGGACGCGGCGCTGCGCCCGGAGGGCAAGCACGGCCAGCTGGTGCGCACGCTGGACTCGCACATCGCGTATTACCAGCGATGGGCCAAGACGTGGGAGTTCCAGGCTCTGCTGAAGGCGCGGCCTGCGGTCGGCGATGCCGAGCTGGGCCGGCAGTACATCGACGCGCTGATGCCGATGGTGTGGACCGCCAGCGAGCGTGAGGACTTCGTGGCGGAAGTGCAAGCCATGCGCCGGCGCGTTGAGGAGCTGGTGCCCGCTACCGTGCGGGCCCGCGAGATCAAGCTCGGTACCGGCGGGCTGCGCGACGTGGAATTCGCCGTGCAGCTGCTGCAGATGGTGCACGGCCGCAATGACGAGTCGCTGCACGTCGCGTCGACCGTCGACGCGCTGGCGGCACTTGGCTCTGGCGGCTACATAGGCCGTGATGACGCCGCGAATCTGACCGCGTCCTACGAGTTCCTGCGGCTGCTCGAACATCGGCTGCAGCTGCAGCGGCTCAAGCGAACGCACATGCTTCCCGATGAGGACGACGACGAGGCGCTGCGCTGGCTGGCGCGGGCGGCACATGTGCGCCCGGACGGACGGCACGACGCGCAGGGTGTGCTGCGCGAGGAACTCAGGCGCCAGAACATGCGAGTGTCGCGGCTACACGCCAAGTTGTTTTATCAGCCGTTGCTGGAATCTGTTGGCGCCGTGGGTATTTCGGAAGGAATGACACCGGAGGCCGCCGAGCGTCAGCTCGCGGCGCTTGGCTACGAGGGTCCGCAGAGCGCGCTGACCCACCTGGCCGCGCTCACTGGCCACTCCGGCAGGCGTGGCCGTGTGCAGCAGGTGCTGCTGCCGACCCTGCTGGACTGGCTCTCCGACACACCTGATCCCGATGCCGGCCTGCTGGCGTACCGGCGGATTAGCGAGGCGCTGTCGGAGCAGCGCTGGTATCTGTCGACGCTGCGCGACGAAGGCGCGGTGGCCAAGCGGCTGATGCAGGTGCTCGGCACATCGGCCTACGTCCCCGACCTGCTGATGCGGGCACCCGAGGTGATCCAGCTTTACGCCGACGGCCCCTCCGGTGCCAAATTGCTGGAAGTAGACCCCGACGGGGTGGCACGCGCACTGGTCGCCTCTGCGGGCAGGCATGCCGAACCGGTGCGGGCGATCGCCGCGGCCCGCACATTGCGGCGCCGTGAGCTTGCCCGCATCGCCTCTGCCGACCTGCTGGGCATGCTCGAGGTGACCGATGTGTGCAACGCGCTGACATCGGTGTGGGTGGCCGTGCTGCAGGCGGCGTTGGAGGCCGTCATCCGCGCCAACACCCCCAAAGATGGCGTGCCCGCGCGCATCGCGGTGATCGGGATGGGCCGGCTCGGTGGCGGCGAGCTCGGGTACGGGTCGGACGCCGACGTGATGTTCGTCTGTGACCCCGTAGAAGGTGTCGATGAGTCGGCCGCGGTGCGCTGGTCGGTGACCATCGCCGAGCAGGTCCGCACGCTGCTCGGTACGCCGAGCGCCGACCCGCCGCTCGAGGTCGACGCCAACCTGCGGCCGGAGGGCCGCAACGGTCCATTGGTGCGCACACTCGCGTCGTATGAGGCGTACTACGCGAAGTACGCGCAAACGTGGGAGGTTCAGGCGCTGCTGCGGGCGCACCGCGTCGCAGGCGATCTGGATCTGGGGGAGCGCTTCCTGTTGATGATCGACAAGACCCGCTATCCGCCTGGCGGCGTATCCGCAGAAGCCGTGCAGGAGATCAGACGCATCAAGGCGCGCATCGACGCCGAGCGGTTGCCGCGCGGCGCGGATCCGAACACGCACACCAAGCTGGGCCGCGGCGGGCTCGGCGACATCGAGTGGACAGTTCAGCTGATTCAGCTGCGCCATGCGCACAAAGTGCCTGCGCTGCACAACACTTCGACGCTGGCCACTCTCGACGCGATCGGCGCGGCCGAGTTGATTGCCGAGGGTGATGTCGAGTTGTTGCGCCAGGCCTGGCTGACCGCGACGCGGGCGCGCAACGCGCTGGTGCTGGTGCGCGGCAAGCCGACCGATCAACTGCCCGGCCCGGGCCGACAGCTCAACGCCGTTGCCCTGGCCGCGGGTTGGGGCGGCGATGACGGCAGCGAGTTCCTCGACAATTATCTGCGGGTGACCCGGCGGGCAAAGGCGGTAGTACGGAAGGTGTTCGGCGAATGAGCATGGACTTCGGGTTCGATGTGATCAGTGCGGAGGAGTACGACCGTCAGCGAGTGCTCTACGAACCGCTGACGGCCGCGATCCGCCGACTCATCGATGCGGGCATTCACACCGATGTCGATGAAGCAACCGCCCGCGAGGCACAGGCGGCGGTCGATGCGGTCGCCGCGATGCTCGAGCAGAAGAAGCGCACCGCGACTAACACGTTGCGCCATGAGGACACCGGACGTCCGCTGGCGTGGGCCAATCCCGCTGTCGGAGTGCGCAATGCGATTGCCCCGCCGATGATCATTCACCACGAGGCGGACGGCCGGGCCTGGAGCGAGTTCACGCTGAGCGGCGCGTACGAGGGTCCGCCGGGATGGGTGCATGGTGGCATCTGCGCGCTCGTGCTCGACCACATCCTCGGTGAGGCGGCCAGCGACGGCCTGACCCAGCCGAAGTTCACCGGCACCATCACGCTGCGCTATCTCCGCGGCACACCGTTGGGTCCGCTGCGCGCCGAGGCATACATCGACCGGACCGAAGGTGTGAAAACGTTTGCGCGTGGCTACCTCAGCGACGCGCAGGGCACCACGGTCGAGGCCGAGGGAGTATTCATCAGGCCGGCATGGGCCAGGGACGCCGGGTGAAGTTTTACGTCAGCACGGCGTTTCTCGACACCAGCGAGGTCATCGAAATCGCCAAGGCCGCCGATGATCTCGGCTACGACGGGATGGGCATCCCCGACCACGTCATCAACCTGGAAACTCTGAAGACGCCATACCCCTACACCAAGGACGGCAAGCGTCGCTGGGAGGCGTTCACCGACTGGCCAGATCCGTGGGTGATGATCGGCGCGATCGCGCTCGTCACCACGCGGCTGCATTTCGTCACGACGGTGTACCTGCCCGCTATGCGGGATCCGTACTCGGCCGCGAAATCGATTGGTACGGCAGCCTATCTGGCAGGCGGCCGGCTGGAGCTCGGCATCGGCGTGGGTTGGTGCGAGGAAGAGTTCACGTTGATGGGTCAGCGCTTCGACCGCCGCGGCAAGCGCACCGACGAGATGCTCGAGCTGATGAAGGCCCTGTGGCAGCCCGGCTGGACCCAGTTCGACGGCGAGTTCTACTCGGCACCGCGACTCGAGATGGAGCCAACGCCGCCGCACATCCCGATCTATGTCGGCGGCCTGAGTGACATTGCGTTGAAGCGCGCAGCGCGTAACGACGGGTGGATCGGCGACCTGATCACCACCGACCGCGCGATTGAACGGGTCAATCGGCTGCGCGAGTTGCGCGCCGAAAACGGTTTGTCGATGCATGATTTCGCGATCCTGACGCCACTGACGGACGCTTTCACCCCCGAGCACTACGAGCGTGCAGAGGCCGGCGGTATCACCGGGATCATCACGATGCCGTGGATGTTCTACAGCGGCCCTTCGGCGTCTCTCGCGGAGAAGATCGACGGCATGCGCAAGTTCCGCAAGGATCTCGGGCTAGACGGCTAGCGCGACGGTCTTGGTGACCACGCCGCCGTGGCCGTCGTCGGCGGTGATCGCGAAGCGGTCGATGTATCCGCCGACCGCCAGGGCATTGGGCGTGTACTGGAACAGGCCGTTGCCGAGGTCGCTCACCGTGCCGCAGAAGGGTTGCGTCGCGGTATACGTGACGGTGTCGTTGTCGGGATCGACGGCGGTCACCTGAATCAGGCGATAACCCGCCTCGGTGATGGTCAGCTTCGGCGGGCAATTGGCGACGTCGGTGTCAACCACAGAGGTGTCACGCGTGGTGATCTGCACCAACGACGAATGCCACGTATCCGTGGCATAGACGCGATCTCCGCTGACAGCCAACGCATTTGGCATCCCATGGATCGGCACAGCGGTGATGCGGCCGGTGGGCAGGTCGACGATCGACACCTTGCTGGTGAAGGTCGTGTCGTAGCCCTGGCTCGCCAGGTACACCTGGTCTCCGTTGTCGCTCACCGCGACCGCACAGCCGCCAACGGGCAGGGTGTCCATGACCGCGCCGGTGGTGGCGTTGATGACGGTCGTGGTGCCGGGATGGGTGCTGGTGTAAGACCCTTCGTTGTTGGCGACATAGATTCGCCTGTCGTCCGGCGACACCGCAACCCCGGTCGGGTAATAGCCGGCAGGGGCAACCCCGATCAGATCACCGCGCGCCGCGATCACCGACACGCTGTGGCTGGACTCCCCGCCGTAGAAGCCGTAATCGGTGACAAAGGCTTGGCCAAGGGCCCCCGCCACCGCGTAGGGATGTCCGCCCACCTCGATGGTGCGGACCACGACGCCGTCGATGGTGTCGATCACGCTCACCGTGCCGTCCTGGTTGTTGGCCACGTAGAGGTCGGCGCCGATAACGGCCATATGGAACGGACGATCACCCACTGCGATGAACGTGGTCGTGTTCTCGATCGGGTCGATCACGGCAACTCTGCGTCCAGCCGGGTCCGCGACGTAGAGGCGGCGACCGTCCGGGCCGACGACGACACCCTCGGGTCGGAAGGACAGCGGAATTCGTGAGAGGGCGTTGTCCGCAGTGCGAACCACTGTGACCGCCGCCTCGTCGACGAAGCTCGTCACGTAGACCTGGTCGCCACGTGCGCTGACCGCCAGGCCCGCGGGGACGACGCCCAACGGGATCTCAGCGGTCACCGCATAGGTGTTCACCGTCTTCATCGACACCAGCGGAACCGAAACGGGCACAGTGACTTTGTCCCGCTTGCCCTTCGACAAAGTGATGGTGAAGGTGTCATGCCGGTCGGCCATCGACGCGCCGTCCGCGACCGCCCGGTGCCGTGCGGCGGCGGCCGGCCGGTAGGCCCATAGTCCCGTTGTCGCGTTGATCATCACCGTGCCCTTGGCGGGAGCGCTGGCAGCGTAGGTGTATCCCTCGGCTGTGCCGCCACAGCTGCCGGTGATCACGCCGGTCGCCGGGGCCGGGCTCTGCATCGCGGAGTCGGGATCCTGGGGACTAGCGACGTGGCGCGGGCAGATGGGCACCGTCACGGTGATGTATGCGCTCGCGCCGCGCGGGTCGACCGCACGGAAGCCCAGCGTCTCCTCGCTTGCCGCAGTGTCGTCGCGCTCTGACGGGTACGGGACGTAGGTGAAGGTGCCGTCCCAGTCGATCGTCACCGAGCCGCGCCGCGGGAACGGGGCGTCGAGCGTGTACGTCAGCCAATCACCGTCTGGGTCAACGATATTCGGCGATACGGTGACCGCGCCCGTGGTCGGATCGGGCGGCCACAACCGCGGCGGAGCGACTGCGACGGGGACCTGGTTGTCATTGACCCAAGTCACCAGCGAGTCGAGCGACCCGCCGAGACTGTCGGCGGCGCTGACCATGAAGCTGTCGGAGTCGGCGTTCACCCGTGCATGCGGCGTATAGCGGAACATGCCGTACCCGAGGTCGGCAACTTCGCCGTCGCGTGGCCGGGTGAACGACAACGCGAAGGCAGCGTCGTCGTCCCCGACGGTCGCCTGGTAGGTGACGGCTCCGGTGACGCGGTCGCATTGCCCGACCTGATGCACGATCAGCGTCGGGCCCGCGTCGGCCATCGACCCAGAGGTCATTGAACAATCATCGACCACTGGTTGCTGAAGGGGAATAGGGTGTTTCCCTAAATTTAGCCTCTATGGGATCTGATCAGGTAATTAACGCTTTCGTTGGTTAGCTATTCGTAGCTCTTTGTGTTCGCTATTTATTGACGTGCGCGACGGGTTCTCATCGAGTCCAGCGCGTAGGCGCCGGGTCCGGTGAACACCAGCAGGAAGAAGGCGAAGCAGAACAGAATCGCATCAAGACCGCCGTTGCCGCCCATCTGTTCAGGGACGATCGGCCACAGCGCATGGGGTTGGTGCTGCCAGAAGTACGCCACTGCCATGTGGCCCGATGCGATGAACGCCGCTATCCGGGTGAACAGGCCGACCAGAATCAGCAGGCCGGTAACCAGTTCGATGACGCCGGCATACCAGACAGGCCAGCTGCCGGTGGGGATGCCGAATGTGATCGGCCAGTCGAACAACTTGGACGTGCCGAACAGGGTGAACATCAACCCGAACACGACGCGGAACAGGCTCAAAACGGCGGGGGCGTAGGAGGTTAGGCGTGCGTCCACTTTGGTCGTCATGCGGATGACCCTACGGGTCCTGTCGTTGCGCTGTGAAGCACACGCCGGACGTCGTGCGGCCGGTGGGGCATGGGAGCACCGGCCGCACGACGTGGCTCCCCCCGAGAAATGACGCTAGGGCCGAACCGGGCGAGAGGAATCGGGCGTTTCCCTAGCCTCGCCCGAAAATCGCGAAGACAGTGTTTTGACTGATGCAAGGACATCGAGCTGTCTCCGGATTGCCAAGGAATGTCCGCAAAAAAACTGCGGGCTGGAGCCGGGCCAATTCCTCATACGTGTGAACGCAGCCCGACCGGGCAGCACCCACGCAGGAGAAATCGCACTGATGAACACCACCACCACCACCACCAAGCGCTGGATCGCGGGCTTCGTAATCGCTGTCGGCCTGGGCACCGCCCTCTTCGCCGGCAGCGCCGTCGCCTCGGCGGAGCCGGGAGCGGCGATCAACAACGATGTGAGCAGTACACCAGGAGGTGCCACAGTCGGGCCGGTCAACGACGGCGTCAGCGGCAGGAACCTTCAAGAACAAGTCGGCGTGAAAGTAAACCGTGGGCTTGGCGGCGTGTTCACCCCTTCGCCCAACATCCGCACCGCCGGTCAGCAGATTGTCGGCGATTACTGTGCGCGGAACAGCTGCCCGCCGCCCAAGTGAAACGCTATGCGCCGCAACGCAAACGCGGGACGGAGGAAATCCTCCGTCCCGCGTTTGTAGAACCGCGTCGACTAAACGTCGAAGTACAGCGCGATCTCGTACGGGTGAGGCCGGATCTGCACCGGAAGGATCTCGTTCTCCCGCTTGTAGGAGATCCAGGTCTCGATGAGGTCCTCGGTGAACACGCCGCCCTCGGTGAGGTAGTCGTGATCCTCCTCGAGCCGGTCGATCACCGCCGAAAGCGACGTCGGCGCCTGCGGGATGTTGGCGGCCTCGTCCGGCGGCAACTCGTAGAGGTCCTTGTCGACCGGGGACTGCGGCTCGATCTTCTTCTTGATGCCGTCCAGGCCGGCCATCATCATCGCCGCGAACG